>VOFB01004399.1_pt1 | contig 107355 bp, 194 predicted proteins | sample 5384141 | NCBI WGS metagenome assembly VOFB01 (sample SAMN12384721, study PRJNA508395) | human gut metagenome | isolation source: healthy gut A | host: Homo sapiens | reverse complement strand
TAAATTACAATTTAGTAGTTCGCAAAAATAATAATTTGTAGAGGAATAGATGTCTTTAATAAGTGTAAACAATTTAACTTTTGGATATGATGGAAGCCTAAAAATATATTTGAAAATGTATCATTTAATATAGATACTGATTGGAAATTAGGATTAATTGGAAGAAACGGTAAAGGTAAAACTACATTTTAAAGTTATTAGGAAAATATGAATATCAAGGTGCAATATCAAAAAATGTTGAGTTTGATTACTTCCCTTTTGAAGTAAAAAACAAAGAAAGAATGGCAATAGAAATAGTAAATGAGATTGCTCGAATGTTGAAGATTGGGAAATTATAAGAGAATTAAATTTACTTAATACAGATACTGAAGTATTATATAGAAGTTTTTAACTTATTAAGTGGTGGCGAACAAATAAAGATACTTTTAATAAGTTTATTTTTAAAAGGTAATAACTTTTACTTATAGATGAGCCTACAAATCATTTGGATATTGAAACACGAAATAATTTAGTAAATTATTTAGAAAAGAAAAAGGATTTATATTAGTATCTCACGATAGAAATTTTTAGATAAAGTTGTAAATCATATAATTTCTATAAATAATACTAATATAGAAATACAACAAGGTAATTTTTCATCTTGGAAAGAAAATAAAAATAGGCAAGATAATTTTGAAAAAATACAAAATGAAAGATTGCAGAAAGATATAAATAGACTTGAAATAGCTTCTAAAATTGTGCAAAATGGTCAAATGAGGCTGAAAAAACAAAAAATAAAAAATATAATTCAGAAACTACAATAGATAAAGGATATATAGGACATAAAGCAGATAAAATGATGAAAAAATCAAAAGTTATGGAACAAAGAATAGAAAAAACAATAAATGAAAAAGACTAATTTGTTAAAAATATAGAGGTAAATGATACATTAAAAATTATTCCTCTAAAAAGTAATAAGAATCCATTAATTTTTTGCACATAACTTGCAGATAAAATATAGTAAAAGAAACGATATTTAACCCTATTACTTTTGAAGTTAATAATGGCGATAGGGTTGCACTAATTGGAAAAAATGGCATTGGTAAATCAAGTATATTAAAACTTATTTTAGGAGAAGAATTACAGTATAATGGAGAGTTTATGGTTGCAAATGATTTAAAAATATCTTATGTTTCTCAGAGTACAGAAGATTTAAAAGGAAATTTGAGAACTTTTTGCTTACGATAATAAAATAAATGAAAGTATTTTTTAAAAGCAATGTTAGTAAAAATGGGATTATCACAATTTGATTTTGATACTAATATTCAAGATATGAGTGAAGGTCAAAAGAAGAAGGTTCTAATTGCAAAAAAGTATTTCAGAACAGGCTAATATTTATATATGGGATGAACCTTTAAAACTATATTGATATATTGACAAGAGAACAAATAGAAGATGCTATTCTAAATTATAATCCTACCATTATTTTTGTAGAACATGATGAGAAATTTATTGAAAAAAGTGGCAACAAAAATTATAAATTTGGTAAAAGTAAGTGAGAGACAAATTACAATTTTATAGTTATTGATTTATAGTAATTTACCGAAAAAGATTGTCAGTAATGACAGTCTTTTTTTGTACGACAACAGTTATACAAATAGATTAGTTCAGTGCAACTAATCTATTTTTTTATAAGAATTATAAACGAATTAAATGCAATTATTTTTTTATTATTTATTGACATTTAATTATAACTACTATAAAATATAGTAGTATAGTTTGTAGTAGAAAAGAAGGGCTTAAATATATGAAAAATTATGACAACTATTTTCTTCCTGTAGATAATATGGAAGAAGCAAAAAGATATTATGAGGAAATATTGGGGTTAAAAAGAAATTTGATTTTTCTGATAAGGGAATGGTTGCTTATAATATTGGAAATGAAGAACCTGCAATAATTTTTAAAAGACAAAAATAAATTTGAGAATTTAAAGCCTACAATATGGTTTGAAGTAGAAGATGTTGCAATCTTCTATAAAGAAATGTTGAATAATGGTATAAAATTTTTGAGTGAGCCTTTTAAAATTGGAACTGGTAATGCAGTCGAGTTTGAAGATCCATTTGGAAATAGACTTGGCGTTACAGATTATATTAAGTAAGGAGTAGAGATTATGTCAAATATAGATTTGGTATTATTAGGACTTATTAAACAAAAATCACAAAGTGCTTATGATATTAAAAAAAATATAGAATATCGTAATATACCAAGATGGGTAAGAATTAGTGAACAGTCTATTTATAAGAAAGTATTACAATTAGAATCAAAAGAATATATTGTTAGACATAAAGAGAAAGAGGGAAATATGCCAGATAAAGCAGTATATACTATTACTGACAAAGGTAATGATTATTTTAATAGACTTATGAATGATATTTCAAATTATGATGTTAGTCTATATTTGGATTTTAATATTATTATTACGAATTTAGATTTAGTAGATGATGAACAAAAAAGATTCTTGTTTCTAATATAAAATCAAAGATATTAGAATTAAAAGAATTGCTAAATGAAAGACAATCTCATAGACAACATATTCCTAATGTTGGAAAACAAATGTTCAAACAACAATTAGCATTAGTAGAAACATTAGAAAAGTGGATAATTGATTTTGAGAATAGTTTAAAAGGACAAAATTAGCAAATATTGATTTTAAGTTAAAAGATAAATTTGTAGGGAGGGAAATTCAATGAAAATAATCAACATTGGTATTCTTGCTCATGTAGATGCAGGAAAGACGACTTTAACGGAAAGTCTGCTTTATACAAGTGGAGCGATTTTAGAATTAGGCAGTGTAGATAAGGGAACAACAAGGACAGATACTATGTTTTTAGAACGTCAGCGTGGAATCACAATTCAGGCAGCAGTTACTTCTTTTAATTGGAATGACTACAAAATCAATATTGTAGATACTCCTGGACATACAGATTTTATAACAGAAGTGTATCGTTCCTTATCTGTTCTTGATGGAGCTATTTTAGTAATTTCTGCTAAAGATGGTGTACAAGCACAAACAAGAATACTATTCCATGCACTTCAAAAATGAATATACCAACAATTATTTTTATAAATAAAATAGATCAGTATGGAATTAACTTAAATAATATTTATCAAAATATCAAAGAAAAACTTTCAAATGATATTATTGTTATGCAAAATGTAACATTAACTCCAGAAATATCAATTAAAAATATTATTGATTTAGATGATTGGGATCCTGTAATTTCCAAAAATGATAAACTTTTAGAAAAATATATTGCAGGAGAAAAATTGACTATACAAGAATTAACGTATGAAGAATATAGGTGTGTTAAAAAAGGTTCGTTGTTTCCTATATACCATGGAAGTGCTAGAAATAATATAGGGACTCAACAACTCATCGAAGCTATTTCAAATCTTTTTTTGTCCTGAAATGAATGAGAATGATTCAGAACTATGTGGAAGGGTTTTTAAAATTGAATATACAGACCATAAGCAAAGATTAGTTTATTTGCGTCTTTACAGTGGAACATTACACTTACGAGATACAATTATATTGCCAGAAAAAAAAGAAAGTGAAACTTACAGAAATATATATTCCTTCAAATGGAGAAATGATACAGACAAAAACAGTTTGTTCTGGAGATATTTTTATTATACCTAACAATACATTAAGATTGAACGATATTATAGGAAATGAAAAGCTTTTTGCCATGCAATGTATGGAATGACAAGACTGTACCAATACTACGAACAAGAATTGAACCGATAAAATAGAAGAGAGAGAAAAATTATTGGATGCTCTTACAGAAATTGCAGATACTGATCCTCTTTTACGTTATTATGTTGATACGATAACACATGAAATCATCATTTCTTTTTAGAACAGTGCAGTTAGAAGTTATCTGTTCTCTGTTGATTGAAAAATATCACATAAACATAAGAATCGAAGATCCAACCGTAATTTATTTGGAAAAACCATTACAAAAGGCAGATTATACTATTCATATTGAAGTACCACCAAATCCATTTTGGGCATCGATTGGATTATCAATAACTCCACTTCAATTGGCAGTGGAATACAGTACGAAAGCAAAGTTTCACTCGGTTATTTAAATCAAAGTTTCCAAAATGCAGTAAGAGAAGGTATTAATTATGGACTGGAGCAAGGTTTGTATGGCTGGGAAGTAACAGATTGTAAAATATGTTTTGAATATGGTGTTTATTATAGCCCTGTTAGTACTCCCTCGGATTTTCGTTTTCTTGCCCCAATTGTACTTGAACAAACATTGAAAAAAGACGGGAACGCAATTATTAGAGCCATATCTTTCGTTTATACTTTTTACACCACAGGAATACTTTTCTCGTGCATATAATGATGCACAAAAACATTGTGCAATAATTGAAACAAGTCAATCAAAAAATGATGAAGTTATTTTTACAGGACATATTCCTGCACGTTGTATTAATGAATATCGTAATACTTTAACTCTATATACAAATGGGCAAGCAGTTTTTGACAGAATTAAAAGATTATCAAATTGCTACTTGTGAACCAGTTATTCAATCACGCAGACCAAATGATCGAATAGATAAAGTACGCCATATGTTTAATAAAAAAGAAAATTAAGTTACTATTCGCTAAATTACAATTTGTTAAGTAGTTGATGATATGGATAAGTATTTAGAAATCAAAAAGATTTTTGTACTGTTTAGATGTGATTATGATAGAGAAAGGATGCTAATACAATTTGGTCTGTAAGCTATGATATTAAAAATAATAGCATTTATAGGATTGATGGAAATCCAAAAAGGAAAAAATATAAAATAGATACAAGGTTAAATTTAAAGAATAATTTTATGTTTAAGGTAAATCTAAGGCAATAGAAAATTTACTTTTTCTGTTATAATATAAGTAATAATAATTTTAAAAGTGAGTTGATATGAAAATGAGAACAGAGAAACAAATATATGATACTATACTTAATTTTGCTAAAGCAGATGATAGAATTAGGGTGGTTACTTTAGAAGGTTCTAGAACAAATATAAATATTCCGCCGGACGATTTTCAGGATTATGATATTACTTTTTTTGTTACAGATATGCAGAGTTTTATTAATAGTGATGAGTGGCTTAATGTTTTTGGAGAGAGACTTATTATGCAAAAACCCGAGGATATGGAATTGTTTCCAAAAGAAGAAAAAGGGTATTCATATCTTATGTTATTTTGGGACGGAGTTAAAATAGATTTGACATTATTGCCATTAGAAGTTTTAGATGAATATTTTACTTGGGATAAATTAGTAAAATTATTATTAGATAAGGATAATCGTGTTACTAATATACCAGTACCTACAGATGAAGATTATTATATAGAACATCCGACAGCACGTTCTTTTGATGATTGCTGTAATGAATTTTGGAATACTGTAACATATGTAGTGAAAGGATTATGTCGAAAGGAAATTTTATTTGCAATCGACCATTTAAATAATATTGTGCGTATGGAATTACTGCGAATGATTTTATGGAAGGTTGGAATAGAGCAAGGTTATAGTTTTAGTCTAGGAAAAACTATAAATTTTTAGAACGATATATTTCACCTGAATTATGGAAGAAAATTCTTGCTACATATAATATGGGGTCATATACAGAAATGTGGAAATCTTTAGAATTATGTATGGGAATTTTTAGAATGGTATCAAAAGAAGTGGCACAATGTTTAAATTATTTATATCCAGATTATGATAAAAATATTAGTAATTATGTTATAAGACAAAAAAGAAAAAATATCAAAGATAAAACATTTCTAACATTTGATGATAAAATAATTGGATATCAAAATTATAAAGAGGGCAACAAATTACAATTTATAGGGTAAAGATAATAGGAGCCGAAAGGCTCTTATTTTTGTGCCTTTAAATCCTATTCACTTACAAAACTTTTCTTATTATATATGTTAAATCGTATTCACTCTAAAAAGTTTGTTGTATTAAGAATGGTGTCGTGATAGATTCTGGTCATTGTGATGGACCAGAAACTCTTATGAGATTAAGAGAAATAGACAACTTTAATATTCCTGTTATTGTTTTAACTGTTTCAAAAGGAAAAAAGAGATATGTTTGTTAATGGTTATGGATTTAATGAATATATGGAAAAACTCTTAACACAAGATAAAGTGATGGAAACATTACCAAAATTATTTAAAGATTTAGAATTTACAAAAATAGAAAGCAATAAGTCAGCATAAGACCTATTGCTTTTTTCTACCTAATAACTTATCTATTGAAAAAGGTTTATAGACAAGTGTTAAACTATACAAAAATGTTGTTGGTATTAAGTTTTTAGAATTTTCATAGTGTGCATAATTTGCTTGTGATGTATTGATTTTCTTTTGCAACTTCTTCTTGTGTCATAGAATTTCTTTTTACGAAGTATGCGAAGATTTTTTGATATTAAATCTATATCTATTTCTAATGGCAAATATGATTCATCATTTTATTTGTTATACCAAACAAGTAATCAAGACTAAAGTTATAATGATTAGCATATTCAATTAATCTTCTTAATGGGATAGTATCTTTTCCAGTTTCCCAACCAGATATTGTAGTAAAGTTCAAATTAAAGAACTCTGCAATATCTTTTTGTTTTATATCAATATTTTCTCTACTATTTTTAAAGTTTTTAATTATCATTTTTTTTTCCCCTATATAATTATTCCACTTACTAGGGCAAATATAATAATTCTAGGGGAAATAGACTATTTCGAACAGAAAAAATTTGTATATTTGCACAATTCGACAAATTTTGCGATAGAAATATGATATATTTTATTGAAATTATCAGAAAATATCGGAAAAAAGCATATTTTGATAGTTATAATCATTATATGAAATAGCATATTTCATATACTAAAATAAAAATTGACTTTTGTATATAAATTTAGGCATTTCATAAACTATTTAGTTTTTGTGTCAAAAAATGTGGTACTATGTCGATGAAATTAAAAACGAAAGAGAAATCCATCAGATTATCAATGATGTTTTTTAAAATCAGGGAGGGATAAGATGGATTTTTATTTATTATATAAAAATAATTTAGAAAGCATACACTAACTTTTAAGGGTTAATTGTGTGCTTTTTTGTTTTTATATAAGACAATTCCATTCTATGTACTTATTAAGCATAAACATGCTGAAGGAAAAAATTTTATGAGAGATTTTTTTGGCGTAGCTTTATAGAAATGTTTATGTTTATGTTCTAAAAATCTACGCATTAAGAGGTGTGTAGATTTGAGAATTGTCTTGATTGATTTCAATATAATTGCATATTTCAAAGTGAGTAGAAAAGATTTTATAGACTTTTTTGCTCATTTTGTGTTTTTAGCACCTAAATGTAGAGGACCTCCTGTTACTCAAATTGCTTGAAATTTGAGTAAATAGGAGGTTTTTCTTATGTCTAATGAAGAATTAGAAGATGATGTTGTACTTGCAAAATTTATAAATTATATGCAAAAAGCACTTTATCACATGAGATTAAATTATTTTAGAGATTATGAGAGGATGAGAGATTATGAGGTTGAACTAGAAGAAATTGAATGTCCAAATTCAAAAGATGTTATAAATGAAGATATATCAAGTATAGGAGTTTTTAAATGATACTGAAATTAAATTATTAAACCTATTATATACACAGAGATTAAGTTATAAGGAAATATCTGAAATAACAAATGAAAATATAGAAACTTTAAAGAAAAAGGCGAACTAGAGCTTTAAAGAAACTAAAAAAAGGTTATGGAGGAATGAGAAAATGCAATATAATACAGAGTTTTATAAATTATTAAGACAAGCTGTATATGATGATACAGCATTAGTAAGAGTATTAGACAAAATAATGAAACTTATAAATAGTAATTCTAAAGATGATGATGGGGAAATTAACGAGGATTTAAAGAGCGAATTGATTACATATTCTATTGAATTGATACGAAATAAAAAAATTTATAAAAAATTTGAAATTTGATGTCCACTTTTTTCGATTTTTTTTTGTGCTGTTCATAGTAGAAGGGTTAAAAACTTCTACTATGGTATGCACATTGAAAATTGAATAGATTTTATTAGAACGACAAGAACTACATTCTAGGTGGGTTAGAACTATTTAGATATCTAATAAGAATGTTATCTTATTATGAAGTAGTTTGGATACTTTTGTATAGTCATAGAACGAGCGTAAAGTTATAGGAATAGACCATAATGTTTCTATAATGGTGCGTCCCACGCAATGAGTACAAACCAGAGTTCTGGGTGGTAGATAACCAATGTTGCTAGAAACAATAGCAATCTAATAAATGAATGAAACAATTAAAGTTAAAATAATTTAACTAATAAAATGGAGGCTAAAATGTTAGATATTATTTCAATGATTATAATATTATTCTTTTTAATGGGACTACCTATGATTTTAATAATTATAGGTGGCAGTAAAAGTAAGTCAGAACAAGAAAGAGCTTATGAACTAGAAGAAGAAGCACAATACTGGAGAGATTATGAAAAAGAAAAAATAAGAAAGAAAAAAATTAGAAAAAAATAAAAATTAGGAGGTTTTTCAGATGGGTAAAGAACTTTATACATGGGAACAAGTAAGAGCTTATGGAGAGATTGCATTACATAATTTAACAAAATCAGCAAATGAAATAAATATGAGAAATTTTAAAAAGTGTATAGATCCACTACAAACTTTATATGCAAAAGATGGAGTGGAAGGAATGGCAGAATATTTAATTAACAAATATGAAAAATAAATAATAAAAAGAAGATGTTAGTTTTTACTAGCATCTTTTTTGAAAGGAAAAAGTTATGGAGGAAATTAATCAATTAGAATACAAACTAAAGAAAAAGCAAAAGAAAATTTACAAGCAGATATTGCAAATAGAAAAATAGATAAAATTGATAATATTAATATAGATTCTAATACATCATTAGAATCAAGAATATAATTTCTTTCAAAAATTAAAAATCCTTATGCAATTAAAGTTGGGAATATAGTAGTCGAAATGGAGTTTTCAGAAAACTCTAATATATCTCCTATGGAGTGCATAGATGCTACTTTAATAAATGAATACAAAATGAGAGAAATGTCAAATGTATAAATTTTAGAATTGAGGAATTTTAGTAAAATAGGATAAAATCAAAGGTTATGCTACTATTTGGGTGTGGGAGGTTTTAGAAAATGAAAAGAGGTAGAAAAAAAGTAAATATGATATTGAAATAAATAAATCAAAAGTATGGAATGTTGCCGTATATATTAGATTATCAGTTCAAGATGGAGATAAGGCAGAAAGTAATAGTGTAATTAATCAGAAAGAAAACTTTTAAATATGTATTTGGAGCAAGATAAAGAACTTAATGTAAAAGAATATTATATTGATGATGGATTTTCTGGAACGACTTTTGATAGACCTGCTTTCAAGAAAATGATGAAAGATATAGAAAAAGAAATAGTAAATACAGTTATAGTAAAAAGATTTATCTCGTTTTGGAAGAAACTATATTGAAGTTGGAAATAAGATAAATTCATTTATGAAAGATAATATAAGATTTATATCTGTTTGTGAAAAGATAGATAGTTATAAAGATAAAAAGTCAGTAGATGATATTATTTTTCCTTTAAAAAATATAATGAATGAAATGTATTGCAAAGATGTATCAGATAAATTGATAAAGACATTTGAGGTTATGAAAAAGAGGGAAAATATATAGGGGGAATACCACCTTTTGGCTATATAAGAGATGAAAATAATAAACACAAACTAATAGTAGATGAGGCTTCAGCAAGTGTTGTAAGAAGAATATTTGATTTATGCGAATCTGGAATTGGTAATGTGTTAATTACTAAAGAATTAAATGAAAAAATGTATTAACACCGAGCGAATATAACTGTAAGATTTTAAAAATCACATCATCAAGTAGTAAAGTTGCAAAACAATGGACAGCAAGTATTGTCGGAAAGATATTAGATAATAGAGTTTATTGTGGGGATTTAGTTCAAAACAAGACAAGAGGAATTAGTTATAAAGTACATAAGAGATTAAAAACGATGAAGAAGATTACATTATAATTGAAAATGCACATGAACCAATTATAGAAAAAGAAAGATTTTTAATATACAAAAATAAGAAAAGATAGAAAGTTTAATTGGAACAGAAGAATAGAAAATATTTCTATATTTGACGGAATTGTATTTTGCAGTAATTGTAATAAGCCATTAGTAGCAACTATAAAAGAAAAAAAAGTATGATAAATAATACTGAAATTGATAAATATGTATTGGAATGTAAAGAATGCAATAATCAAAATGATAAACCTTATGTAATAGATGTGGACAAGTTAAAAATATGTATTTTTAGAAGTATTAAATATCATATAGATTTACTAAATGGATTTGAAAATGCAAGATTATCTGTTAAAGAAAATAAAGAATATGCAGACAAAATAAAAGAGAATGTTGAGAATTTAAAAATAAATTAGAAAGACTTGATAAAGAAAGAACAAAATATTTCACAAAATATAGAGATATGGAAATTGACGAGCAAGAATATATTGCTTTTATCAGAGAGAATGTTAAAGAGGAAGAAAATATAAAGGAACAAATTAAAAAAGAAAAAGCAAAGTTAATGGAGGCAAGATTAAGTTATAAGAATGTTGCTGAAAATAACTGGGTAGATACTTTAATGAAATATAAAAAATCAAAGGAAGATTACAAAAGAAATGTTAAATGACTTAATAGAAAAAATTTATATCAATAATGATGGTAGAAAAATTAAATTAGTATTTAAGTATGAAGACGACTTTTAAATTAGCCATGGATTATTTGAAAATTGTAAAGGAAGGGGAAATACTAATGCCTAGACAAAGTAAATATAATAAAGAAGAAAAAGATAATGTGAAAAGTTATCAATATAAAGCAACAATATATAAAGATTATCAGTAGAAGATGGAGATAAAGAAGAAAAAGTAATAGTATAACAAATCAAAGAATGTTATTAAATCAATTTTAAAAGATAATTCAGATATTGAAGTATATGATTATTATACAGATGATGGATTTTCTGGAACTACTTTAATAGACCAGGATTTGAAAAATTGTTAGAAGACTTATATGAAAAGAAATTTAATATTGTTATTGTAAAAAGATTTATCAAGATTAGGAAGAAACTATATTGAAGTTGGAAATTATATTGAAAAAGTATTTCCTTTATATAATATAAGATTTATTGCAGTTAATGACCAAATAGATAGCATAAAAAATCCTGAATCAGTTAATAGCATAATTGTACCTTTTAAGAATTTAATAAATGACGAATACTGTCGAGATATATCAAATAAAATAAAGGCAGTATTAAATGTAAAAAATGAAAAAGGAGAATATGTTGGAGCTTATGCACCTTATGGATATATCAAAGATCCAGATGATGTACACCATTTAATTATTGATGAAGATGCAGCAAAAGTCGTTAGAATGATATATGAACTTACTTTAAATGGATATGGAAGAACAGCAATAGCAAAAAAATTAAATGAATTAGGAATATTAAATCCAACAGGACATAGAGCAATAGATTTAAAAATGAAAACACCATTTAAGAATAATACCGATAAAGTTACATATTCTTGGTGTTCAACAACAATTAGAGATATTTTACGAAATCAAATGTATTGTGGAGATTTAGTTCAAAACAAAGGAAAACTAATTAGTTATAAAATACATAAAAGAGTATTAGTACCACAAGAAGAATGGATTATTGTAAAAGATACACATGATGCAATTATAGATAGAGATACATTTGATAAGGTACAAAAAGCAATACTAGACAGAGATACAAGAATGAATACAGATGGAAAAATATCCATATTTGCAGGACATATTAAATGTGGAGATTGCCAAAGGGCAATGAGTAAAAAGATACCAGGAAAATATAAAGGACAACCTAGAAATTATTATCATTATATGTGTTCTGCATATATGAGGTCTGGTGGAGAAATTTGTACAAAGCATAGTATAAAAAATGATGAATTAGAAAAAGCAGTTTTAGAAAGCGTAAAAGTTCAAATTGACTTATAATAGATATGAAAAGAATAAAAGGACAAATAGATAGTAAAACATTTAATGATAATCGTAGAAGTTATTTGCTAGAAAATATCAATAAATGTGAAGAAACATTGAATATTAAAAGAAAGTTAAGAAAAGAGGCTTACGAGGATTGGAAATTAGGCATTATTACAGAAAAGGAATATAATGACTACACCCAAGAATACGGAAGGCAAATAAGGGAAAAATGAAGCATATATTGAAGAAAACTATAAAGAATTACAGAATTTAGACAAAATGAGTACCTCTGGAGAATGGATTGAATATTTTTGAAAAATATCAGAATGTAAATTCATTATCAAGAGAACTTATAGATGGACTAATAGATGATATATATGTTTATGAAGATAAGAAAATTAAAGTTAAGTTTAAATATGAAGATGAATACAATTATTTAATTCAATATATAAAAAGAAGAAAGTGAGATATACTTTAAAGAGAATTTATCTCTTTTTTCTGTAATTTTATAGAAAAAAATTAAATTTTATGATATAATTTGAAAAGTTTTAAGGAGGTTATATATTATAACCGCAAAAACTTAAAAAACTTATGTATGAACACTTACATAAGATTATGAAAAATACGAAAAATAAGAAAAACGGCGAATAAAAGCCTCAAAACCCTTGATATTATAACTGTTTTAATGAAAAACGACAGGGTACGCGAATTTGAATGGTTAGATACGAGGAGTTGAGAAGAGGATAGATATGCTAAGCAAATTAGTAGAGATAAGAATAATTAGAAAAAAATAATAAATAGTATAGACAGAATTTGAAAAATATTGTAGAATGTTGGTTATAGGAAATTGATTATAGTGGAATGGTTTTGCCACCAGTTTTAGCGATGATATCGTTAGAAAGGTGGTAATGTTTATTTGAATATAAGGAAGTAATGATATGATAAAATTATTTGAAATAAAAAATAAAAAAGTTGATAAACAAGATACAGAATTGTTGGAAAAGTACAAAAAATATTAAGTCAAAGTAAAGAACAAGTAATAAAGCAATTTTCTACAAGTTATCAAAATGGATTAACAACAAAAAGAAGCGGAAAAGAGGTTAGAACAGAATGGAGAAAATGTTGTAATACAAGAGAAAAAAAGAAATTGGTTATATTTTTTTTATAAAATCTTTTGAAGATAAGTTTATATACATATTAATAATATTATCAATAATAAATTATTTTGCAAAGTAAAGATAATAGGAACAATTATAATATTATGTATAGGTATAATAAGTGCTATAATAAAATTTGTACAAAATTATTCTACATATAGATTTAATCAAAAAGTTAAAGGCAGAATTGTTTACAACAGCTACTGTATTAAGAGAAAAGGAAGAAACAGTTAAAGTAGAAAAGATAGTAAGAGGAGATATAGTACACTTAAATGCTGGAACAATGATTCCAGCAGATGTAATGATATTAGAAAGTAAAGATTTGTTTATAAATCAGGCCGTGTTTACGGGAGAAAGTATACCTGTGGAAAAAACAGATAAATATGAAGAAAAATGGCCAAATATTTTCAATATCTAATTTATGTTTAATGGGAACAAGTGTTATAAGTGGAAGTGCAACAGCAATTGTTATAAATACAGGATTTGAAACATATTTAGGTGGAATGGGCAAACAAATAGATAATAAGAAAGAATTGACAAACTTTCAAAAAGGAATGGATGGAATTACCAAGTTGTTAATAAGATATATGGTAATTGTATCAATAGCAGTTTTTATAATATATGCTTTTATACGTAAAGATTTTATGGAGGCAATGTTATTTGCATTGTCAGTGGCAGTTGGGATAACGCCTACTATGTTGCCAATGATTGTAAATGTGAATTTAACAAAAGGGACAAAAACATTAGCAAAAGAGAAAACATTGGTGAAAAATACAGAGGCAATACAAAATTTGGGAGCAATAGATGTGTTATGTACGGATAAAACAGGAACATTGACAATGGATAAAATAGTTTTGCAAAAATATATAGATGTGACTGGAAAAGAGGATTTATCTATACTTGAGTATGCATACTTGAATAGTTATTATGGTACAGGAATGAAAAATTTAGTTGATAGAGCGATTATATCTTATGGTGATGAACATGATATAAAAAATAAGATAGATAAATATATAAAGGTTGATGAGATACCTTTTGATTATACAAGAAAAAAGAATGAGTGTTGTTGTGGAACAAAAAATGGAGCACATAGGATGATTACAAAAGGAGCTTTAGAGGAGATATTGAAAATTTGTACAAAAAGTTAAGTTAGATGATAAAGTACAAGAAATAACAGAAGAGATGAAAGTAAGAATACAGGAAAATGCAAAAGCAATGGCACAGCAGGGAATGCAAGTAATAGCATTATCATCTAAAAGGGAGTATAGAGGGAAAAATATTTTGATGTATCTGATGAATCAAATATGATTTTTATAGGATTTGTAGCATTTTTAGATCCTCCTAAAAAAGAAGTTAAAGAAACTATACAAAAATTGAAGGAATATGGTGTGACAACGAAAATAATAACAGGGGATAATCAATATGCAACACAGAATATTTGTAATTTAGTTGGAATAGAGAATAATGAAATATTGATAGGAACACAAGTAGATAATCTTTCAGATGAAGAACTTGCTAAAAAGGTTGAAAGTGTTAATGTATTTGCTAGAATGAATCCGTTACAAAAAAGGAAAGAATAATTAAAACTCTAAAAAGTAATGGACATGTAGTGGGATATATGGGAGATGGTGTTAATGATGCACCTTCATTACATAATGCTGATGTTGGAATATGTGTAGATACGGCAACAGATATAGCAAAAGAGGCAAGTGATATAATTTTATTAGAAAAAAGTTTAAGTGTAATATATAATGGTGTAATAGAGGGAGAAAAAGTATATGGAAATATAATAAAATATATGAAAATGGCGTTGAGTTCTGACTTTGGTGATGTGTTTAGTATATTTTTAGGCAAGTATATTTTTGACCGTTTTTACCATTATTGCCAATACAAATGTTAATACAAGATTTTTTGTATGATTTTTCGCAGATAGCTATTCCTTATGATGATGTTGATAAAGAATTTTTAATAAAACCTAGAAAATGGGATACAAAAGGTTTAGGAAGGTTTATGAATGTAATGGGACCAGTGAGTTCTATAATAGATGTTTTGGCATTTTTGGCTTTTGGTTTATATTGGGATATAATTCAACTGGTATGGAGTCATATTTTCAAACAGCATGGTTTGTAGAATGTTTAATAAGTGAAACTTTAATAATACATTTTGTGCGTACTGAAAAAATACCTTTTATTCAGTCAAAAGCTAATCCGATATTGATGGTCTTAACTACTGTTACAATTGTTGGAACAATTATAACTCCAATATTATTACATAATATTCAATCATTCCATTTTGAAATATTACCATTATCATATTATCTAATTATTGTATGGCTTTTAATAGCATATATTGTGATTGTACAAATAGTTAAAAATGGTATATAAAGAAATATGGTGCTTGGCTATAGAGGAGAAAAAATGAAAGAAAGAATAAAAGATTTTATTATAAAGAATTTAAAATGGATTATATTATTTATTTGTTTAATTGGTTTTCTGGCTTTGGCAGAAGATGTTTTTAATAAAGAAATAATGAAAGGTGATATTATAGGTTATAAAGTGGTATCAACATTTTTTGATTTCAGATTTTGCAACACCAATAGCAAAATTTATTACTAATTTTGGAGGGGCAATATTTTTTGATCATATTAACTATTTTATTGCTTGTAGTATTAAAAAATAAAAAGTGGGCTTATCAATTTGTACTAATTTGGTGGTTGTTACAATACTAAATCAGTTATTAAAAAGATTATTGCAAAGACCACGTCCAACTGAATTTAGAATAATAGAGGAAAATGGATATAGTTTTCCTTCTGGTCATTCTATGGTTAGTATGGCTTTTTATGGATATTTGATTTATTTGATATATAGATTTGTTAAAAATAAATATTTGAAGTGGATTTCTATTGTTTTATTAAGTTTGCTTATATGTTTGATAGGTATAAGTAGAATTTATTTGGGGGAGTGCATTATACAAGTGATGTTTTAGGTGGATTTTAATATCTATATCTTATTTGGTTATTTATATAAGTGCATCAATAAATTTTTTTAAGGAGAAAAAAGATTGAAAAAATTAGTGTTAATAGATGGTAATAGTATAATGAATAGAGCATTTTATGGAATAATGGGAAGTAAAATGCTAACAACAAAAGATGGAAAATATACAAATGCAGTGTATGGTTTTTTAGCAATATTATTTAAGTTATTGGAAGATGTAAAACCAGACTATATGGCAGTAACATTTGATTTAAAAGCACCAACAGAAAGACATAAAAGATATGAAGGTTACAAAGCTAATAGAAAAGGTATGCCTGAAGAGTTGGCACAACAAATGCCAATGATAAAAGAAGTGTTAAAAGCAATGAATATAGATATAGTAGAAAAGAAGGGTATGAAGGTGATGATGTTTTGGGTACTCTTTCTCGTTATGGAGAAAGACAAGGCTTAGAGGTAACAATTTTATCAGGAGATAGAGATACATTTCAGCTAGCAACAGATAAAGTAACAATAAGAATACCTAGAACTAAAGGTGGAAAAACTGAGACAGAAGAATTTAATAGAGAAAAGGTTATGGAAACTTATGGTATAGAACCAAAACAACTAATAGAGGTAAAAGGTCTACAAGGTGATACATCTGATAATATACCGGGGGTACCAGGAATAGGAGAAAAACAGCATTAAGTTTAATACAAAAGATATCAAACTATAGAAAATTTATATAAAAAATTAGAGGCAGGAGAAGCAACAGATATAAAAGGAAAACAAAAAGAAAATTTAGAAAATAATAAGGAATTAGCTGAATTATCGAGATTTTTAGGAGAAATAAATTTAGAAGTTCCAATAGAAGATACATTAGAAAATTTTAAAGTTGAAGAATGGAATAAAAAAAAAGTATATAATATTTTAAAGAATTAAATTTTAAAAGATATATAGAAAGATTTAATTTAGAAGATGATGATGTAGAAAATTCAGAAAGAAAAAGCAAGTATAAATGAATTGTACACAACAGAAGAATGTAGAAATTTAAAAAATGTTATCAAAGAAATAAAAAGATAAAAAATGTTGTTTTTAATGGCAGAACAAAAAACATTAATAATAAAATTGAAAAAGAAAATGTAAGCGATGAAAAAAGTGATAATGAGAAAATGTTGCCAAAAATAATTAATGAAAAAATTACTGCAATATGTATATATATTGATAAAGTATATTATATACTTGTAAAAGAGGATACTTTAGAAGAATTGAAAGAAGTTTTTGAGGATGTTTCAATAAAGAAAGTTAGTATTTTTAGTAAAAGTTATATTATTTTAAAGCAAAAAGGGATAAAAAATAAATAATTTAGGTTTTGATGCTAAAATTGCGGCATATTTAATAAATCCTACAAATAATAGATTAAGTTTAAATGATATAATAGAACAGCAATTAGATATTAATATTGATGAATATATAAAAACCAGAAAGTGTACAAAATCAAATTAATTTATTTGATTCATTAGATAATCAAAAAGAAAATAATGAAGAAGAAGAATTTTTGAAACAAAAAATTATGTATGCAAACGTATCTTTTATCAAGATTAGAAGAGGTTATGATAAAAAATTGAAAGAAATAGGTAGTTTGGATTTGTTTGAAAATATAGAGATGCCAACTATTGAAGTGCTTTCAGAAATGCAATGGAATGGTATGTATGCAAATAAAAAAGAATTGGAAAACTTTGGAGAAAAATTAAGAGAGCAATTAGAGTTAAAGACAAAAATTATTTATGAAATGGCAGGAGAAGAATTTAATATAAATTCAACGAAACAATTGGGTGAAATTTTATTTGAAAAGAAGAAGTTACCAGTAGTTAAAAAGACTAAAAGTGGATATTCAACAGATGTGGAAGTTTTAGAAAAATTGAAAGTGGAAGATCCAATAATAGAGCAAATTTTGGAATATAGGCAGTTGCAAAAACTAAATTCAACTTATGTAGAAGGTTTAAAACCATATATAAATCCAGTTACTAATAGGATTCATTCATTTTTTCATCAGACAATTACTGCAACAGGTAGAATAAGCTCAACAGAACCAAATTTGCAAAATATTCCTACAAGATTTGAATTAGGAAAACAGGTTAGAAAGATTTTTGAGCCTGAAGATAATAAGGTTTATATTGATGCAGATTATTCTCAAATTGAGTTGAGAGTGTTAGCACATATGTCACAAGATGTACACATGATGCAAGCATTTAAAAATAATGAAGATATTCATAGACAAGCTGCTTCAAAAGTTTTTAAGACACCAATAGATGAAGTAACAAAAGAACAGCGTTCTAGTGCTAAAGCAGTAAATTTTGGAATTGTTTATGGTATAAGTGATTTTGGATTGGGTGAACAGCTAGGAATTTCAAGGAAACAGGCTAAAAAATATATAGAAGAATATTTAGAGGAATATGCTGGAATAAATAAATATATGGAAAATGTTACAGAAGAGGCAAAAGAAAAAGGGTATGTAAAAACATTATTTAATAGAAGAAGATATATACCTGAATTGAAATCTAATAATTATATGGTAAGACAATTTGGAGCAAGAGCAGCAATGAACACACCAATACAAGGGACAGCAGCAGATATTATGAAGATTGCGATGATAAATGTTTATAATAGATTAAGAAAAAAAACTTGGAATCAAAAATTGTTTTGCAAGTACATGATGAAATGATGATTGAGGCACCGATGAATGAGGCAGAAGAGGTTAAAAAATAATCAAATTTGAAATGGAAAATGCTGTTAAACTAGATGTTCCTTTGATTGCTGAAGTTTCTGAAGCAAAAAATTGGTATGAATGTAAATAATGCTTGCAAATGAAGTTTCTTAATGTTATAATTGGAAATAGTAATTTTTAATTTGTTGAACAAATTTAAAGGAGAGATTAGAATAAAAAATAGTAAATACGAAAAGACAAAAGGTAAAAAAAAAAGGTTATTATTATTGCATTATTTTTTAGTTTTGATAGTGGTATTATTGGGACCAATAGGATTTGGTGAAAAAATGATGAAAATAATGTATTCAAAAAAATATGAAAATTTAGTAGTAATTTATAGTGAAAAATACCAAGTAGATTCGGATTTAATATTTGCATTAATAAAAGCAGAAAGTAATTTTAATTCATCAGCTGTATCAGGTAAAGGAGCAAAAGGGCTTATGCAGCTGATGGAGGAAACAGCAAAAGATGTATCAAAAAAAACAGATTTAAAAATAGAACCAGATGAAATAGGAGAAAAAAAAATTACAAGCAGATGTAAATATAGAATTGGGAACAAAATATATATCTATATTACTTGAAAAATACAATAATACTGCAATTGCACTTACTGCATATAATGCTGGGATAGGTACAGTTGATAATTGGATAGAAAAAGGTGTTATAAAAAAGATGGAGAAGATATACAAAATATACCATATAAAGAAACAAATAATTACGTTAGAAAAATTTTAAGAGATTATAAAATTTATAAAAAGCTATATGGAAAGGATTGAAAAAAGGTGGAAGCAGAACAACTAATATTTGCAATAATAGCATTTGCATTATTTATATATATGTTTTATAAAATGATAAAAGATAATGAAACAAGTTATGTTATATTAATTATAATGCAAGCATTTGGAATAGTATTAAATTTTATAGAAATAATATCAAAAGTACAATTAAATTTAGTTTTATCAATTATAAAATATTTATTAGCTGTTTTGTTACCAATTGTCATAATAATTTTAGAAAAAATAAAATTCCTTATATAGAAATTGTAGATATATCAAAAGCACTTTTATATAAAAGAATGGGAGATAATAGAAAAACAAAACAAGCATTAATACATTTAGTAACAAAATATCCTGAAAATTATAAAGGGCATAAGATGTTAGCAGAAATATATGAAGATGAAGGTGGAATGAGAAAAGCTATAGACGAATATGTTCAGGCTATAGATATACACAAAAAGAGATTATGATTCTTATTATAAAATAGCAGAATTGTTAACAAATTTGGATAAACAAGATGAAGCAGCACAGATGTTAAATAATTTATTAAAAAGAAGCCTGATTATTATCAAGCTACAGTTTTATTAGGAGATATTTTGATAAATAAAGAAATGTATAAAGAAGCAGCAAATATTTATCATGAAGGTTTAAGATACAACCCTACTAGTTATGATTTAAACTATAATTTAGGAATGGTTTATACAATGTTAAATGATTTTGAAAATGCAAAGATTTGTTATGAAAGAGCAGCAGAAATAAATAGCTTGTTATATAATGCAAAATATGCTTTAGCAGAAATAGCCTTGATATATAAAGAAATAGATGAAGCAAGAGAGTATTTTTTTACAAGCAACTGAGAGTGAGGAGTTAGCACCAGATGCATATTATGAATTAGCAAAATTGAAATAATAAAAGGAAATAAAGAAACAGCTATACAGTATGCAAATACAGCAATAGACTTAAATAGTAAAAAATAGTACCAAAAGTAAAGAAAGATCCGATATTTATTCCAATAATTGCAAGAATAACAATGCCATTTAATTTGGAAATAGCTAGCATGAAAAAGGAAGAAATAGAAGGAGAAAATGGTGAGATTACAAATAGTAATAAACAAGAAAAACTTTCTGAAAAAATTAAAAGCAAAAAACATTTAGAGGAAACATTTGAAATTACCAAAAATATTAGTTATGCTGATATTGAATTTAAAAGTAGAAATAATAGAGATATAGAAAGAGAATAAGTGAAAGATGAATTGCGTTAAATATAGCTTTTAAAAGTTATGTGAAACACAATATCATCTTTTTACGTATTTTTCCTATAAAAAGCATATAATAAAAAAGTAGGAAAGGAGAATTGTTATGGTAAAAGAGTTTGCAGTTGTAGGTGGAGATTTAAGAATAATAAAATTAGCAAAAATACTTGCAAAAAAGAAGGTAATATGGTATATACTTATGGCTTAGAAAAGGCAGAAGAACTTAAAGAAATTAAAAATATTATATTTTGTGAAAAATTAATAGAAGCAGTAAAAATGGTTCAAGTGGTTATAGGTCCAATACCATTTTCAAGTGATGGAATAAATATAAATATGCCTTTTAGTGATGGGAAATTATCAATAAGGGAATTTATGCATAACTTAAATGCGAAAATTTTAATAGCAGGTACAATAGCACCAGATGTATATGAATTAGCAAATGATGAATATATTGAAATTGTTGATATTATGAAAAGGGAAGAATTAGCAGTCTTAAATACAATTGCGACAGCAGAAGGAGCAATAGAAATAGCAATAGCGAATACAAATAAAATATTACATGGAAGTAATGTACTTGTTTTAGGATTTGGAAGAATAGGTAAGGTTTTAGTAAGAAAACTTGCTGGATTATCTACAAAAGTTACATGTGCAGCAAGAAAAGAAGAGGACTTAGCATGGATAAAGGCTTATGGACATAAAGGAATAAATATAAATCAAATAGATAAAAATTTAAGTGTATTTGATGTTATAATAAATACTGTTCCACAAATGATTTTGACAGCTGAAAAATTAGAATATGTAAAACAAGAATGTTTGTTGATAGATTTAGCTTCAAATCCAGGTGGAATTGATAAAAAGTTGCTAAAGAAAAAAAGGGTTACAGTTAATTTGGGCATTAGCATTACCAGGAAAGGTTGCACCTACAACAACTGCTGAATTTATTAAAGATACAATTTATAATATTTTAAAAGAAATTTATAAGTAATGTTTTCGTGGACTGAACTGATGATTTTGAAAGTGGAAACATAACAAGGCCACGATATTTAATCATTAGTTTTGTTTTTTCAAAAGATATTATTTTATGGAAGGAAGATTTATAAAATGAATGAAATTTTACAAGCATTAATTTTAGGAATAGTACAAGGATTAACAGAGTTATTACCAATATCAAGTTCAGCACACTTGAATTTGATTCCATGGGTATTTAATTGGAGTGAAATATCACCAAGTTTTGATGTTGCATTACATTTTGGAACATTATTAGCAATAGTAATATTTTTCTTTAAAGATTGGATAGGTTTAATTAAAGGAGGATATAAACAAGTAGTAAAAAGAAAAGACACCTGAAGGAAGAATGTTTTGGTATATTGTAGCAGCTACAATACCAGGTGGTGCAATAGGATTTTTATTAGATCATTTTTTAGGAGATACATTAGGAAAAATGCCGATATTAATAGCATCTGCATTAATAATAATGGGAATTATATTATATGTTGTGGATAAAAAAGCACCTTCAAAAACAAAATATGAAGATATGACTTTTAAGCAAACATTTTTAATAGGATTGTCACAAGCATTAGCATTTATACCAGGAGTTTCTCGCTCTGGAGTAACAATGACTACAGGAAGATTGATGGGAATTGATAGAGAATCAACAGCTAAATATACATTTTTGTTATCAACACCTATAGTTTTAGGTGCAACTTTATATAAGTTAAAAGAATTTGTTTTTAATATTCCTTTTGTTGTTGGAGTTGTTGCAAGTTTTATAACAGGTTTATTTGTAATAAAATTTTTATTAAATTATTTAAAAAAAGGAAGCTTCAAAGTTTTTGCGATATATAGAGTTGTAATAGGATTGGCTATTATAGGATTATACATATCAAGAATGTAAAATAATAGATATTGAAATTTAGTATCATACATATTAAAAGTGTAATAAATGCAGGATTATATGTATTAAGGATGTAAAGTTGATATAGAAATAATTGGAGTTGTTAATATGTTAGAAAAAATAAATACCCCAGAGGATGTAAAAATTTAAACTTACAAGAGAAAAAACAATTAGCTGACGATATTAGGAAATACATATTAGAAGTAGTTTCACAAAATGGTGGACATTTAGCTTCAAATTTAGGAGTTGTAGAGCTAACTATAGCTCTACATAGTGTATTTAATGAACCAGTGGATAAAATTGTATGGGATGTGGGTCATCAAACTTATGTACATAAAATTTTAACAGGTAGAAAAGAAGAATTAAAAAATATAAGAAAATTAGGTGGTATAGCAGGTTTCCCAAAAACAAAGGAATCTGCTTATGATTGCTTTAATACTGGACATAGTAGTACATCAATTTCAGCAGCTCTTGGAATGGCTAGAGCTAGAGATTTAAAAGAGAAAATAATAGTGTTGTTGCAGTTATAGGTGATGGTGCATTAACTGGTGGAATGGCAATAGAAGCGTTAAATGATGTAGGATTTAGTAAATGTAAGATGACAGTTATTTTAAATGATAATGAGATGAGTATATCTCCAAATATTGGTGGATTAAATATGTTTTTAAGTAAGTTAAGAACGAAAAAATTGTATACAAAATCAAATATATCAGGGAAAAAAATAATAGGGAAAATACCTGTATTTGGAAAGCCAATTGTAAAAATAGTTCAAAGATTAAAGAGAAGTGTTAAGCAATTAATAATACCAAAAATGTTTTTTTGAAGATATAGGATTTACATATTTAGGTCCAGTTGATGGACATAATATTGAGCAATTAGAGAATATTTTAAAATTAAGTAAACAAGTTGATACGCCTGTATTAATTCATGTACTTACAAAAAAGGTAAAGGATATAAAATAGCGGAAGAAAATCCAGATAAATTTCATGCTACAGGTCCATTTGATTTGAAAACAGGTAAGCCAAAAAAAGCAAAGGGCTTGGACTATTCAAAAGTTTTTGGAAATAAATTAGTGGAAATGGCGGAAAAAAATGATAAAATTGTTGCAATTACAGCATCAATGAAAGACGGAACAGGACTAACAAAATTTCAAAAACAATTTCCAAAAAGATTTTTTGATATAGGTATAGCAGAGCAACATGCTGTTACTTTAGCAGCAGGTATGGCAACACAAGGATTAATACCATTTGTACCAATATATTCGTCATTTTATCAAAGAGCTTATGATCAGGTTATACATGATATTGCTATACAAAATTTGCATGTAATATTGTGTGTAGATAGAGCTGGAATTGTAGGGGCAGATGGTGAGACACATCAAGGTTTACTTGATATGGCATTTTTTAGATTAGTTCCAAATTTAATAATTATGGCTCCAAAAGATTTTAAAGAATTAGAAGATATGTTGGAATTTGCTGTGAAAATAGAGAAGCCAGTTGTTATTAGATATCCACGTGGTGGAGAAGATAAAGATATTAATTTTGAAACACATAACAAAATTGAGTTTGGTAAAGCAGAAGTTTTGAAGGAATTTAACAAAGATATAAGTTCTGATGAGAAAAATAAAAAATGAACAATGTATTGATGAAAAAATAACCAAAATATAAAAAATCAAATAGTGAATAAAGGACAAGAATGTGCACAAAAAAATGTTTTAATAATTGCTATAGGAAAAATGGTTGCAAGAGCTATGAAAATTGCAGAACAAGAAGAAAAAAAAAAAGGAAATAATGTATGTGTGGTTAATAGCAGGTTTTTAAAGCCATTAGATAGAAATAAGATATTACAACTTTTAAAAAAGAGTCAAATGAAGTTATAACAATAGAAGATGGAACCATAATAAATGGATTAGGTACAGCAATAAAAGAAATTATTGCAGAGGAAAATCTTTGCGAATATAGAAATAAAAACACAAGCATATCCTGACGATTTTATTCAACATGGTTCTGTAGAACAACTAGAAAGTATGTATTTAGGAGGTATACATGGATAAGCAAGAAGTTTTAAAGGAATATAGAAAAACAGAAGATAGGATATTACTTTCTCAAGTATTAGATAAAATTGAAATAGCAGAGAAAAGAAATCAAATTCAATATACAGATTTTTTAGATATGTATCAAGTAGCACTTGTAAAAAAAATTTTTAAATAAAATCAGTTACAAAATTATATTTTGTATGGTGGCTTTGAAGATGCTGAAAGAAAAATTGCAATTTTTTATTCGGATAATTATGATAAAGAAATAGTAGAAAAAGATTATCAAAAATGCTAAAAGTTATAAGAGTTCAATTGGGAAAAGATGAGATTGGTAAATATACACATCGTAATTATTTGGGTGGAATAATTAAACTAGGAATGAAAAGAGAAAAAAGTAGGTGATATTTTAGTTGCTGATGATGGTGCAGATATTATTGTAAAGGAAGAAACAGCAAAAATTTTATCTAAGGATTTAGAAACTCTTACACGTTTTCAAAATAGTAAAATTGATGTTATTGATTTAAGTGATTTGCGAACACCGGAAATTAAAGTTGAAGAAATTGATATTATAGTTCCTTCTCTTAGATTAGATAATATTGCTTCTGATTTGGCTAGAACTTCTAGAGTAAGATTGTTCAGGTTATGGCACAGGAAAGAGTTTTTATTAATGGTCAATGTGAAACAAAACCTTCAAAGGCTGTGAAAATGGGAGATGTTATTACTATTAGAGGAAAAGGAAGATTTGTTGTTAAAGAAATTAAGGCTAATACAAGAAGTGGCAGAATGGTTGTAAGTATTGATAAATATGTTTAATTTTTGTGAATGAAATATATTATGGAAGTTGATAGAAGTTTTTAACAAAATAATAAAAGAGGATATTAATAAATAGTTAATGTCCTCTTTTGGTGGTAGATTATTAATTTTCCTTTTTGTTTATATTGTTAAGTAAAGTTTTTTTCTTCAAGTTGTCTTTGAGCTTGTGGCTTTCTAAGATATAGAGGCAATAAGTCTTTTTCAGTACCATTATTTATAAAAAGTCATATCCAGCTAAAGCTAAAGAGATAGAGTTAAGGTTATTTAAAGAAGAATTACTGATAAATTGGCAATTACTTGATTTATCTTTTATAATATCTGAATACATTGTGGCACCATCACCAATAAATAAAATATTAGAGTAATCTTTTAATAATTCTAGTGAATGTTCTACTGTGTCAGCACTAGGTGATATTAATGTAGTACAAATTCCATTTGTGAATTGATATAGTGCAAAGTAACAATTTTGGTTTTTACAGTCAATTATACTACATACAATACCAGAAAAATTGCTTCCATATTCTTGTTTTACATTGTATGCAAGGCTTTGTAAAGAATCTATACCGATGTAGTTGATACTTTTACTGTCATGAAATGCCTTTGCAGTTGCTATACCGATTCTAATACCTGTGAATGAACCAGGTCCTTTGTCACAGATAATTAAATTAATATCGTTTAAAGTTAAATTTGTTTGCTTAAATGCTTTTTCTATCATTGGCATTAAATTTTCTGAATGTGTTCTGCCTGTGTCAGAATCTAAAGTACAAAGTGGTTTTGTATCTTCTAAAATTGAAACACCACATATATTGCTAGCAGTGTCTATACTTAAAATTTTCATTATAAATTTCATTCCTTTCTAGTTTTGCTTTACGCGGACTTTAAAATGTTTTAAATAATGCAGATGTTATTAGTGTCCGCTTTTTGTTCTAAAGATAAATCCATTAAAATTCCGTTGTTATTGCCATAATATTTTTTTTCTAATTCCTATTTGTTTAAAATTGAATTTTTTATATAAATTTATTGCAGGGAGGTTTGTGTCGTTGACTTCTAAATATATTTTTTTATTTCTAATTCACGAGCTTTTTTTATTATATTTTTTAAAAGAATGGCTCCAATACCACAATTTCTAAAATCTTTTTTTTACAACAATATTCATTAATTCAGCTTCATCTAAAATGACTTTTATTCCTGTAAATCCCAATATGAGGTTTTGGTTATTTTTATTATGATATAGATTGAACTCTCTGAATTGATTTCACTTTCTAAAGTTTGGTAAGACCAGAAATTGTCATATTCTGTGTCTAAACAATTTTTTATTTCTTGCAAATCTTGTATTTTCATTTCAGCTATTGTGTAGTCCATTTTTTTATGCTGTACCTCCTAATTGTTTTTTATATTTAATATGTTTTTATATTGATAATTATATAAACTTCAATGTGATATGTCAATGCTTTTTTAGGTAAAATGTGTAGTGTTTTTGCGAAACTATTGATATTTTAAAGTTACTATAGTAAAATAAAAATGATGAAAAAGGAGAGTGAAAGTTATGTATGGAATAGGAATAGGTCAAAGTGACTTCAAAATATTAAGAATTAAAAAATTATTATATAGACAAAACAAAATACATAAAAGATATTATAGATAATGAATCATCAGTAGTATTAATAACAAGACCAAGAAGATTTGGAAAAACTTTAAATATGAGTATGCTAAGATATTATTTTGACTGTACAAAAAAAAAGATAGCAGAGAATTGTTTGAAGGATTAGAAATAATGAAACAAGACGAAAAATACACATCAAAATTAGGGATATTATCCATGTATATATTTGACACTAAAAGATGCAGGACTAATAAGTTATGAAATGATGATAATGCAACTAAAAACAATAATGATGGAATTATATTACGAAAATAGATATTTATTAGAAGAAGCAGAAATGGCACCAGGGGAAAGAAATATATTTAATAAAATATTATTAGCAGAAGCAAATGAAACAGAAATAATAAATGGTATAAAAATGCTATCAAAAATAATGTCAAACTATCACAACAAACCAGTTATGCTATTTTTAGACGAATATGACGTGCCATTGCAAAATGCGTATGTAGAAGGATATTATGAAGAATGTATAAAATTTTTTAAAACATTTTATGGGATAACATTTAAAGATAATCCATATTTAGAGAAAACAATACTAACAGGGGTATCAAGAGTAGCAAAAGAAAGTATATTTAGTGGAGCAAACAATTTTCATGTATACACAGTATTAGATGACGAATTTAGTGACGACTTCGGAATAACAGAAAAAGAAATGGACAAGATAATAGACGATTTTGAAATACAAGACCAAAAAAAGAAATAAAAAATGGTATGACGGATACACAATAGGAAACACAGAAGGAATATATAACCCATGGAGTATACTAAACTACTTAACAGACAAAAAACTAATACCATATTGGGTAAACACAAGCTCAAACGACTTAATAAAACTAATATTAAAAAATAGTGCAACAGTAAAAGAAAAAATAGAACAACTACTAAGAGACGAAGAAATAGAAGTACCAATAAACTTAGAAACAGTAATAGTAGGAATAGAAAAAAATGAAGAAAATATATGGGGACTGTTATTAGGAACAGGATACTTAAAAGTAACAGAAGTAGTAGACTTAGCACACGGAATATACAAAGTAAAATCCCAAATTATGAAATAAAATTCCTATTCCAAAATATAATAAGAGAATGGTTTAATGACAAAGTAATAGGAAACAACTTAAACACAATACTAAAAAGATTTAGTAACATTAAACTTAAAAGAATTTGAAAAAAATTCCAAGTACTAGTACGCCAAATGTTTAGCTTTATGGATGTAGGAGAAAACACAGCAGAAAACTTTTATCATGCATTTGTATTAGGAATGTTAGTAGGACTAAAAGACAACTACTATGTAAAATCAAATAGAGAATCAGGATTTGGAAGATATGACATAATGTTAGAACCAAAAGACAAAAATGGAAATAGTTTTGTAATGGAATTTAAAGTATTAGAAGATGCAGAAGAAAAAACAATAGAAGACACAATAGAAAATGCGAAAAAAAACAAATAAAAAGAAAGAAGATATTCAGAAGATTTAGAAGAAAGAGGATATACAAATATAACAAAAATGGTGTTTGCATTTAAAGGAAAAAGAAGTAAAAATGCAAGTGATATAAAAAGGTGTAAAGGAAAATATAATAAAAAGCCTAATAGTAAACATACCAGAAAGTGTGTCTGCTGTTAGGTTCCTTTTTGTATTTTTGATCTATCTATTAGTGAGTTATTTATTAGCCTATTAGTTTATTAGTTTATATGTTTACTTATATATATTGTAAAAATAGAAAAGGTGAATTTTTAGTTTGTTCTATAAAACTTAATTGTATGATAAGATATTAAAACAGAGAAAATAAAAAACTTTTTTAGAGATTTTTTCTAAAAAGCATAAAGGATTAAAAGAAAAAATTATGCTTTAGAAAAACTTTACTAAAAAGTCATAATTAAGTAATAAACTTAAATAAAAATATATACTTAATTTTATAGCATATACCAACAAAAAAAAGCAATATTAAGTTAAAAAAAAATGTAGAAAAATATATAAAAATCAAAAAAATCGTTGATACTGTAAGTAAATACGATTTTTTATTTTTTTATTAAGTTTATTACTTAATAAAAAATCATAAGAAAAAGAGAGGCTACTTTTTAATTTAAGATATTTCAATATTTCAACAGTCTCAAAAAAAGGAGGAATAAAAAAATGAACACAAAAAAGGAAAAAACGCAAGAGGAATCACGCTAATAGCATTAGTAATTACAATAATTCTACTATTAATATTAGCAGGAGTAACAATTAATGCATTAAGTGGAGAAAATGGAATAATAACTAAATCGAAAGAAGCCAAAATAAAAACAGAAAATCAAAAACAATAGAGAAAATAAACTTGGCAATACTAACAGCAATGACAAAAGGAGACGGAGACATAGATAACGCAACACTAAGGGAAGAATTAGAAAAAGAAGGACTAACAGTAAAAACAGAAGGAAACAACCTACCATGGGACGTATCAGATGGTAAATATATTTATAGAATAAATGAAGATTACACAGTAGAAGAAGTAGAAGGAATAAATTTATCAAAAAAAAAGAGATAAAACTAGCAAGTGGAGAAAAATGAAACAATAACAGCAACACTAACAGAAGGAACAACAGGAAAAATAACATGGGAAAGTTCAGCACCAGACATAGTAAAAGTAGAAAATGGAAAAATAACAGCATTAGGAGAAAGCGGAACAGCAACAATAACAGCAAAAGTAGAAGGAACAGAATATCAAGCAACATGTATAGTAAAAATAATCCAAAAAATAACAATAATTACAGCAGGAAATATAGAAATGAATATAGGAGACACACAAAAAATAAATGTAACAACAACACCAACAGAAGGATTAATAGAAGATTTAGAATATACATCAGGAAGTCCAACAATAGCAACAGTAGGAGCAGACGGAAACGTAAAAGGAATAGCAGAAGGAACAGCAGTAATAACAATAAGAGGTAAAAATTCAGGAGTATCAACAACATGTACAGTAACAGTAAAATCAAATAAAATAAATGGAGCAATAGAAGTAGGAGAATATGAAAAATATTACGGAAAGAAAGTAACAAATTATACAGCAGGAGGAAAAACATATAGAATATTCTATATAGATACAGAAGGAAAATTTGGAGATAAAAATACAGTATACTTAAAAGCAGACTGGACATCAAATGATACTACATTATCAAGGTATACAAGCTATACACCAAGTGGAACAGATTTAACAACATATAAGAAATTAAATCCAAGTTGGGCAGCCAAAAGAGGAAGTAGCACATCTAGCTGGAATGAAAATGAACGTGCAGCAGCATGGTTATGTTCACCAAGTAACTGGACAACATATTTAGATACAACAAAAGCAAATTATGCAATAGGATCACCAACAGCAGAGATGTATGTGGCATCATATAATCAAGTATCACATACAACAGGAAATTATAAATTAGGAGCAACTTATGGAGCAACAAATTATCCAGGATATAAATATACAGTAAATGGAACACAACAAAATAGTGGATATTCTACAAATAGTGATACACTAGATTATACAGGATATAATAGTATGTATTGCGGAAAAACGGTTTTAAAGGAGATTACTTGTGGTGGCTCGCTTCTCCGTCAGCTTACGACTCTAGCCGTGTGTGCTATGTGTACTGCTACTACGCTAGCTTGTACTACGACTCCTATATCATCACGTGTGGCGTTTGTCCGCTAGTTTCTCTAAGATCTAGCTTCCAGTTGGAAATAGAACAATAAAAAAAAAAAAAATAGATATTGTAAAAGTTCAATATGAGGGAACCACCTATCAGCAAGAAAGATGATATGATAATTTTTTTTCTTCAAATAATTTATGGCAATAAGAAATACCTTCTTTGATAAGATCTAAGTTATAAGCAGCAGGGTTATGCTTTCCTTTGAAACATCTAAACCATAAAGGAATGCCTTTTGGCAATGAAATCAAAAATAAAATAAAAAAACTTTTAGACGGTTAATTGATTACTGATAAATATTAAAAAAGTGTTCAGATATAAGTGATGATAATACAGTTATAGCATAGTAAAGTTTGGTTTAAAACCACGTTTTACTATGCTCTTTTTATTCCTTACTTAATGTGTAATAAAAAAGCAAAAACATAAGTAAAATTAACCTTGATTTTTAAAAAGTAAATATAGTAAAATAAGCACATAAAGGTAATAAAAGCAATAAAATCAAAAAATTTAACTAGAATAAGCCTTGAGAAAGGAATGAGATTAAAAATGTCAAAAGCCAATAGTAGCAATTATAGGAAAACCAAATGTAGGAAAATCAACATTTTTCAACTATTTAGCAGGAAGCAGAATTTCTATAGTAGAAGACACACCAGGAGTAACAAGAGACAGAGTATATGCTGAAACAAACTGGAGAGGAAGAAACTTTACTCTAATAGACACAGGTGGAATTGAACCTGATTCAGATGATATAATACTTTCTCAAATGAGAGAACAAGCAAATTTAGCAATAGAAATGGCAGATGTAATAATATTTTTAACAGATGTAAGGCAAGGAGTAACAGCTGCAGACCAAGAAATAGCATTGATGTTAAAAAAGTCTGGAAAACCAATAGTGCTAGTATGTAATAAAGCAGACAATTATGAAAAAGCAAAACAAGATATATATGAATTTTATAATTTAGAATAGGAGATCCATATCCAATATCAGCATCAAATGCATTAGGAATAGGAGATGTACTAGACGCAATATATGAACATTTTCCAAAAAAGATGCAGGTGAAGATAATGATGAAGTTATAAAAGTAGCAGTAATAGGAAAACCAAATGTAGGAAAATCTTCTTTAGTTAACAGAATTATAGGCGAAAACAGAAGTATTGTAAGTAATATTCCAGGAACAACTAGAGATGCAATTGACACAAACTTTAAAAATGACAAAGGCGAATATATATTAATAGATACAGCAGGAATCCGCAAAAAAATAAAGTAAATGAAAGAATAGAAAAAAATACAGTGTAATAAGAAGTATGCTTGCAATAGAAAGAGCAGATGTATGTTTAATGATGATTGATGCAAACGAAGGTGTAACAGAACAAGACACCAAAATAGCAGGAGAAGCACATGAAGCAGGAAAAAGGTGTTATAATAGTAGTAAACAAATGGGACGAAATAGAAAAAGAAACAGGCACATTAGAAAAATATAAAAAGAAGTTTATGCAAAATTAGCATATTTATCATTATGCACCGATAATTTTTATTTCAGCAAAAACAGGACAAAGAGTTGATAAATTATTTGAATTAATAAATTATGTAGCAGAACAAAATTGTATGAGAATAAAAACATCTGTGTTAAATCAGGTTGTAAATGAAGCAATTGCAATAGTTCAACCACCATCTGATAAAGGCAAAAGACTTAAAATTTTGTATGGAACACAAGCATCAACTAAGCCACCAACATTTGTAATATTTGTAAACAACAAAGATTTATTTCAATTTTCTTATGAAAGATATTTAGTAAATCAAATAAGAAAAGAATTTGGATTACAAGCTACTCCAATTAGAATTATAGTAAGAGAGAAGGTCGAAAAAAATAATATGGTAGTAAATGTAATTATGGCAATAATAGCCTATTTAATAGGAAGTATAAATTTTTCAGTTATATTTAGTAAAAAAGTAGCAGGATTTGATGTAAGAGAAAAAGGAAGCGGAAATGCAGGAAGTACAAATATGTTACGTTCTGTAGGAAAAGGAGCAGCAGTACTTACATTATTGTATGTGACATATTAAAAGGTGTAGTAGCAATTTTAATAGCAATAGGAATAGGAAATTAGTACAAAGTGCAGATAAAGGATTACTAGTACAAATAGCAGGAATAACAGTTGTAATAGGGCACACTTTCCCAGTATTTTTTGGATTTAAAGGTGGAAAAGGTGTTGCAACATCATTAGGAATTTTATTAATGACAAACTGGCAAATAGGATTAATATGTCTAGTATTTGCATTAGTACTTATGGTTATTAACTCAAATGGTATCACTAGGTTCTTGTGGAGCAGCAGTACTATTTCCAGTATTAACATTATTTATAAAAGACCATTATACATTGTAGCAGAAGGCAAAAGGAAATTATTTTATATATAGTGTAATATTAGCTATAATTGTTTTATATAATCATAGAAGTAATATAAAAAAAGAATGTTAAATGGAACAGAAAACAAATTATCACTAAAAAAAAAAAATATGAGGATTTATAGAAATAAAAGAGTAAAATCTTATAAAAAATTTAAAGATATTTTATGAAAAAATAAAATGTTATGAAAAAAATTTATAGGTATAGCCATTGTTAAAAACCTAAATACAAAAGCAAGGAATGGAATAATATGAATAATATAGCAATTATAGGTAGTGGAAGCTGGGGAGTTGCTTTGGCAACACATTTAGCAAATATGGGACATAATGTAAAAATATGGTCATTTTTAGAAGAAGAAAAAGATTTAATAAATAATGAAAAGAATGCAAATTTTTGCCAAATTTAACTTTTACCACAAGGAATTATGTTTCAACAGATTTTAAAGAAGTTATAGAAGGAGCAGATTTTATTTTACATGTAACACCATCAAAATTCACAAGAGAAACATTCAAACAATAGAAACAATATATAGGAAAAACTACCTGTAATAATATGTTCAAAAGGAGTTGAAAAAAGAAACAATGAAAAACATTAGATGAAGTCATATTAGATGAATTACCAGAAGCCAGAGTAGGAGTGTATCAGGACCAAGTCATGCAGAAGAAGTTTCTATAAGCAATACCAACAGTATTAGTAATGGCATCTAAAGATAAAGAAATATTAACTTATACAAGATGCATTTATGTGTTCACACATGAGAATATATACATCAGAAGATGTAAAAGGACTTGAACTAGGAGGAGCACTAAAAAACATAATAGCATTTTGTGCAGGAGTAGCAGCAGGTGTAGGTCTTTGGAGATAATACATTTTGCAGCACTTATAACAAGAGGATTAGGAGAAATATCAAGATTAGGAGTTGCATTAGGTGGACAAAAAAGATACATTTTTTGGATTGAGTGGATTAGGAGATTTAATTGTAACATGCCTAAGTGAACATAGTAGAAACAGAAGAGCTGGAAAATTAATAGGACAAGGTAAAACATTGGAAGAGGCAAAAAAGAAGTTGGAATGGTTATTGAAAGCATTGACAACATTGATGTTGCATATGCATTAAGTCAAAAATATAATATAGAAGTTCCAATCATAAATACAGCTTATGATGTTATATATAATAAACTTGATGCAAAAAAAAGCTGTTGAAAAATTAATGACAAGAGAAAAAAAATGGAAATGTAAAAATGTCGTAAAAGATAAATACATAAAAAAATTATAATAAATAAAAAGAATATTTTAAACAAAATATAATAAATAAAATAAATGCAAAAAAAAGAAAATATAAAAATAATAAGAAAAAAGTATAATAAGACATTGTATATATCAGTAGATTTTAATAATATTTGTTAATATGTATTTAATTTGAATAAATTATAGTAATAAAGGATCGTGGTTTAAAATGGAATTTTTGATAAATTAGGTAAAAAAAGCAAGTGAGGCATACAAAGTTACAGCAGATAAAACAGGAAAAATTGCAAAAGAAGCAAAATTAAAATGAAAATGGCAGATTTAAAAGGTCAAACAAATGATATTTATATGGAAATAGGTAAAAAAGTATATGAAAAACATGTAAAAGAAGAAAATATTAGACATAAAAAAAGATTAGAAGAAGAATGTACAAAATTAGATGTAATAAGTGATGAAATAGACAGTATTCTAAAAAGAATGTATAGATTTAAAAGATAAAAAAGTATGTCAAAAATTGTTATAAAGAAATAGATAAAAATATGAATTTCTGCCCAGAATGTGGTGCAAAACAAGAAGAAACTGAAAAAAAATGAAGATGTTAAACAAGTAGAAGTTGTAGAAGAAACAAATAGTGATGAAAAAGTCAACCAGAAATTACTACTGAAAACATTGATGGTAAAATTGAAAATAAATGAAACTCCTGGAAATGCAAATCTTACAGAAGAAGAAAAGGAACAAGCACAAGAAAATTTAGAAAAGACAGTTGCAATTGAGGCAGATGTTGAAACAGAGAATGATTCAGATATTGAATAAAGATAGAATAAAATTGACATAATTCAAGAGATATGCTAGAATATAAAATAAAAATAAAAATAGAAAGGAGAGTTTGATTATGGTGGCAAATGAAACAAATCAAACCAAAAATGTAACAGGAAAAAGGGGTAGCAGCAATTGGTAGGTGGATGCCAATTCATTATGGACACAAAAGGTTTTTAGTAAAATTAGCTAAAACCCAGAGTTTGAAAAAAGTAGTAGTTATGATAGGTTCTTGCTTTGAAAATGGAAGACAGAGATATTGTGTTTCAGCAGTTGAAAGAGAAAAATGATAACTGCAATGTTTCAAGCAGAAGGAATACCAAAGGAGAAATATGATATTATACATATTCCAGATGTACCTACTTTTGAAGAATGGATTAATTTAATTTCAAATGCATGCAAAATGTATGGTATAACACATTTTGCACAGGAAATAAGGAAGACATTTTAGATGTATTAAAAGAAAAAAAACATTGAATTAAATGCTGAGTTGATTAATCCAGAAGAAGGTAGTGAAGTAAGATATCATGCAACAGAAATAAGGAAACTTATTTTAGAAGGAAAAGTATGCAGAACTTGAAAAGATGATACCAATGGAAACAAAAGCAATACTGTTTCGAAATACATTTAAAGAAATTATTGCAAGTAGTAAAAACAGAGGAATAAGTTTTGTTCCTGGAAGACAAGCTGTTGATATTGTTTTTCTAGTTAAAAATACTGTAGATGGTAATACATATGTCTTATTAGGAAGAAGGTCCAATAAAAAGTAGACTTTAAAGGAGAATTATCACTTCCAGGAATTGCTATTAATCAAGCAATATTTGAATCACCATTAAAAGCAGCCATAAGAGGACTGAAAGAAGGAACAGGGTTAAAGTAGAAGTATTAGATAACTCTTTAGAGCCTGCTATTATCAAACTTAAAATGTACCAAATAATAATTTGGAACAATTATATTATGTAGGTATTTATAGTTCAAATGATGAAAAGTATGCAGGAACAAGAGGAGGATCATCACAGTGCTTTTTGGTATCTTTATTGAAGATGAAATTTATAAATATGAAGAATATTTAACAGCTGGAAATGATTTGGAAAGTGTGGCATTTTATAATGTGAATACACTATCAGAACCACTTGCATATCAACACAGTGAAATGCTTGAAAAAATAAATATGTTTGAAGGTTATCCTAACTTAAAGAAATACGAACGGAAATAAGATTAATTATAAAGGTTTAAAGGCAAATGATAGTAAGTAAATTATTTGACATTAATTTTTATTAAAAGTAAATCTTATTTTAATAAAAAAATAGTAAATTAGATAAATTTTTTTGGAATTTACTACTTTTTGTATGCTTTTTTAAAATGTACATATACTAATATTAAAAAATCATAATTGAAAGGAAAGTGAACAAAATGATAAAAAAATATAAAATAAGAGCATATATTTTTTTTAAAATCTTTTTTAATATTAGTAATAGGATTTGGAATATATAATGTAATGGCAACAAGTAAAAATAATGATAAAAATAAATTATCAGAAAAAACAGAAAATGAAATAAAGTATTTAGATGAAAATTTAATAAAAATATTTAATCAAATGAATAATATAAAATATGAGAGTTATAAGATTTCTGTAAATACGGCAAATCCAAGTAATATGGAAGAAGGAACAAATCAATCTAATCAAAAAGGTAGTGGAAGTTCTGGAAATACAAGTGAATCAGGTACAAGCTCAGGAAAGTCAGATGAGTCTACAAAAAGTTCGGAAAGCAATAATTCGGGAGGTAAAAGTGGTAGCAATAAAGGAGAAAGTAGTAAAAATCAATCAAGTAATGAAACATCAGGAAGTGATAGTAGTAGCTCAGAAACAGGTCAAAAGAAATATGAATTACAAGAGGAAGGAATATTAACACAGTCTTTAGATATTGATTGGCAAACTGTAAAAATGACGTGGAAAAAATGTATTTATCAATTCCAACAATAACATTAGACTTATATCAAACAACAATAAATGATAAAAATATATTGAACTTTAATACGGAATTTGATAATTTAACTAAAATAGTTCAGGAAGAAAATAAAGTAGAAACATTAAGACAATTATGCAAAATATATGAAATATATGTTAAATTCTTGGAAGAAAATAATTCAAGTGAACAGGAAAAAGTGGTAGCAAAAAAACTAAATTGGATATTTTTAAATCATATAGTAATTTAGATGAAGAATAAGTGGGAAGAAGTATCAAAATATATGAAATCAGCATCAGAAGAATTTTCAAAATTAATGACATCAACAAATATGAAAGAACAAAAACAATATTCAACAAATAAATCATATATAATGATTAATGAATTATATAAAACTGCAAATATAAAAGATACAAAAATCTTTTTAATAAAATATAAAAATACACTAGAAGAATTAGAAGAATATGTGATATAATATCAAACAGAGCAAATTGAATAGTCGCTGGTAGAAATCGAAAGATACTACGAGAGGAAAGTCCGGGCTCCATAGAGCAATGATGCTAGATAACGTCTAGTGGGGGCAACCCTAAGGAAAGTGCAACAGAAAATAACCGCCTCTTTAAGAGGTTAACCTTATGGATGAAAAGGCGAGGTTTAAAGAGGTAAGGATGAAAAGGTGAGGTAAGAGCTCACCGCCATTATGGTGACATAGTGGGTCTGTGTAAACCCCATCTGGAGCAACACCTTGTAAAGAAGATTAAGCCTGCTCGGTGCCTTCTTGATTTGCGTGGCTTGAGGCAAATAGCGATATTTGTCCTAGATAAATGACTATTTTAAATGACAGAACCCGGCTTACAGATCTGCTCTTTAAATATGAAACATGTAACAAAGCAAAATTTTAGAAATTTGATTTTTGACTTTCGCTTTTTACGAAAAAAAAATAGCAATTTAAAAATGTTCTAATAAGTGCAAATGTTAGGACATTCCGCTTTTATTTAAAACAATATAAAAATATATTAATAAAAGGAAGGAATGAATATGAGAATAAGATACAAAAAGTGGGCAAGACCAGAATTAGAAGCGTCAAAATTTTATATAGATAATCCAGAAGAATATAAAGGAAAATGGAAAACATTATTTATAAAAAATCAAGAACAACCAATATATTTAGAATTGATGATGTGGAAAAAAAGACAATTTATAGAAAAATGGCTTCAAAAAGATACAGAAAACGTAATAATAACTATATAGCAATAGATTTAGTTGATGCAATGTTAGGATTAGCAAAAAATTTATAAAACTATAGAAAAAAAGAATATCAAAAAAGACTAACAAAAAAAGAACCAGAAAATGGAGAGATATTTTTTAAAACAGATGAATTACAAGATTTGACATAGAAAGAATACCATAATTTTTTAATGAAAAGACCAAATAAAAAGGATATATATTAATTTTTGCAATCCATGGCCAAAAGGAAAACATCATAAAAAAAGTTGTTAACACAACAAGACAACTAGAAAAATATAAAATTTAAGTAATGATGGAGAAATATTTTTAAAACAGATGATGATGATTTATATCTTCGAGGAGAGCAAGTTTAAGATATTTTGAAGAAAGTGAATTTGAAATAATATCCAAAACGGAAGATTTATATACATGGAAAATCAAATATTTCCAGAAAATATAGTAACAGAACATGAAAACATGTTTACTGAACAAGGAATAATTTTTAAAAAGTCAATAATAGCAAAACTAAAAAAAAAAAAAAAATAATAAGGAAAGTGGTAAAATGGATATAAACATAGAAAACATGAAAAAAATTCAAATGACAGAGAATATGTATTAGAAACAGTAAAAAGAACAAGGAAAAATGTTAGAATTTGTAAGTAGTGAATTACAAGATGACGAAGAAATAGTAAAAACAGCACTTACACAAGATGGTGAAGCATTAGAATTTGCAAGTGACAGATTGAAAGGGAAAAAAGACATAGTATTGTTAGCAATAAAAACAGCACCATGGACAGCATTTTATGCATCAGAAAAACTAAAAAGCAGACAAAGAACTTATAATGGCAAAGTGTAAAAGATTGTGGACAAACTTTATATTATGCTAGTGAAAAACTAAGAGATGATGAAGAAGTAGTAAAAGCAGCAGTTGCAAACAAAGGGATAATAATAAAATATGCAAGTTATAGATTACGTAATAATAAAGAAATAGCTCAAATTGCTATGGAACAAGATAAAAGAGCATATCAATTTTTAACAAAAGAATTAAAAGAAGATGAAGAAATAAAAGCTTTAAAAGATGCCAAATAAAGATATTTAATACACAAAATAAAATTCGGCTGCAAAATAAATTATTTTATATACTTTTAAAAGGAATGAAAAAATGCCAAATTGGACCAAAAGAACAAGAACAAGCAATATATCAAAAAGGAAAACACACTTGTAGCAGCAGCAGCAGGGAGTGGAAAAACAGCAGTATTAGTAGAAAGAATGATACACAAAATAATAGATGAAAAATAGACATAGACAAAATACTAGTAGTAACATTTACAAATGCAGCAGCAGCAGAAATGAGAGAAAGAATATTAGATGCAATATATGAAAAACTAGAGCAAAATCCAGACAATCAACATTTACAAAAGCAAGTAACATTATTAAATTTGGCAAATATATGTACAATAGATTCTTTTTGTTTAGAGGTTGTAAAAACAATTTTTATGAATTGGAAAATATGTCACCAAACTTTAGAATAGCTGATACAACAGAAATTGAATTATTAAAAGAAGAAGTATTAGAAGATTTATTTGAAGAAAATATGAAACAGAAGATAAAGATTTTGAAGATTTGATAACAACATATACAACATACAGAGATGACACACCACTAAAAGAATTAGTCAAAAAATACATGGATACATATACTCAAACCCATTTCCACAAAAATGGTTACATGAAAAAATAGAAATGTTTAACTTAGAAGAACAAGGACTATTAGAACAAAGATTTTTCAAAACTTTATGGGGCTCAGAATTATTAAAAGGATTTAGAAGAAGAAACAAAAATGACATAATAATATTAGAAGATGTTGCCGAAACATTGCAAAATGATAAAGACTTTAGAACCATTTCTAAAAAATAATACAAAGTGATATAAATCAAATAAAAACATTACAAAAAATCTAAACAATTGGGATAAGGCATATGAAACATCAGGACATATAAGATTAGTAGATTGGTCAAAGAAAAAAAGTAGAATCAGAAATAAAAGACGAAGCTAAAAAATGAGAGACATGGTAAAAGCAAGTTTAATAAAAAAAAGAGAAAAAACTCTGATAGCAGATTCTAAACAATGTGCAAATGATTTATTTAACATGTATAAAAAATTGCATAAACTAGAAAAATTAATAAATGAATATGATAAAAATTTGAAAGCAAAAAACGCGAAAAAAATATAGTAGACTTTACAGATGTAGAACATTTTGCTTTACATATATTAATAAATCAAGATGAAAAGGAAATGTAACACCAACAGACATAGCAAAAAAATATGCACAAAAATTTGAAGAAATAGCAATAGATGAATATCAAGACAGCAATGAGGTCCAAGAATACATACTAACATCTGTATCAAGAGGAAAATAATATATTTATGGTTGGAGATGTAAAACAAAGTATATATAAATTTAGACAAGCAATGCCAGAGCTATTTTTAAAGCAAATATAAAAACTACAGCAAGAAAAAAAATTCGCTAGAAGAATCAGAAAATAAAGGAACAAAAATACAATTATTCAAAAATTTTAGAAGTAGAGATAATGTATTAGATTTTACAAATTTAATATTTGAAAACATAATGAGTGAAAATCTAGGAGATGTAGATTACACAGAAGAAGAATATTTGAATTTAGGAGCAACAGATTATGAAAAAAACAGTCAAAATCTAGAAAACAGAAATAGACATAATAGACACAAAATCAGACGAGCCAGAAGATGACACAGACATTATAGAAGATGATGTACAATATGGAAAAAGTGATTCAGAATTTGATGATGATGAATCAAGAACCAAAAGAAAAAGAGCACTTACAAGATATTGAAATAGAAGCAAGATATATAGCAGATAAAATAGAAAAAATTTAATAAAAGGAAAAATATCAAGTATATGATAGAAAAGCAAAAAATTTAGAGACATTAGACCAAAAGATATAGTAATATTGTTACGTTCAACAAAAAAATAAAGCAAATATATATGAACAAGAATTAGTAAAAAAGAACTTACCAGTGTTTTCAGATAGTACACAAGAATATTTAGATACAATAGAAATAGAAACAATAATGAGTTTACTAAAAATAATAGATAATCCAATACAAGATATACCATTAGTAACAATATTACGCTCACCAATAGCAGGATTTTCAGATGATGAATTAGTAAAAATTAGATTAAGTGATAAACATGATAATTTTTATGAATGTATGCAAAAAGCAAAAGTGAATGTAGATACAAGGCTAAAAGAAAAATACAAAATTTTTAAATTTGCTAGAACAATGGAGAAAAGAACAAGAATTTTTAGCATTAGATGAATTAATATGGAAACTTTATTTAGATACAGGATATTATAATTATGTTGGATTAATGCAAAATGGAATACAAAGACAAGCAAATTTAAAAGTATTATTTGAAAGAGCAAAACAATATGAAAGTGCAAGTTTTAAAGGATTATATAATTTTATAAACTTTTATAGAAAAATTAAGATTAAGTAGTGGGGATTTAGGCTCAGCAAAAATAATAGGAGAAAATGATGATGTAATAAGGATAATGAGTATACACAAAAGTAAAGGACTTGAATTTCCAGTAATATTTTTAGCAAATAGTAACAAACAATTCAATAAACAAGACATAAGAAAAGATGATGTTTTACTTACATCAAAAATATGGGCTAGGAATTAAATATATAGATTATAATAAACAATTAAGATATGAAACTGTAGCAAGAGAAATGATAAAAGGAAAAATAGAAGTAGAAAACCTTTCAGAAGAGATGCGTATATTGTATGTGGCACTTACAAGAGCAAAAGAAAAAATATATATAACAGGAACAGGAAAGGAAATACAAAAAATTAGATACATTTGAAAAAATGTAGATATTTATAAAAAAAGAAAATGGAAAAATAAAATCAAATATATTAAAAAGTTGTAATTCATATTTAGATTGGATTTTACAAACTTATGTATATAATAAGCAACAAACTGAAAAAATTGCAGATATAAATGTTATACTAAAAAGATGATATAAAAGAAATATGGCAAGAAAATAAAATAGATGAAGAAGACAGATATCAAAAAAAAATCAAAGAAGAAATAGAAAAAACGAAAACAGATAAAAACATTGCAAAAAAATCAAAGAAACATTAGAATATAAATATCCATTTTGAAGAAACAACAAATTTACCTACAAAAATGTCTGTAAGTGAAATAAAAAAGGTAAATCAGGAGAAGAAACAATCAATTTAACAAAACCAAATTTTTACAAGAAGAAAAAGACAAAAAACTAACAGGAGCAGAAAAGGAACATTAATGCATTTATGTATGCAATATTTAGACATAAACAAAGGATTATGACTATACAGGCTTAGAAAAATTTGTAGAAAGTTTAGTTGCAAAAAATATAATAACAGAAAAGGAAAAACAAGCAATTTATTTGCAAACTTTATATACATATACTAAATCAGAAATTTGGCAAGAATTAAAAACAAGCAAAATTAATAGAGAAAGAAAAGCCATTTTATATAATGTTATCAGCAAAAAAAATTTATGAATTAAATGAAAAGCAATGATATAGAAAAAGTACAAGTAAATCAGAATTCAGATGATAAAATTTTTAGTACAGGGATTATAGATTTGTATTATATAAACAAAAAAAATGAACTTATTTTACTTGACTATAAGACAGATTTTGCTAATAATGAAAATGAATTGATAGATAAATATAATGTGCAATTGGAAATATATAAAAGAGCGTTAGAAAAATCATTAAGAAGAAGTGTGGATAAAGTATATATATATTCGTTATATTTGCAAAAATCTATAGAAATAAATTTTGACAGTAAGGCATAGAAAAAATTTTACGTATAACTTTTTGGCGAAATATGAAATTTTGACATTTTTAAGAGAAATGGTATACTATAGGCATATTTTAAATAGAGAAAGTAATAATAAAAGGATTGGAAAATGAGTAGAATGAAAACATTGTGTTTATATGTATTGGCAATTATTGATTTTTCTTATTTTCAGAACTTTTAATAAATGCAAGTTTAGAATCTGAATATAGGAAAATAGGTAGAAAAGATGATTTAAGTCAGGTAGTTATTACTCAGGCAGAGGCAACAAGGGTAAATGGTAGAATAAAAGGAAGTGTAGTTAATCCAGAGGATAATGAATTGACAGGAAAATATTTGAAATTTGATTTTTATTCTGCTAGGGATGTATTAAAAGGTACAAAATATATTGATGTTTCAGAATTGCAAAAAATGGAATACAAGAAATAGAAATGCATTTTAAATTAGAAAATGTTGATTATTATACAGTTAGTGTTGTGAATGAAAAAAACAGAAAAAGATATGGAATTATTGCCACAAGACTTAAATAAAACACAAATAGTATTAGCAACAATTTTAACTTTAATTATAATATAAAAATCTGAAAAATAATATAAAATATAGGTTTAAAATAGATATGTCACAAATACATTGAAAATAAAATATTGAAAAGAGAGCACAAAAATGATATTGTTTAAATGACCAAAAATAAACATATCGGAGGTGCTCTCTTATGGGTAATAATATCACAGATAGATTAAAATATAAAGAGTCAATAGTAAAATTTTCAAGAAAATATGGAGTGGCAAAAGCAGCATATAAATTTGGAGAATGTAAAAGAACAATATATAGATGGAGAAATAGATATGATGGAACATTAGAAAGTTTAAAAGATAAATCAAGACGTCCACATTCACATCCAAATCAACATACAGAGGAAGAAATAAAATTAATAAAAATTATAAAAAGAAACAATAAAGATACGGGATTAGTAGTATTATGGATAAAATTACGTCAAGCAGGATATACAAGAACAATACAAGGATTGTATCATGCAATGCAAAGATTAGGAATATACAAAAAAACACTAAGCAAAAAGAAAGAAAGTGAACCGAATGAATGGGTATCAGGAGAATATCCAGGGATAAGGTTCAAATAGATGTTAAGTATGTTCCAAAGAAATGTATGAGCAAAGAATTACAGGAAAGAGGAGAAAAAATTTTATCAATATACAGCAATAGATGAATATTCAAGATTAAGATATACATGGTTTACAAATGCACATGATACATATGCTTCAAGCGAATTCACAAGAAGATTAGTAAAATATTTTCCGTTTAAAATAAAGACAATACAAACAGATAATGGATTTGAATTTACAAATAGATTAAGTTGGCAAGCATTTTTGAAAGATAAAAAACAATGTTTGAAAACACATTAGAAGAATTAGGATTAGAATATAAAGTAATAAAGCCACATACACCAAAACAAAATGGAAGAGTAGAAAGAAGTCATAGAAAAGATCAAGAAAGATTTTACTATAAAAGAGTATTTTATAGTTTAGAAGATTTAAGAAATCAAGGAAAAGAATGGAGAAAAGAATATAATAATTTTCCTATGAGACCACTAGGATGGTTGAGTCCCAGGGAATTCATAAAAAATATAAAAGTCAAGAAGAATCGTTATTTGCAATATAGGTGCTCAAAGTATTTATTTTAAATAATTTGTGACAAATGATTGACTAACCTACATAAAAAATCTGAAAAATAATATAAAATAGTTTGACATATAAAAAAAAGATATGCTAATATATATTTAGCAATTGCAAAACAAATCAAGTAATAATGGCAGAAAAGATTAGAAGTCTCTCAAAACATTTCCTAATCTTTTCCTTTTTTGCTATTTACTTAAATGTTTTACTATGTAGTAAATCAGTAAAAGTTTTAGCACATCAAACAAATCTTTCATAATGACCTCCTTTCTACCTTTTGGCGAAAGGCATGGTTATAATAATATAAATATATAAATTTGTCAATGAACTAGATAATACAACTATAACTTTACATAAAATTGACTTTTGGCTGTAAATTTGGTAAAATATAATTATAAAATCAAACTAAATGGAGGGCTTTTTTATGAGATTATTAAAGGCAAATGAATTTAATAAAGAGGCAAATATTAATGCAACAAATTGTTTCGCTTTTGCACTTGGTTTAACAGAAAATGGTGGACGGTATGAGCTGCCAAGAAAAGATGTAGATGGTTGCAATGTGAAAATTGCAGAAGCATTTAAGTACAGGGCAGCATACAACAATATAATGCTTCGGGAAGTTTTAAGTTTAGAAGAAACAAGAGGAAAAGTAAGCGTTTATATTATTTGGTTGGTTTTCTTTTGCAAATTTTCATGTTGTTCGAAAGAACTCTGATGGAACATTCGAGCATAAGCCAGATTGGAAAGAGCCAGCTGCAGAGATTAAAATGGGAAGAACTTAGAAAAGAGTATCCAGAAGACTATCATGTTTTTGTATTAGAATAGCGAAACAAACTAAAAAGACTTACCAATGGTAGGTCTTTTTTTAGTATTCTAGGAAAGTTCTCCGAACTTCCTAGAATATAAAATATAACAAGGCCGCGATATTTGCTAAAGCAAATTTCGCGCACGAACAAAGACGCGGACTTTAAAAATGTTCTAATAAGTGCCAATGTTATTAATGTCCGCTTTTGTTCTTTTATAGCATTTTCAGAATAAATTTAACTTCTAAGCAAGTCAACCCAAGAATAAATAACACGTTTAGACATTGTAAAAAGATTTAATTTAGGAACGTCAGATTTTGCAACTAAATTAACTGAGGCTACGATTTTATCATCAAGAGAGAATGTAGCTTCACCTAATTTTTGACCGGCTGAAATAGGAGCGGAAATATTATCACTTAAATTTATAGATTGAGAGACTTGATTGATTTTATTTTTTTCAATCAAAGCACCACTATTATTTTCTAAAACAACATCAACTTGAGATTTAACTCCTTTGGATACATTAATAGTTTTTATTAAATCACCTTTATTTCCAAAACTTTTAAAAGCAAACTTTCCAAAACCATAATCTAGTAATTTTTGAGCTTCGGCAAATCTAACTTTAGTACTAGGTGCTTTCATAATAACAGCAATTAAAGAAAGATCATCACGAGTAGCACTAGCAGATAAATTATATAAAGCTAGAGATGTAGAACCAGTTTTTAAACCAGTAGCACCTTTTATAGTTTTTTATCAATTTATTAGTATTAGAAAGTTGAGATTTGCCATCTCTTAAAGAATCCATCCAAATAGTAGTATATTTAGTAACTTCTGGATATTTATTTAATAATTCTCTAGACATAAGAGAAATATCGTAACTAGAAGTAATATGACCATCTTGATCTAAGCCATGACAATTTTTAAAACAGGTATCATTCATACCAAGTTCTTTAGCTTTGTCATTCATCATTTGAACAAATGCTTCTTCTGAGCCAGCAATAAACTCACTCATGGCAACTACACAATCATTAGCAGAATTAACGCAAATAGCTTTAAGCATATCATCAACTGATAAGGTTTCTCTAGGGTCAAGCCAAATTTGAGAACCACCCATAGAAGCAGCATTTTCAGAGCATGGAACAGAATCTGTTAAGGAAATTTTTTGATTTGAAATAGCTTCCATAATAAGAAGAATGCTCATAACTTTAGTTACAGAAGCAGGTCGTAATTGTTCATGGATGTTATGACTATATAAAATTTGACCTGTTTTTGTTCAATTAAAATAGCACTACCACATTCTAAGTTAAGAGAATTATTTTCATCTGTATTATTAGTTTCAGTATTAGAATTTTGAGAAGATAAATCAGAATTTGCTAAAAGAGAATCATCTATAGTGGAAGACCAAACATAACTACTTGCATCAATAGCAAGGCTAGGAAAAGATAAAGAAAAGATTATTAAAAAATAATTATAAAAGTGATAAGAATTTTATAAATATGCATATCAACCCCTCCATATATAATGAAATATATTCATTATAATTTAATTTATGCAGTTAATAATTGAAAAGTAAACATATACCATCACAACTGGCAAAAGAAAACAAAAAATTTTTATATCAAGTAATAAAAGATGGTGCTAGAGCAAGAGAATATGAAGGAGCTTTAACAGAAAAAAATCTGGTAAAACAACTAGTAATGTGAATATGTAGGAAAACTTTAAAAAAATTCTTAATAAAGTATAAGGAAAAATTAAGAAAAAATAACTTTACAATAAAATAAAAAGTATATATAATTTAAACATAAAAGGCTAGCTAAAAAATAAATAGAAAATTAAGCTTTTTCAAAGAAAGGGAGATAAATATGCCATCATGGGCAATACATTTAGGAGTAACAACAAAAATAAATGAAAAATTAAATTATCAGAAAGTGAAAAAAAATATATTTTTATTAGGAAATATATTACCAGACATATTAAATGGTCATGTTATAAAAATATATCACATATAGTACCACATAAAGAAGCACATATAGAAAAACCAGTACAAGTGGGAAATCATATAGAATATAGATATGATTTAGATGGCTTTTTAGAAAAATATAAAGAAAAGTTTAGTAATCCACTAATTTTAGGATATTATACACATTTGCTAACTGATTTTTTATTGGAATAATCTTACTTATGGACAATTGGGGATTTTTGATGAGAATAAAAATCTTATAGGAATAAAATTAAATAATGGAAAAGAATACAAATGTTCAAAAGAAGAAATAAGAAAAATAAAAACAAATGACTTTAAATTATTTTCTAATTATATTTATGAAAACAAACTAACAAAAGTGCCAAAGTATGATGAAAAGATGTTAGAATATGCAAAAGAATTGACATGGCTTGATTTGAAAAAAAGATGATATTTTAGAAGCAATTAAATATTTAGAAGATATGGCAGAATTAAAATTCAACTTGAAATAGATTTTCCAGATTACAAGGTTTTTACGCAAGAAGAAATGGAAAGTCACTTAAGTAAATGTATAAAGTTTATAGAGGAGGAAAAAATACCATGGGAATTTTAAAAGTACAAAAATTTAACTAAAAATATGGAAAAAAAAGATACAGAAGTTGTGGCATTAGATAATGTTTCTTTTAGTGTTGAAAAGGGAGAGTTTATTGCAATTGTAGGAGCATCAGGAAGCGGAAAATCAACATTATTACATCTTATGGGTGGTGTTGATAAACCAACTAGTGGAAAAGTATTTATTAATGATAAAGATATATATCAACTTTCTAAAGATGATTTAGCTATTTTTAGGAGAAGAGAAATAGAATAATTTATCAATTTTATAATTTAATACCAATATTAAATGTTAAAGAAAATATATTGTTACCATGTAACTTGGATGGAAAAAAAGTAGAAGAAAAAACATTTGCAAGAGATAATTGAATTATTGGGACTTTCAAATAGAGAAGAGCATTTACCAAATCAATTATCTGGAGGGCAACAACAACGTGTGGCAATAGGAAGAGCAATAATTAATAATCCATCAATTATTTTAGCAGATGAACCTACGGGAAATTTAGATAGTAAATCATCTAAAGAAATTATAGAATTATTGAAAAAATCAAACAAAAAATATAATCAAACAATTTTATTAATAACACATGATATGTCTATTGCTGAACAAGCAGACAGAATAATAAAAATTCAAGATGGGAAAATTGTAAATTAAAATTATATAGTGTGTATAAGACGTAGATTATTAAACAGTAAGGAGGATTAAAAGTGAAAGTTTTAAATGAAATAACAATTAAGAATTTAAAACAAAATAAAAAGAGAACAATAGTAACAATATTGGGAATTGCTTTATCAGTAGCTTTAATATGTGCAGTAACTACATTTGTATCTAGTTTTCAACAAGCAATGGTGGATAGAACAAAATAACAGATGGAAATTATTACATATATATGAAAAAAATACTACTGATAAGCAAACTCAAGATTTAATAGAAAATAATGATAAAGTTGAACAATTTGCTAAATCTCAAAACATAGGATATGCTTATTTAGAAAATATATAAAAATGAATATAAGCCTTATGTTTTTTAGAAGCATTTGATGAAACAGCTTTTAAATAATAGAGGTGTGGTGTTAAAAGAAGGTAGATTACCACAAAATTCTAATGAAATTATAATACCAGACCATGTACTTACAAATGGTGGACAGACATGGAAAATAGGAGATAAAATAACATTACAAATAGGTACTAGAATAGAAAAGAATGTATCAGGAGAAAATGATGAAATTCAAGAACAAGAAAAAGATGAAAAGGAAACGGATGAAGAATAAAATGATAAACAACAAGTAGAAACAGAACAATTATACAAAAAGTTAACTCAAGATGATTCAGTGTGGTAAGCAGGAAGAAACAATAATAAATGAAGAACAAAAAGAATATACGATAGTTGGAATTATGGAAAGACCAAGTTTTGAAAATTATACAGCACCAGGATATACATGTTTAACTAAATTAGAAAATATTGATCAGGGGAAACCAATAGATGTTTCAATATTGTTGAAGAATCCAAAAGATGCTTATGATTTTTAAAGAGGAGCTAAAAAACATCTAATTTTTGATATATCTAATGTTGACACAAATGACCAATTATTACAATTTTAGGAGAATTTAAAAGTGAAAGAACTACAAATTTTCTTAATGTAATTGCAGGAGGGTAATAGGCATTATAATGTTTACATCAATATTTGTAATAAGAAATAGCTTTAATATTTCTTTAACAGAAAAAGACAAAAGAATTAGGAATATTAGCAAGTATAGGGGCAACAAGAAAACAAATAAGAAAAAAGTATTTTATTTGAAGGAGTAATATTAGCAATAATATCAATTCCACTAGAATATTAATAGAGTATTAGCAATAGGTATAGTGCTTGCTTTGTAAATATGCTTTTAACAAGTGGTGGAGTTCCAATAATAGATCATTTTAATTTACATTTAGTAGTAGAACCAATAGCAATAATAGTAGCTGTTGTAACATCATTTATAATGATAATTTTGTCAGCTATAAAAACCTGCAATAAGAGCTAGTAGAATACCACCAATAGATGCAATTAGAAATACAAATGATATAAAAATTAGTGCTAAAAAAAATAAAACATCAAGGATAACTAAAAAAGTTATTTGGTATAGAAGGAGAAATAGCAAATAAAATTTCAAAAGAAGCAAAAAGAAATATAGAACGACAATATTTTCAATATTTTTTAAGTATAGTATTATTTTTGTCAATGGATTCAGTAGTGACAAATTTATTTAATGTTTCTTCCACAGAATATAAAGAGATGAATTATAATTTGATTGTAAGGGCGAAAAAATGATGATAAAGAAGACACACAAAAATATTTTAAACAAATTTTAGAGTTACAACAAGTAGTAGAAAATACAAGAATGAATGCTATATTAAAATATGATTTTGTAAATATAGATAAATCGTATTTTACAGAAGAACATTTAAAAATTATATAGGAGAAGCAGGTGAAACTGAATTTGTGTATATTCTGTAGGAGAACAAGAATATCAGAAATATATAAAAAATTAGGATTATCTTATGATAAAATAAAAGATAAAGCAATTATTTATGATAAAAAAATGAAATATGAATATGAAGAAGGCAAAGATGGAGCAAAAGAGTAGAATATAGAATGTCGAACTTAGAAAAGAAAGATATTATAAATTATAATGAACAAAAAATATAATGAGATAACAGGAGAATTTGAAAAAATAGGAAGTGGACAGATAGAAGTTGGAGCAATTGTAGATACATTACCAATAGGAGAAAATTTATTTTATATGAGTCAATATCCAATTATGATAATATCAGATGAAAAAATGGAAAGTTTTAATTATGATATGCAAGAACTGGTTTTTGATGTGGATAATGTAGAAGATGTTGAAAAGCGATTATAGATATTGATAAAACAAATAAAGATAATATTAGCAACTTAGATGAAATCTATCAAACGGAAAATAGAATAGTTTTAATAGTTTCAATATTCTTGTATGGATTTATAATAGTTATTTCTTTTTAATAGGAATTACAAATGTATTTAATACAATAACAACAAATATGTCATTACGTTCTAAAGAATTTGCTGTATTAAAATCAATAGGAATGACAGAAAAAGCAATTTAAGAAAATGATAAATTATGAAAGTTTATTGTATGGATTGAAAGCATTGATATTTGGGCTTCCAGTTGGATTAGCAATTTCATATTGGTTATATACAGAGACAGGCAATGTTTTTTCTTCTGAATATCATTTTCCATTTAAAGCAGTTGGAATTTGTGTAGTATTTGTTTTTGATTATTTTATTACAATGAGGTATGCAGTACAAAAGAGTAAAAATCAAAATACAATTGAAATGATTAGAAAAGACAATATATAATTAGAGAACAAAAGCGGACATTAATAACATTTGTACTATTTAGAACATTTTAAAGTCCGCGTCTTTGTTTGTGCATTGAAACCCCGTATTATAAGCGGGGTTTCAAAATTTTAAAATTGAAGTTATCTAATAGTTTTTTATAGTTAAGAAATGATAATAAACAGATATAAGATAACGAAAATAAAATAATTTTAATAATGTATGTTATAAAAATGTTATTAAAAGAAACAGGAAAATAAGATTAATAAAAAAGCTAAAAGGCTATAAAAATAGGTTTTATACAACAATTAAAGAAATCAAAATTAAAATTAACCTTATTTTTTAATAATAAAGCTAATGGTAAAATTAAAAATTTCACTAACAAAAATACTAAAAATGTATCCATTTGTTCCTAGAATTGAATAATGAAATATATAATACAAATAGTGATTAGAAGATCACAAATATTAATAACCATAACTCCAAACTGAGAGCCAACACCTTTTAAAATACCATCAATGATATTATCTATATACATAAAAATAATAAGTAAAGAAAAAATTTTAAAATATGCAGCAACTTCAATGTTTTTATATATTAATATACTAAGTTCATTAGAGAAAAAGAAGAAAATACTAGCAATTAAAAAAAAAACGAAAAAGTAACAGTAAAAATTTTAGAGCAGACTGTTTTCATTCTATTAAAGTTTTTTCCAGCTTGTAATCTGGCATATTCAGGAATAAGTAATCCGCTAAAAAAGAATTAACAAAAACTAGCAAACATTAAAACAGGCATAACCATACCATTTATAAGACCATATTTTGAAATTGCTAAAGAATAATTTAAACCAGATGCTTGTAGTCTTATAGGTATAAGAAAATGTTTTAAAGAAGATAATCCAGAGCGTATGTAAGAAGTAAAGGCAACTGAAAAGCTATTTTAAATATTTTTATATTTAGTTCTTTGTTATATGAACGTGATAACTTAAATTTTCTTTTTCAATAATATAGAAAATAAAATTAAGTAGAAAAGAAAATAATTCTGAAATTACGTCACCAATAATTAAACTGGTACAAATAGCATCAATACCTTTAGTAATAGAAAAACTTAAAAGAAAATATGTGGCAAATATTTTTATAGCTAATTCTATACATTGTGCAAAAGCACTTTTGTAAGATTTTCCAATACTTGTAAGAAATCCACCAATTACAGCTGAAATGCTAATAAGAGGTAAGCCTAAAGAAATAGAGTATATTGGAATATTAGAAACATTACCATTTAACCAATTGCTAGAGATAATAGGAGCAAGTAAAAAAAGTAAAAAAGCTGGCTGAAAGTCCAAGTATTAGTGCAAAAAATATGCAAGTTTTTACAGCTGTAATACCTTTTGAAAAAATTGTTTTTAGCAAATTCTTCAGAAACAATGCAATTACAAGCAAGACTAATGCCAGAAGTAGCAAAAGTAATGACAAAACTATAAACAGACATGACTAAACTAAATATACCAATAGCCTCTTGCCCGACTTTATTTTTGCTACATAAATATTAAAAATAAGTCCTGCTCCACGTATTAATAGTGAAGAGGAAGTTAAAATAATGCCATTTATTATAAAAATCTTTGCTTTTCTCAAAATATATTCACCAATAAAATATATTCTTTGAAAAATGAATAGAACTGATTTATTGTAATTTATAAATTGTTGCTGTAACATTATCAGAAGTAACATTAAAAGTAAGTTTTATATCATTACCAGAATTATTTTGAAATTTAAAATCATAACTTCCATAAGCAACAGCAGCATCTTTTTCCTTTTTTTGCATAAGGAACTTTATTGCTATGTTCATGGCGTTCAATAACTTTTAAAGAAGGTATAGTTAAAACAGCATTATATAAAGTACTACTAATTTGACAGTTTCCACCACCTAAACCTTTCTTTTTTATTTCCGAGCATTATCAAAATATCAGCTTCTTTTGTAACCGTTTTTAGTAGAAGATGGACCTAAAAGTTTTACAAAAAGAAAAAGTTTCACCATTTTTTATAATTTTCCCATTTAGTCTTGAAGCAGTAATTTGCATATTGTTTTGTCTAGCATTGTCTTTTGTGTAGATTTTGGTTGAAAAAGATGCAATCTGAGTTTCTAATGGTGGAGATGTAGATTCTGGCGGATTAGAGTAAGTATTTTCTGAAGGCTGTTCAGGATTTTGTGGAGATTTTTCAGTATTTTGTGTGAATTTTTCAGTATTTTGTGTGGATTGTTGAACGTTTTGTGAAGAAGTATTGAATTATTGCCAGAAGATTGATTGTTATTTTTTCATTATTTTGTGAAGTTGAGGATTTTTCAGCAGTATATTGATTTTCTTTATTAACATTACTGATTTTATTGTTACTAAATTTATTTTTAAAAATAGAAAAGTAATTATGCATAATATTATGAGAATAATAGAAATAATATAAGAATTTTTTTTAGAATTATTTTTTGTCAATTTTCAACATTCCTTTCAACACTTTTATAAATGCAAGTATAAATTATGCTTGATTTTATATTAGTATTACCTAAAAAATGAAAAATATTTAATAAAAGACAAAATAGTAAAAAAATAGAAAAGGTGCATTTTTAGTTTGTTCTATAAAACTTAATTGTATGATAAGATATTAAAACAAAGAAAATAAAAAACTTTTTAGAGATTTTTCTAAAAGCATAAAGGATTAAAAGAAAAATTATGCTTTAGGAAAACTTTACTAAAAAGTCATAATTAAGTAATAAACTTAAATAAAAATATATACTTAATTTTTATAGCATATACCAACAAAAAAAAGCAATATTAAGTTTTAAAAAAAATGTAGAAAAATATATAAAAAATCAAAAAAAATCGTTGATACTGTAAGTAAATACGATTTTTTTTTTTTTATTAAGTTTATTACTTAATAAAAAATCATAAGAAAAAAGAGAGACTACTTTTTTAATTCAAGATATTTCAATATTTCAGCAGTCTCAAAAAAGAAGGAGGAATTTAAAAATGAACACAAAAAAGAAAAACGCAAGAGGAATCACGCTACTAGCATTAGTAATAATAATAATTGTACTATTAATATTAGCAGGAGTAACAATTAATTCATTAAGTGGAGAAAATGGAATAATAACTAAATCGAAAGAAGCCAAAATAAAAACAGAAAAATCAAAAACAATAGAAAAATAAACTTGGCAATACTAACAGCAATGACAAAAGGAGACGGAGACATAGATAACGCAACACTAAGGGAAGAATTAGAAAAGAAGGACTAACAGTAAAACAGAAGGAAACAACCTACCATGGGACGTATCAGATGGTAAATATATTTATAGAATAAATGAAGATTACACAGTAGAAGAAGTAGAAGGAATAAATTTATCAAAAAAAGAGATAAAACTAGCAAGTGGAGAAAATGAAACAATAACAGCAACACTAACAGAAGGAACAACAGGAAAAATAACATGGGAAAGTTCAGCACCAGACATAGTAAAAGTAAAAATGGAAAAATAACAGCATTAGGAGAAAGTGGAACAACAACAATAACAGCAAAAGTAGAAGGAACAGAATATCAAGCAACATGTACAGTAAGCATAATCCAAAAATAACAACAATTACAGCAGGAAATATAGAAATGAATATAGGAGACACACAAAAAATAAATGTAACAACAACACCATCAGAAGGATTAATAGAAGATTTAGAATATACATCAGGAAGTCCAACAATAGCAACAGTAGGAGCAGACGGAAACGTAAAAGGAATAGCAGAAGGAACAACAGTAATAACAATAAGAGGTAAAAATTCAGGAGTATCAACAACATGTACAATAAAAGTAACACCAAAAGTAACAAAAATAACAAAAATCACAGCAAGTGATTTAACACTGAACCAGGAAAAACAGGAAAACTAAATGTAACAATAGAACCAACAAATCAAACAGAAGGAATAACATACACATCAGGAACCCAATCAGTAGCAACAGTAGGAGAAGATGGAACAGTAAATGCACTAATAGAAGGAACAACAATAATAACAATAAGAGGTAAAAATCAGGGAGTATCAACAACATGCACTGTAACAGTAAAATAACAAGTTAAATGGATTAACGTGGACAGGAAATTATGAAAATATTACGGAAAGAAAGTAACAAACTATACAGCAGGAGGAAAAACATACAGGATATTCTATGTAGATACAGAAGGAAAGTTTGGAGACAAAAATACAGTATATCTAAAAGCAGACTGGACAGATAATAAAACAAGTTTATCAAGTTATTTCAACTACACACCAAGTGGAACAGATTTAGAAACTTATAAAAAATTAAACCCAAGTTGGGCGGCACAAAGAGGAATAACACATCTAACTTGACTGATAGTGAATATATAGCAGCTTGTTTATGTTCGCCAAGTATGTGGACAGGATATTGCGATACATCAAAGGCAAATTATGCAATAGGAGCACCAACAGCAGAGATGTATGTGGCATCATATAATCAAGTATCACATACAACAGGAAATTATAAATTAGGTGCAACATGTTCAACAACAAAGTATCCAGGATATATATACACATTAAATGGAAAACAATCAACCATATCAAATAATGATTATTATACAGGAAATAACACATTAGATTATACAGGATACAACAGTATGTATTGCGGAAAAAACGGTTCTACAGGAAGCTATTACTGGTGGCTTGCATCTCATTGGCAGGTGATGTCTATTATATGTGCGCTTGTGGACGGTTATGGTGCTTCATTAGGACAACGACATCTATGGCAATGATAATGGCATTTGTCCCGCTAGTTTCTCTAAAATCTAGCTTTCAGTTGGAAATAGAACAATAAAAAAGTGCAAAAATAGATATTGTAAAACATTGAGATTATATGTGGTGCAATCAGGCCCCGTATCTGATGGCAAACGATTTTAAGGAGGAAATCAGATGTTAAAAATGGCAGAGCAAATAAAACTAGTTCATTTTCTTATTTTTAGACCTTGTCAAGATTAAAATTTTTTATATTAATAAAATTTTAGAAAATAGAAAAACATTGCTATTTTCTTATTTTTTTTAGTAAAATGAAAAAGTAAAGGAAGAGGTGGAATATATGAATCTAAAAATGCCTTATGGAATAAGCAATTATGAAAAACTTATAAATGAAAATACTATTATGTTGATAAAACAATGTATATAGAAAAATTAGAAAATTTACCAGAAAAAATAATAATGTTTTACGCCCAAGAAAATTTGGAAAAACACTATTCACAAGTGTATTAGAAAATTATTATGACAAAAATAAAATAGATAGTTTTGAAAAATTATATGGAAATACGTATATAGGAAAAAACACAACAAAATTAAAGAACAGTTATTGTATATTAAGATTTAATTTTTCAGGAATAGACACAAGTACAGAAGAAGCAACAATAAGAGGATTCAAAAAAGTAGCATCATCAATAGAAGTATTTATTAATAGATATAATCTTGAATTTCACGTAAACAAAGAAGATGAAGCAGAAAATATTTTAGATAATTTATTTAAATCATTTTATATTCAAAAGCCACAAGACAAAATATATGTAATAATAGATGAATACGATCATTTTGCAAATGAATTATTAGGATTTAATCCAGAACAGTTTAGAGGATTAGTATCAAAAAATGGAAAAGTAAGAAAATGGTATGAGATTCTAAAAAAAGGAACAGAAACAGTAGTAGACAGAATATTCATAACAGGAGTAGCACCAATAACACTAGACAGTTTAACAAGTGGATTTAATATAGGAACAGACATAACACAAGACGAAGAATTTAATGAAATGATAGGATTTACAGAAGAAGAACTAAAAGAAATATTGAAAAACCAAGAAATATCACTAAAAGAACAAGAAAAAATAATACCAATAATGAAAGAAAACTATGATGGATACAAATTTTGCTTAAAAGCAAAAAATCAAATATACAATTCAAATATGTGCTTATATTTCTTATCAAGATATATAAGATTAGGAGAAATACCAGATAAACTAATAGACACAAATATAGCAAGTGACTACAGCAAAATAGGAAAAATGCTAGACTTATGCAAAGGCGAAAACAGATTAGAAATATTAAGAAAAACAGTACAAGGAGAACCGATAGTAAATACAATTATAGAAAAGTTTAATCCAGCAATAGAATTCACAGAAAATGACATGATATCAATGTTATATTACTTAGGATATCTAACAATATCAGGAGAAGTTAGTAGGAATACCAGAACTAACAATACCAAACAAAGTAATGAAAGAAATATATGCAAACTATTTTATGCAAATAATGGACAGAGGAAGCAAACTTTAAAATAGACAATACAACAAATCAACGAAATATTAAGAGAAATAGCAAAAGAAGGAAAAATAGACAAAATGGTAGAAACATTAAAAATATATTTAAACAATTTATCAAATAGAGACTTAATAAAATTTGACGAAAATATATAAAACTAATATTTTATTGTATAGCAATGAACATGAATATATACTCAACAAAATCAGAAATGGAAGTAAACAGAAATTATCCAGACATATTGCTAGTACCAAGAGACAGTAGCAAAGGATATAAAGCAGTAATGGTAGAATTCAAGTACATAAAAAAAAGGAGAAGTAGCAAAATTAGAAGACAAACAAAAAAAGCAAAAGAGCAAATAGAAAGATACAGCAGTTTTGAAGACATAAAAGACATACAAGGTCTAAGAAAATATACAATAGTAGTTGCCACAAATGACATTTATGTAGAAGAAATAGTATAAGGTGTTTTCATACAAAACCAAATAAAAGCTTAATAGTAAAGATACGAAAAATATCTACTGTTAGGCTTTATTTTTTTAGTTTGTTTCTATATTTTATGGAAAATACTAAAAGGTACATTTTAATTATATATTTTTTTTTAAGTTATAAACTTAATAAAAAATAAAAACGTAGCAAAGCTAATAAAATTAAGAAAAAATGAAAATTTTGTCGAAAAAATATTTTTTAAAAAATATAAAAAGATATTGCATTTTTTGTTGGTATATGATATAAAATTGAATATACAATAATTATTAAGTTTATAACTTAATAATTAAAAAAATAATAGTAGGAGGAAAAAACAAAATGCAAAAAGAAGTGGAAACACAAGAGGAATCACACTAATAGCACTAGTAATAACAATAATAGTATTACTAATACTAGCAGGTGTAACAATTAATGCTTTAAGTGGAGACAATGGAATATTAAAAGAGCAACAGAAGCAAAACAAAAACATCACAAGCACAAAAAGACGAAGAAGATGCATTAGCTACAATGGTGGATGCAATAAATGGGGCAGTACCATCACAAGATGGATATTCTGAATCAAAGAAGGTAAATAGTCCTAAAGTTACAAGAGGAATGATACCAGTAAAATGGGTAAGTAACAATTGGGTAGTATGTTCAGAAGATGATACAGAATGGTATAATTATGGTTCAAAACAATGGGCAAATGTAATGTTAAGTGATGGAACATATAAAGCAGATACAGTAAAAGTAGGACAAGTAGTAGAAGAAAAAGATTTAGGAAGTATGTATGTATGGATACCAAGATATGCATATCAAATAGCAGGAGAAAAGAATATAAAAGTAACATTCTTAAAAGGAAATTCTAATGAAGGTGTAGATGGGGTTAAATATACAACAGATCAAAGTACAGATACAACAAAAACAGCAATAGTACATCCAGGATTTAATTTAGGAGGAACACAATTAAGAGGATTTTGGACAGCAAAATTTGAAGCTAGTGGAACAAATAAAGATGGAAAAGCTGTAGGAAATGCAAGCAGTTCATCAGGATCAGAACAATATGCGCCTGATAGTACAACAATAGCAAAGAGTTTACCAAATAAAATAAGTTGGAGACATGTGTCTATAGGAGAATCAGAAAAACGTAGTATGGATATAGCTACTACAGCAAAATCAAGCTTTGGATTAACAAATCGAACAAGTCATTTGATAAAAATAGTGAATGGGGAGCAGTTGCTTATTTATGCTATAGTGATTATGGAAGTGTACCAATGACAAATGGAACTGGAACATTAGTTAGCAATAGCCACTGGTATGATTTATATACAGGACAAGGACCAAAATCATCTACAGATGAAGGATATTATAGTTATGATGCATCACATAATTACAGGACATCAAATGGGGTGTTATCAAGTACAAGAGGAAATGTAACAGGTATATATGATATGGCAGGAGGAGCATGGGCAAGAGTAGCAGGATATTTGGATAATGGTAATGGAAATTTAGATACTTATGGAAAAAGTGCAGATGAAAGTGTAAAATATTTTGAAAACGGAAAATTAAATTCAGCATATACAAGTATATGGGATTCATATGAAGTAAGTGATGAAGAAAAGAATAATTCAGTTACGTTAACTGATGGAACAACAGTAACAGGATTATGGGATTGGAATAAGAGATCTAGTAATTACCAAGAAGCAAGATTAAAACTTACAAAATATAATTTTGAACAAATGGCTAAACATAAGGGAATAGGAGTAAATGAAGTTTCAAGTAGTTTCTCATTTTATGCACCATATTCACCAGGAACAGCAAATAATTCACAACCATGGGGATGGTTTACAACAGTTGCAGAAGCAACAGCAGGCACACAAAAGTTAGCTACAACGTGGGATAACGACTATGTGCTAATAGGACATTTGGCTTTACCGTTTGTCAGGCGCGGTGGCAGTTGTTACAGCGGCAGCGGTGCTGGTGTGTTGTGTTCGGACATTACTAACGGCTACCCTAGCGGCAACGACGGGTTCCGCGCGGTGTTGGTCGTGTAGCACTTTAAAATAGTGACTTAAAACTTAAGCCCCTTTATTCGGCACAAATTAGAATAGCAGATATGATAAAATACGGGAAAGAATATTAAAATGTAAAAACAATTCAAATACTTAGCATATTTGAAATTGAAAATTTTAAATATGCTAAGTAAATTATAAAAAAATGGGTGCGTAGCACCCGAATTTTGAAATAGATTTCATAATAACATTTATATAGATTAGGGATTAAACTGTTTTGGCTAAACCGTTTGTCAAACGCGGTGGCAATTGTAACAACGGCAGCAATGCTGGTGTGTTGTATTCAAACATTACTAACGGCAACCCTAACAACAACAACGGGTTCCGCGCGGTGTTGGTCGTAGCACTTCGATACACAAAGAAACATAGAGGTTTCTATCTCAGATGGGCAGAGCTTTACGGAGACTGCCGAGTAGATTTGTATCAAAGAAGTTTAATTCCTTTGGTATAAGCGGAAAATGTTCTTATATCATAAACACATAAACAGTATTCTTTGTTTTAGTAGTAAAATGGCGAAAATCCAAGAATATGCAAATTAAAAAATGTGTAGTGTCTACTACACATTTTTTAATTAATAAAAGTTAACTTATAGATTATGATTAATATCTGATTCAATTAAATTTATTAATTCTAACTCAACTTTTGAAAAATAATCAGTGTTAAAGAGAAAATTACATTTATTTAATACTGCATTTTGCAGTTTATGAGAGTTACAATGAGAAGCATGTCCAAGCCAAGAATTAATGGATTGTATAGTGTTTTTTCATGTCTAAATCTTTTTTTAAGTATTGCTTGTTCCATTTTTTTACGTTTCTTTTATTTTCTTTTTGCTAGATAAACGTAATAAACTGTGAGTAGTAAAAATTCTATAACCACAAAAATTAACGCCCATTTTATATGGATAATATCTGGATTTGTCATTTAGTTTTAAATGTAATGTTGAATCTAAAAAAGATTCGATTTTTGCTTTTATTTCTATACATTCTTTTTTTATTGTGCAGTAAAAGTATAAAATCATCCATATACCTAGTATAATTTGGTATTTTTAAAGTACGTTTTACAAATTGGTCTAGTTCATTTAAGTAAATGTTAGCAAAAATTGACTTATAGTTGCCAATTGAATACCAATTGTATCATTTGCTTTCCTACCATCAAAAATTAAGAGTTTAGTAAAGTCTAAAAGGGCTTTATCAGAAATATATTTTTTCATAATATTAAATAAGATATAAGGATCTATGCTATAAAAAAATTTTCTAATGTCACATTTTAAAACCCAAAAATCACCATGGTTTCTTTTAAAGATTCGCATTTGATTTTGTACATTTAAGACTGCTTTATGTGTTCCTTTATCAGTTAGACATGCATAAGTAGTATTAATAAATTTGGGAACAATATAAGGTTTTATAAATTCTTCAATATACCAGTGATGTACGATTCTATCAACATAAGGAAGAGCTTTTATTAATCTTTCTTTGGGTTCATATACTTTGAAGTTATAGTAATTACCTAAATGATATTTTTTGTTTTTTATATTGTTTAATAGATTTATGATATTATTTTCTAAGTTTATTTCAAATTTAATGACTTCATTTTTGTAAGTCTTATGTGCTTTAGCACGTTTGTGGGCTTCTAAAAGTTTTCAAAAGTTAAATTTTTATAAAAACAGTTTTTATTTTTTAGGCATGATGAAATCCACGCTCCTAACATGTTACAAATATCTGTTATGTGAGTACACCATACTTGATAATTTTGTAAGGAGATGTATTTATATTTATAGGAAATTCGTATATGTACTTTTAATATATTTAAGTGAATGTCAAGTTCATTAAGATATTTTAGCTTTTCTTGTTTATTAAAAACTTTTTATTGCATACATTAATAAGCGTAGTCCACTATATAAAGAGCTCTTAATTTCTTTTACAAGAGCAAAATTTTCGGATTTAGGATATTTTCTGACTAAGTCATTAGTATAATAAATTAATTCTAGATATTTTTGATAAATAGCTAAATTGCTTTTTCCATAATTAAGAACCCCTTTCTATAGTAGAAACTTTTTGCTTAATTTCTTCAATAAAAGAATAAGCTTCTTTTATTGATAATGATTCAGGGTTTACATTTTTAATTTGAGCTAATAAAGAATTAATATTAGTATCAATAGAGTAGTCAGAAATAGAAAAAGTTTCTTTTTTAGTGGTGTCTACTATTTTAAAATGGTAATTTGATAATTTTAGTAGATTAGAATACTTTTCTAAAGATTGAATTGGAAACCACATTTTACAATAGTTTCATTTAGATTTGTAAGTTTTAGATTTAAAATATTTGATGCAATTATAGCATCTTGATCAATACAAATAAAAAACAATCCAGCTTTGAATAAATATAAAGTATTGTTATTAGTTTCTTCATTTGCTTTTAATGATATATAAGTATCATATAATTTACTCATGATATCCTCCTTTGTAAATAATTTAAAAACATTATATTACAAATAATGGAAAAAAAAACAATAAAAAGAATGTAGAAAAATAGAGAAGAATGTAGAAAAATGGAAAAAACTAGTAGTACCAATGATTTCCAATATTTTCAAATTTGAAATTATAAGTAAAAGTTAGAATAATTGATTAATAATGAAAGTATATTTATAGTTTAAACTCATATACTTTATTAAGGTTTAATTTAGTTTAAAAGAAACAAAAATGACAAAAAATTGTACTTATACTTTGAGTTTTTGTGATTTTTTTTATGTTATAACTATAAAAAAACCAAAAAAATTAGAAAGGAATGAAGTTTTATGGAGCGAGATTTTAATAATTTTCCACCCTATTTAGATTTTTCTATGTCACAACAAAATGAATTTAATGATTTGTATCGTGATCAAATGTTTAATCCGATTATGCAGTATGAACAAGCATATAGTTATTATAAATATCTGTGTATGCAAATGGAGTATAAGTTAAAGTGTAAAGAATACGAAAGAATTTGTGGAAATAAAAACAATAGTGAAAATAAAACTGTGCGCTAATAATATTTAGAACAAAAGCGGACATTAATAACATTTGCACTTATTTAGACATTTTAAAGTCTGCGTCTTTGTTCGTGTGCGAAATTTGCAAAGCAAATATCGCGGCATTGTTATATTTTTTATATTCTAGGAAGTTCAGAGAACTTTCCTAGAATATGAAAACTCTATATAAAAACCAAAGGTAATTATATAGAGCTTTATCTCAAGGATTAAATACTATAGACTCTTTCACAAAGCCGTGGTACCACTGCTCGTATACAGAAATGTCAGCGTATACCCCTCTTTCAAAGTATTCATCATAGGCAGGACATCTGAGTGTATCAATAACATCGCAGATTCCTGTTAATTTTAAGGTTACTTCCATTTTTACATTATCCCATTTTAAGGATGATTTTGGAATTTCTGAAGGCAAATTCTTTGAAAAATAAATTTTTCAACTGTATAGTGGTCATCTTTTGTTTTTTCTGCATTAATACAGTCGTTATCATCATACCGATGACCAGCAATACTAGATGATTCTACTATACACAAATTTGTAAGCATCCGTTGATTGTCTGTTTTGTTTGTTTTGTTATGAATATAGACACTGATGCTATTAGAGCTCCGAGGAATCGTAGTAACAATAGTAAGCTCACTATTTTTCTCGTCAAAACTCATTTTTGTAAAAATGTCTACCTGTTTGAGTTCACTAGTAATTTCATTAATATGATACTCTCTTTTAAATTCTGTCTGCATGCATTTTCTCCTTTTTGATGTGTAAATAGTTTAATATAACTATTTATGATATTAAAATGTTTACATAACTATTTTAGCATATATGAATTAAAAAACAACAAAAATAGAAAAGTTTCTAATTTTTAGAAAATAATAAAGTTTTTCAAGATAATTTAATTTGTGCTTTTTTAAATTTTGTTTTATAAATCGAAATTTAAAAAGGAAAAATGTTTAAAGCAATAAAAGTATAAAAAGCGGCTATAATACCATGTAATAATTTACCGAAAATATAAGGCTTAATAGACAAATCACTTTTAGAGATAATGCTCCAAACTTGAAGTAGAACAGAAATTCCACCAAATCCTAATAAAAAGCGGTAAAAATAATGTTTATGGAAATTTGTTTTGTTTTTTATAAGAAAATATTATTAATACCATTAGTGATTTCAAAAAAGCCTGTAATAATAGGACTAATAAAAGAAGTATCAATATGTAAAATGTTAAAAAGAGGTATAAAAAAAAAGAAAAAATTATGTAATAAACCACTACTTTTTAAAATAGAAATTACACTAGAAAAAATGACAACAAACCCACCTATAAGTAAAATAGTTTGAATACTATTTGTAATACTTTCACTTAAAACACTACCAAGATTAGAAAAAGTTACTAAATTGGGTTTTTAGAAGAGATATAATCTGAGTTTTTATAACTACGAAAATTGTCATTTTCCAAAATCTAAAGATAATACCTACAGTGATGCAAGCCAAAATATGAGTAATAAGTAATAAAAGACCAATTGTTGTATTTCCAAACATACTAATACCAACAGTGCCGACAATAAAGAGAGGACCAGAATTATTAGTAAAACTTAATAATCTTTCACATTCTGTTTTTGGACAAATATTTTGTTTTCTGAATTCACAGGCAATTTTAGCACCAACTGGATAACCACTAATTAGACCCATTATAAAACAAAAAGAACCTTTTCCGTCAATATTAAAGATAGGTCTCATACATTTATTTAATGATTTGCCTAACAAATTTACAATGTTTGTATGTAGTAAAAGTTCGGTAGCAACAAAAAATGGAAATAAAGATGGAACAACAGAAGTGGCCCATAAGATTAGACCATTTTTACGGCTGTTAAATTATTTTTGGAAAATAATAAAAGTGAAACTGCAAAAATAAGAAAAACAAATGCAAAAAGTTTCTTTTTAATTTGATTACAAAAAATTAAATTTTGGCATAACAAATTTCATTCCTTTCTTGCTTTGCTTGAGAGCATAAATAGTAATTAGAATGCTCGATTTTTTCAATTATCATCTTTTTAATTTATATGTAAAATAAAAAAAATTTATGTATAAAAATATAAAAAATGTTAATAAATTAAATATAAAATATAAAAAAGGAAGGATAAAAAGATTTATGGAGAATGATAAAAATAAGGGATTTTATTATACAGATATGGATGAAGATGTAACAAAATATGGAGAATTTGTATCAAGTTATTTTGCATGGGTACCACCTGAAAAACAAAAGAAAAGAGCAAAAGAACTAGATGAAAAAACCAAAAAGAAAAAATAAAAGTTATATTATAAAAATATTAAAAGTATATTTGCAAAAGCAAGTTTCATAGTAGAACAAAGATGAGGAATTTGAAATGTCTTAAGGGATATTCTTAATGCCATTTTTGCCCTAGAAAGGAGAACAGATGACATATAAATTTACAAATAGCTCAAGTAAAGCCATAGAATTAGCAAATAAAATAGCTAAAGAACTTGGACATAGCTATGTTGGAACAGAACATATATTGTATGGTTTAGCAAAAGAGGAAAATGGAGTTGCAAGTAAAGTATTGCATAATCAAGAAATTACAGATGAAGAAATAATTAAAAAAATAGAGGAATTAGTTGGATCTGAACCTGCCATTAATGAGGTAATAGATTTAACGCCAAGAAGTAAGAAAGTATTAGAAAATTCATATTTAGAGGCTAAAAAATTAGGGTATAGTTTTATAGGAACAGAACATATATTAATGGGAATTCTAAAAGAAAAAGAAAGTATAGCAACTAAGATACTAACAGAGCTTAAAACAAGCACAGGTAAATTATATAATGAAATTTTAAAAGTAATTCAGGATAGTGAAAAATAACAGGTATAAAAAGTAATAAAAATAAAGAAAATGATGAAAATTATTTAGAGATTAAATCTAAGGCAACTAAAAGAAGAGGAAGTTATAGTAGGACACCAATATTGAATCAATTTGGAGAAGACTTAACAATAAAGGCGGAAGAAGGAAAATTAGATCCAGTAATAGGGAGAAATGAAGAGATAGAAAAATAATACAGATATTATCTAGGAGAACCAAAAATAATCCATGTTTAATAGGTGAACCAGGTGTTGGAAAAAAACGGCTGTAATAGAGGGATTGGCCCAAAAAATAGTTAATGAAGATGTTCCAGAAAAATTAAGAGGTAAAAGAATTGTTAGTTTAGATCTTTCTGGAATGGTTGCAGGAACAAAATATAGAGGAGACTTTGAAGAAAGAATAAAGAAAACACTAAATGAAGTTAGAAAATCAGAAGATGTAATTTTATTTATTGATGAAATACACACAATAGTTGGTGCTGGGGCAGCAGAAGGAGCAATAGATGCTTCAAATATTTTAAAACCACTTTTAGCAAGGGGTGAAATGCAACTTATAGGGGCAACAACATTAAAAGAATATAAGAAATATATAGAAAGAGATTCAGCATTAGAAAGAAGATTTAATCAAATAAAAATAGAAGAGCCAAGCCAAGAAGATACAATGAAAATATTAGAAGGTTTAAGAGATAAATATGAAGCACATCATAATGTAAAAATAACAAATCAAGCATTAGAGACTGCAGTTATATTATCAGCTAGATATATAAATGATAGGTTCCTACCTGATAAAGCAGTAGATTTAATAGATGAAGCAGCAGCTAGAGCGAGCTTAAAAGCAGATGTAGAACCAAAAAAATAAAAAAATGCAAGAAGAATTGAATGAGGTAAAAAGAGAAAAGGAAGAGTCAATAATAAATCAAAAATTTGAAAAGCAGCAAAATTAAGAGATAAAGAAAATGAGTTAAGAGAAAGATTGAAAAATGAAGAACTAGGTTGGAAAAACAAAAATAACAAATCAGTAGTAAGTATTACTGGTGAAAATATAGCGGAGGTAGTAGCATCAACAACAGGAATACCTGTAAGAAAAAAATAGCACAAGATGAAAATCAAAAATTAAAAAATTTAGAAGTGGAATTGCATAAAAGGGTAATAGGACAAAATGAAGCTATAGAAGCTGTAAGTAAAGCAATTAGAAGAGGAAGAGTAGGCTTAAAAGATCCTAAAAGACCAATAGGTTCATTTCTATTTTTAGGACCAACAGGAGTAGGTAAAAAAACTGAATTGGCAAAAGCAGTAGCAGAAGTACTTTTTGGTGATGAAAATGATATGATAAGAATAGATATGTCAGAATATATGGAACAACATTCTGTATCAAAATTAATAGGTTCACCACCTGGATATGTAGGATATGATGAAGGAGGACAACTAACTGAAAAAATAAGGAGAAAACCATATTCAGTAATATTGTTAGATGAAATAGAAAAAACACATCCAGATGTAATGAATATGTTATTGCAAATTTTAGAAGATGGAAGATTAACAGATAGTCAAGGAAGAATGATAAATTTCAAAAAAATACAGTAATAATAATGACATCAAATTTAGGAGCAAGAATAATTACAGATAAAAAAGTCATTAGGATTTTCAAGTAATAATAATGAAGAAAAAGTTTCGAAAAGAAATATGAAGAAACGAAAAAGGACGTAATGGAAGTAGTAAAAAAAGAATTAAGACCAGAATTTATAAATAGAATAGATGAAATAATAGTATTCCATAAACTAGAAGATAAAGAAATTTATCAAATAATAGATTTAATGTTGGCAGAAGTTACAAACAGATTAAAAAAATGAAAAATATAATATAGTAATAGATAAATCTGTAAAAGAATTTATAGCAAAAAAGGCATAGATAAAAACTTTGGGGCAAGGCCTTTACGTAGAACAATCCAAAACTTAATTGAAGATAGATTAGCAGAATTTATTTTAGATGGAGAACTTTGCAAAAATGAAGATAAAACTATGTATGAAGAAGATGGAAAAATTATTTTGAGATGAGATTATATAGAGACAGAACAAAGATTATGAGAATTAAGGCAAATTTTGTAATGTCTCTGATTTTTTATATTTAGTTTAAAAAGCAGTAAAAAACTGATTTGAAAAATTAAAAAATCAGTTGCCGAAAATATAAAATATATTATAATGTGAAAAGCTAAAAAGAAAGTAGAGAAAGTAAAAGATGAATGAATTTAGAATAATAAAAATAATGAATGAGACAACATTAGAAATTTTGAAGGAAAATAAAGCTGATTATGCATTAAATGAAAAAAAATACAAAAATATTTACAAGATGAGGCTATATTTTTAAAATAAGTAAACAAAATGCAATGAAAATTTTAGAAGCGGTAGAGTAAAAAGGAAGAATTAGAAAGTACATATCAAAAAACTAATAGAAGCACAAATATATTATGAATTAGTGAAAAGAGGAAAAATAAAACCAGAAGATAAAAATGTAGTAATAAAATATAAAATTATGATTATAAAGATATGTTTAAAAAAGTATAACTAATATAAAAAAACAAGAAAAATAGGTTACATAATTAATAATGTTGATTATGTATGCATCTTTTAATTATGTTAGAAAGGAAATGGATTGAAAATGAACGACAATAATATAAGAGATTTTTATAAAGAAGTAGAAGAATGTTTAGATGGAGAATATAAAATAATATTAGAACATAAAAGAAATTTAAAAGAAGATTGGATCGAATATGACCAGGTAAAATGGGAAATGGAAGATGGGATAAAGATTTAGTAGACAATTTATTAAAAGAAAAAAGTATGAGTATTGAAGATAAAATTTTAGAAGTATATAAATATATATGTTTAAACTACATATATGATGTTAATGTACTATACTTTTTTAGAAAAGATAAAAGTGACATAAATAATGTAAAATATATAGCAGTTGATTGGTATGGGAGAATAATTGAGAGGATTGGAAAGAAAAAAAAAAACCATAACAGAAGAATATGTTACGAGTTTGCAAGATTTTATGCAAAAGCTATAAATACTTTAATAAATGGTAATAATGAGTTAGAGGCATTTATGCTAGGATTAAAAGATAATACACATTATGTTGTTGGCTTAACAGGAAAAGAATATAGTGTAGTTTTGGATTTAGATGATTTTAATAGTATAAAAAGATCTTACAAGAGTGAAATTAGATTAACAATAAAAGGAATAAAAATATTAAGAGATGAAACAGGAAAAGTTCCAAAAAGCAGTTAATGACTTTAATAAAGGTAAAAAAAGAGTTAGAAGAGCTAGAAGAAGCAAGAAAAATATAAAAGTGAAAATCTAATAGAATATTTTAAATATGTTATACAAGTATTAAATAAATATAATATAGATGCACAGGGGATTTTTGAATATATGAGAGCAGTGGTTGAAACTGAAGAAATAGAAATAGAGAAAATATGGAAAGAAGACAAAAAATGCATCTGAAAGAAGATATGAAAGATGTATATATTTTAAATATGAAGGTAATACATATTTAATAGATACTATTGAAAAAGTTTAAAAATATAAGTAAAAGATTTAGATCCAAAATATTTATAGAGAATCAGAAGAAAATCAATATAAATATTATGGAGGATAAAAGCGATTTGCAATATTTATATTTTTTAGTAAAATGTAAAAAGAGATTACAGTAAAATAAAAATAAAAGGAACATAATAACAATGAGTATAAATGTAGAAAAATTAAATAGATTAAATAAGTTAGTAAGTATGTTTTTAGAAATAAACACACAATTGTATTAAATCCAGAAGAAAAAAAATAAGTAATGAACAAGATTTAGAAGAGGACGTAGTTTATGATGGAGCAAAATGGAAGATACCAGAGCAACTAGAAAAATATGTTTGTACATTATCTGAAAAAAGAGGATATAAGTGCTGAAGACAAAATATTGTTGATATATGAAAAAATATGCAGAGAATATGTATATGATGATAATTTGATATCATATATAAAAAAATAGATGAAGACATTTATACTGTGCCAGATTGGTATGGAAGAAATGTTGAAGAAGAATGGGAAAAAAACAGGGAGCAACATAATAGGAGAATATGTTTTGAATTATCTAGGTATATTGCAAAATCATTAAGTGAAGTGTTAAAAGATAGAGATAAATATAATATATGTATATTTTTGGAATAAAATCTTGCACATTATTTTGTGGGATTAACATCTGATGAATATAGTCTATCAATAGACTTAGATGATTTTTTTAAAATAAAAGATCTTACAAGAGTAAAAACAGATTTGACTCTAAAAGGAATAGAAATTTTAGAAGATAAAGAAGGAAAGTTTAAACAAGCATTAGAAGAATTTAATAGCGAAAAGAAGAACAAGCCTTAGAAAAATAGAAAATGAAATAGAGGAAAAAGAGAATTCAAAGAAATCTAGTGATAACATAGAAAAACAAGATAATGAACAAGTTGAAGATATAATAGAAAATGAAAATGTTATTTTTTGTAAAAAGCAATAGAGATATTGAATAAAAATATCATCTTGATTCACAAGGCATTTTTGAATATATGAAGGAAATACTAGATATTAAATTAGGTAAAGAAAATAGAGCAAAAATTTGGAAAAAGAATAGATGGAGAAACAACAAGATATATACGATGTAAAATCTTTAATGCAAATAAGAAGAGAAAAATTAAAAGAAATTACAAGAAGAAGGAAAAAAAATCCAAATGAAATAATGAAGAAAATTTGATAGAACAAATACAAATAAGGAGAAAAAAAAGAAACTATGAAAAAATTTGAACAAAAAGATGTAACAGTAAAAGCAAATTATGAAGAAGAATTATAACAGCAGGAAAAGAATAATGGGAAAAAGCATCATTTTGCACAATTCAAGATAGTGATGAAAAAATACAAAGTTATGTAAGTATAAATGATTTAGAGAAGAAAGTTATAAAGCATTTAAAACATATGGGATATAGGAGATATAATAGGAATTACAGGTTTTGTATTTAAAACAAGAACAGAAGAAATTTCATACATGCTAAAGAAGTTACATTACTTTCAAAATCATTAAGACCATTACCAGAAAAATTTCATGGATTAAAAGATCCAGATTTACGTTATCGTCAAAGATATGTAGATTTAATAATGAATCCAGAAGTAAAAGAAAACATTTGAAATGAGAAGCCAAATAATTACAGAAAATAAGAAGCATTTTAGACAAAAAGGGATATTTAGAAGTAGAAACACCAATGTTAAACTAATTTCAGGTGGAGCAACAGCAAAACCATTTATAACACACCACAATGCTTTAGATCTTGATATGTATTTAAGAATTGCAACAGAGTTGAACTTAAAAAGACTAATAGTTGGTGGGTATGATAAAGTATATGAAATAGGAAGAATATTTAGAAATGAAGGAATGGATATAAGACATAACCCTGAATTTACATCTATAGAATTATATGAAGCATATAGTGATTATCATGATATGATGGATATAACAGAAGAATTATTTCAAAATGTGCAACAAAAGTTTTGGAACAACAAAAAAATAACATATCAAGGAAAAGAGATAGAATTAGGTGGAAAATGGAAAAGAATAACAATGATAGACTCAATAAAAGAGGCATGTGGTGTTGATTTTAATGAAATAAATACAGATGAAGAAGCAATAAAATTAGCTAAAGAAAGAGGAATAGAAATTCCAATGTGAAAAGAAACAAGAGGAGATGTAATTAGTTTATTCTTTGATGAGTATGTAGAAAAACTTTAGTACAACCTACATTTGTATATGATTATCCAATTGAAATATCACCATTAGCAAAAAAATCACCAAAAGATCCAAGATTAACAGAAAGATTTGAAATATTTATTGATGGTAGAGAATATGGAAATGCATTTTCAGAATTAAATGATCCAATAGATCAATATGAAAGATTTAAAAAGAAATAGCAGCAAGAGAAAATGGAGATGATGAAGCTGGAATGATGGATGAAGATTTATACAAGCACTAGAAATAGGTTTACCACCTACAGGGGGATTAGGAATAGAATAGATAGATTAGTTATGCTTATTAACAGATGCAGCATCAATAAGAGATGTATTGTTATTCCCAACAATGAAACCACTAAATTAAAAAATATTAGACTTCTTAAGGAGAAAAATGATTTTAGAAAATAAATTAAATATTATAGATCCAGTAGAAATAGAAAAATATGTAGAAATGAATATTGTTGTTTAAAACAGATGAATTATAGAATAAAATATAGAAGAGTAAAATGCAGAACAAAATCTACTTTTTGCTCTTTTTTATAAAAACTAGAATTAATTATTCAAATATTAAAAAGATATGATATAATGCACAAATAGAAAGAAGAGGTGTTGCAAATGTTTAATTTTACATTTGACAGGAAAACAATGTATACAATATTAGCCGTATTAATGATAATAGGAATCTTAGAATATATAATGGTACCAGGAAAAATTATTAAGTTTATTAATAAGTGTACCAGGAGTACTAATAGCAATAACGTTTCATGAATTTGCACATGCTTATGTAGCAGATAAATTGGGAGATGACACAGCAAGAAGAGAAGGACAATTAAGTTTAAATCCTAAAGACCATTTAGATCCAATAGGAACATTGATGTTATTAGTAGCAGGATTTGGATGGGGAAAACCAGTACATGTTGATCCAAGAAATTATTCAAGAAAAATGTCAATGGAAAAGGGCGAAGCATTAGTATCAATAGCAGGACCAATCATGAACTTTATATTAGCATTTATATTTGCACTAATATATTGTGCAATATACAAATTTGGAAGTGTTACTTTTTAAGTTCAACATTAGGAAATACAACATTATTAGTTGTATCAGGTGTAATATCAATAAATATTGGATTAGGAGTATTTAATTTAATACCATTACCACCATTAGATGGCTCAAAAGTAATATTACCATTTTTACCACAAAAAGCTAAAAGTTGGTTTGTAAATAATGAACAAATATTTTATATTGTATTTGTAGTGTTATGGATAACAAATTTAGCAGGATATATAATAACACCAGCAATAACTGGAGTAAGTAGTGGAATATTGGGATTGGCAAAATTGATATTTAGATTAGGGTAATGACAAAATAAATTATGTCAAAAAAATTTGATACAATTTTAAATCTTGATAAAATAGTATGAATAAAGTAAAAATAAGGAGCGATAAAAATGCTAACACTAGGGATAGAATCAAGTTGTGATGAAACAGCAGTAGCAGTAATAGAAAATGGAAGAAAAATATTATCAAATATAGTAGATACACAAATACCTATACATGAAAAATATGGAGGGGTGGTGCCAGAAATAGCATCTAGGAATCATATTGAAGCAATATCAAGAGTAACAAAAAAGCATTAGAAGAAGAAAAAGTAACATTAGAAGACATAGATGCAATAACACCAACTTATGGTCCAGGATTAGTAGGAGCATTACTAGTAGGAGTATCTTATGCTAAAATCATTAAGTTATGCGACAGAAAAACCACTAGTAGGAGTCAATCATGTACAAGGTCATATTGCAGCAAAATTACATAACACATAATGAGCTAAAACCACCATTTTTATGTGTAATGATGTCAGGAGGGAATACACAAATAATATCAGTAAAAGATTATACAAAATTTGAAGTGCTTGGAAAAACTAGAGATGATGCCATAGGAGAAGCATTTGATAAAGTAGCAAGAGTAGTTGGGCTAGGATATCCAGGAGGACCTAAAGTAGACAATTTAGCACAACAAGGACAGCCTAATATAGAATTACCAAAGACACATTTTGATAATTTAGATTTTAGTTTTAGTGGTAATAAAAACAGCAGTAATAAATATACATCACAAAACACCAGATATTAATAAAGGCAGATTTATGTGCAAGTTTTGAAAAAACGGTTACAGAAATATTGATAGAACATATAAAAAAGCAATAGAAATAACAAATTTAAAAACAATTGCATTAGCAGGAGGAGTATCAGCAAATTCATATATAAGAAAAGCCTTTAGAAGAAAAGGAAAATATAAAAGTGTATATGCCAGATTTAAAATTATGTACAGATAATGGAGCAATGATTGGATCAGCAGGATATTATAATTATATATCAGGAAAAAGAGATGGATTAGAACTAAATGCAATTCCAAACTTAAAATTAAATTAGGAAAAGTTAAAATGCAAATCAAAATTTAAAACTAAATTAGAAAAAAAGTTAAATGCAATTTAAATTTAAAATTTGTAATCTGAAAAAATAGTATAAAGTTTGCTAGAAAAATATGAAAGGAATGTGAAAAAATATAGTGGCAATATTTGCAATAGCAGATTTACATTTATCATTTAATGAAAATAAGCCAATGAATATATTTGGAGAAAAGTGGCAAAATCATGAAAAAAAATACAAAAAGATTGGATAAGAAAAGGTAACAAACAAAGATACAGTGTTATTGCCAGGGGATTTTTCATGGTCAATGTATCTAAAAGATACAAAAGCAGATTTTGAATATCTAAATCAATTGCCAGGTAGAAAGATATTGTTAAAAGGAAACCATGATTATTGGTGGTCAACATTAAACAAAATGAATAATTATATAGATGAAAATCAGTTTAAAAATATAGATTTTTTATATAATAATAGTTATGAGGTAGAAAAAATATTATAGCTGGAACAAGAGGATGGGTTCAATCAAATGAAGAAGAAGATAAAAAATGATAAATAGAGAGACAATAAGATTAGAACTTTCAATAAAAGATGGAATTCAAAAATATGGAGAAGATAAAACCAATTATAATATGTATGCATTATCCACCTTATACAAATTATAATGTACAAAATTTATTAGACTCACCATTTATAGAGATAATGCGAAAATATAATGTGAAAAAATGTATATATGGACACCTTGCATGGTGAATCAATAAAAGAGGCTATACAAGGAAATATAAAATTAAATAGATACTACATTAGTAAGTGCAGATGGAGTGAATTTCAAACTAATGAAAATAGTAGGTGACAAGAGAGAGGAAATATAAAAAAAAATTGATAGATTTAAAAAAAAAGATGTAAAATATGTAAAAGGAGTAGGACCCAATAGAGTACAATTATTAAATAAATTAGGCATTTTTACATTAGAGGATCTAATAACATATTATCCAAGAACATATGAAGATAGAAACAAACCAAAAAGCTTGCTTGAATGTGTTGATGGAGAAGAAGCATTAATAGAAGTAATAGCAATAAGCAAAATGATAGAAAGTAAATTTTCAAGAAAAACAATGCAAAAAATAATGATAAGAGATAATACCAGTTCGGCAGAGGCAATATGGTTTAATCAAACATATCTAAAAAGTAAAATTTACAGTTGGAAAAGAATATAGAATGTATGGAAAAATAGAAAAAAAATATGGAAAAATAATAATAGCATCACCAGTATTTGATGAATATGGAAGCACACAAAATACAGGAAGAATAATTCAATATATCCATTAACATATCAGCTTTCACAAAATACTTTGAGAAAAATAATAGAAAATGCTATGAATGAAGTATATGGAAATTTGCCAGAGACATTACCACAATATATAATAAAAACAAACAAATTTTAGGAATAAATGATGCAATAAAAACAATACATTTTCCACAAGAATTAAAGGATTTTAAAATAGCAAGAAAAAGGTTGGTATTTGAAGAGTTACTTATAACACAATTATCATTAATGTCATTAAAAAATAGAGATGTTTTAGAAGAAAAAGGAATAAAATTCTCATCTGAATATAAAATAGAAGATTTTGTTAAAAGATTTCCATTTCAATTAACAAATGCACAATTAAGAGTGTTAAGAGAAATAGAAAAAGATATGGAATCAGAAAAAATGATGAATAGATTATTACAAGGAGATGTAGGATCAGGAAAAACAGCGGTAGCAATGAGTGCAACATATAAGGCGGTAAAAAGTGGATATCAAGCGGCAATAATGGCACCAACTGCAATACTTGCAACACAGCATTTAGAAAATTTTGATAAGATGTTAACAGAACTAGGAATAAAATCAGGCATTACTAATATCTGGAATAACTAAAAAAAAAAAGAAGAGATTTTAAAAAATTTAAAAGATGGGGAAATAGATATTTTAATAGGAACACATGCATTACTAGAAGACAATGTAAAATTTAAAAATTTAGGGCTAGTAGTAACAGATGAACAACACAGATTTGGTGTAAGACAGAGAAATAAAATAGCTAAAAAAGGAAGTAATGGTCAAAATCCCAGATGTATTAGTAATGACAGCAACTCCAATACCAAGAACTCTAGCATTAATTTTATATGGAGACCTTGATATATCTATAATTGATGAATTACCGCCAAATAGGAAAAAAAATAGAAACATTTGCGGTAACTAAAAGGATGCAAGAAAGAGTAGACAATTTTATAGAAAAACAAATAAAAAGAAGGTAGACAAGCATATATAGTGTGTCCATTAGTTGAAGAAAGTGAAGAAAGTGATTTAAAATCAGTAGTTGAACTTAGCTAAAAATATCAGACAGAAATTTTTCCTCAATATAAAGTGGCATATTTACATGGAAAAATGAAGGCTAAGGAAAAAAGATGAAATAATGTTGCAATTTAAAAATCATGAAATAGATATATTGATTTCGACAACAGTAATAGAAGTTGGTGTGGATGTTCCAAATTCTAATATAATGGTGATAGAGGATGCTCAAAGATTTGGATTGGCTCAATTGCATCAATTACGTGGAAGAGTTGGAAGAGGAGAATATCAATCATATTGTATTTTGAAATATGAAGGAAATGGCGAAAATATTAGGAAAAAGAATGAAAGTTATGTGTGATACAAATGATGGATTTAAAATATCAGAAAAGGATTTGGAATTAAGAGGAAGTGGGGACTTTTTGGTACAATGCAACATGGTTTACCAGAATTTAAAATTGCTAATTTGTTTGAAGATATGCCAATTTTACAACAAGTTCAGCAAGTTGCTCAAACTATTTTAGCAAATGATGCAAAACTTGAGCATGAGGAAAATAAAGAATTGGCTCTGATTGTTAATAAAAAGTTAGAAGGTTTAGGTAATGGGACATTGTAAGAACAAAAACTGTTGCAGAATATGGAAATTTATGGTATAATACAAGTGTCGACTAATAATAAAAAGAGTGCCATGTGAATTAATGTGGCAGTGAAAGGAGAACAACATTATGACAGAAAATCTTACAAGCAAATTTACAACAAGGAAGCGGTTAGATGAAAAGCTTGAAGATGCACTTTATTTGCGAGGAAGGGAGTTAAAAGATCCTTATAGCAGAAGATATTTTTGGATTCGTTGGTTGAAAAGGCTATGAATCCAGAAAAGGAATATCAACAAATTTTGGAAGAACTATCATCTAGAACAGCGTGTGAAAGTTTTTATTTCTATGTAGCACTTGTATCAAAAGTGATAATGAATGATGTGCCTAAAATGTATCAGGTAGAAAAAACAGTGGCAGAATTAAATAGATTTGCTGAAGTGGTAATTGATATGTCATATCTTTCAGAAGAAAAAACAGGAGAGTTATACAAAAAGATAGAAGAAAATAGCTTTTCAAAGATTGGTGTTGACAAATGTAACAAACTAACTGAAGCAGTATGGCTTATGATAGAAGAACATGAAACAGTTGATAGCGCTATAAAAAGTTTTTTTCGATTGGAGGAAATCACAAATTGAAGATTATTTAGATACTGAACTGGATGCACCAAAGTTTAATAACCTTTTGAAATCTACAGCCAAAGGAATGAAGTTTAGGATGCTTTTGATAATTATGTTGTTTTAAATAACAAAAAATTAAAAGGTATCCAGAAGAGATTGTTTTGGCTTATATTTATGAATAAAAAACGGCAGTCTGGTAATGAAATCTTTGTAGTATGTGCTGATGTTTTTGAGCAGTATGGGAAGAAATTTAAGTTGAACAGTATCAATGAATTAATAGAAAATCTATTTGATGTAGCAGTTCTTCCAGAAGAAAAGGATAAGGTCAAATCATACAATATTTGCATGTTATTGCAGGTTATTGAAGAAAGACTAGAAATTTTTGACAATTTGTTGATAGGTTTAAGCTGAACAATTAAAGTAATGTAATGTTGTAATACAAAAATCCCACAAGAATCAAGTGAAACTTGTGGGATTTTTGTTGACCATGGTGTGTAAATATGATAAAATAAATCCAATAAATTAAAAAGGATGTTGATAAAATGTTGCAATTAATAATAAAAACACTACTTATTATATTTATTTTAATAGGAGTAATTTGTATTTTTGATGCTCGTAGTTTAACAAAAAAATTTTTTGGCTTTGGGGATCAAAATGAGGGAGCTAGTGGATTAAAAATTTTAGGTTTTATAATAGTTATGATTAGTGGAATAGTTTTGATTTTTTTGAGTAAATAAAAAAGTAAAAAAATCAAAGTTTTTCTTTTCTAAAACTTTGATTTCTTTAAATTGGTGCGGATGAAGGGACTCGAACCCCACGTCGTTGACACTGGTTCCTAAGACCAGCGCGTCTACCAATTCCGCCATATCCGCAAAACATCATTTAACAATACTTATAATAGCACAACATAACTTTTATTGTCAATAGAAAAACAGAAAAAAAATTAAAATTGTAAGGTGCTTTTGGGGACGGACTCAAAAAAACCTTGAAAAACGAAGAAAAGTAAAGAAGTACAAAAATAAAAAAAAAAGAGGAGAGGTGTTTTTGAGTCCGTCCCCAAAAAGCACCTTGAATAAAAGAAGATATTTAAATGAATGATAAAATAATACCAGTAGAAAAAATAAAAGAATATGTAGTAGAAATAATAGATAATGGCTTTGAAGGAGAAGGAATAGCTAAAATAGAAGGATACACGATATTTATTCCAAATGCAATAAAAAAGGAGAAAAAGTAAAAATATTAATAGTAAAGGTATTATCTTCACATGCTTTTGGCAAAATAATAGAAGTGATAGAAAAATCAAAATATAGAGTAGAAAGTGATTGTAGTACATATAAAAAGATGTGGAGGATGTAATTTAAGACATATAAAATATGAAAAAACATTAGAGATGAAAACAAAATGCAGTCCAAAGTTTAGTAAATAAAACATTAAATAACAAAATAAAAAGTTTCTAAAGTTGTTGGGATGGAAAATCCATTTTATTATAGAAATAAGGCACAATATCCAGTTGGACTAGATAAAAATGGAAATCCGTTATTGGTGTATTTGCTAATAGAACTCATGAAATAATTCAAATGCAGGACTGTAAAATTCAACATAAAGAATCAGAAAAAATAGCTAAATATATATTTGATTTATGGAATAAGAAAAATTTGAGTATATATAAGTGAAACACAGGTAAGGGTTACTAAGACATATAGTAATTAAGATTGGTTTTAAAACAAATGAAATAATGTGTATTTTGGTCATAAATGGAAAAGATATACCAAATGAGGTTCAAATAATTAGAACTATAATAAACGAGTTTCCAAATGTAAAAACAATTGTAAAAATATAAATACAAAAATACTAATGTTATTTTAGGGAAAAAAAAATATCAATATATATGGTGATGGGACAATATCAGATAAATTGGGAAATTTGGTATTTAAAATATCTCCATTATCTTTTTATCAGGTAAATCCTGTACAGACAGAAAAGTTGTATAATATTGGTGTTGAGGCTGCTAAAGTTACAAATGATGATGTAGTATTTGATTTGTATTGCGGTATTGGTACAATATCTTTATTTATGGCTCAATATGCTAAAAAAAGTTTATGGAGTGGAAATTGTTGAACAGGCTGTTGAAATGGCAAAAAGAAAATGCTAAAATTAATGGTATTGATAATGTGGACTTTTTTTGCTGGTGATGTTGAATATGTTTTAGATGATTTGATTAATGGGAAAAAATAGTTCCTGATGTTGTTATGATTGATCCGCCTAGAAAGGGGCTTGATAAAAAGAGTATACAAAATTTGCTAAGTGTTGCACCTAAAAGGCTTGTCTATATTAGTTGTAATCCTGCTACTTTGGTTAGGGATTTGGCTTCTTTTGAGGATAAATATGAGATAAAAAGCATCACACCAGTGGACATGTTCCCTTTACAAGTAGTATAGAAAGTGTGGCAGTACTACAACTAAAATAAGATATGTAATATTTGATTTTGGTAAGTTTTCAGGGATTGTAGCTTTTGAGAAAAAATTATAAAAAATGTTTGCTGTTTTCAAATGAATTCTTGATAATATATGAAAAATATAGTAAAATAATTATATAAAAGAAAACAAATAAGGAGGGGATAAAAAATGACTACAACCAAAAAAGAATTATACAGAAACAATTGATTTGATTCCAGATTCGGTTGCTAAGGAATTATTGAACTATGCTGATTATTTAGCCTCAAAATACATTGAAAAAACTATGCCTGAAGAGTTAATTATAAAGGATAGTGGAGATTTAAAGAAAAAATTGAATGAAAAGAATTGAAAAAATTGAAAGTGGAAAAGCAAAAATGCTTACAATTGATGAAGTTTTTTGAAGAAATTGATAATTTATAATTGAGGTGACACAAAAATGAATAAGTACAATGTAAGGATTCTAGATGAAGCTAAGGACGATATAAAAAAGATTATAATATATATAAAGACAAAATTAAAAGAGCCAGAAATTGCTAAGCAATATAGTAATGTTTTCAAGGAGGAAATTTTAAAACTAAAAGATACTGCTGATATATATAGTGTTATTGATAATGAAGTAACAGGGAAAAGTGATATTAGAAAAATAAATATAAAAATTTTATGATTTTTATAGAATAAATCAAGAGATAAAAGAGGTGCAAATTCTTGCAGTGTATTATTCTGGAAGTAATTGGCAAAAAATATAAAATATAGATAAAGTCTCTATAAAGTATTAAAATAATATTTTGTAGAGATTTTCGCTTAATGAAATAAGGAATTTTGTACAATAGCAAGTCAAACACCAAAAAAGATATGAAGTGTTTGTAAGAGCAGCATTATTGCCATATATCGGTTATCCAAGAAGTTTAAATGCTATAAGATGCAATAAATGAAGCATAAGAAAAAAATAGGTTTTAACAAGTGAGTATTCTATATAAAACATATAAAAAAATTAGGAGGGAATTATTAAAAATGAAAGAAAAAACAAAGGAATTTATGAAGAAAAAAATTTAAAATGGTTTGTTTTGTTTATTGCATTAATTGGATTTTTAGCGTTAGCAGAAGATGTATTTAACAAAGAAATAATGAATGGAGATATAATTGGGTATAAAATAATATCAACATTTTTAATATCAGATTTTGCAACACCGATAGCTAAATTTATTACAAACTTTGAGGAGCAATATTTTTAATTACATTGACAGTAATATTGTTTATACTAATAAAAAAAAAAAATAGGACTATCTATATTTTCAAATTTGGTAATAATTACTGTATTAAATCAATTATTAAAAGAATATTACAAAGACCACGTCCTACAGAATTTAGAATAATTGAAGAAACAGGTTATAGTTTTCCTTCAGGTCACTCTATGGTAAGTATGGCATTTTATGGATATCTTATATATTTGATTTATAAATATGTAAAAAAACAAGTATGTTAAATGGATTTTAATTGTACTTTTGAGTATTTTGATTTGTTCTATTGGTGTAAGTAGAATTTATTTAGGTGTACATTATACAAGTGATGTTTTTAGGTGGATTTCTAGTATCAATTTCTTATTTGGTTTTATTTATAAGTACAGTTAATAAATTTTTTATTGAAAAAATTAACAAGTAAATGATTTGAAAAGAATGTCATCACAAGCGGTTGGAGGAGCAGTTGGTTGGAACCCTATTTGCATAATAATTCCTTGTCATAGAGTAGTTGGCACAAATGGTAGTTTAACAGGATATGGAGGAGAAATAAAAAATAAAGTGGAATTGTTAAAAGCTAGAGGGAAATGATATGAGTAAATATTTTATTCCAAAGAGAGGCACAGCATTGTAATATAAAAGTTAAAAAGAAATTTGTAATAGTATATAAAAAAACATATAATATTGATAAATAATTTTTCATGAATATATTGACTTTTGTTATTTTATATTTTATAATTAATTTAACAAACAGAAAATATTGTCGCTCTTGGATGGTGCGACTAATAAATTATTCAATCGATAAATATTGTCGCTCTTGGGTGGTTGCGACTAAAAAATATCCCAAATGAAAATTTATCCTTCCTTTGAAATATAGGGAAGGTTTTATTATTAAATGGAGTGAATTATACTATGGAAATAAAAAAGGGTTATGTATATCATATAAAAGATGAATATTTTAATAAAGTAAATGATCCAACATTGATGAGAAATCATGAAAATGGAAAAGCTAGACCTACATATTTTTGTCTTAAAGAAAAGAATTCTGAAATTTTATGGTTTATTCCTATGAGTAGTAGAGTGGAAAAATATAAGATTTTAAGAGATAAAAAAAATTGCAAAGTATGGTTATTGTGATTCTATTGTAATAAAAGAATTTTTAGGTAAAGAATCAGTTTTTTTATTACAAAACATGTTTCCGACAATAGAGAAATATGTGGATCATGTGCATATAATAAATGGTGTTGAAGCTAGAGTAATTAATAAGATTGCACAAGAATTGGAAAATAAATTTCATAAATTAATGGCTTTATATAATCAAGGAAAAAGGTTATATTTACTAATATATCAGATGATTTAGAGATATTATACAAAGAGTTAAATTATTAGTAGTAAAGCATAAAAGAGAGCATTAATAAAATTAATATTTATTTTTTATAAAAATAAAAGAGATTTGAGCTGAATTTTAACTCAAATCTTTTTTCTATGATTATTTTACAGCCTAATAATTTTTTGCCAATTCGTAAATTGCCTGAGCATAAATATTGCAAGTCAGCATTAATTTATCAATATCAATAAATTCATTAGCCTGATGGCACATATCTGTATCACCAGGAAAATTAGCACCAAAAGAAACGCAATTTTCAAAAAGCCCTAGCATAAGTTCCACCGCCGATAGCAATAGGCTCATAATTTGAATTAGTAATTTTATTAAAAATACCGCAAAGAGTTTTTACTAAGTAATTATTTTTTGGAACATATAGAGGATTTTGTTTTTTTTCAGCGATATATGTATCTAAAGAATAAATTTGGCAATGATTATCAATTAGATTTGTAACAGTATCAATTGATGTATTTATAGGAATACGTAAATTAATACCAATTTGCAAATAATTTTCATAAAAATTAAAATTTCCAACATTTAAAGTGAGTTTACCAGATTCATCTTTAAAATTAATGCCAAGAGATTCTCCATAAAATTCAGTATTAATATTTTTTCGAAGAAATCGAATAAATTAATTTTATAGTTGAAATGAGTATATAATCTATTAAGTAAAATTATCATTGGAGAAATTGCATTTTTTACCTAAATCTGGATGAGCAGCGTGTGCTTGGATTCCAGTAGAGTTTAGTGTTATGGAATTATTTTTTACAAAGTAAGTTATATCAAAGTTTAGCTCTTGGGTTCTTTTGTCAATAAATTCTGTAATATCAGACAAGCTAATCTTTAAAGTATCAATGTCAAGTGTAATATTACATTTTTTAGGAACAACATTAATTGCATTATTATTACAATCTATATTAGAAATTTTGATTGGCAGATTTTCATATTTATTATAATTATCTTTTATATAAACTGTGCAGATTCCTTTTTCTGCATAAATACATGGAAAGTCTGCATCAGGGCTAAATCCTATAGTAGGCCATTCTTCAACTTCTTTATAATGTTTAATACATTTCCAGGCTTTTTCTTCATTAATACCTAAAATAAGGCGAACTCTGCAATTAATTTTTAAATTATCTTTTATAGCTTTCATTGCAAATAAAGAGGCTATTACAGGACCTTTATCATCTATAGCACCACGGCCAAATATCTTATTATTTTTTATTGTTGCTTCAAAAGGTGGAGTATTCCATCCATCACCACTTGGTACCACATCTAAATGTCCAATTATTCCTATAAGTTTATCTCCTTCTCCGAATTCTATGTAACCACAATAACCATCAATATTCTTAGTTCTAAAACCTAATTTGTTACCTAAATTCAAAATATATTCTAAAAAGCTTCTTTGGCATATTTTGCCAAAAGGCATATCTGGATTATTTGTTTCTTCAGAAACACTTGGAATATTTATTAGATTGCAGGTTTCTGATATGATGTCGTTTTTTAGATTATTAATGTATTTTTTAAACATTATTATTACCTCCTAAAATGATTATATTATAATGTATGTAAGATATCAATAATAATTGAAAAATAACAAATGTTATATATAAAAAAGTATTGTATTAAGTAAAAAGATGTGATATAATTACAAAAAATTAATAAAGCAACTAATAAATTTTGGATATGTAAGGAAGCGGAATAAAATGATAAAATTATTTGAGATAAAAAAGTAAATTAAAAAATAAAAAAAGTAGTAAAACAAGATACAAAATTGATTGAAAAATACAAAAAGAAATATTAAGCCAAAGTAAAGAAAAATAATAGAACAATATGACACAAATGAGCAAACAGGATTAACTGTAAAAAGAAGCTGAAAAAAGATTAGAACAAAATGGAGAAAATGTTGTAATACAAGAAAAAAAAAAGAAGTTGGTTATATTTTTTTAAAAGCATTTGAAGATAAATTTATATATATATTAGTAATATTATCAATAATAAATTATTTTGCAAGTAAAGATACAGTGGGGACAATTATAATATTGTGTATAGGAGTAATAAGTGCAATAATAAAATTTGGTACAAAATTATTCAACATATAGATTTAATCAAAAGTTGAAATCAGAATTATTTACAACCGCAACAGTATTAAGGGGAAAAGAAGAAACTTAGTAAAAGGAGATATAATACATATAAATGCTGGAACAATGATACCAGCAGATGTTATGATATTAGAAAGCAAAGATTTATTTATAAATCAAGCAGTATTTACAGGAGAGAGTATACCAGTAGAAAAAAAACAGATAAATATGAAGAAAATAACCAAATATTTTCAATATCAAATTTGTGTTTAATGGGTACAAGTGTTATAAGTGGAAGTGCAATAGCATTAGTAATAAATACAGGATTTGAAACATATTTAGGAGGAATGGGCAAACAGATAGACAACAAAAAAGAGCTAACAAATTTCCAAAAGGAATGGATGGAATTACTAAATTACTAATAAGATATATGGTAGTTGTATCAATTGCGGTTTTTATAATATATGCATTTATACGTAAGGATTTTATGGAAGCAATGTTATTTGCATTATCAGTAGCAGTAGGAATTACGCCAACAATGTTACCAATGATAGTAAATGTAAATTTAACAAAAGGAACTGAAACACTAGCTAAAAAGAAAACATTAGTAAAAATACAGAAGCAATACAAAACCTAGGGGCAATTGATGTATTTTATGCACAGATAAAACGGGAACATTAACATTAGATAAAATTGTATTACAAAAATATATTGATGTAACAGGAAAAGAAGATTTGTCAATACTGGAATATGCATATCTAAATAGCTACTATGGTACAGGTAATGAAAAATCTAGTAGATAGAGCAATAGTATCATATGGTGATGAACATGATATAAAAAATAAAATAGAAAGTTATGTAAAAAGTTGATGAAATCCCATTTGATTATACAAGAAAAAAAATGAGTGTAGTTGTAGAACAAAAAAGTGGTGCTCATAGAATGATTACAAAAGGGGCTCTAGAAGAAATTCTTAAAATTTGTACTAAAGTTAAAGTAGATAATAAAATAGAAGATATAACTGAAAAAAATGAAAGAAAAAAACCAGGAAAATGCTAAAAAATGGCACAACAAGGAATGCAAGTAATTGCATTAGCATCAAAAAGAAATATAGAGGAAAAATATATTTGATATATCTGATGAATCTAATATGGTATTTGTAGGGTTTGTAGCATTTTTAGACCCACCTAAAAAAGAAGTAAAAGAAACAATAAAAAAATTAAAAGAATATGGAATTACAACAAAAATATTAACAGGTGACAATCCATATGCTACGCAAAACATTTGTAATTTAGTAGGAATAGAAAATAAAAAATTTTGATAGGAACAGAAATTGATAAACTTTCAGATGAAGAACTTTCTAAAAAGTTGAAAGTGTAAATGTATTTGCAAGAATGAATCCATTGCAAAAAAGAGAATAATAAAAACTCTAAAGAATAATGGACATGTAGTTGGATATATGGGAGATGGAGTAAATGATGCACCATCATTACATAATGCAGATGTTGGAATATGTGTAAACACAGCAACAGACATTGCAAAAGAGGCAAGTGATATAATTTTATTAGAAAAAAGCTTGAGTGTAATATATAATGGAGTAATAGAAGGAAGAAAAGTTTATGGCAATATTATAAAATACATGAAAATGGCTTTGAGTTCTGATTTTGGAGATGTTTTTAGTATTTTTATTGGCAAGTATATTTTTACCCTTTTTACCATTACTACCAATTCAAATGCTAATACAAGATTTCTTATATGATTTTTCACAAATAGCTATTCCTTATGATGATGTTGATAAAGAATTTTTAAGAAGACCTAAAAAGTGGGATACAAAAGGATTAGGAACATTTATGAATGTAATGGGACCAGTTAGTTCTATAATAGATGTGTTAGCATTTTTAGCATTTTGGTTTGTATTAGGATATAATTCAGTAGAAATGGAATCATATTTCCAAACAACGTGGTTTGTAGAATGCTTAATTAGTGAAACATTAATAATTCATTTTGTAAGAACATCAAAAGTACCATTTATACAATCAAAAGCAAACCCAATATTAACAGTTTAACATCTGTTACAATTGTAGGGACAATTATAACACCAATATTGTTACATAATATTAAATCATTCCATTTTGAAATATTACCACCAGCATATTATTTAATTATTGTATGGCTTTTAATAGCATATGTTGTAATTGTGCAAATAGTAAAAAAATGGTATATAAAAAATATGGAGCATGGTTATAAATTAATCTTTAATGATAAGAATATAAAGAGGGATAACTGAAAGGAATGTGAAAAAATTGAAAAAATTAGTATTAATAGATGGAAATAGTATAATGAATAGAGCATTTTATGGAATAATGGGAAGTAAAATGCTAACAACAAAAGATGGAAAATATACAAATGCAGTATATGGATTTTTAGCAATATTATTTAAACTATTAGAAGATGTAAATCCAGATTATATGGCAGTAGCATTTGATTTAAAAAGCGCCAACAGAAAGACATAAAAGATATGAAGGATATAAAGCAAATAGAAAAGGAATGCCAGAAGAATTAGCAGAACAAATGCCAATTATAAAAGAAGTATTAAGAGCAATGAATATAGACATAGTAGAAAAAAGAAGGGTATGAAGGAGATGATGTTTTAGGAACATTGTCACGTTATGGAGAAGAACAAGGGCTAGAAGTAACAATATTATCAGGAGATAGGGATACATTTCAATTAGCAACAGATAAAGTGACAATAAGAATACCACATACAAAAGGTGGAAAAACAGAAACAGATGAATATAACAGAGAAAAAAAGTCATAGAAAAATATGGATTAGAACCTAAACAATTAATAGAAGTAAAAGGATTACAAGGAGATACATCTGACAATATACCGGGAGTTCCAGGGGTTGGAGAAAAAACAGCATTAAGTTTAATACAAAGATATCAAACAATAGAGAATTTATATAAACAATTAGAAGCAGGACAAGCCACAGATATAAAAGGAAAACAAAAAAGAAAATCTAGAAAAACAATAAAGATTTAGCAGAATTATCAAGATTTTTAGGAGAAATAAATTTACAAGTACCAATAGAAGATACTCTAGAAAATTTTAAAGTAGAAGAATGGAACAAAAAAGAATATATGACCTATTTAAACAATTAAATTTTAAAAGATATATAGAAAGATTTAATTTAGCACAAAATAGTGGAGATACTGAAGGCAATGAAAATGGCTTAGAAACTAAGATGGATTTAAAATCTTTATATGAAATAGAAGAATGTGAAGATATAAAGAAATTAGTAGAAAAAATAAGGAAAGAAAAGAAGGTGTTTTTGGTGACGGACTCAAAAACACCAATGTTTTGGGGACGTAGCGAAAAAACACTATGGTGAGTTTGGGACTGAGCAAAAATCATTGAATAAAGAGAATGAGAGTAATGTTGGTGATTCTTGTGCTGCTAATAAATTATTACCTCAAATAATTAACGAAAAAGTTAGTGAAATATGCATATATACTGATAAAGCATATTATATTCCAGTAAGAGAAAACACATTAAATGAGTTAAAAGAGATTTTGGAAGATGAAAATATAGAAAAAATTAGTATGGATTTTAGCAGAAAGTATATAATTTTTAGGCAAGAGGGAATTAAATTAAATAATATGAGTTTTGATGCTAAAATTGCTGCATATTTATTAGACCCAACAAATAGCAAATTGAACTTTGAAGATATAGTAGAAAATCAATTAGATATTGATATAAATGATTATTTAAAAAGCCAGAAGAAAAGCAAGAACAAATTAATTTATTTGATACTTTAAATTCAGATCAAGAAGAAAATGCAAAGAAAATGGAGCAATATAAAAGGAAAAATTGTGTTTGGAAACATATTTATTGTCAAGGCTAGAAAAAAGAAATGACTAAAAAGTTAGAGAAAATAAATAGTTTAGAGTTATTTAGAAATATAGAAATGCCAACTGTTGAGGTCCTTTCAAAATGCAATGGAATGGAATGTATGCAAATAAAGAGGAATTAGAAAGATTTGGTAATAAATTAAAAGAACAGTTAGAAACCAAAACAAAAATAATTTATGAAATGGCAGGAGAGGAATTCAATATAAATTCAACAAAACAACTAGGTGAAATTTTATTTGAAAAGAAAAAATTGCCAGTAGTTAAGAAAAATAAAAGTGGATATTCGACAGATGTAGATGTTCTAGAAAAGTTAAAAAAGAAGATCAATAATAGAACAAATTTTAGAATATAGACAATTACAAAAATTGAATTCAACATATGTTGAAGGATTAAAACCATATATAAATCCAGTTACAAATAGAATTCATTCATTTTTCCACCAGACAATTACTGCAACTGGAAGAATAAGTTCAACAGAGCCTAATTTGCAAAATATACCAACAAGATTTGAACTTGGAAAACAAGTTAGAAAAATTTTTGAACCAGAAGGAGAAAAAAATTTATATAGATGCAGATTATTCACAAATTGAGTTACGAGTTTTGGCACATATGTCTCAAGATGAACATATGATGCAAGCTTTTTAAAAATAATGAAGATATTCATAGACAAGCTGCTTCAAAGGTATTTAAGACTCCAATAGATGAAGTAACAAAAGAACAGCGTTCTAGTGCTAAAGCGGTAAATTTTGGAATAGTTTATGGTATTAGTGATTTTGGATTAGGTGAGCAATTAGGAATTTCTAGGAAAAAAAGCCAAAAATTATATAGAAGAGTATTTGAATGAATATGCTGGAATAAAGAAGTATATGGATAATGTTACAGAAGTAGCTAAAGAAAATGGATATGTGGAAACTTTATTTAACAGAAGAAGATATATTCCTGAATTGAAATCTAGTAATTATAATGTAAGACAATTTGGTATAAGAGCGGCAATGAATACTCAATTCAAGGGACAGCGGCAGATATTATGAAAATTGCAATGATAAATGTGTATAAGAGATTAAAAAAGAAAATTTGAAATCAAAAAATTGTTTTACAGGTTCATGATGAAATGATGATTGAGGCACCTTTATCTGAAGCAGAGAAAGTTAAAAATATTATAAAATTTGAAATGGAAAATGCTGTTAAATTGGATGTTCCACTAATTGCAGAAGTATCAGAAGCTAGAAACTGGTATGAATGTAAGTAGAAAAATTGTTTAAAAATTAAAAAAGTTAAATTGTTTTACTATAATAATTGTGAATTTTGTATGAAACTCATAAAGAATACTTGCATTTGATATAAGCAGATGTTATAATTTGAAAAGAAAATCTGATGTGAATTATAATGCTTTAAATTGTTAGTGTTATTAGTTATCAGCTTTTGCTTTAAAGGAGAGATTAGAATAAAAAATATAAATAATAAAAATGTGAAAAATAAAAAGAAGTTGAATAAGCTTCTCATATTTATAATAATAATTCTAATTTTGTAATGATATTATTAGGTCCACTTGAAGCTGGAACAAAATTAATGAAAGTAATGTACTCAAAAAATATGAGAATTTGATAGAAATGTATAGTGAAAAATATCAAGTGGATTCAAATTTAATATTTGCTATAATTAAGGCAGAAAGTAATTTCAATGTATCAGCAGTTTCTAGTAAAGGAGCAAAAGGGTTGATGCAACTGATGGAAGATACGGCAAAAGATGTTGCTAAAAAACTGATTCAAAAATAGAATTAGATACAATAGGAGAAAAACTATTACATGCAGATACTAATATAGAATTGGGAACAAAATATATATCAACATTATTAGAAAAATATAATAATACGGCTCTTGCTCTTACAGCTTATAATGCAGGAATTGGAACTGTTGATAATTGGATAGAAAAAGGAATTATTAAAGAAAATGGAGAAGATATACAAAATATTCCATATAAAGAAACGAATAATTATGTTAGAAAAATTTTAAGAGATTATAAAATTTATCAAAAATTATATAGTTAATGAATTATTATGAAATATCTTATAATAACAATTTGGAGTAAAATATAGGAAAGGATGAATAAAAAAGGTGAAAGCAGAACAACTAATATTTGCAATAATTGCGTTTGCATTATTTATATATAGTTTTACAAAATGATAAAAGAAAATGAAACTAGTTATGTTATATTACTGATATTGCAAGCATTTGGAATATTGTTGAATTTTATAGAAATAATATCGAAAGTACAATTAAATATGATTTTTGCAATTATAAAATATGCATTGGCAATATTGTTACCAGTTGTTATAATTGTATTAGAAAAAATAGAATTCCATATGTAGAAATAATATATATATTAAAAGCTAAGATATTTCTTAAGTTAGGTGACAATAAAAATGCCAAACAAGCTTTAATACATTTAGTAACAAAATATCCAGAAAACTATAAAGGTCATAAAATGTTAGCTGAAATATATGAAGATGAAGGTGGAATGAGAAAGGCAATAGATGAATATGTACAGGCAATTGATATCCATAAAAAGAGATTATGATTCATATTATAAAATTGCTGAATTGTTGACAAATTTGGATAAACAAGACGAAGCAGCTCAAATGTTAAACAATTTATTAAGAAAGAAACCAGATTATTATCAAGCAACAGTGTTGTTAGGCGAAATCTAATAAATAAAGAAATGTATAAGGAAGCAGCAAATGTGTATCATGAAGGATTAAGATATAATCCTACAAGTTATGATTTGAATTATAATTTAGGACTTGTATATACAATGTTAAATGATTTTGAAAATGCAAAAATTTGTTATGAAAAAAAGCAGCAGAAATAAATAGTTTACTATATAATGCAAAATATGCTTTAGCAGAAATAGCACTTATATATAAAGAAATAGAGGAGGCAAGAGAATATTTTTTTACAAGCAACAGAGAGTGAAGAGTTAGCACCAGATGCGTATTATGAGTTGGCAAAAATTGAAATAATAAAAGGTAATAAAGAAACAGCAATTCAATATGCAAATACAGCTATAGATTTAAATAGCAAAAAAATAGTGCCAAAAGTAAAAAGTGATCCAGTTTTTATTCCAATAATAGCAAGACTTACATTGCCTTTAATTTGGAAATGGCTAGTATGAAACAAGATAATGATGAGGAATATAATAAAGAAAATAAACAAGAAAAACTTTCAGAAAAAGAACTGAAAAGCTAAAGAACATTTAGAAGAAACATTTGAAATTACTAAAAATATTAGTTATGCAGATATTGAAATTAGAAATAGAAATGGTAGAAATATGGAAAGATAGGTTTAAATCAGACATTAAAATGTTAGGATAAATACTAATGTTATTAATGTCTGTTTTTGTTAAGATTTTGAGAACTTTTTGCAATATAAGGGATAAAATAAAGCACAATCAGGGCTGTTAGATAAATTTGTCATTGCTATAATATTATATGAACATTTACCATCTCTTTGATAAATACAATTAGCAGAACAATTGATGTTTGTCAAAAAAATCACTTCCTAATTATAAAATACAAGAATAGTATGAGCAAATAATGAAAAAAATATGCAATAATAAAAAATGAAATAAAAAAAAGCACAAAAATCTGTTTTGAAAATTTTGTGCATGAACATAAAATGTTTTAATGTTTTTTACATTTTTTGAAATTCACAAAAATCTTTAATAGTGCATAAATCACATTTAGGTTTCCTTGCAATACAAGTATTTCTACCATGCCATACAAATAAGTGATTAACAAATGCAAGATAATCTTTAGGAATCAATTTTAGTAAATCTTTTTCTATTTTTCAGGTTCTTTTTTTTAGATAAACCAGTCAAATTTGAAATTCGTTTTGCATGTGTATCAACAGCAATACCATTTGCAATTCCATAAACTTCTAATAAAATAACATTAGCAGATTTTCTGCCAACTCCAGCAAGAGTAAATAAATCGTCCATGTTGTTAGGAACTACACCATTGTAATTATCTAAAACTTGTCTTGCACATAGCTTTATATTTTTGGCTTTGTTTTTGTAAAATCCACATGGGTGAATAATTTTTTCTAATTCTTTAATATCTATATTTGCATAATCTTCAATTGTTTTACATCTTGAGAATAATTCAGGTGTTGTTTTGTTTACACGCTCATCTGTACATTGTGCAGAAAGCATAACAGCAACAACCATTTCAAATGGAGTAGTAAAATCTAAACTGCAAGTGGCATCAGGGTAAGTTTTTTGTAATATTTCGATTATTTTTTAGCATTTTGTTTTGTCATATAAAGTTTCATTCCTTTCATTTATTTTATATTATAAAAAATTTTCTGAACTTCCTTATAATGTCCGCTTTTGTTCTGTATGAACTTTGTAAATTGTTATGAATATACTGGAGATATGGTATATTATTTTTTTTAAAATAGTCAATAGTTTTACATAAATAGGAACAAATAAAAGATAAAGAATAAGATATATAAAAAGAAATTTTGCTATGTGTGTTGCAAAAAGCATAAATAATTAGTTTGTGGAGGGAGGAATAGTATGTTTTGTTTGTTGAAGAAAACTATAGGTGTATGTCTGGTTGGAATAGGATTAGAATTTTACTAGTGTTCTTACTTCCAATAACAGCTTCGTTATTTATAATTGGAGTGGCACTTGCATGTATAGGTATTATGTGGCTAGCATGTTAAATAGATAGGAGGGGTTACATATGACTATTGTAGTTAAAAAAGTTCCGAAATTTTAAGGGGATTTGTGAAATTTATTTTAGAATTAAAGACTGAAAAATAAAGATATTTTTGCATTATGTTATAATTTTATAAAATCAAAAAAGAGCTCTTAAGCTCTTTTTACTTTACCGTTTTTAAAACATTTAGCACATACATGAATTTTTTTAACTTCACCATTTATTTCAGCTTTTACAGTTCTTAAGTTTGGTTTCCATGTACGAGGACTTCTCTTACTAATATGTGAACGTAATACTTAATTTATTTCCATTACTTTGTGTTTTTGTCACAAATTGCACATTTTTGCCATGTCTAGCACCTCCTAATCAAAAAAATAAATTGACTGTAATCAAGTTTAACACAAAAAATAAAAAAAAAACAAGTATTTTTTCAAAAAATATTCAAAAATTCCTTGCAAAAAATCAATTTTATGATATAATATATGCACTATGCAATGAATGCAAAAGCATTATTAAAAAAAGTGAAAGGATGAATAAAATGAATTGTAAAGTTGAAAAAAAAAAAATGCAAATGAAGTAAAATTAGAATTAACAGTAGAAGCCAATAGATTTGATGAGGCAATGAAAAAAGTATATTTTAAAACAGCAAAATATTTCAATATTCCTGGATTCAGAAAAGGAAAAGTCAATGAATATAGTAGAAAAATATTATGGAAAAAGAAATATTTTATGAAGATACATTTAATGACTTAGCTCAGAAGTATTAGAGGAAGCTTTAACAGAAAATAAAATAGAAGCTGTAAGTAGACCAGATATAGATGTAAAACAAATAGGAAAAGGACAAGACTTAATATTTACAGCAGTATTTCAAACAAAACCAGAAGCAGAATTAGGAAAATATAATGTATAGAAATTGAAAAAAAATTGAGTATACTGTAAAGATGAAGATATAAATCATGAATTAGAACATATGCAAGAACATAATTCAAGATTAGTTTCAATTGAGGACAGACCAGTAGAAAAAGGTGATATAGCAACAATAGATTTTGAAGGATTTGTAGATGGAGTAGCTTTTGAAGGTGGAAAAGCAGAAAACTATGATTTAGAAATAGGAAGTAATTCATTTATACCAGGATTTGAAGATCAAATTATAGGAATGAAAATTGATGAAGAAAAAGATATCAATGTAAAATTCCCAGAAGAATACTTCTCAAAGATCTAGCTGGAAAAGATGCAACATTTAAAGTAAAAAGTACATGAAATCAAGAAAAAAGAATTACCAAAATTAGATGATGAATTTGCTAAAGAAGCAAGTGAATTTGATACATTAAAAGAATTAAAAGCAAGTATCAAAGAAAGATTAGAAAAAGACAATGAAGAAAAAAACAAAAATATGAAACTGAAGAAGCTGTAGTAAAAGCTGTAACAGAAAATATTAAAGTAGAAGTTCCATCAGGTATGGTAGAAACAGAAGTAGAAAACATGATAAAAGATATAGAAACACGTTTATCATATCAAGGAATTAAATTAGAACAATATCTTCAAATGTTAGGAAAGACAGCAGAAGAAATGAAAAAAGAATATGAACCTCAAGCAGAAGAAGCAGTAAAAACAAGATTAATGTTAGAAGCAGTAATAAAAGCAGAAAAATCGAGGCAAATATTGAAGAAATAGACGAAAAAATTAAAGAAATGGCAAAAAATTACGGAAAGAAGATGACGAAGCATTTTTACAAAATGAAAATGTAAGAAATTATATTGAAGAAGGAATCAAATCAGAAAAAGCTGTAGATTTCTTAGTTAAAAATGCAAAAATGAAATAGGATAAAGAAAAAAGGAGGTGCAATATTTAAAAATTATAGTTTTTTATTGACTATAATTTTAAGATAGCACCTTTTAAATTTATATTATATGGAGGTTCTCAGAACTTTTTATAATGTAAAAATAATAATGCACAGAAATTTGTAAAAAAAATTTCTTTAGATAAAAAGGAAGGAAGGAAAAAATGTTAGAAAAAATAGTTTAGTACCATATGTTATCGAGCAAACAAGTAAAGGAGAAAGATCATATGATATTTTCTCAAGATTATTAAAAGACAGAATAATATTTTTTTAGGAGAAGATGTAAATCCAACAACATCAAGTTTGGTAATAGCACAATTATTATTCTTAGAATCAGAAGATCCAGACAAAGATATTAATTTATATATAAACTCACCAGGAGGTTCAATTACTGATGGAATGGGAATCATAGATACAATGAATTATATAAAATGTCCTGTGTCAACAATATGTATAGGAATGGCAGCAAGTATGGGAGCAGCACTTTTATGTGCAGGTGAAAAGGAAAAAGATTTGCAACACCAAATGCAGAAATCTTAATACATCAACCATTAATTGGTGGTGGCGGATTATCTGGCCAAGCAACAGAAATTAAAATTCATGCAGATCATTTAGTAAAAACAAGAGAAAAAATTAAATAAATTTTTAAGTGATAGAACAGGTCAACCAATTGATGTAATTGAAAAAGATACAGAAAGAGATCATTATATGACAGCAGAAGAAGCTTTGAAATATGGCTTAATAGATGGTATTATGGACCATAGAGCATAAGGTTGAAATGTAATTATAAATTTTGCTATGTATAGTGGCGAAAAATTGATTTATTAATATATTATACAAGGAGAAATATGTGTAATGGGAAAAATGATACACCAAGAAATTTAAGATGCTCATTTTGTGGCAAAACACAAGAAAATGTCAAAAAATTAGTTGCAGGACCAGGAGTATATATATGTAATGAATGTGTTGATTTATGCACAAGTATTATAGAAGCTGAAGGATTTAATGATGAAGAATTAGGTTATACTTTAGCAGAAGAAATACCAAGTCCTAAAGAGATAAAAAAGACTTTAGATGATTATGTAATAGGACAAGAAGAAGCTAAAAAACATTATCAGTAGCAGTATATAATCATTATAAAAGAATTATTCATGAAGAGGAAAATGATAAAAAGATGATGATGTAGAAATTCAAAAAGTAATATTTTATTATTAGGACCTACTGGATGTGGAAAAACGTTATTAGCAAGAACATTAGCAAAGATTTTAAATGTACCATTTGCAATAGCAGATGCAACAACATTAACAGAAGCTGGGTATGTAGGTGAAGATGTTGAAAACATTTTATTAAAATTGATACAAGCAGCTGATGGTGATGTTCAAAGAGCAGAAAAAGGAATTGTGTATATTGATGAAATTGATAAAATAACAAGAAAATCAGAAAATCCATCAATAACAAGAGATGTTAGTGGAGAAGGAGTACAACAAGCATTATTAAAAATAATAGAAGGAACAATAGCATCAGTACCACCACAAGGAGGAAGAAAGCATCCAAATCAAGAACTTATCCAAATAAATACAGAAAATATATTATTTATATGTGGAGGAGCTTTTGAAGGCTTAGAAAATATAATAAAAGGCAGAACAGGTGAAAAATCAATAGGATTTGGAACAAAAATAGAAAGTAAAAAAGAAATCAAAAAAGATGAAGCATTTAAAGAATTGTTACCACAAGATTTATTAAAATTTGGATTAATTCCAGAATTTATAGGAAGATTGCCAATAATAGCAACACTTGAAGAATTAGATAGAGAAGCACTAATAAAAATAGCAACAGAACCAAAAAATGCGTTAGTAAAACAATATAAAAAATTGCTAGAATTAGATGGCGTTGATTTAGAATTCACAAGAGAAGCATTGGAAGCAATTGTAGATAAGGCAATAGAGAGAAAAACAGGAGCAAGAGGATTACGTTCAATAATAGAAGAAATAATGAGAGATATTATGTATGATATACCGTCAAATCCAAAAATAGAAAAATGTACAATAACAAAGGAAACAGTAACTGATAAAAAGGACCAGAATTAATAATTAATGAAAATAAAGAAGTAGAAAATATAAAATTAAAGCCAAAAAAGAGAATATCCAGAAAACACAAGAGTAAGAGCATAATGTAAGAAAGTTTATTTGTTTTTGGGGATGGAATGGAGAAACGGGATAGTGGTTTATAAAAAACAATTAAATGAAGCACAGAAAATAATATTATATTTTGTTATATACTCATTTTTAGGGTGGATTTTAGAAACTATATTTGCAATATTTGTATTAGGAAGATTTGTAAAAGAGGATTTTTATATGGACCTGTGTGTCCAATATATGGATTTGGTGCAGCATTAATAATATTAACATTAAAAAAATTCAAAGGAAAAAAGGCTAAAGAATTTTTTATAAGTATGATAGTATTTTCAGTTTTTGAATATCTAGTATCTTGGTTATTTGAAATGATATTTCATTTAAGATGGTGGGATTATTCAAATGATATAGGAAATATAAATGGAAGAATCAGTATAGCATATTCATTAGCATGGGGAGCAATAGGGTTGATATTTAATGAAAAAATACATCCATTTATAGAAGCAAAATTAGATAAAGCAAAAAAGTAAAATAAGTTATGAATTACAAAAATAATAGTAATAATTTTACCTATTGCAATAATAACAGATTTTATATTATCAAGTATAAAATATTTAACTTAGTGTTTTTGGGGCCAGACTCAAAAAACACTAATGTTTTTGGGGACGGAGCAAAAAATTAAGTTTTTTTTGATTATAGGAAAGCAATATCTCAAAAACATTATATTTCAAAAGAAAGAGGGAAGAAAAATGAATGAAAAAATGTATGAAATTATCAAAAATAAGAAAGGATTTATAGAAGCTTTAGATCAAAGTGGCGGAAGCAGTAGCAAGACTTTGAAAGCATATGGAATTCCAGAAAGTGCATATAGCACTGATGAGGAAATGTTTGATTTGATTCATGAAATGAGAAAAAGAGTTTTTACAAGTAAATCATTTACAAATGAACATATAATAGGTGCTATTTTGTTTGAAAAAACAATGCTTTCAAAAGTAAATGGTGAATATACTGCAGATTATTTATGGAATGAAAAAAATATAGTATCATTTTTGAAAGTTGATAAAGGTTTAGCTGAACAAAAAAGATGGTGTTAAATTAATGAAAGAAATACCAGAGCTAGCTAAAGAATTAGAAGAAGCAAGAGAAAAAAATGTTTTTGGAACAAAAATGAGATCTGTAATTTATGAGCCAAATGTTGATGGAATAAAAGCTATTGTAAAACAACAATTTGATTTTGCTAAAATAATTTGTGATGCAGGTTTAGTTCCTATTATTGAGCCAGAAGTTGATATAAATGCACCAGAAAAAAAAAAAAATGTGAAGAAATTTTGAAAGAAGAAATAAAAAATAGATTGAATACATGGAATAGTGAAGATAAAATAATGTTTAAATTTACAATTCCAACAGTTGCAAATCATTATTTAGATTTATATGATTATGATTGTGTTGTTAGAATTGTGGCTTTATCTGGTGGATAGATATAGATACAGCAGTAGAGTTGCTTTCTAAAAACAATAGAATGATAGCAAGTTTTTCAAGAGCTTTATTACAAGACTTGAATGCAAATCAATCACAAGAAGAATTTGATAAAAAGTTGAATGATGTAATTGTAAAATTTATGATGCTTCTATATCATAATGTGTGATTAAATTTGGAATAATCTAAAAGGCTTAGTGTAACAAAAGTTATACTAGGTCTTTTTTTATATTATAGGAAAGTTCTTTGAACTTCCTATAATATAAAAAAAATAACAATGCACAGAAATTTATGCAAGCAATTAATTCTAAATTGGTATTGTTCTAGAATTAAAATTCCTAAAATATCGTTATATATTTGTTCAAATTGAGAAAGAGGAAGAGGACTTGAACCGAGGCCTACTTCTATAGTAAATCCTGGTTTATTATAAGTTTGAATAAACCAATCTTTATAACCAGCAAAACTAGAATTAAAAGGTACATCAGCTAGTAAATAGTTACTAACTTTTGAAAATTTTTTGCCAAGCTCATATCCTTTAGGAGGATTTATATTTTGAAAGTTCCAATAAATTTCTTTTCCTTGTGAATGTAAAGTGATAACTAATTCAAAGTTATTATTTAGAGTAAAATTGTATATAGATAAAGCTTCTGGTTCATAAAGAGGATGTAAGCCTACAAAGTCACGTGGTGATGGACCGTGTAAATCCTTGTTTATATTTGATTTCTTTTTGCTTTTTCCCAGCCTGCAGGAAATTGTAAATTTAAGTCTGTGCCGAGATATGTTTGATTTCCATCCATTTGAAATGGTATTTTGGTCAAATTTTTAGATATATTAAATACTGTATTATATTCTGAACTTTCTTTATTGTAAAGATTAGTTACTAAATTTACTCCATCAGGATTAACCATAGGAACAATGTAAATAGAAGAAGAATAGAAAATTTTTTTGATATTGTATCCCAAAAGAGAAGAATTAGAAACAAATGATTTGCAATAATCTTCAATAAAATGCATTAATAAAATGGATGTAATCCATTCATTAGCATGGAAGCTAGCAGAATAGAATACAGAATATGGGCCAGTACCTAATTTTATGGCATAAATATCATTATTTAACACACTTTTACCGATTGTTTTTATAAATAAAAATTATAGGTTTTAACTAGTGAAGATAAATTTTCTTTTAATAAAATTGAGTTGTATGGAATTGTAGTAGGAACAATGTTCATAAATATCACAAACCTTTCACAATATTATTACTAGTATATGATGAGCTTTTGTGCATTATTATTTTTATAGAATAGAAAAAGTATTGACATAAGATACTTTTTTTTGATAAAACACAATTGTATAATTCATATAAAGAAAAATAATATATATGCGAAAGGATGAAATGATAATGAACAATAGAAAAAGAAAAAAGAAAAAAATTTATAAATATTTAATAACTTTAGCAATAACAATAGTTTTAGGAATTGTAGGATATTATTGTCCAGAGTTAAAACAAGTTATAGAACAAACACAAGGAAGTACTGGAAATATTCAAATAGAGCAAAATGTGAATTTGAAAAATGATACAACATTAGCAGAAAGTATTAGTACAAATAATCTAAAAAGATATACCAGAATATAAAGATTCTCCATATGTGTATGTAAATAATAATGTTCCAAGTTTTTAGAATCTGATTACACAACAGAACCATTTGAAAAGTATTCAGAATTGGACAGCTTAGGTAGATGTGGAGTGGCATATGCAAATGTTTGTAAGAAATTAATGCCAGCAGAAGGTGAAAAAAGAGGAGATATAAGCTCTGTAAAACCAAGTGGATGGAAGCAAAAAAAAAATATAATGGCGAATTTTTATATAATAGATGTCATTTGATTGGTTATCAATTGGCAGCTGAAAATGCAAATGAAAAAAAATTTGATAACTGGAACCAGATATTTTAATGTAACAGGGATGTTAGATTTTGAAAATAGAGTGGCAGAATATATAAAAAATCAAGGAAAAATGAAAATAAACATGTATTGTATAGAGTGACTCCATATTTTGAAGGAGATAATTTGTTAGCTACTGGTGTTGAAATGGAGGCATATTCTGTAGAAGATAATGGAAGTGGAGTATCTTTTAATGTTTTTGTTTATAATGTACAACCAGGAATCACTTTGGATTATAGAACAGGGCAGAGTTCACAAAAATAAGAGATAAAATTGAATCTATTGCTAAAAAAGCAAATTTGAAAGGAGGTTACTTTGTGAATTTAGATATATTTAATAATTTAGCAGAAAATTTAAAAAATAATAAAATAGTGGAAAAATTTATAGATGAATTAAATAAAACTTTAGAAAAAAAAATAATAATGGGAATATAATAAATAATGAAGAATTGACAACAGAATATAGAGATAAAATGTTGTTAGAAAGAAATGAAATATTGCAAAAATATGCAGATTTAACATCAGAAAAAGGAGATATGTATTATATATATGATAAAAAGATTCATATCTTGCTACTTTATGCAAACCCGAAAATAATCATGAGGTACTAAAATTAGATAAAGATGTTTTGCCAGAAGATGCTACAGTAGGTAGTGTTTTTGCGTTTAGAAAAATCAGAACTATATAATCGATTATGAAACGACTAATCTTGTAAAGTCAGAGTTACAAAATGTTTTAAATAATTTGATTGAAGAACAAAAGTTAGAAATGTCTGCTTATAGAGTAGAAGGTCATTTGTATGAATTTGTGGAAAAAAGATGCAAATACTGTTTCTTTGATTGATGTTACTAAAAATGATGGTGTGGTTTTGAAGATTTCGATTTTTCAAGAGATTTTAAAGATGCTGTTGAAGGTGATACTTTTGAGTTTAGAGATGGAGAGTATAAAAAAGTATAGAATTTTATAAAAGTAAAAATTTTTAAAAAAAAAAGTACACAATGCAAGGACTGTTTTTAAGGGCTGAGAGAAAAGTATGGATACTAATTATAAATTAATAAACTAAAGATTGTAGCCTATAATGATATATTTTATTATAGGCTACAATCTTTAGTTTATATAAGGTTTAAAATCAAAATTAAATCCGATAAAATCATGAAGTTTAATATTTAAAAATTATTAATATCATTATTTGCAATAGAAGAAACATCAGATATTCTAGTAACTTTATTGTTATTATAAACAAGAGGATTAATATATCTTTTTTACCCTTTTTTACAGAGGTGCAATAAATTTTATTATTAGGTAGGTCACCTTTATAAATTGAATTTCTTGTTGTGTTTTCAAAATTTTCAAAAAGCATTTTTTATATAATTATCTTTACAATTTCTTATTAGTTTTAGTACATCAGGTTCTGACAAATTATATAAATCATCAACAGTAATATAGTTTTTATATTCATTGATTTTATCATATCTGCAATAAATTGCATACATAATCTATCTTCATCTTCAATCCAGCGTGGCCACAAATTAGAAATATCATGTATAAAACTTTCACATATTTCGATATCCTTAAATGCTAATTCATCAATATTATCTTCATTTTTTAGAATAGTAATATTATTGTAGTATTTTTTTTATATCTTTAAGGTCAAATACTTTTACCTGGTAAAGTCCTCCTGATAGAGTATATTCAAGCCTGTCGGCACTTAATTTAGGAGTGTCATTGTCTGCAATAGGATAAATATGATAATCAGAAACTTGTTCTAATTTTATATTATCTCTTTCTAATAAATGCATTATTTGTTTTGAATTTTTAATTATTTGTTCTGTTCTTTCTTCTGTTGATTCTTGATGTTCTGAATCTCCATTCATGAAATCAATACAATGCTTAAAAAGTAGGTGTTGCTATATCATGAAAAAAGTCCGGATAATGTTTGTTCCTTGCTTTTTGTGAAATTCCAAAGTATTAGTGCTACAGCTATACTGTGTGTTAGTGTAGAGTAAAAATATTTATCATTATATACTTTTGTATATAATGTACCACAAGACATTCAATTCCATTAAGTCGTAACATTTCTGGGGTATTTATATAGTCTAGTAACCAGTCTGGAAAATCTTGTGATAATATTTTTAAATATTCTTGTATTTCTGTATTTAGATTTTGAAAAAAATTTGTCCATAATTAGTGTTCCTTCTTATATTAGAGTAGTGTAGATTTAGTATTTATTATTGGTGGAGATGAGGAGAATCGAACTCCTGTCCATAAACCCATCCGAATAGAATTCTACAAGTTTAGTTTGTTATTTATATTCAAATTTATTTCTCCAACAAACAGGATAAATAAATTTATAGCTCTTAAAAATACCTACTACTTTAGGAGCAAAAGTAGTTTTGTTTCCTACAAAGATGACACTTTATCCAATAGTGTAGGACTAAAAGGTAAAGCGAAGCCGCAACTAGGCAGCTAAAGCAAATTCTCTATTATTATCTGCATTTATATTTAAAGTTCTCGTTTTTTAAGTGGCCAACGAGAATCCACTACTTGCTATCTATACATCAAGAGATATGTCGAAACCATTACATCCCCGTGTAAAGTAATTATACAATGGAGTTAAACAAAGTCAAGAAAAATAATAAAAATGCACAAAAATTTGCAAAGCAAATTTCTGTGCGAGAACAAAGATGCAGACCTGAAAATGTTCTAATAATTAAATTATATTATTAATGTCTGTTTTTGTTCTAGGAATCGTTATTGCTTGATACAGATACCATTTTCAATAGCATATGTATCTGATCTGAATGTTGTAGAATACTCAGAATAGATGTGAATACAGGGTGGGACTTCGTAATTTTCTACTTGATTTTTATAAGCAGAAATTAACTCAATATTGCCTTGTTTTCCATTTTCTTCGCAGAATTTAACTCTATTTTTACAATAAGCAAAAGTGTAGAGTGTTACTGGAAGAGTGATTTCTAGTTGCTTGAGTATTTCTGGAAAATCTTCTGGATTTTTATCAATACTTTCCATAAAAGTTTTTATGAGGTTTTCGATATCCTTAGATTTTCTAGAGTAATCTTTAATGATAACTCCATTTTCTGATAGAATTTTCCTTAAGTTCCGTTTCTTACTTAAAATGTGTTTTGAAAGCATTTTGATTCCTCCTATATTGGGCTCTAGGCCGATTATATTTATATTATAATACAATTTTGAAAATATTGCAATTTTATATTCTAGAAAGTTCAAAGAACTTTTCTAGAATATAAAAAAAATTAAAATTTATAATGATAATCTATTGAATTAAAACAAAAATGTGATAAAAATAGGTAAAACAAAAATAAGAAAAAATTAAAAGGGAAAAAACAGCATAAAAGCAGAAAGGAATGTAAAAATGTATAATGAACCACAAGAAATTTCAAGTACACCAAAGATAAAAGTAATAGGAGTAGGGGGAGCAGGAAATAATGCAGTAAATAGAATGATAGAAGATAATATAAAAGGAGTAACATATTATCTATTAAATACAGAAACAGGAACATTAAAAAGAGCCAAAACAAAAATATATTGCAAATAGGAATAGAAACAACTAAAGGATTAGGAGCAGGAGCAAATGAAAATGTAGGAGAAAGAGCAGCAATTGAGAACAAAGAGCAAATAAAAGACATAGTTAGAGGAGCAGACATGGTCTTTATAGTAGCTGGAATGGGAGGAGGAACAGGAACAGGAGCAGCACCAGTTGTAGCAGAAGTTGCAAAAGAGATGGGAATATTAACAATAGGAGTTGTAACAAAACCATTCATGTTTGAAGGCAAAGCAAGAAAATTAAGAGCAGACTATGGAACACAAAAAATTAAAAAGAAAATGTAGATGATTTAATAGTAATCTTAAATGACAAATTACTAAAAACAACAGACACAAAAATAACATTAAATTCAGCATTTTCATTAGCAGATGGAGTATTAGAGCAAGCAATATCAGGAATAACAGATTTGTTAACAACAATAGAGAAGTAAACATTGATTTTGCAGATATAGCAACAACAGTTAGATATAGAGGAAAAAGCATATATGGGAGTAGGAAGAGCATCTGGAGAGAAAAAAGTAGAAGAAGCAGTAAGACAGGCAATAGCAAATCCACTAACAGAAAGCAAAATAAATGGAGCAAAAGGTGTTATCTTTAATGTAAAAGGTGATGAAAGCTTAAGTTTATTGGAAATAAATAGTGCAATTGCAGTAATAAATGACCAAATAAGTGAAGATGCAAATGTGATTTTTGGAACTGTAATAGATAACAATATGAATGGAGATGTGTGTTACTATTATAGCAACAGGTGTTGAAGAAACTGTAGAAGTTAAATAATACCAAAGAAAGAGTGATAAGTTTGAAAAAGTTAATAGCAATTATATGTATATTATTAGTAATATTTATAGGAATGTATATTAATCAAAGAAATCAGATAGAAAGTTCAAAAATATCAGCTGAAGAAGTGGATAATATAGAAGTATATGTGACAAATATATATATGTGGAAAGAAGTAACAGGAGAAGCATTACCTAAATTCAAAAATATAAATGACGCACCAGATAAATGGGTGTGGGAAGTTGTAAAGAAAAATATGGAAAAATATGAAGATATAACATTCGAAGAAATACAAGAAAAGGCAAAAAGAAATTTTTAATACAGATTTTGCAAAACAATTTCCAAAGGATGGAAATACATCATTTGAATATCAATCAGATGAGAATACATATGTGGCAACAAATGTTGAATTAGACACAGAAAATGACAAGTTTTTAATAAACAATATAAAGAAAACAAAACAAGGATATGAAGTAGAAATAGTCGAATATTTAGAAGATTATTCAAATGAACCAGAAGATGTAATTATTGATGAAGAAAATAAAACTGCAGAGGAAACAGAGTTTGATATTCCTATAAAAATGTAAATGAAGAAACAGTATTTAGTGTAAAAAATACAGAAGGTCCAACAGAAATAATAGACAAGGTAAAATCAAATATTGATAAATTTACTAAAAAAACTAACAATAGAAAAAGGTGAAAATGATAAACTATATGTGACTAAAGTCGAATAGTTTAAATAAAGAAGATTGCAGGTTGTAAGAATTTTAGTGTAAGAGGTAGAAAAAATTAAATGCAAGAAATATTGGAGAGTTGTTGTTTATGCCCACGAATTGTGGAGTGAATAGAAAAAATGGGCAAACAGGAAAATGCAAAAAGCAAGTGCGAATGTAAAATAGCATTATATTCAATACATCAATTTGAAGAACCATGTATAAGTGGAGAAAAAGGCTCTGGTACAGTCTTTTTTCTAACTGTAATTTAAATTGTGTGTTTTGCCAGAATTATGAAATTAGTCAATTAGGAAAAGGAAAAGAAATAACTATAAAAAAGGTTAGCAGAAATATTTTTAGAGCAACAAGAAAGAAAATGTTGAAAATATTAATTTGGTAACTCCAACAAGCTATGTTCCACAAATAATAGAGGCTTTAAAATTGCTAAAATAAATGGATTGAAAATACCAATAGTA
>VOFB01002065.1_pt1 | contig 107589 bp, 185 predicted proteins | sample 5384141 | NCBI WGS metagenome assembly VOFB01 (sample SAMN12384721, study PRJNA508395) | human gut metagenome | isolation source: healthy gut A | host: Homo sapiens | reverse complement strand
GTTCGCCGGAAATGCTGGAATTGGGCAGCATAATGACCTGGCCGTCGTCGGTGTGGAGCTTGGTGTACACCATGCCGATCTCGTCCACATAACCGGTGACGCCAGCCACCTCCACATAGTCGCCCAACGAAATGGGACGCGAGGTGAGCAGCATCATGCCGCCGGCCACATTGCTCAGCAGCCCCTGCACTGCCAGCGAAACTGCCAGCGAAGCCACGCTGAGCAGTGCCACCAGCGACGTGGATGGGATGCCCAGACTCTGTGCCACGATGATTACCGTGACGATGTAGCCGAGGATGCGCAGTCCGCTGAGCAGGAATTTCTGAAGCCGCTCGTCCAGCTGGGTGCGCCGGAGATACGCTGGCAGACGGGAGAGGATCTTGATAACGATCAGGCAGACCAAGAGGGTCAGCAAGGAGGAAAACACTCTCCAGCGTCAGGTGGCCCAGGAGCTTAGACAAAGAACTGAGATCAACGTTCACGGCGACACACCTCCGTGACAGTGCCGCCATGGATGGTGTTACCGACCGCAGCACTTTTTTATATTTCTTACCGCTGCCGCGGGACAGGGATCATTGCGCCCACTTTATACACATGCACGGTGCCGCGCTTAGGAGCGAAGTTTTCGGCTTCCTCCGGCGTATGGCCGCAAAAACCCCAGAACCGGGCGGTGGATTTCATGCGGTTCAACAACACGGCGAAGTTACGGCTGGAACTGCTGGTCGTTTTTTCAAAACGGACGCCGGCGGTGGCCAACTGACTCATCAGATAGCTCACATCGGTTTCGGTGTCCAGATACTGCAGGATATGCAGGGCGTTGGCTGTGGCAAAGGGCCTCCTTCATGGAAAAAGAACGCACCATGAAATCGCGCATGGCGATGAATTCATGGGTGTTTTCGCGGTAGCGCTCATCCAGATAATCGTCGATATGGTTGGCAGAGGGGGAGATAGTGATTGTAATGCGCCTGCTTTTTGCGCAGCGCGGCAATCTCATCGTCCCGGTCGGCCAGATTTTTATGGATCAGTTCGCCGTTTACCACAGGGCAGGAAGCGGCCGCTTCCACGTCTTCGGCGGTGACGGAAGAGCCGGTGAACTGGTTGTATACTGCAGCCACCATGGCGGCGGGAGCAATACCCCACAAATTAACCAGCGCGGTGCAGTAACGGCCCAGTGCGCTGTCGGCGGCGGTACCGATGCTTCGGCGCGGGGCGCTGCCGCTGCGCCAGCCGTTTCTCTGCAGCTTCGGCCTGCTCAGGCGCGGCGGAGGGAGCCGCTTGTGCGCCGGCACCCATGGCTTCGCTCAGCAGCGCCACCAGCTCGTCCTTTTTCAATTTGGAATAACCGGTCAGGCCTTTCTGTTTGCAAAAGCTCCACGAGCTCATCTTTTTCATCTTCGTCAAAGATGCGGCGTTATTCATGCGTTCATCCATCCTTTTCAATTTCGAGTGAAGTATCAATTATTCTTTATTGTAGCAGAGGCATGCAGCGTGCAACAAGAGGTAAAATCCACAAAAATAAGGAAGAAAGGTTTACAAAACAGGGAATCAGCCCTTTGCCGCCATCTGCGTTACCAGATTCACTGCCGCCGGTTCGTTCGATCAGGTAGCCCCGGGCACGCAGTTCCTGGGCGATGAGATCCAGGGCGTTTTCCGTGTCGGCGGAAACAGTGTGCCAGTGGCCGCCTTTGCACAGCCCGTGCAGAGCCGCTTCCCGTCCGGTGTGAATGCTTTCAATAAACTGCTTCACTTCCCGCCGGTTGCACAGATGCAGCTCGGCGCGGATCACGCCGTAAGTGTTGTGGATCACAAAGATATCCTGCACCGTGCCGCCGGCGTCCACAAACACATTGAGCATCGGTTCAATCTCAGATTCGGGGCAGCGGACGTGATAAGTGCGGTGCAGGTGTTGTCCGCCGAGAGGATGTAGCCCTGGCGGGTGGAGAGGATCTCGCTGCCGGAGGTGCGCAGCAGGGCGATGTCCTGTACGATAACCTGCCGGCTGACGTTGAGCTGTTTTGCCAGCTGTGAGCCGTTCAGAATCTGTCCTTTGAGCAGCTGCAGTATTTTTTTGCGCCGGTCTTCCCCAGCCATAAAAACGCTCCTTTCGGATTGGAATACGGTTCCTCCGGAAGGAGGAACGGAAAAAGTGAATCCCTGTGCGGAATTTGCGTCCGCCCGTTTAAGCTTCCACGGGGCGGAGGTGTTTCAACGACAAGTCGAGGATCGGGGAGGAATGGGTCAGCGCGCCGGAGGAGATATAATCGACGCCGATATCCCGTAGCTGTGCAATCTTTTCTGCAGTAACGTTGCCGGAGCATTCCGTCTGCGCCCGGCCTGCGATCAGACCACGGCTTCCTTCATCGTCTCCGGATCCATGTTGTCGAGCATGATGATGTCTGCCCCGGCCTCCACCGCTTCGCGTACCTGCTCCAGCGTTTCGGTTTCTACCTCGATCTTGCGCACAAAGGGCGCGTAGGCGCGAGGCGCGCGCTACGGCGGGTTTGATGCCGCCGGCAGCGCCGATGTGGTTATCCTTCAGCAGAACGCCGTCGGAGAGGTTATAGCGGTGGTTGGTGCCGCCGCCCACGGTGACGGCATATTTTCGAAGATCCGCAGGTTGGGGGTGGTTTTGCGGGTGTCCAACAGGGTGATGCCGGTGCCTTCCAGCAGGGACACCAGTTCGGCGGTATGGGTGGCGATGCCGCTCATGCGCTGCAAAAAGTTCAGCGCTGTGCGCTCACCGGAAAGCAAAGCGCGGATATCGCCGCGCAGCAGGGCCAGACGCTGGCCCGGTTCCACCCGATCGCCGTCGGCGCAGAACGATTCCATGGTGAAGCGCTCGTCCAGCAATTCAAACACGCGGGAAAACACCTGCAAGCCTGCAAGTACGCCGCTTTGTTTGCAGATCAGCTCCACCTCGCCCAGACAGGGGCGGTTCATCACTGCGTTGGCCGATACATCCTCGCTGGTAATGTCTTCTTCCAGAGCCAGCAGGAGATAGCGATCCATATTCAGCTTCATCGTCACGTCACTGATACTCATGTTCATTCAGCCTCCTGATCTCGGATAAAATCGCCTCTCTTGCGCCGCGCCGCCAGGGTTTCGGCGGGCTCGTAAGCGGAAAAGTCCACAGCGGGCAAGGGGGCCATCTTGTGGGGTGTAATGCTCGATGATGTGAAGGGCGGCCCGCTTGGCAAACACCAGCGATTCCAACAGAGTTGCTGGCCAGCCGGTTTTTTCCGTGTACACCGTTGCAGGCGGTTTTCCCCGATGGCATACAGGTGCTCCATGGTGGTCTTGTCCTCGTCCACATGGATGCCGCCCATGAAGTAATGCTGGGCCGGGGTGACGGGGATGCATTCTCGGGTCACGTCATAGCCTTCTTCCAGGCACCGGGCGTAAATATTGGGGAAATGGTTTTTAATTTCCTCTTCGCCGATGGGACGCAGATCTTCCCATACAAAATCCGTGCCGTCGGCGGCCATCTGGGCGCGGATGGCTTCCGTCAGCAGATCCCGGGGCATCAGTTCATTGGCAAAGCGTTCGCCTTCGGCGTTGTACAGCAGCGCGCCCCTCGCCGCGGACAGATTCGAGATGATGAAAACTCCGCCCTGGCTTTTTGGTATAGAGCGTAGTGGGATGAATCTGCACATAGTTGATATTTTCCAGCGCCACGCCGTGCTCCATGCATACGGCCAGGCCGTCCCCGGTTAGTTGGGGATAGTTGGTGGAGTGCTTGCAGTCCGCCGATGCCGCCGCAGGCCAGCATGGTGTAGTCTGCAGGGATGATGTCATAGCTGCCGTCGGCGCGGCGGATGACGACGCCCCGGCAGGTGTTGTCCCTGGCAGATCAGGTCCACCATGGCGGTGTTTTCGATGATCTGCACGTTGGGGTGGGCGCTGCGTACCTGGGAGAGCAGGCGCGAGGTGATCTCCCTTGCCGGTTTCGTCCTCGTGGTAAAGAATGCGGGGCTTGCTGTGGGCGCCTTCACGGGTATAGAGCAGCGTGCCGTCCTCCGCGCGGGCAAAATCCACGCCGTAGCTGACCAGCTCCCGGATGGTGTCCCAGGAGGAACGGATCATAATGTCCACAGACTCTTTGCGGTTTTCGTAGTGGCCGGCTTTGAGGGTGTCGTCAAAAAAAAGCTTTGGTAATCCTCGGGGGTTTGAGCACGCAGATGCCGCCCTGGGCCAGAAACGAATCGCTGTGTTCAATGATTTCCTTAGTAATCATGGTGATCCGTTTGTCCGCCGGAAACTGCAGCGCCGCGAACAGGCCTGCGCAGCCGCTGCCGACGATTACAATATCCTGTTTTTCCATATGTATCCGATCTTTTCTGTTATTTGGCCAGTGCAAGCATCTGCTCCAGCGGGGCGTTGGCCCGGCTGCGCTGGGCATCTTCCAGCGTAACCTCGCCTTCGCCGGTTTCCAGAGCGTGGGCGATCTTTTCCAGTGTGATGAACTTCATGTCCTCGCAGGTGGGCGTGGGGTAATAAAGAAAAAATTCCTTGCCGGGATTCTGCTGGCGCAGCTTTGTAGCCGATGCCGCATTCGGTGACGATGATATAGGCTGTTTCACTGTGCGCGGTGGCATAATTCAGAATACCGGAAGTGCTGCCGACGTAATCGGCTTTTTCCAATACAGCTGGAACGCATTCGGGGTGTGCCAGCACCGGCGCGCCGGGATGAGCGGCTTTGGCCGCATCGATATCCGCAGCCGTGATCCTTGCGTGGATGGGGGCAGCGGCCGTCGTTGAAAATAAAGGTTTTCTCCGGCAGCTGGGAGGCGATGTAACGGCCCAGATTTTCATCAGGGATAAAAATGATTTCCTCGTTGGGCAGGGCGCGGACAATCTTTAGCGCATTGGCAGAGGTGACGCACACGTCGAGCAAGTTTTCAGTTCCGCGGTGGAATTGATATAACACACAACGGCGGCTTTGGGGTGTGCTTGGCGCAGTGCGGCTACCTTTTCCGGTGTGATCATGTGGCCATGGCGCAGTCGGCTTTGGGGTCGGGCAGCAGAACGCGCTTGCCAGGATTGAGAAATTTTGCTTTTTCGCCCATAAAGGACACGCCGCACACCACCAGTGTTTCTGCGGCAGATCCACGGCCAGTTTGCTCAGATAAAGGAATCGCCGATGTAATCAGCCATTTCCTGCACTTCGTCGCGCACATAGTAGTGGGCCAGAATCACAGCATCCTGTTCCTTTTTTCAGCCGCTGGATCGTTTTGGATCTCCATAATGAGATTCTCCCTTCATATCTGTCTTTTTGGGTCTTCCTGTCGGTCGGGTTTGTACGACAGAGGTAAAATTCCGGTATAGTATAGCACATGGATAGACATATGACAAAGACAGAAGTTGCAGTATCTGTAAAAACTTTCTGCGGTTCAAAAAAAAGGCAGAAACGGCCGAAAATACGGCGGAAAATCAGATGGTTGTGAACAATAGACGAACGACAGGGAGCATGATATAATGATAAAAATAATTGGGACGAAAGGAGAGGTCAATGGGAAAGCTGGCATTTTTATTTACCGGGCAGTCCTCGCGGTATGTGGGGATGGGGCGCAGCCCTGTACGAAGGCGCAGCGGTCTGCAGAGATTTTTTGATTGTGCCGACCGGATTTTGCAGCGCAGCGTGCAGGACATCTGTTTTCAGGGGGCCGGAAGAAGCGCTGAACCGCACGGAAAAATACACAGCCGTGTATTCTGACAACCAATACGCCGCTTATGCGGCTTTGTCGGAATACGGCATCCGGCGGACGCCATGGCGGGTTTTCACTGGGGAATACGGCGCGCTGGCGGCTGCCAGCGTACTTTCTTTGAAGATGCCCTGCGGATCATCAAAGTCCGTTCCAAGGCGATGCAGGAGGCGGTGCCTGTGGGGAAGGGGCGCCATGGGTGGCGGTAATGGCGCCTGATGCGGGCCGTGCCGTTGCGATCAGCAAAGAGGTGGAGGGCTATGTGGCCCTTTCCAACTGCAACGCGCCATCCCGGTTGATTTTTGCCGGTGAAATGGAGGCGATGAAGGTATTTCAGGAGCGCCTGAAACAGGAGGGATGAAGAACACGGTTATTCCGGTGAGCATCCCTTCTCACTGTGCCATGATGGAGCCGGCACAGAAAGCGCTGGACGATGTATTTTCTTCGGTGAAGCTTTCTGCACCTAATGTGGATTTTTATATGAATACCGACGGTGAAAAGAGCACGATGTGCGGCGGATTCAGGAGAAATGGTGCTGCAGCTGTGTGTAGCGGTGCAGTGCGAGCGCATCATCCGCAATATGCTGCACGACGGTGTGGACACATTTGTGGAACTGGGACCGAAAACCATGTATTCGAAGTTTGTGTGGGAGATTGCGCCCCAGGCGGTGCTGCTGCACGTAGAGGATATGGATTCGCTGCGGGAAACCGCAGCCGCGCTGAAAGCGCGGTAAAGGAGGAGCGGTATGCGGCAGGTCGGGATTATTGGAATTGGTCATACGAAATTTGGTAAAACTGAGAAAGGATTTTTGGAGCTGCTGGGCGAGGCGGCCCTGCTCTGCTTTGAGGATGCACAGATCACCCCAGGCCCGGAAGCCGGGATCGATCAGGTGTTCGTAGCCTCTATGGGCGGCGGCATGGTCAACCATATCAGCGGCAGTGCCAGCGCGCTGGCAGATTCGCTGCATCTATGTCCGGCCATGGCTGAATGTGTGGAAAACGGGCCTGCCAGCGGCGCCAGCGCAGTCAAGCTGGGGTATATGGCCATTGCCAGCGGAATGTGCGACCGGGTGCTGGTAGTGGGCGGCGAGAAGATGAACGGCCGGGGCGGTGCGGCGGCCACGGATTTTGTGGCCACTATGCTCCATCCGGAAGCAGAATACAACTGTGGCCTGACGCTGACCTCCTTCGCCGCCATGTTTACGCGCCTGATCATGGAGCGCTATGGCGTGACTATGGAGGATCTGGCCCGGGTGGCGGTGAAAAATCACGCCAATGCCATGCACAATCCCTATGCTCAGCTGCATAAGCGCGTTACACTGGAAGAGCTGACGCAGGGCGAGCTGCGGGATAAGATGAACCCACTGGTGGCCGATCCGCTGCGGCGGTATGATATTTGCCCCATGTCCGACGGTGCGGCGGCCGTGCTGCTGTGCCATGGACTGCAGGAACGGCGCGGCACGCGTTCCAGTGCGCATTGCTGGCATCGGCCAGGCAACGGATACTCATGTGGTGGCCAACCGTGCTGTGCCGACAGATCTGCAGGCGGTGCGCCTGGCGGCCCGGCGGGCTTATGATATGGCCGGAATTACGCCGGCGGAAGTGGATGTGGCCGAACTGCATGACGCGTTTCAGATGCTGGAAATTGTAGAGAGCGAAGAAGTGGGCTTTTTTCCGCCGGGGTGAAGGCCATCTGGCGGTGCGCCGGGGTGATACCGCACTGGGTGGTAAAATCCCCATTAATACCTCAGGCGGCTTGAAAGCAAAAAGGGCATCCCCTGGGAGCCACCGGTGTATCCCAGCTTGTGGAGCTGGTGCGCCAGCTAAGGGGGGGAAGGCGGAGAGCGGCAGGTGCCGGAAGCTCACGTGGGGCTTGCGGTGAATTTCGGCGGATTCGGCAATAATGTAGTCGCCACTGTTTTGACGGATCGGTGAAGGAGGAAGCCATGAAACTGTATGCATATCGCTGCAGACAATGCGGCAGGCGCACTTACCCGGCCCGGTTGATCTGTGATTGCTGTGGCGGACGGGATTTTGAACCGGAACCGTTGGAGGGAACGGTGACGCTGCTGACCCATACGCGGGTACATTGTCTGCCGGAAGGGATCAACCGGCCGTATCTGGATTTCGGACTGGTGGAGTTTGAAAATGGCGTGCGGGCTGTGGGGCAGCTGCGGCTGCAGAGTGCAGCGTGGATCGGGATGAAACTACGTGCAGGCGTAGACGTTGTGCGTGTGCTTCGCGGAGAAAGAAAAATACGGTTTTGTTTTTGAAGAGGACAGCACGCCGTCTGTATAAATGCGGAAAATGAGGGACATGAGAGCATGAGCGTGGAAGAGCTGAAGTTTTGTACGGCAGGCATGGAGGATGTGGACGATATTCTCCGGATTCTGGCTATACGGATGAAGTGGCTGGAGCAGCGGGGGCTGAAACAGTGGGATGGGTATTTTGACTGTTATCCCCGCAGTTATTTTGAGGCTGGCGCGGCACGGGGCGATTTTTATCTGCTCAAAGAGGGCACTGCCATCGTGGCAGTACTGGCTCTATTTGAGCGCGACGGACGCTGGGATGACGACCCACGGTATTTTTATGCTCATCATCTGGCAACGCTTCCGGGATACCCCGGCGTCGGGGCGCATATGCTTCGCTGTGCCGAAGCACTGGGCCGCCGGCGCGGCAAACTGGGGATCCGCTGCGATTCCGATGTGAACGACGCGCGGCTGGGAGCCTATTATGAGGAGTTGGGTTATCGTGCTGTCAGTCCGTTCTGGGAAGGAGCTTACGAAGGCATGCGGCGTGTTAAATCTTTCAGTAGTTGAGAGGATATTGTGCGAAAGTAATTGATATAGAGCCCCCGGCCGATCACAGATCGGCCGGGGGCGCTTTGGCTTCTGGTACGAAAACCGTCCGTTCAGCCCTTTCTTACTGCGTTATGTTCACCAAATGGAAAATAGTAGAATTTGAAAAAGTGTACTTTTTTCAAAAAATAAAAGCATAAAGTTATTATTTATAGTACACAAAAACAGGCAAAATTACAATAGAAATTTTATATTTCACAATGAAAACTCCCTTCTGTAAAAAAGTACACTTTGCCGTATGGAGATGGTATACTTATCTTTACAAAGGTTTTTTCTGGAGGAGCCGTCCAATTATTATCCAACCGCGGTAACCATGGTTGGACTTTAGACAAAGTTCCCAAACCCAAGAAGCAAACTAGGAGGAATTTCAAACGTGAGACAGCGGTCATTAGCGGTATTTTTATCATTGATTATGGTGATGTCGTTAGCGCCTGTTTCCGCATTGGCGGCAGATGAAACTGAGGATAATAATGGTACAACAATTGAGGTTGGGACGAAAGAGATGCTAACGCAAGCCTTCGAGCGTGTCAAGAACGAAGAATCGGAACTATGGACAATTTTTCTTGTCTGATGATGATATTGTGCTTGCAGATAAACCAGCTATTCCCCTCAAAGTCCCTGCTGGCAAGACCGTTACATTATTGGGTAATGGTTATACGATCACTTACAACAGTGACACTGTGAGTGCATCTAACGAGTTCACTCTGGGCGTAAATGGCGGAACGCTGAATCTGGGAAAACCTGATGGAACAGACACGTTGAAGATTACCACCAATACTGCCCGGGATCATGTAAAGTGCTCTGATCCAGATCGGAGGAGACGGTACGGTCAATATGTATAACGGCGTGACGCTGACTGGAAATATCTGTACCAGCAGCGTGCCGGTGGCGTGAATATTCAGGGGGTGGTACATTCAATATGTATGGAGGTGAGATCAGCAATTGCGAATCACTCTTCGGATACGGCGGTGGTGTCTGGGTAAATGGTCAGATAAGAAAAATCTGCTTTCCATATGTATGGAGGCACAATTAGCGGTAACAAAGCTACGGGTTCTGTTTACAATAATGGAAGTAGCTTCGGCGGCGGTGTTCTGGTTCAGGCAGGAGCTACATTCACGATGCATGGAGGGATTATTATCGGGAACCGTGCTTGGAATAGCACCACGTCCAACAAAAACAACTATGGAGGCGGCGTTTGTGTCGATAGGGCGACCGCAACCATCGATGGAGGCGAGATTATAGATAACAGTTGTGATAGTGACAGTGGCTACGGCGGTGGTATTTGCAATTACTATGGCTCGCTCGAGGTGAAAAACTGTTCCATCACAGGCAACACAGCGAATTTCGGCGGAGGCGCTGCCGTCTATGTCGTAAATAATTCCGAGACGTATCCCGGTCAGATGATTTTGAGAATTGCACCATTAAAAAATAATAAATCTGAGGAAGGTGGTGGAGTTTTTCGCGGTCCAGCAAAGCGGTTTCGCTTACCTCATGTACCATCGAGAATAATTTTTCAAGCGATTGGGGAGGCGGAATATACGCATATCAGAGCAGCATAATGCTGAAGGACACTGAACTTGAGGAAAATACCGCATTAGTGGGCGGCGGACTGATGGTAGATAAGGAAGCGCAAGTCGAGCTGAATGCCACAACAGTTCAAACCAATAAGGCGGTCAGCGCCGAGGGTGCAGGAAATTTATCCGGCATCGGCGGCGGTGTCGCTGTACTGAATGGCTCATTAGATGCGACGGCGCAGGGCAATATCCTTTGTAACAACACTGCTGATTTTGCGGCGGCGGATGTATACACTGCCGGTCTTGTAAGTGACAGCACTACCTCGGTTAAACTCCCCGATGCGGCAGCTATGAATCAGGTATATGCTGCAGACAAACAAAACGAGAAGATTGATGCTTGGTATAGTGACCCTGATGACGCCCGCTACCAGCCAAGCAGAGATGGGCAAGCTGTTGATGTATCGGGAGAACTTATCGATGAGCAGTACCTTGTCGCGTCCTATAAACAAGGTAATAAATACACAGTAACTTACACAGATGGTGTGGATGGAGAGGAGATTTTTCCGAATCAAGAGACAAATAACCTGAAATTCGGTGATAGTACTCCGTTATTTAAAAGGTACGCCCGTCCGCGATGGGTATACGTTTCTTGGGTGGGAACCAGCCGTGGCTGCAACTGTGACAGGAACAGTTGTGTATACAGCTCAGTGGCAGAGAAACGGCGGCGGTGGCGGCGGGATCACGACGTGCTATACGCTGCACTATGAATCCAACGGCGGCACGGAATACGACAGCGAGCGCTATACACGCAACACGGAGGTGCGTCTGGAGAAGGTGCCGGTGCGGGAAGGCTATACTTTCACCGGCTGGTATGCGGACAAGGACCTGACGGAGAAAATCAGCACGATCAAAATGACCTCGAACAAGACGGTCTATGCCGGCTGGGGAGCCACCGGCGTGCCGGACTGGCTCAACGGTGCGGATCATTTTGCCTATATTATCGGTGACGACGAAGGTTATGTCCGTCCGCTGGCCAACGTCACCCGTGCGGAAACGGCGGCGATTTTCTTCCGGTTGCTGAAAAGAGGATGTGCGGGAAGAGTATTTAACCGACCGGAGCGGCTTTGCTGATGTAGAGCAGGGAAGCATGGTACAACAAGGCAGTGTCCACGATGGCGGCGCTGGGGGTGGTGAAAGGGTATACTGAGGATACGTTTGCGCCCCACGAAGCCATTACCCGCGCGGAGTTTGCGGCAATTTGCGCCCGGTTCGATACCGGAACGAGCGACGGCGAGAGCAGCTTTACGGACATTTCCGGGCACTGGGCTGAAAGCGAAATCCGGCGTGCAGCGCAGCTGGGATGGATACAGGGCGACGGACGGACGTTTCCGCCCGAATGCGCCGATCACACGGGCGGAGACGATGACGATCATCAACCGTGTTTTTGAACCGTTTGCCGGAGGAGAAAGAAGACCTTCTGGAAGGGATGAAGGAGTGGCCGGATGCTCTTCCGGGAGCCTGGTATTACCTCGCCGTTCAGGAAGCGACGAACAGCCACGCCTACGAACGCAAAGGCGAAGTTTATGAGCGCTGGTCAGCGCTGAATGTAAATCCTGACTGGGCGCAGTATCAGCGTTGATTTTTCTTTGCGCAAAAGACCCAAAACGGCGAACCGGATATCCGGTTCGCCGTTTTTATCAGGAAAAGGCAGTGCCGGCAGACCGTCACTCGTCTGCGGTGCGGATCGTCTGATCCAGCAGGGCACGCAGAGCACGGGCGTTGGCAGGCGTCAGCAGGATGCTGGCAATCTGCTCCATAGCCGGTGCCGAAATTGTTTCCACGCCGTTGGGACCAATGGTGGTCTGCTGCTCCATGTATTTGTGGCTGATGTTCAGCGTCAGTTCTACCAGTTCGCCGTCGGCGTTCTGGGTTTGCTGACGCCGAAAAAGTTGGCATAAAGAGGGCTTCATCAGGTGAATTGAATGACCTCCTCTTTGGCCGGCTCAGCCGGCTCAATGCGCTCGGCGTACAGCACGGGACCAGGTTCTTCTCCGTAAGCGTCCAGATGCTCCGCCTTCACCGTGGCGGTGATGGTGACCCAATCGCGGTTTTATACTGTTCGATGTTTTGCCTTGCAGGCCATGCCCAGGAAGGTAATATCGTTGGCGCAGCACACCATAGCGAACCGGCCGGGAACACAGCCTTCCTGGAATTGAGGACTTTTGCACATCTGCGCTTTGAAACGGACGGTCTTCCCATCAAATCGGGCGGGCAGATCCATGGCCTCGACGTAAAACACGCCATAATCGTCATCCCGGATGTCGATCAGAGGAGCGGAGAGGTCAAATGCTGACACGGTTTCGTCGGCATAATCCTCGCTGCTGCCGTCCATGTTCTCAAGATAGATGTCTGCCCGGCGGTTGACCATTTTCAGATTGCGTGCGCGCAGGGCTTCACGCTCTTTTTTCCGTGCAGCGGTTGAACACGATCATATCGGCGTCCTTGATCTTTTCCATCATCAGCGCGCCCATGTTTTTCACATACATATTAAAATGTAGTGGCGTCCACAAACGTCATCACCTGGTAGAGCAGCCAGTTGCTGGGAAGGTAGTCAAAATAGAGTTTTTGAATTTCCCATGCCGTTGTATTCGATCAGAATTTGCTTGGGCCGATATTTCTGTTCGAGCTGCTTGAGTTTGTTCCGGCTGAGCTGGCTTTCGTCATCAATGGTCACCACGGTGACGTTGCGCAGAAAAGCGAGGGTCGTATTCCTCGATGCCTTCTTCGCAGCAGAGCAGAAGGGTTGCGTCTTCCCGGGCAAAGCCGTCCTCCAGAATGCCGTTGATAAAGTTGGTTTTGCCGCCTTCCAGAAAGCCGGCGATCAGATAAACAGGAACTTCCATGTGTGTTCTCCTCATTTTAAATGTGGAACAGGGCGGACACCTCGTCCTCTTTCAATTCTGCGCCGATGACACACAGACGGCCCGTCACTTCGGGGCTGCCGCGGCGGACATTGTGCTCAAACGGCACGTAATCGAAATGAATCCATCCGCCGTCAACGGCGGGAACAATGCCCTTGGCCCGAAGAATGGCGCCGTAGCTGCCGCCGTCCAGCGCAGTCAGGGCTGCATCGATTTCCTCATCGGTAAACTTGCGGGGAGTTTCTGCGCCCCAGGAGGTAAATACCTCGTCGGCGTGGTGGTGATGTTCATGATGATGTTCATGTTCATGGCCGTGCTCATGATGATGTGTATGCTCGTGGTCATGGTGGTGATGTTCGTGCTCGTGGTCGTGGTGATGGTGGTGCGTGTGGTCATGACAACAGCAGTCTGGATCGTCGCATTCCTCGTCGTCGTTCCATTCCTCGGCCATCAGCTGCGTCACCACATCATGTTTGTGGGTTTCCATGGCCTCCAGGATCTGTTTTCCGGTGATCTGATCCCAGGGGTGGTGATGATGATAGCGTCGCCGTTGTGCGCGCGCAGCTCTGCCACGGTGGCGGCCATCTTTTCCTCGCTCATGTTCTGAGCGCGGGAGAGGATGATGGTGTTGGCATGCTCGATCTGGTTGTTGAAAAACTCGCCGAAGTTCTTCATATACATTTTGCACTTGGTGGCGTCAGCCACGGCGATGAAGCAGTTCAGCTCCATGGGTGTCGTTTCCGCGGCGCGCTGTACGGCGCGGATCACGTCGCTCAGCTTACCTACGCCGGAGGGCTCGATGATCACGCGGTCGGGATGGAACTGCTCGATGACATCGTGCAGCGCCGCGCCGAAATCGCCCACCAGGGAGCAGCAGATGCACCCGGAATTCATTTCGGTAATGTTGATGCCGGCGTCCTTCAGAAAGCCGCCGTCAATGCCGATTTCGCCGAACTCGTTTTCGATCAGCACCACCTGCTCGCCTTTGTAGGCCTCTTCCAGCAACTTTTTTGATCAGCGTGGTTTTACCTGCGCCCAAAAAGCCGGAAATAATATCGATTTTGTCATACTCAGGTCCCTTCTTTTTGCAAAAATTATTATATGCCGCGGCAGGGAGACAACCCCGCCGTTCCATTTTACTTTATATTGTAGCCGATTAGGGAAAAATGCAAAGCACTGGCGCAAAAAATTGCGCTGGAGCCTGATGCAACTTCGATGCAGGATTTTTAGAAAATAACTTGTCAGTGGGACGCGGATTCGTTATAATGAAACAATTAATATCACAATAACAGCACTTGGATGGGAGACCTTGAAACCATGCCGCAGGATATGAGAAGAAACAGAAACAGAAGAAACAGTAAAGCCATGGCGGCAAAGCGACGCCGGCTGCGGAGACAGCGCCGCATCGTATTGCTGCTGGTGGTGGTTATTTTTTGCCTGGCCGGCCTGATCGTTGTGTCCGACGGGTTGATCAAAAACCTCAAATCGAAGACCAACCGCAGATGCAGCAGCTGGAGGGAGAAAAACCAACACGGTTTCCCGCCGCAAGGATGGGTTCTACACCGTGCTGCTGTGCGGAACGGACGACGGCAACGGCGGATCGGATACGATTATGCTGGCTGCAGTGGACACGGAAAACAAGGAGATCAACGTTCTCAGTATTCCGCGGGATACGCTGGTGAATGAGGACTGGACCGTGAAGAAAATCAACAGCGCCTACAACCGCGGCGGCATCGATGCCGTGCAGGAGCAGGTGGAAAAAAATTGTGGGCTTTCCGGTGGATTTTTATGTTGCGGTGGATCTGAACGGTTTTATCGAACTGGTGAACGCGATTGACGGCATTGATTTTGAAGTGCCGATTAATATGAACTACGATGACCCCGCCCAAAATCTGCACATTCATTTCAGTGCCGGACAGCAGCATCTGGACGGCGAGGAGGTTATGGAGGTGGTGCGCTTCCGCCACAACAACGACGGCAGCGGCTATCCTATGCAGGATCTGGACCGCATCAAGACCCAGCAGGCATTTTTGAAGGCGGTGGCGGACAAGCTGTTCAGCCTGCAGAGCGTCATTAAAATTCCTGAATTTGCCCGTATTTTTTTCGGAAAATGTTACCAGTAGCGACAATTTGTCCCTGGGCAACATGATATGGTTCGGAAATCAGGCGCTGAATATCGGCACAGAGAACATCCACTTTACCACGCTGCCCGGCGAGGCGAAAACAGTGTATGGCGGTTCGTACTTTGTGCTGGACGCTGATGCGTGCCTGACGCTGCTCAATGAGAGCTTCAACCCCTACAAAGCCGATCTCACCACATCGGATCTGGACATTAAGCGCGTCGGCTGAACACAGCAAAGGAGGATGCGCCATGCTGGAGCAATTCACCGCGCATATCACGCCTTTTGGGAAAGATCGTGTTGTGCGTGTCTGGCTGCCCGACGAGATTGAAACGGCTCGGACGGCTTACCCCGTACTGTATATGTTTGACGGGCATAACCTGTTTCGGGACGAATGGGCGACCTACGGTAAGTGCTGGGGCCTGGCAGACTTTTTTGGCGCGCTGGGAAAAGCCCATCATCGTCGTGGCGCCCGAATGTGACAAAGAGGGGCACAACCGGCTGATTGAATATGCGCCCTACGATATGGAAATCCCACCCTGCGGTTTTATCCGGGGCCGCGGCGCGGAGTTGATGGACTGGACGCTGGGGGAATTGAAGCCCTATGTGGACCGCATTTACCCCACAATCCCCTTTCGGGAAGCTACTGGCGTGGGCGGCAGTTCCATGGGCGGGCTGATGGCACTGTTTACGGTGCTGCGCTATAACTGCTGGTTTTCCAAGGCGGCGTGCCTGTCTTCTTCTTTCCGGTTTTGTTTTGATCAGCTTCTGGAAGAGGCAGAGGGACGGAGGTAAATGCTGACACTCGGGTATACCTGAGCTGGGGCAGTGCCGAATGCGCGACCAAAACGTCCCTGGCCAGTGCTACGGACCTCAATCTGACGTTCAGCCGGATATTGACCCGGAAGGGTGCGCGCACCTATCCTTACCTCCATGTGGGTGGCGCCCACTGCGAGGCGGATTGGGAACAGGAGGTTCCCCGTTTCATGGACTACCTGTGGCGGGAATGAAGGTTTCAGGATGGCTCTGAAAGAGTGCAGCAGGAAGAGGGACAGGAACGTATTGTTCCAGTCCGAAAAAACAGAACAGACCGGCGGGCGCAGAAAGGCCTGCCGGTCTTTTTTTATAGGACGGAGGCAGTGTCCGGCGGCGTGCCGGAGAACGGAATAGAAAAGGTTCCGCCGGGAGAATCGAAATGGGCTGATGTGCTGGGACACAGCTCAGTGGAGACCACACGGCTCTATTTCATTGCCGCCGGAGCGGAACGTGCCCGGACAGCAGAGGGGCTGCATTTGGTGTCATCGGACAAAATAGTGATTTTGCCCGATTGCCGATGCATTGGCGTATACAGAACCCGGGCCGGTTCGGCGATTCGAGCTGGATTCAAAAAAGCGACAGGGAAAAGCGTGTGAAAAGAAGGGCCGACAAACATGGATTCCGTTGACGGCCTGCTTAATTCGTGTAAAAACAGGAAAAATATTGATTTACAACGACACTCGTGCTAATATTATACTGTTTTAGAATGCGTTTATTGTGACAGAATCACTATTTTGTCCCTGTATGGCAACAGGGCGGCAAACAGGCGGCGAGGGAAGGTTTTTGCTGGCATATCTGCTGCAGGAATTGCTATATTAACATTAATGATACGATCCGTGGATCAAAGGCAGTTGAGGGGGGATTTGCTGTGTACCGTGTTGTAGTTGTCGATGATGAAGTCCTGATCCGTATGTATATCCGGGAGATCCTTGAAAATAACGGTTATGAAGTGGTTGGAGAGGCCGAGGACGGCCTGGATGCGATCAATGTGTGCCGCGAGCAAAGGCCCGACTTTGTGATTATGGATATCAGCATGCCGGTTCTGAGTGGTCTGGAAGCGGCCAAGGTGATCAATGAAGAAAAGTTGGCGGGATTCATTATTATTTTGACCGCTTATCGGGACAAGGACATTGCAAAACAGGCGGTGGATATCGATGTGATGGGTTATATCGTCAAACCGGTGGACGAGGATGTGCTGATCCCCGCAATCGAAATCGCGCTCAATAAATACCGCCAGATCAAAAAGATGGAGAAAGAATTCGATAAAACCAAAGAGGCGCTGGATGACCGGAAGTATGTTGACCGGGCCAAGGGTTTGCTGATGGAGCGGCGTAAGATGACGGAGAAAGAGGCTTATGTCTACATCCGTAAACTGGCTATGGATAAAGGCAATTCTATGGTAGAGATCGCTAAGACGCTGCTGAAAGCCTACGGTGGCTGAGGGTGGTAAGCAGAAGAGGGGTTTCCTGCGAAACCGTGGGAGGAGGAGTTTTGAATGGCGGAGGATCTAACGCCGGAGGCAAGAGATAAATTGCTGGTGGATCTGGTCCGTTCCTGCACGGATCTGGATGATAACGATATCTGCATCCTTCTGGAAGCGTCCCATTCGTTGCCTTATATCAGCAACCTGGAAGGCGGAGACACCTATATTAATGTGCTGACTAAAAACGGGGAATCCATGGTGGTTGCCCAGTACCGGCACCCGTACTGCGACCTGTACCAGCGCAATATCATCGGAGAGATTGAAACGAAGGTGGATGAGCCGGCGGTGTACCGGGCGCTGGAGTATGGCCTTTCCAGTCGCGGCCTGATCGGTATCATCGATAAGGGCAGCATCATGGTCCGCCATACGGTCACACCCATCCACAATGAGCGGCGCAAGGTGATCGGTGCGCTGACCCATGAATATCCGAGCAGCCATAATGTGGATACGGAGCCGGTGCGCATTAAGGATACGCCGGGCGGAAAGTCTGTTTATCTGAACGGACAGATTGACAAGATTGTCTTTTATATGCAGGACGGACTTATGGTGTTCAACCAGGGCGGCACCTGCACCTTTGCCAACGCCGGATGGGAGGAAGTGTACCGTGAGCTCGGATACGGGGAGACAGTGGTCGGTCGAAAATACGATGAGCTGCAGTTGGTGGACACCTCTCTGAGCGATGTGGTCATGGGCCGCAGCGTGATTAGGGGTAAGGTCTGTCTGGGCGACTATATTTTTTGAAGAAAGCCTCAGCACCCTCTGGGAAGATGGTATTTGCGAAGGTATTGTGGCTATCCTGCAGGATCAGACCAAGGTGCAGCAGATGGAGAACGAGATCGCTTACCGCATTGCTGCAGTCAATGAAGTACACCACCGTGTGAAGAACAATCTGCAGACGATCATCAGCCTGGTGGGGCTGGAAGCTGCACAGACGAAAACGAAGAGGTTAAGACGTTTTCCAAAACCATTATCAGTCGTGTCCGAAGCATCAGCGTAACCCATGATTTGCTGGCCCATACCGGAACCGACAGCGTAAACCTGAAAACGATGCTCATGCGTGTGGTGGACGGCTCGCTGGAGACCAACAGCGTGGGCCAGTGCCATATCCGGGCCGACATCAGCGGGGATGATCTGGAACTGACCGCCAGCGTGGCCACCACGGTGGCGCTGATTGTGAACGAATTGGTTCAAAACAGCATAAAATATGCTTTCGGCGGCTGCGAAGAGGGTGAGATTGCTCTGGATATTGAGAAAGGGGGAGCAGTATTCCTGGATCACGGTGAAAGACAACGGCTGTGGTTTTGATCAGGAATCTGTGAAAAAAGCGGGCGGCGGTTTGGGATTGAAACTGGTGAACAGCCTGGTGAAGTCGAGTCTGAAGGGGTAATATTACCGTCACCAGCAGCAATCAGGGGACGTCTACACGCTTCTCTTTCCGGAACGGGCTGAAAAAAGTAAAGCGGGTCTGGCGCTGAAAATTTTCCGAGTCCACTAAACCGAAAACCATGATTTTATGAAAACTGCATAAAGTTTTTTAACCCGTTGACAAGTTCATGGGAAATTGTTATCATTCATAATAACCAAAGGGAGAACATTTCCCGTCGGAAAAATGAAATAGCGGCTGGTATGCAATGGCGTATGCCAGCGATATGAGGGCATCGAAGTCCAAAAACTTTTTTGAGTTTTTGGGCTTTTTTATATTCTGTCGCGGGAAGTGTGTTTCTCTCTTGGTGAAGCGCCCTTTTTATTGGCAGAAGGGATGTATGACTGGCAAACCAAATGGAAAAAAACATGAGGAGGGCAAAAGAAAGTACATGAACGAGACAATGATTGAGAAAGGCTTTACGGAACCGACGGACCGAGTGAAGCGGCTGAAAAAAGATGATCGTGGAAGCGCGGCCGATGGTGGAAACGTATCGCGCACAGCTGGTAACGCAGACGTACAAGGAAACGGAAGGCATGACGGCAATCATGCGCCGCGCGAAGGTGGATGAGAACCTGTTCAACAATCTGCCGATCGTGATCCGTGATGAAGAGCTGATCGTGGGCTCTCCGTGCGTGCATCCGCGTTCTTCGGACGTGGGTATCGAGTACTCTTATGCAGACCTGGCCAATGAGCTGGAGACGATGCAGACGAACGTGCGACCAGTTCGACATTTCCGAAGAGGACAAGGAAGTGGTGCGCCACTTTGATGACTACTGGAAGGGCCACACGATGAGCGATTATGCGTGGTCTCTGATGAGCCCTGAGTGCCAGGCATGCCAGACGCACGCAGTGTTCAACGCAGGTAACTACATGTATGCCGGCGTAGGCCATGTGTGCTGCTACTACGAGAAGGTACTGAAGATCGGTTTCCAGGGCATCATCAAAGGAAGTTCTGGAAGCAATGAACAAAGGTGGACCGCAAAAAGCCGGAAGCGATCAAGCAGCTGCAGTTCTACAAGGCACTGCTGATTACCTACACGGCGGCGATCAACCATGCACACCGCTACGGCAAGCTGGCAGCGGAGATGGCAGCGAAGGAAATGAACCCGCAGCGTAAGGCGGAGCTGGAGCAGATTTCGAAGAACTGCTACAAGGTTCCTGAGAAGCCCGCAGAGACGTGGTGGGAAGCGCTGCAGTCCTTCTGGTTCGTCCATAACCTGATCAACCTGGAGACGAACGCGCACAGCTATTCGCCCGGTCCCTTCGACCGTTACATGAACCCCTACTACATCAACGACAAGAGCATCACGAAGGAATTTGCCCAGGAACTGCTGGACTGCCTGTTCGTGAAGTTTAACGACAAGAACAAGGTGCGCGACGACATTTCCGCCCAGGCTTTCGCCGGCTACCAGATGTTCGAGCTGATCGCTCTGGGCGGCACGGACGAAGAGGGCAACGACCTGACGAACGAAATGAGCTACATGTGCCTGGATGCACTGGCTCACGTGGGAATGCCCATGCCTTCCGTGGGTTCCCGGATCGGCAACCAGACGCCGGATGAGTTCCTGTATCGCAACATCGAGGTCATCCGCCTGGGTTACGGTATGCCGAACCTGTTCAACGATGAAGTCATCATCCCGGCCATGGTGAACCGCGGCATTCCGCTGCGCGTGGCGCGTACCTATAACCCCTCCGGCTGCGTGGAGCCGGATATTGCGCACAAGTACGACGGCTGGCATGACGCCTGCGCGTTCAACGTGGCAAAGGTCATGGACATCACGCTGAACAACGGCCGGGCATTCGGCGACCAGATCGGGCCGAAGACGGGCGAGATCACGGACTTCACCTGCATCGAGGACTTCGTGAACGCCTTCGAGAAGCAGATGGAATTCTTCGTGCGGAACATGGTGGAGGCCGATAACTGCATCGACACGGCGCACGGCGATCTGGTGCCGCTGCCCTTCGAGTCGGGCCTGATCGAAGGCTGCATCGAAAAGGGCAAGTCGGTACAGGAAGGCGGCGCAATCTGGAACTCTCCGGACCTCAGGGCGTCGGTATCATTGATGCGGGCGACTGCCTGTACTCGATCCAGAAGAACGTGTTCGAGGATCACAAGTTCACGCTGGCAGAGCTGAAAGACGCGCTGGAGCACAACTTCGGTTATCCGATCCCTGCGATCGGCTCTCAGCCGATCTCGGCGGCAGCAGGCGATCCGAAGTACTCTGTTGGCAACATGTCTCTGGAGAGCATCAACCTGGTGAACGAGCCGAAGGCGGGGGCGCCAGGCCGTGGCAGACTGCGTGGCAGGCCGGTACAACAATACGGAAGATCAAATCTATGCAGCGGTGAAGGCACTGCTGAGCGGCGGCAGCGTCGACAATCTGAGCGAACTTCTGAAGACGGGCAGCAGCAATGCATGCCAGAGCCAGGGGCAGAGCCAGGGCGGCGGCTTCAAGCAGATCATTCCGAATGCACGTTGGGAAGAGATGCTGACGATCATGCGCAATACGCCGGGCTTCGGCAACGATGTCGACGAGATCGACAAGTATGCAGTGCGCTGCGGCGAGATCTACTGCGAGCAGGTGGAGAAGTACACGAACGCCCGCGGAGGCAAGTTCCAGGCGGGTATGTATCCCGTGTCCGCGAACGTGCTGTACGGTAAGGACGTTATGGCGCTGCCGACGGGCCGTCTGGCCAAGACGCCCATCGCCGACGGCGTGTCTCCGCGTGCCGGCTACGATACGCACGGCCCCACGGCAGCGGCGAACTCCGTGTCGAAGCTGGACCATGCACTGGCCAGTAACGGTACGCTGTACAACATGAAGTTCCTGCCTTCTGCACTGGCAGGCGACAAGGGCATCAAGAACATGGCGTCCCTGATCCGGAGTTACTTCGAGCGCAAGAGGCATGCATGTTCAGTTCAACGTGGTGGACCGCAACACGCTGATCGATGCGCAGAACAACCCCGACAAGCACAAGGATCTGGTCATTCGCGTGGCCGGTTACAGCGCTCACTTCACGAAGCTGGCGAAAGAGACGCAGGACAATATTATCGCACGTACGGAGATGGAGTTCTGATCAGCGAGAAAAAGCGAAGGGAGCAGGGGTAAAGTACCGTGGCAACTGTAAATTACCAGGAGAAGGGTGTCGTATTTGATATCCAGCGCTTTTCGGTAAATGACGGCCCGGGGATTCGATCCATCGTATTCTTGAAGGGCTGTCCGCTCTCCTGCCTGTGGTGCTGCAATCCGGAGTCGCAGAGGATCGAACCGGATGTGATGTATGACCAGAAGAAATGCATCGGGTGCGGAAATGCATGAAGGCGTGCCGGCAAGGTGCGATCGGGCCGGAAAATCCGAGCTGGGTGGACCGGACGAAGTGCATCAGGTGCAGGGGAATGCGTGAACGTATGTCCGACGGGAGCACTGACGCTGAAAGGCGAGGTGATGAGCGTAAACGAGATCATCCAGGTACTGCGGCGCGATGCGCATTATTTCCGGAAATCAGGCGGCGGTGTGACGCTGTCGGGCGGAGAACCGCTGACACAGTGGCGGTTCGCCCGGGAATTGCTGAAAGCGTGCAAGGCGCAGGGCTGGGATACGGCGATCGAAACGACGGCGTACGGAACGGATGAAGCGATTGAAGCGGTGATCCCGTATGTGGATCTGGTGCTGATGGACTGCAAGTCCACAGACCCTGAGTACACAAGCGGGTAACGGGCGTGAGCAATGAGAAGATCCGGAAGAATGCGGCGAAGATCGTGAAGATGGCCAATAAGGTGATCATCCGGGTGCCGACGATCCCGACGGTGAATGCATTTGAAGAGAATTCCACCGGATTGCGGAATTTGCGAAATCCCTTTGGGGTGGATACGGTGCATGTGCTGCCGTACCACACGCTGGGAGAAAGTAAGTACGAGATGCTGGGCAAGGCATACACGATGGTTATGAGATCAAGTCCCTCCCGCGGGACGAGGCGGAAGTTTTCCGGCAGATAGTTCTGAGCCATGGGCTGAACTGTGTGGTCGGAGGCTGAGAGAAAGCAAAGCAAGCAAAACGAATATAAATGGAGGTAAAGAGCAATGACATCAGAAGCATTGGGAATGATCGAGACCAAAGGTCTGATCGGATCGATTGAAGCGGCGGATGCGATGGTCAAGGCGGCCAACGTAACGCTGATCGGAAAGGTGCACGTAGGCGGCGGCCTTGTGACGGTAATGGTCCGCGGCGACGTGGGCGCAGTGAAGGCGGCGACGGATGCCGGCGCAGCGGCTGCCCAGCGCATTGGCGAACTGATTGGCGTCCATGTCATCCCCAGACCCCATGTTGAGGTCGAGAATATTTTGCCCAGCGTCAACAAAGAAGGCGAAAAATAAGCGGGCACCCGGCTTTTTGAAGGCCGAATTTCGAATAGAGGTAGGGAATATATCCATATGGAAGGAACACAGAAACAATTTAAGCTCTACAAAAGACGCTGGGCTGTTCTTCTGTCCTTTGTTTGCGTCAATGCCGTCATGCAGTACGGCTGGGCGTTTTTCAGTGCCATCGTGACGGATGCATGGAAGTTTTATGGCTTCAGAACGCTGCCAGCGGGCGAGGCTGCCATCAGTGCATTGACCATGATCATCATGGTCTGCATGATCGTGCTGTCGATTCCCGCCAGCTGGGTGTTTGAAAAATTTGGCTGGTATAAAACGGTTTCCGTAGCTGGTATCGTATTGATGATTTTCACGCTGCTGCGTGGTTTCATTGGCGGTTCCTCTTATACGGCGCTGGTCATCACCACCACCGGCATCGCCGTCACACAGCCCTTCATCATCAATGCCTTCGGCATGATCAGTGCAAAATGGTTCCCGCCTTCTGAGCGCGGCGTGGCCAACGGCTGGGGTATGATCTCCACCTATCTGGGCGTTGTGATGGCGCAGTTCGGTGTGCCCCTGGCTCATGTCCACTTTTGGCTTGATATCCCTGGAACCCTGAAAGTGTTCGGCTTCCTGTCCATTCCCATGATCCTGTGGTTCGTCATCGTTTCCAGAGAAGCGCCCCCACGCCTCCTGCCAACGAAGAGCTCATTGAGCGCGTCAGCTTTTACTGAGGGAGCAAAGCTGCTGATCAAGAACAAGCAGTTCATCTGCGCTGTTCTGGTCTTCTGGCTGATGCAGGGTGTTTACTTCACCCTGACTACTCTGCTGGAGCCTGTCCTGCAGTTCTTCAACAACGGCGGGCTGGATAGTCTGTTTGTTGGTACGCTGGGTACGATCCTGACGATCACCGGTACCATTACCACGCTGGTTTTGCCCATCATCTCCGATAAGTCCAAGAGCAAGAAGAGAAAGCCCATCGTTCTGGTCTGCCAGGTGGGTAAACTGGTCGGCCTGGCCCTGATCATCACCGGCCATTCTGTGGGCCTGCAGATCATTATGGCCTGCTGCATGGGTATCTTCCTGACCGGTGTTACCCCTGTCCTGATGGTTATGGGTTACGAAACCGCATATCCTGTTTCTGAAGGTACGACTGAGAGCTTGATGCAGTTGGGCGCCAACGGCTGGGGCCTGATCTGCCTGCTGGCTGTGAACGGCATCTTCAGAGGCAACCACATGGGTACCCTCGCGTTCTTCATCGGTGGTACGGTCGTGGCCGTCATCCTGACGCTGATGATCAGAGAAGCTTCTCTGGAAGAGCGTCGCCTTGAGTGATGAAGTGTTCCTGAAAGCAGTTTGTTGCTCTCAAAAATTGGCTGCAGCAATATAACGGCTGCTTGAGAAAAGTGAAAACGCCGCAAACCACGTTTTCGTGGTTTGCGGCGTTTTTTTATTGGAAAAAAGGTTGTTTTGAGCAGCTTGGGATAATCTGTGGCGCCGTGGGCGATGTGGTAGATCACGATCGTGTTACCCAGCAGGCGGTATACAATTAAATAGTTATGCGCGAGGATCGAACGATAGCCTCCTGCGCTGAGTTGGGCATCCGCAGCGGCGGCCCGGATAGCGGAAACTGCTGGAGCTGTTCCATGGCGGCGAAGATCCGTCGGTTACGCTGCGGGCGGATTGCGGCCGGACAGGGCCATGTGTACCCGAGCGATCTCCTCCAGTTCCGCTTGAGCGGGGGCAGAATTTCCAGTTTAACGGGATTGTCCATAAATATCCTCCAACCGCTGGCGGGATTCCTCAATGGAAAGCGTATTTTGTCCGGACAGCCGGGACTGTTCTGCTGCTTCGAGTTTGGCGCGCAGTTTTCAGCACTTCTTCACGGCGCTCATAGGCGTCAATACTCATGATGACCAGATCTCCTTCGCCGTTTTTGGTGATGTAGATCGGGGCATCTTCTGCATGGGCCAGATCAGAAATTGCGCTGTAATCATTGCGCAGGGCAGTGGACGGTTTGATAATCATACAACAGCCTCCTTTTTCTATTATTCTGATAGTATTCTATCATTATTATACAGATAATGCAATGCCGGTTTGGGGATTGCAGGGGAGAAACGGTTGGTATAAAACAAGAGTTTCGCCCATACTCTGGAGTGGGAAAAACAGGGGAAACGGCGCTGTCACGCAGGTTTGTATGTGTTGGGAGGCAGTGGAAATCTTTCCGGAATTTTGCTGCTGTCAAAAAACGGTCTGAAATTTATGTAAGGTTACAAAAAAAGGGGAAGTAGTTGACAGAACGATTTTGATTTGGTAAACTCAGTTTAGTCTAAAGGAATTGCTTCTTCCCATGACTGATTTGCGTAATTGAATAGTGGCTGATATGCAATGGCGTATATCAGTGATGTGAGTGGCATCGAAGTCCAAAAACTTTTCTAAGTTTTGGGCTTTTTATTTAATTGCGGAGTGAACCTCCTTTCAATCATTCTACGAATGATCCGCAAAGTTCGCAGAATGATTGAAGGGAGTATTCCGCAAACAATAGCTGGATACTCTTAGAACCCCGGAAATATCCCATGTTATGCAATGAACATTTTATAAGGAGGTATATAAGCAATGAACGAGACAATGATTGAGAAAGGTTTACGGAACCGACAGACCGAGTGAAGCGGCTGAAAAAGATGATCGTGGAAGCGCGGCCGATGGTGGAAACGTATCGCGCACAGCTGGTAACACACAGACGTACCAAGGAAACGGAAGGCATGACGGCAATCATGCGCCGCGCAAAGGTGGATGAGAACCTGTTCAACAATCTGCCGATCGTGATCCGTGATGAAGAGCTGATCGTAGGCTCTCCGTGCGTGCATCCGCGTTCTTCGGACGTGGGTATCGAGTACTCTTATGCAGACCTGGCCAATGAGCTGGAGACGATGCAGACGAGAACGTGCGACCAGTTCGACATTTCCGAAGAGGACAAGGAAGTGGTGCGCCACTTTGATGACTACTGGAAGGGCCACACGATGAGCGATTATGCGTGGTCTCTGATGAGCCCTGAGTGCCAGGCATGTTGACGCACGCAGTGTTCAACGCAGGCAACTACATGTATGCCGGCGTAGGCCATGTGCTGCTACTATGAGAAGGTACTGAAGATCGGTTTCCAGGGCATCATCAAGGAAGTTCTGGAAGCAATGAACAAGGTGGACCGCAAAAGCCGGAAGCAATCAAGCAGCTGCAGTTCTACAAGGCACTGCTGATTACCTACATGGCGGCGATCAACCATGCACACCGCTACGGCAAGCTGGCGGCGGAGATGGCAGCGAAGGAAATGAACCCGCAGCGTAAGGGCGGAGCTGGAGCAGATTTCGAAGAACTGCTACAAGGTTCCTGAGAAGCCCGCAGAGACGTGGTGGAAGCGCTGCAGTCCTTCTGGTTCGTCCATAACCTGATCAACCTGGAGACGAACGCGCACAGCTATTCGCCCGGTCCGTTCGACCGTTACATGAACCCTTACTACATCAATGATAAGAGCATCACGAAGGAATTTGCCCAGGAACTGCTGGACTGCCTGTTCGTGAAGTTCAACGACAAGAACAAGGTGCGCGACGACATTTCCGCCCAGGCTTTCGCAGGCTACCAGATGTTCGAGCTGATCGCACTGGGCGGCACGGACGAAGAGGGCAACGACCTGACGAACGAAATGAGCTACATGTGCCTGGATGCACTGGCACACGTGGGTATGCCGATGCCTTCCGTGGGATCCCGTATCGGCAACCAGACGCCGGATGAGTTCCTGTATCGTAACATCGAGGTCATCCGCCTGGGTTACGGTATGCCGAACCTGTTCAACGATGAAGTTATCATCCCCGCGATGGTAAACCGCGGCATCCCGCTGCGTGTGGCACGTACCTACAACCCCTCCGGCTGCGTGGGCCCGATATTGCGCACAAGTACGACGGCTGGCATGACGCCTGCGCGTTCAACGTGGCAAAGGTTATGGATATCACGCTGAACAACGGCCGTGCATTCGGCGACCAGATCGGACCGAAGACGGGCGAGATTACGGAGTTCACCTGCATCGAGGACTTCATCAACGCGTTCGAGAAGCAGATGGAATTCTTCGTGCGGAACATGGTGGAAGCAGACAACTGCATCGACACGGCGCATGGCGACCTGGTGCCTCTGCCCTTCGAGTCCGGCCTGATCGAAGGCTGCATCGAAAAAAGGGTAAGTCGGTACAGGAAGGCGGCGCAATCTGGAACTTCTCCGGACCCCAGGGCGTCGGAATCATCGACGCGGGCGACTGCCTGTACTCGATCCAGAAGAACGTGTTCGAAGATCATAAGTTCACGTTGGCAGAGCTGAAGGAAGCGCTGGAGAACAACTTTGGCTATCCGATCCCTGCTATCGGTTCTCAGCCGATCTCTGCAGCAGCGGGCGATCCGAAGTACTCTGTGGGCAACATGTCCCTGGAGAGCATGAACCTGGTGAACGAGCCGAAGGCGGGCGGCGCCAGAGCAGTGGCAGACTGCGTGGCAGGCCGTTACAACAATACGGAAGACCAGATCTATGCAGCGGTGAAGGCACTGCTGAGCGGCGGCAGCGTGGACAATCTGGGCGAACTGCTGAAGACGGGCAGCAGCAATGCATGCCAGGGCCAGGGCCAGAGCCAGGGCGGCGGCGGCTTCAAGCAGATCATTCCGAATGCCCGTTGGGAAGAGATGCTGACGATCATGCGCAATACGCCCGGTTTCGGCAACGATATCGACGAGATCGACAAGTATGCAGTGCGCTGCGGCGAAATCTACTGCGAGCAGGTGGAGAAGTACACGAACGCGCGGCGGCAAGTTCCAGGCAGGTATGTATCCTGTTTCCGCGAACGTGCTGTATGGTAAGGACGTAATGGCACTGCCGACGGGCCGTCTGGCAAAGACGCCCATCGCAGACGGTGTCTCCCCGTGCCGGCTACGATACGCACGGCCCCACGGCAGCAGCAAACTCCGTGTCGAAGCTGGACCATGCACTGGCCAGTAACGGTACGCTGTACAACATGAAGTTCCTGCCCTCTGCACTGGCAGGCGACAAGGGGTATCAAGAACATGGCGTCCCTGATCCGGAGCTACTTCGAGCGCAAGGGTATGCATGTTCAGTTCAACGTGGTGGATCGCAACACGCTGATCGATGCACAGAACAACCCCGACAAACACAAGGATCTGGTCATTCGCGTGGCCGGTTACAGCGCTCACTTCACGAAGCTGGCGAAAGAGACGCAGGACAACATTATCGCACGTACGGAGATGGAGTTCTGATCAGCGAAAAAGCGAAGGGAGCAGGAGGTAAAGTACCGTGGCAACTGTAAATTACCAGGAGAAGGGTGTCGTATTTGATATCCAGCGCTTTTCGGTAAATGACGGCCCGGGGATTCGATCGATCGTGTTCATGAAGGGCTGTCCGCTCTCCTGCCTGTGGTGCTGCAATCCGGAATCGCAGCGGATCGAACCGGATGTGATGTATGACCAGAAGAAATGCATCGGGTGCGGGAAATGCATGAAGGCGTGCCGGCAGGGTGCAATTGGGCCGGAAAATCTGAGCTGGGTGGACCGGAGCAAGTGCATCGGGTGCGGAGAATGCGTGAACGTATGCCCGACGGGAGCACTGACGCTGAAAGGCGAAGTGATGAGCGTAAACGAGATCATCCAGGTGCTGCGGCGCGATGCGCATTATTTCCGGAAATCGGGCGGCGGAGTAACGCTGTCAGGAGGAGAACCGCTGACACAGTGGCGGTTTGCCCGGGAATTGCTGAAAGCGTGCAAGGCGCAGGGTTGGGATACAGCGATTGAAACGACGGCGTATGGAACGGATGAGGCGATTGAGGCTGTGATCCCGTATGTGGATCTGGTGCTGATGGACTGCAAGTCCACGGATCCGGAGGTACACAAGCGGGTAACCGGCGTGAGCAATGAGAAGATCCGGAAGAACGCGGCGAAGATCGTGAAGATAGCCAACCAGGTGATTATCCGTGTGCCGACAATCCCGACGGTGAATGCATTTGAAGAGGAATTCCACCGGATAGCAGAATTTGCGAAATCCCTTGGGGTGGATACGGTGCATGTGCTGCCGTACCACACGCTGGGAGAAAGTAAGTATGAGATGCTGGGCAAGGCATACACGATGGGTTATGAGATCAAGTCTCTCCCACGGGACGAGGCGGGAGGTTTTCCGGCAGGTGGTTCTGAGCCATGGGCTGAACTGCGTGGTCGGAGGCTGAGAGAAGCAAACAAGCAAAACGAATATAAATGGAGGTAAAGAGCAATGACATCAGAAGCATTGGGAATGATCGAGACCAAAGGTCTGATCGGATCGATTGAAGCGGCGGATGCGATGGTCAAGGCGGCCAACGTAACGCTGATTGGAAAGGTGCACGTGGGCGGCGGCCTTGTGACGGTTATGGTACGCGGCGACGTGGGCGCAGTGAAGGCGGCAACGGATGCCGGCGCAGCAGCAGCTCAGCGCATTGGCGAACTGATTGGCGTCCATGTCATCCCCAGACCCCATGTTGAGGTCGAGAATATTTTGCCTTCAAGCCTAACGGCGGCGGCTACACCGGAGCGGGCAAGTCGAATAACGGCGTATCTGCAAGCAGAAAAGCTTAGGCTGAGAAAGGTGAACGGCAATGGATGAGCAACAGATTCGACAGATCATCCGGGAGGTTCTTCGCCGCGTCAGCGAGGGAGAATCACTGACTTCGAATATGGATTCATCATCTTTGCCAAAAGCATATTTCATATTCCCGAAAGGTTGGCAGAATTGCCAGGACAGCCAGTACATGCCGATGCTGAAGGCTGCCGAGGGCAAGTACCAGAGAGTGATTGTTCTGCCGGAGCGGGATGCGAATGAAGAACGTTTTTTCAATGTGGGAGCATGCACAGTCGCCGTTTACGGCGACTTCTGCATGTCTCCCGCGGAGGGATCCATAACGATCTTCCCGATACCGTGCCGGGATCGTGTGATCAAAACAGCACTGTGCCTTTCGGAGGATTTTTTTGAAAGCGGCTGGATCCAGACGGTGCATCGAGGGCGGACTTCGTGTGTACATGAAGAAAGAGAACCGATGTTCACCGGAAAAGAGCCGGCGGCATATCGGAAGAAGATTCTTTCCTATTATCAAGATGTGAAATCTTATGGGATATGTTTTGTGGAAGATGAGGATTCCTGTAACCAGCATTTCAAAAATGTCAAAGCAGAAGTGAAACCGCAGAGCAAAAGCGAGGTTTATTACCATGCAGGATCTGCGGGATGTTCCGCAAGGCGGAGAATTTCAGATTCATGCCGGAGATGTTCTGACAGCTCTTGCAAAGAGTATGTGGAGAAATTCGGTATTCGGATCGTTGAGGAGTAAATGGAGGCACAGCTATGGATTACAATGCGCAGGATAAGCAGATACATATCGTGAATTTGGCCGTGTGTGCCTCTTTGCAGGCCTTTGAGGAGTATTCCTCCCGGAGCCTGAACTGTAGGCGGGATGTTATTGCCGCCATCCGGGTCAAGCTGCGTCCTTATCTTCAGGAGATCGCAGAGCGGGAGTATGCAGAAACATGCATGGGCAATGTCCGCGACAAGATCATTAAATTGGTTTTGGCCCTGGATAAAACGCCCGGTGTGGAAGATCTGCTCTCCGAAGTTGTCACTGGCGACCATGGCATGACGCTGCACGAGCAGGCTCCTTACGGCGTTGTTCTCGCGATTTACCCTGCGACCAATCCGTGTGCAACGATGATCAACAATGTGATCAGCATGCTGGCCGCGGGGCAATTCTGTGATCAGCATTCCCAATCCCCGCTGCATGGAAACTTCACAGTTCCTGACGGAGAAGATCAACGAGGCTATCGAGGAAGCCTGCGGCATTCAAAACCTGGTGGTAACATTGCCGGAATCCCGCAATGATCTTCTCACAGAAATCATCAATCATCCCGATGTGGCGCTGGTGGTAGCTACCGGCGGCAGAAAGATGATGAGTCATGTGCTGTGCAGTCCGAAGCGTGTCATCGCCGGTGGCCCCTGCCAATCCGGTAGCCATTGTGGATGAGACGGCGGATTTGGCCAAGGCAGCCAAAAGATATTTCGGACGGCGCTTCATTTGATAACAACATTATGTGCATCAGTGAGAAGTGCATTGTGGCGGTAGAGTCCATCGTTCCCGCGTTTGTCAAACAGCTGGAGGAAAACGGCGTTTATTACATCGACAACGAAACAGAGATGCTTCAACTGACCAAAACGGTCTTGAATCATGATATGAAGATGGTCCGTAAGATGGAAGGCAAGAGCGCCATGGATATCCTGGAGGAAGCGGGGATCCATCCCAACCGCCCGGTGCGGCTGGTTGTGGTGCGTACCTTTGCCAAGCATCCGCTGGTGTTGGAGGAGTGCTTGATGCCTGTAGTACCGCTGGTGGCGGTGGCAGACTTTGAGGAAGCCCTCGAAACGGCACTGTTTACGGAGCAGGGATACCGTCATACGGCGATGGTTCACTCCCAGTGCATCGACCGGTTGAGCAAGGCTGCAAAGATTATGAATACGACGGTTTTTATTAAGAACGGCTCCTCTCTGGCGGGTATCGGCCTGAACGGAGAGGAAATGGCAAAGTTTTACGATTGCAAATGTCACGGGCGAAGGTATTACGACCGCACGTGATTTTGCCTGCAAGAGAAGCTGCACACTGACCAGCGGATTTTCCCTTCGCTGAATATTCCAAAGGGAGGCATTATGAGGGCGGCCGACGAGAGATTTCAGGAGTGTGAGGCGCTGATTGATACCTTTGAGGACGTTACAAAGCACCCCATTGTGGCAAAGTCTCAGGTATATTATACGGTGTTGATCTTGGCACTGCCTGTGTGGCCGTCGTTGTTTTGAATGAACAGTTTCAGCCGGTTGCCGGTGCATACCAGTATGCGGATGTCGTTCGCGACGGTATGGTTGTGGACTATATTGGTGCAGTTCGAATCGTTCGGGAAATGGAGAAAAGCTTGGAACGGAACTGCTTTATGCTGCAGCTGCTATTCCACCGGAACCGCCTCCTTGGATTCCGGCGTAATTAAAAATGTGGTACAGGCGGCAGGGGTTGAATTGGCCCGGTGTTGGATGAGCCCATGGCCGCCAATGCGATTCTGAAGATTAAAAACGGCGCTGTCGTTGATGTCGGCGGCGGAACGACCGGCATATCGATCCTGAAAGACGGTGTGGTGACCGAGGTGATCGATGAGCCTACCGGCGGAACTCATTTCACGCTTGTGGTTGCTGGTGCGTTGCATTTGGATTTTGAAGAAGCGGAGCATTATAAAGAGAGCCCAAACACCACAAAGAATTGCTGCCGGTTCTGAAACCGACGATTGAAAAAAAAGTGGCAGATATCATTAAACGATGTGTTGCGGGGCATGACGTGGAAGAAATTTATCTGGTCGGAGGTACCTGCTGCCTGACCGGAGTGGAAGATGTTGTGGAAAAGTACGTCGGGGATCCCGACCTATCCCCCAAAAACCCCATGTTTGTGACGCCGCTGGGAATTGCAAAAAGCTGCACGAAAGAAATCATTATGTAGATGGAGGCAGGTATGGAATTGTTAGAGATGATCAAGGATGCGGGGATTATCGGTGCAGGCGGCGCCGGATTCCCGACACATGTTAAGCTGGCGGCCAAAGCGGATTATATTCTGCTCAACGGTGCCGAGTGCGAACCGTTGTTGCGGGTGGACCAGCAGTTGATGGAGTTTTATCCGGATGACGTCATTCGAGGCTTTGAAATGGCTGGCCGCCTGGTCGGCGCCGATCAGGCGATCATTGGCATCAAGGGTAAGCACAAGGATGTTATTGCGATTTTGGAAGAGCGCATTCAGGCGCTTGGATTTTCGGATTATGTGAAGATCGGCATTTTGCCGGACATGTATCCTGCTGGTGACGAGCAGGTTTTGGTATATGAAACAACGGGCCGTATCGTTCCCGAAGCCGGAATCCCGATCAATGTGGGCTGTGTGGTCTGCAATGTGGAAACGGCACTGAATATATATAAAGCGGCCAACGGACAAAGCGTAACGGAAAAATATATCACGTTGGCTGGCGATATTCCGAACCATGTTACCGTTAAGGTGCCGGTGGGAACGCCGATTCTGGACGTGCTGAAACTTTCCGGCATTGAAAATTTTGAAGATTATGCGGTCATTGACGGTGGCCCGATGATGGGACCGCTGCTGACCGATTACAGTGGTTATATCACCAAAAAAGAACAAAGGGTTTATCATTCTTCCCAAGGATCATCCGCTGATTCAGAAGAAGAGCTGCACTATGGAAGCAGCCCGGCGGGTCAACCGCTCCGCCTGTGAGCAGTGCCGCATGTGCACGGATCTGTGTCCCCGTTATCTTCTGGGGCATGATATGCAGCCGCATAAGCTGATGCGCATCGGCGGCTACAACATTGATGAAGTAGGCGGTAAGCTCAATGCACTGTTGTGTTGCCAGTGCAACCTCTGTGAATATTTCTCCTGCCCCGCAGGATTGCATCCGAGATTGAATAATCTCCGCTTCCGCAACGAGGTTCTGGAACAGAAGCTGCGTTATGAGCGCAAGACGGAAGAGTATGAAACCAGAGCAGCGCGGGAATACCGGAAGGTTCCGAGCAAACGTCTGGTGGCCAGATTGGGTCTGACGGCCTATGATTGCAAGGCTCCGATGGTGGATACCGACTTGAAGGTAAACAACGTTCATATCGCGCTGGGCCAGTGTGTGGGCGCTCCGTGCGAGCCGGTTGTTGCGGTGGGCGACCATGGAAAGCCGGCCAGATGATCGGAAAGATCCAGGAAGGTAAACTGGGGAGCACCAATTCATGCGTCCATCAGCGGCAAGGTGCTGAGCATTACAGACAGATATATTGAGATTGGAGGATAAGGAAATGCAGAGAGCGATTGGAATGGTGGAGTTTTCCAGCATTGCGCGCGGCATTTATGCGGCGGACCAAATGGTCAAGGTCTCCGAAGTGGAAGTCGTTACCGCAAGCACATCCTGCCCTGGAAAGTATGTGGCCATTGTGCATGGCGACGTGGCGGCTGTGAAGACTTCGATTGAAACGGGAGAGCGGGAAGCCGGTGAATATTACATTGACTCTATGGTGATCCCGAACGTCCATCCTCAGGTGTTCCCGGCCATTACCGGAGCCACCTGCACCGAAGGGGATCAATGCCCTGGGAATCATGGAGTCGTTTTCCATTGCTGCTATGCTGGAAACCGCAGATGCGATTCTTAAGGCGGCGGATCTGGACGGCGTTGAACTGCGTCTGGGCAACGGTTTGGGCGGAAAGTCTTTTCACCTATACGGGTGATGTGGCGGCCGTAAAATCCGGTACGGACGCCGGCAAGGAAATTGTGCAGAGCAAGGGTTTGATGGTAAACTTTGAAGTGATCCCATCTCCCTCGCCGGTTTTGATTCAGTCGCTGATGTAAATTTGAGTTTATAGAAAAAGGAGACCAAGTATGAAGCTGGAAACATTGGATAAAGACGTACAGTCCATTCAGGAAGCAAGAGTCCTGGCAAGACAGGGCAAAATTGCTGCACAGCAGTTTGCGAATTACACCGAAGAGCAGGTCGACCGTATTCTGCGCAACATGGTTAAAAAGCCATTGACAATGCCATTATCCTGGCCAAGATGGCAGTGGAAGAGACTGGTTTCGGCAAGGTAGAAGATAAGGTCTTTAAAAAACTATCTGGCAGGGCAGTTCGTTTATAACTATATCAAGGACATGAAAACCATCGGTGTAGTGGCGCAGGATACTGCCAACAAGGTCACCTCTGTGGCAGAGCCTATGGGCTTGGTCATGGGCATTGTGCCTTCCACGAACCCGACTTCTACGGCAATTTATAAAGCAATGATTGCCATGAAAGCAAGAGATGCGATCGTGTTTGCGCCCCATCCTTCCGCGTTCAAATGCACCAAGTTGGCTGCGGATCTGATGGCCCAGGCGGCCGAGGAAGCCGGCGCGCCGAAGAATGTCATCCAGTGTGGGAAACCCCACCATGGAATCGACCAATGAGCTGATGCATGCAAAGGGAAGTCAGCATGATTATTGCTACCGGCGGTCCTGGTATGGTCAAGGCCGCATACAGCGCCGGAAAGCCGGCTCTGGGCGTGGGCGCGGGCAACTCGCCTTCCTACATTGAGCGCAGCGCGAATATCCGCCAGTCCGTGGCAGATATTATCGGCAGTAAGACCTTTGATAACGGTACGATCTGCGCTTCAGAACAGTCTGTTGTGGTGGATGAGTGCATTGCCAACCAGGTGATGGATGAATTCCGCGCCAAGGCGGTTACTTCATGACAGCCGATGAAACGGCCAAGGTATGCAAGCTGCTCTTCAAGAACGGTACTTCCATGAATGCCAAGTTCGTCGGCAGAAGTGCAAAGTATATTGCAGATGCTGCCGGTGTTGCAGTTCCCGACGGCACCAAAGGTGCTTTTGGGTAAGCAGGATGGCGTTGGCCCCGCTTATCCGCTCTCTTTATGAAAAAGCTGACTACCGTGCTGGCATTCTATGTGGTGAAGGATTGCAACGAGGCCTGTGAGCTGAGTTTCAAGCTGCTTGAAAACGGCATTGGCCACACCATGAGCGTCCATACGGAGAACCCGGAGGTTGCGAAGGCGTTTTCCATCAAGCCTGCATCCCGCATCCTCATCAACGTTGGCGGCAGCCAGGGCGGTACAGGTATGTGCACCGGTCTTTGCGCCTGCGTTCACTTTGGGCTGCGGCACCTGCGGCGGCAGCGCTACCTCTGAGAATGTGACTCCGTTGCAGTTGATCAATATCAAGAAAGTTGTCTATCCTATCCGCAATGTGGATTCCATCCTGCAGGTCAATCCGAAGCTCAAAGAGCTGCTGGATCAGGTCAAAGCAGAAAAGGGCAGCAGCTGCTGCGGCGGTGCAACGCTGGAAAGCGTGCTGGCGACGCCCGGACAGAATGCGATCAGCGTGGGCTGCTGCACCGGCAAGAACCAGGCGGGCGGCATTTCCATCAATGAAGAAGAACTGCGCAAAATCATCCACGAAGTGGCTAAGAACATGCGCTGAGAAACGGAGGGAAGAGCACGATGGATGTACAGTGCGAAGAATTGCTGCGCATGATTGCTGCGGCAGTGAGCCGTGTACAGAATGAAAGCGGCGGCCCTGGCGCAATTCCCTTGGGAATCTCGAACCGGCATATTCACCTGTCTCAGCAGGATCTGGAGAAGCTGTTCGGGGCTGGTTACCAGCTGAACAACATCAAGGATCTGGTACAGCCGGGCCAGTATGCATGCAAAGAGACTCTGACAATCTGCGGCCCTAAAGGGGCAATTGAGAAAGTTCGGGTGCTGGGACCGGTACGTAAGCAAACACAGGTCGATATCTTGGCGGGCGATACGTTTAAGCTCGGTGTTAAAGGCGAAGTACGCATGTCCGGTGTGCTGGGAGGAACGCCCGGGATCACCCTGATTGGACCGAAAGGCAGCGTACAGATCCCGGAAGGCGTTATGATTGCGCAGCGGCATATCCATATGACCTGCGAGGACGCAGCGCGGTTCGGTGTGACGGACGGAGAGATTGTCGACCTTGAGTGCGAGGGCACACGTGCGGGTTTGCTCCACGACGTTGTGATTCGCGCCAATAACAATTCCAGACTGGAGTGCCATCTGGATACGGAAGAAGCTAATGCTCTGGGAATGACGGATCAATCGCATATCCGCATTGTCAAAAAAAGAGCGTGCATGAAATTGATATCTGACTGAAAAGGAGAAGAGAACTATGCAAAATCTGGAAATCCTGGTAAGAAAGCCCACCGAAGGCGAAATCGAGTATATCAGCAAAGAAATCACTTGGGAAAGCGATCCCTGCGAGTTTGATTTTGACTATGATCACAATGAAACCGCTCTGGTTATCTATGGCTGCGCAACGCTCCGTTATCCCGGCGGTGAAGTCACGGTTCGTCCCGGTGACCTGTTCTTCTGCCCCAAGGGTCTGCACACCCACTGGATCGTGCACGAGAAGATCAAGAAATACGAGTTTTAAGGATAAGAGGATGAGAGTATGAAAGGCGATATTTTAAGGTCGAAGATCCTCAGCGAGAAAATTATCCCGAACATGAATGAACAGTACAGAAAGCAGTTCCCCATCCCGGAAGGGCACAGAAGCCTTGGCATTTTACAGCGGACTGCGATGATGTCTGCTATATCGGAATGGATGAGGCAAATAAGAGCACAGACATTCAGATCGTACACGCCACTGCGCTGTATGCTGGTGCTGCGAATGCCAGCTTCAAACTGAGCGGTGAATTCTACGGTGCATTTTCCGCCCCGAATCCGGAAGATATCGTCAGTGCTTTCAAAATCATTCATCATGTTGTGGAAAACGATGCCTATTTTGTCAGCTGCAATGAAGATGACTCCATTGCTTATATTTCGCATGTGATCAGCCGTTCCGGGACCTATTGGCCCCAGATTTCGACGGTGAAGGAAGGCGAAGCACTGCTGTATGTGATTGCGCCGCCCAACGAATCCATGTATGCGATGGACGCCGCCTTGAAAGCGGCGGAGGTGGAAGTTGCTGCATTCTGGGCACCGCCTACCTACACCAACTGCGGCGGCGGCATCCTCAAGGGTGAGCAGTCCGCATGCCGTGCCGCTGGCGAGGCGTTTGCCAAAAGCCGTTCAATATGTAGCAGACCATCCGTTGCAGCAGCTGCCGGGTGGTGACCTCTCTGGTGGAATCCGTTAATCGAATTATTGAAGAATCCGTACCTGGCAAACAGGTTACGATTGCGCATGTAATTGCCTCTCCAATTCCCAGCATTTATGAATCGCTGGGAATTGAAGAGGGCGGCGCCATCGGAATCCTGACGCTCTCGCCCTATGAGACATCTATGATAGCCGCAGATATTGCAGTGAAAGCTGCGGATGTGGATATCGGGTTTCTGGACCGCTTTACCGGTTCCGTTGTGATTATGGGCGATGTACAAAGTGTGGAAACCGCGCTTAAAGCCGTTACGGAGAAATTGAAGACCATTTTGCAGTTTGATGTCGTGCCGGTAACGAAGACATGAAGAAAAAAACGCATTATGATTTTAGGCGCCAGAGAATCCGGGAAAACGCTGTTGGCCAATTATCTCAATGAAATTGACACGCCGCCCAAGCGTACGCCGCATATGGTATATGGAAGGAATACGCTGGATGTGCCCGGTTCTTATGTGGAGAGTAACGATATGCACAAGCATTTGATTGCCGCACAGCAAGACGCCTATTGTATGTTGATGTTGTGTGATCCAACGGCACGCAAGCGAAGCTATCCGCCGGGATTTTCGAAAGTATTCCGCATTCCGGTTCTGGGTGTAATCACAAAAGCGGATCTGGGTGCTGAAGATATGGAGCACTGCCGTGCGGAGCTACGGGCTGCAGGTGTGGAAGAACCTTATTACGAAATTTCCGTCCTGAGTGGGCAGGGAATGGACGCTTTGACGGAACGCATTAAGGCGATCTGGGAAGAGCGATTTTTGAAGAAAGGAGGATGCCGATGATTTACATTACAGAACAGAACCTGCGTGATTTGTATGGCAAGCAAGCCTTTGAAAGCTTTACGCTGGTTGAGGGAGAACGGCTGACGCCCGGTGCCCGGCAGTTTCTGGCGGACCGTCAGATTTCCATCGTGGGATCCGGCGGACGTGAAACCGTCCAAAACCGCCACGATCCGGATCGATGGGACAGAGGAATACAGCGCTGATGCGCCGACGCCCGCTGAGCCCAAAAACAGCACCCAGTGCCACGCCGGTGTGCGACGACACTGCCGCACCGGATCCCAATCTCTGCAATGAGAAACTCAAAGGCCGTTTTGTGCGCTCCAGGCGCTGTATTTGAAAACAGGCGACGGAACTGTACGCACAAAATCAAATCCTCGCCAATGAGATTTTTGATATGGAGTGCAGCCTGTGCAGCATTGAAGAGGGCAGCGCGATCAACATCTTGGTGCCGGGTACTTGCAGCGGCATGACCGCAGAGGATCTGAAACAACCCCATAGGGAATGTTTTCATATGACTCGGGCGATCCTTCTTGCAAACCACGGCACGGAAGCTGCTGCGCTGCATTATCTGAGAGGGGAAACCTATCGGTTTTACTATGAGAACGCAGACATGCTGACACAGACGCAGAAAGTTCATATTGCGTATTTGATCAATTTATTCTCGCAGATGATCCACAAGACCATCGGCGGCACGCTGTGCCAGAAGATGCAGAAATAAGGATAGAGACAACATGGGGCAGTTTTGGAAACAAAACTGCCCCCGGATAAAAAAGACAGCCGAGATGGAGGTGAAACAGGATGCAGGCATTGGGTATGATTGAAACAAAGGGTTTGATCGGCTCGATTGAAGCAGCAGATGCTATGGTTAAAGCGGCCAACGTCACCTTGATCGGCAAAGAGCATATTGGAGGCGCGCTGGTGACCGTAATGGTCCGTGGTGATGTCGGCGCGGTGAAGGCAGCGACCGATGCCGGTGCAGCTGCAGCGCAGCGTGTCGGTGAATTGATCAGCGTACATGTGATTCCGCGTCCTCATATGGAAGTGGAGTCGATTCTGCCGCACAGTCCGGAGGGACCCGACGATGAGGATGACGGGCCGCAGGAGCCGGAAAGCACTGACGAGGTGGTAGAGGCGGCAACGGAGCCTGAAGAACCGACAGAGCCGGAACAGACGTCAGCGGAGGAATTGGAAACAACGGAAGAGCAGGCAGAGAACACTGCAGCGGTGCCGGAGGAAACCGACGCTGCGGAAAATCCGATGACGCGTCAGAAGCTGGAAGCGATCCTCCAAAGCGAAGGGATAGAACAGGCAATGTCTGAAATCACATTCCTGCGCTTGGCGGAACTGCGTGAACTGGCCAAGGAATATCCGGAGCATACTCTGACCGACCGGAATTTGAAACGGATTGCGAAGGGTGAGCTGCTGGAAGCGTTCCGTACATTTTATGAGCAGGCTTGAGTGGCCGCAGTACAAAAGGAGGAAAAATCATGAAATATGATGCACTTGGAATGATTGAAACAAAGGGCCTGATCGGCTCGATTGAAGCGGCGGATGCCATGGTCAAGGCCGCCAATGTTACCCTGATCGGCAAAAGAGCACATCGGCGGCGGCCTGGTGACCGTGATGGTTCGCGGCGATGTCGGTGCGGTTAAGGCAGCAACGGATGCTGGTGCAGCGGCGGCACAGCGTGTCGGCGAACTGGTCAGCGTCCATGTGATTCCCCGTCCCCATGTGGAAGTGGAAACCATTCTGCCCAATTATAAACCCGAAGACTGAGGAAACTATTTTTGTTTCCGTGCTCAGCGGCGCTTTGACGCCAGGCTGAGAAAATAGAGAACGGCAGGCGGGGCTGTGACGAGAATTTTCGTGCAAGTAGAATCACTTGATCGCCCTGTGCGCCCCGTATATGATACGGCGATGCAGCGTTCTTTTTACTTTAGTCCCATTCCTTTCTTAACTCCCATAGAGTAGGATTTCCATTTTACAACCCCTGGAATGGAAATCTTTTGGTATGCAGGCGAAACACAAACCGCCTACATACCAAAAAAATGAAAACAAAGCGAAAGGAATAAAATAGATGGAACCTTTAGACAGCCAACAGATCCTTGCCATGTATGATCAGCTGGTGCAGCAGCCATTGCTGTGATTGACCGGATATGAAAATCATATACTGCAATCAGCAGGCACAGAAATTTTTTACAGCAAGGTATTCGGTGAGCAGGGAGTATTTGGGCTATTCGACCAGAAACTGTCACTCTCAGGTTAATCAGCGCAACATTGACGCGCTCTTTTTGATGTTTGCCATGGGAAAGCCCATGAATTTTTACCATGCCAACTTTCCTGGTGCAGAAGGCGGGAAGTGACAGTACTTCAATTCCCATATTGGGTCAACGGGAAAGTTGAAGGGATTCTGAAATCAACGTCGAAAGCAGCTTGCCGCCGGCGGACATGGTGAGCATCGGCGGGTGTTTCAGGAAACATAAATACTGCCGCCGATGTGCGGAGAAGGGTGTGAGAGCAGTATGAATCGGAGTGAAATTGCAGAGGATATTTTGAATCGGGAATGGAACCTGTTTCAGCAAGTCCAAAATGTGGGCGGACGGGCTTCCTGTCAGGAAGACGAACGGACTTTCCGCATTATGCGTGCTGCGCAGTTTGAGGCGTGGAACGAGGCTATGCTTGCTTCCTACCGGCAGGATTTGATCCAGGCAGAGGAAGCTGGCCGCAACCCGTTGTCTGAGAAGTACGGCTATATGATGCGCTCTACACATCCGCAGGAATATGAACAAATTCAGGATCTCCTGCCGCCGGTGTCGCCGGAAAAAGAGCGCCTTGTGGAGGAAATTCTGGCCATTGAGATCTCACAGACGGCAAAATTCCGCGCGATGTACCCCCAATCTTGGACGGCGCGGCAGGCCCCTTTACTACAGCAGAGGATCACGATGCGGTGACGTCTGTAGAAACTTATACCAGAGGAGAATTGCAGACCTATTCCGAGCGGACACTGGAACTTTATTTGAATCATCTCCGGAAACTGGAGCAGAACAAGGTGCTGTTTCCGCTGATTGTGATGAAAGCTACTGTGCGAGCCAACGGATACTTTTTCGCTGGATGAAGCGGAAAAGGTTTTCCGGTGAAAATGCAGGCTCTGATACAACAGAATCGTTTTGGATAACAGATTGACAAAGCAGTCACCGGCTGATATGATAGATTCAAAAGAAACAGCACAGCATGCAATGGTGTATGCTGATTGATTTGCGGCATTGAAGTCCAAAAACTCCTGAGTTTTTGGCTTTTTTCTTTTCGGAGCGCTTTCCGGAGGAAAATACTGCCGCACCGGCAAATTGGCGTCGGAACAGGGCAATGGTGCGGCTTGAAGGGAGCATGCGGCTTCGTTTCGAGCCACAGCCATGCCCGTCCGGGGCCGGCGCGCTTGGGCAAATGATCGTGTATAGACAAAAAAAGAACGTTCAGAAAAATGAGGAGTGAACACAATGCAAAGTTTCAAGCAGTATATGAAGAGAAAAAGATGAGCGCGGCAGAAATGGCTGCGCGTATTCCGGATGCATCTCATATTTTTTCGGATATTTTTCTTGCTCAGCCTAAAACGTTGTATGAGGCAATCAATAACCGCTGCCTGGCCGATTCCATGCGCAGCTGCACCATCACGACGTATTTGGATCTGTATCCGCTGGTGTGCTATACGGAGCCGATCCGCTTTGCCAAAAACCTGCAGGGTACATCTGTGTTCTGCTCTGCACTGACGCGCAAGGCGGTGGGCCAGGGCCTGGCAGATTATCTGCCCAATACATACTGGGATCAGCCAGCGCTGATTCGGGAATACCTTGATGTGGACGTGTTCGTGGTTTCGGTATTCCGATGGATTCTCACGGCTATTTCAGCTTGGGTGTCACGGGTTCGGACTCTGCTGAATACCTCAAGAAAGCAAAATGATTCTGGTGGAAGTCAACCAGCAGATGCCGTACTGTGCCGAAGCGCCGAAGGTGCATGTCAGCGAAGTGACGGCGCTGTGTGAAGCGGATTATGCGCTTCCTGTGCTGCCCCCGGCCGCTGGACGCTGTCAGCACGACCATCGGGAATCTGATTGCTGAGCAGATCCCGGACGGAGCCTGCCTGCAGCTGGGTATTGATCGATTCCGGACGCAGTGGGTATGGCGCTGAAATCCAAGCGGCACCTGGGCATCCACACGGAGATGCTGACCGACAGCATGATTGAACTGATTGAATGCGGCGCGGCGGACAACAGCTGCAAAGCGATTCATCCTGGCAAAACCATTGCTACGTTTGCCTATGGTTCCAAACGGATGTATGACTACATTGACCACAATCCGTCGGTCGCCATCCTGCCGGTGGATTATGTGAACAATCCCTATACCATTGCGCAGAATGACAATGTAGTTTCGGTCAATGCGGCGTTGGAAATTGATCTGAGCGGACAGGTTTGCGCAGAATCCATCGGAAACCATATGTTCTCCGGTTCCGGCGGACAGTTGGACTATGTGCGCGGCGCATTGATGAGCCGCGGCGGATTGAGCTTTATTGCGTTCCCATCCACGGCCAAGGGAGGAACTATCAGCAAGATCAAACCCTTCCTGGCGCCCGGTGCCGGTGTGACTACGGGCCGGAACGAAGTGGATATGATCGTTACGGAATATGGCATTGCCAAGCTGCGCGGCAGAACGTTCTCGCAGCGTGCCAAGGCTCTGATTTATTGCCCATCCCAATTTCCGGATGAATTGCTCTTTGAAGCCCGGAAAATGGGGTTGATGCTGTAAATCCACAGCAGCGTGGATGCCTGGGCATGTGCAAAAGTCTGTGGATAATGTGAAAATGTGCAAAAAAAAAGATAAATTTGCATTTTGGGGATCCGATAATTTGGTTTGACTGCTTTTTGCGATTTAATGCGCAGGAAGAAGGAAAATTCCGACGGGGTATGGAAAGGAGTTGTAAGAGCATGTACAATGTTCGAAAGGTTACCAAAGACTACTACTGGATCGGCGCCAATGATCGCCGTCTGGCTCTGTTTGAGGGCGTATACAAAATTCGAAGGGCGTATCTTACAATTCTTATGTGCTGTTGGACGAAAAGACCGTAGTGTTCGACACCGTTGATGCGTCGGCGTCTAAGCAGTACTTGGAAAATCTGGCGCATGTGTTGGCGGCCGCCGGCTGGATTACGTGATTGTGCAGCATATGGAGATGGATCATGCCGCCACGCTGGGTGATTTGGTCAAGGCCTATCCGGAAGTAACGATCGTGTGCAATGAAAAGGTTGCGCAGATCATGGAACAGTTCTTTGCGTTTGACGTGCGTACACGGCTGCACCTGGTGGCAGAGGGGATACGTTCTGCACAGGGCAGCATACGTTTATTTTTGTGGCTGCACCCATGGTGCATTGGCCCGAGGTTATGGTCACATACGATATCGGCGAAAAAATCCTGTTTTCGGCCGATGCATTCGGTACATTCGGCGCATTGGACGGTGCGCTGTTTGCCGACGAGGTGGATTTTTTCGGCGATTATCTGATGAAGCGCGCCGGTATTATACTAATATTGTTGGTAACACGGCAAACAGGTGCAGGATGCTGAAAAAGGCTTCCGGCATTGAGATCAAAATGGTTTGTCCGCTGCACGGTTTTGTCTGGCGCAAAAAATTCAATCAGTTCCTGAAAAGTATATTCAATGGTGACCTATACGCCGGAGGAAACCGGCGTCGTGATTGCCTATGGCTCCATTTACGGCAATACCGCCAATCTGGCGGATATTCTGGCTGCTAAGCTGACGGAGCGCGGTATTAAAGTCGCATTGTATGACGCTTCGTATACTGCGGCAGATGAGATTTTGGCTGCCGCGTTCCGGTACAGCCACCTGGTGTTTGCTTCGGCGACCTACAATGCCGGCATTTACATCGCCATGGAGAATCTGCTGCATGATATTGAACCACAATCTGCAGAACCGTACGGTGGCTTTCGTGGAGAATGGTTCCTGGCGCCTGCCGCCGGCGGGCAGATGCGCCGCCTGATGGAACAGCTGCCTGGCACCAAATTTATTGACGCTACGGTGACTGTTCGTTCCTCCCTGAAGGAAAAGCAGAGCGGGGAAGTGGATGCGTTGGTGGATGCCATTGCTGCTACGATCCCGGGCGCAAAGCCGGCAGTACCTTCCAAGGAAAAAGTCATTTCCATGCTCCGCAGCAATCCCGCAGAGCTGCTGACCATGCTGGCGGCAGCGGCAGCCCCTCTGCCGTTGCCACGCCAGTGGATCCCCTTGCGTTCCAGAAGTTCTCCTATGGCCTGTTTGTTCTGACAGCCCGGGACGGGGCCAAAGACAACGGCTGTATTATCAACACAGCCAGCCAGTTGACGGATCAGCCCAAACGGATTACTATTGCAGTTAACAAAGCCAACTACACCTGTGATATGATTCTGAAAACTGGTGAGTTCAATGTTTCTGTTCTGACGGAGGACGCTTCTATGGAAGTCTTCCAGCGCTTTGGTTTCCAGAGCGGAAAAACCGCGGATAAATTCCAGGGCTGCACCTATGCCGAGCGAGCGGCCAACGGATTTATTACGTGAAGGAAGCAACAAATGCTGTTCTTTCCGGAAAGGTTATTGCCTCGCAGGACTGCGGTACGCACATGCTGTTTATTGCCGATGTGACTGCAGCGCGGGTGCTCTCCGGTGAGCCGTCCGTGACCTATGGATATTTTTGCGCACATCAAACCCAAGCCTCTGCCTGCGGCAATGACAGACGCGCCAAAGGTGGGTTGGATTTGTAAAGGTCTGCGGGTTTGTGTATGAAAACGAAACGCTGCCGGCCGATTATATCTGCCCGATCTGCAAGCACGGCGTTGCGGACTTTGAACGTATTGTGCCTGCGGCTCCTGCAGCGCCGAAGAAAAAGAGCTGGGTGTGCAAGATCTGTGGCTATGTATATGAAGGGGACGAATTGCCGGCAGATTATGTCTGTCCGCTGTGCAAAAACACGGTGCGTCAGATTTCATTCAGCAAGGATAAAAAACAATAGTACCCGGAGCGCTTGTGAAGAGGCGTTCCGGGTCCTGTTTGATTTGCCTGCCGAATCCGTTGTCAAAAGAAAGGATGAGGAACCATTATGAGAAAGCTGGAAGGAAAAGTCGCTGTGATCACTGGTGCATCCAAGGGAATTGGAGAAGGGATTGCCAAAGTGTATGCCAAGTACGGTGCCAAACTGGTTCTGGCGGCCAGAGGCGCGCGGGTGCTGGAGTTTGCAGAGGAGCTTCGTGCGGCCGGTTATGAGGCCATCGGCGTTCGTACAGACGTAACGAACAAAGAGAGTGTGCTCAACCTGGTGAAGCAGGCGCTGGATACTTATGGAACCATCGATGTTTTGGTGAACAACGCTGGTGTATGTGTGCTGGGCGACCTGCTTTCGACCAGCGACGAGGATCGGGACTATCACATTGATATTAATATCAAGGGTGTCTGGAATGTAACCCGGGCGATTGCACCCATTATGATGGCCAAGCGGGAAGGTAAAATCGTCGTTATGAGTTCGGTCACCGGCGATATGGTGGCCGATCCCGGAGAGGCGGCTTACGCCATGTCCAAGGCGGCGCTGGTCGGCTTTACCAAAGCCGTTGCGCGGGAGATGGCTGATTATAATATTACCGTGAATGCTATTTGCCCGGGCTATGTGCGTACGCCTATGGTGGAAGGAATGGCCAAGCAGTCCTGCCCGGAAAACCCGGAGAGCGTGATTGATGGAATCGCCGCAGGCGTGCCGCTGAAACGGCTGGCACGGCCTGAGGAAATCGGCGAGCTGGCTGCTTTCCTTGGCTGTTACGAATCCAGCTATATCACTGGAGCGCAGATCGTGATCGACGGCGGCAGTACGTTGCCGGAAACATCGACCATGGGCGCATAACAGAGCGTTCTAATAGAAAGCGAAGCAGGGGCGGGAAGATTCCGCCCCCAGTTTTTTCTCGCCGCAGTGTCTGCGGCTGTTGAGCGCTGCGGCATCGCTGTGCTGAGAAAAATAATGTTTGCCGTCGTGGCGGACGGTGCAGAAAAACAGGCGCGAACATAGTTCGTGCCTGTTTTTCATTGAATCGGGCGAAGAAGTTGCGGAAGTGCCTTTTGTGAAGGATGCTTCATATTTTGGTTGACAGAACGTGTTTTCAGTGGTAATATGAAGTTAGCTTCACAAGAAGCTTACTTCATATTACGGAGGGGAAGCTATGAAGACACGAGTCAAGGAATTGCGTACACAGGCCGGGATGACGCAGCAGCAATTGGCGGATCTGGTTCGTGTATCTTCCCGAACGATTATTTCCATTGAAAAAGAGCAGTATAACCCCTCTCTTATGCTGGCATATCATATGGCTGAGGTATTTGGCGTGAGTGTTGAGGAATTGTGCTGCCTGAAAGAAAACAAGGAATTGGAGGACAGGGAATATGAAAGTTTACAATAGAAAAGGACTCCTTTAGGCGGCATATGGATGCTTTTGGCGCTTTGGAATCTTGTTCACGATTTCGGTTCGCCGGATCCGAATGCACTGGTTCAGGTGAGAGACAGTATTTTGTCCGTATTTTTTGTTGTTGTTGGGAATCACCTCTTTTTGGAGGGCTTTCTCAAGAAGGCGACAAGGGAGGATCAAATTGAAGAACGGGATGAGCGCAATCGTCTGATTCGCTATAAAAAGCAAAAGCGCGGATGCTGGATATTGCGTACGGCATTCTGTTTGTGTTCATGGTTTGCGGGATGATTGGATTTAAGCTGACTGCCAATCCGGTGTGGTTTGCCATCTTGGTTCTTCCGGGCCTGTTCCTGGGGGATTTCTGATCCTTGAGATTTTTGTTCAGTTGTACTACGAAAAACATGAATAGGAGGAAAGAGATATGAAACAGCACTCCCAGCCACGGCTTGTTAAAGATGAGCGGGACGCACAGATCGATACGCGGTCCAGAAGCGCGGCACTGGATTTTGTCATTGCGGCCACGCAGGTTTTGACGCTCATTTGTCTTGTCAAAGGCAATCCGGCGTGGAAAGGAAGCCTTGCGCTTTTGTTTATCGGTGCGGCGGCCGCATTGTTTTACAAATATGATCAGTATAAAGAAAGGCTATACATCCAGGTCGGGGTTGTGCTTGGCATCGTTGGCGTGGCATTGCTGGTATGGTTTGGTATCATGGGCTGATTGTGTCCGATGCGCTGCTGTAGCGGGCGCGGGGAGAGACCGTCCCCTGTGTTTTGTGGTATCGTTTTGGTCAAAGCAAAAATCCGCATTCAACGGCTGCGGCGCCGGGATTCCCCTGTCACGAAATGGAAGGCCCTGCGCCCGGAGATATAGGCGTTTTTCGAGAGCGAGGAAGGACAGCGGAGTTTGCCGAGTGGAAAGCACAGCAAGAACGGGACAAGATAAAACAGGGTTAACAAGAGGCGGGAACATCTTAACCGATGCTCCCGCCTTTGTTTGCGCCTGTCCGATAAATCTGAATTTTTCTTTTTTATTCGTCCAAAGCGTCACAAAGCTTGTCCATAATTTCAGAAAGAGCAGTTGGAATTCCTTCTTCCCAGTTTGGACTTTCTAAAACTTCTCCATCTAAAGCCATATACATCTCTTTAGGTATCTCTCTTTTCATTTCCTCTTCGTCAACTTCTTCTGTCCAGTCATAATCTGAATTATATGGATCATTTTAGGGTCAAAAGCATATTTTTGATTTTTATAATATCCTGAAATATAATTTTTTTCAAGAGTTTCAACAATATCAAAATCTTCTAAAGCCCAGCTGTCCTCTTCTTCACATTCTTTTTTTCTATTTTCATATTTCTTAAAAAATTGAGGATTCATATACCAATATAGGAATAGAGCTGTTCCCTTGTCAGTATCAGGCTGTTCTGCTATCCATTTGATAACTTCCTTAGAATTATCAAAGTTCCAATCTATTGCGAAAAGTTGTCTTTCTTTTGGAGAGTTTTCTTTAAATAATTTATAATTAACTGGTTTTCTAACTCATCAAATTCATTTTCGTCAATCTCTACATTTTCCCAATCAAAATCTTCTCTTAAAATATCTTCAATTTTTAACATATAAAGATACCTCCTAAAATTCCGATTTGTCGAGTAACCTTTTAAGTGAATTATAGCATTTGGTATATGAAAATACAAGGGCAGGAAAATCGCTCCCTGCCCTTGCCGGTCAAATTATATTATCAATAGAAATGATAAATCCGAACACATTACCCGCCTGGATAATGTAGTTCGGATTATCATTGTCTGGTCCGAGTGCTGAGATTCGAACTCGGGGCCTCTTGAACCCCATTCAAGCGCGATACCAAACTTCGCCACACCCGGATGTCAGCTTGTTTATGATACCACAGTTGGAAGCAAAAAGCAAGAGGGAATTTATAAGAAAGTGAAAAAAATTTTTGGAGGAAAACGAGTGTTGTCAGTTGACAAGCGCTTTGGTTTATGGTAAAGTATATTTTGCGTTTAGGCGTAATGTGGGGATTCAGACATGGAGAGATGTCCGAGTGGTTTAAGGAACCGGTCTTGAAAACCGGCGAGGCGCAAGTCTCCGTGGGTTCGAATCCCACTCTCTCCGCCATGCGCAAAGTAAAAAGAAGAGCGTATCAAGCAATCCATTCGACCTGCGGAAGTACCCAAGAGGCCGAAGGTGCTCCCCTGCTAAGGGAGTAGGCTGGAAAACCGGCGCGAGGGTTCAAATCCCTCCTTCTGCGCCACAAGAAACTGCCTTATTTGTTGGGAATAGGGCGGTTTCTTCTTTTTATTATGTTGCTTTTTCCTCGAAAAAGTTCCTGCTTATTGTTCCTGTTTTTTTTCGTTTACCCCTAAATTTACCTCCAACAGAATGTTTACTCCACCAGACGACAAGGTCTGGTGTTTTTTATGCTTTTTGGGTCGTTAAGGATCCATAATAGCTTTTGCATTCTGACGGCGGCTCTCTGCGTTTGAAATCCGCATCGCACTCGAACAACATGGCGTTACTTTCGGCCCGGAGTGTTGCTTTTTATCACTTGACGGAGAAGATGGGATTCGATATGATGAACAAAACCGGTAGGGCAACGCTCCGTGCGGGAGCGCTGCGTTGGGAAAGGAGGACAGGCTCTGTGCGGCTTATCATTTCACCAGCCAAAAAATGCGTTCAGACAGCGACAGTTTTGCTGTTGCGGCGCCGCCGCAGTTTCTGGGACAGGCGGAGGAACTGAAAACATATCTTCAGACGCTGGATTATGACCAGTGCCGCGCGCTGTGGCGCTGTAACGATGCCATTGCCGCGCTGAATTTTGAACGCGTCCGCCATATGGATCTGCGCCGCGCTCAAACACCAGCCCTGTTTTCCTATGATGGCATCCAGTATCGCTACATGGCGCCCAATGTGTTCTCGGAACGAGAGCTTTCCTATGTGCAGGAACATCTCCGCATTCTGTCCGGGTTTTACGGCCTGCTGCGCCCCTTTGACGGGGTAGAGCCATATCGCATGGAAATGCAGGCAAAGCTGGCAGGGTTTCGCTGCAGTACGCTCTACGAATTCTGGGGGGGCGTCGCTGGCGGAGGCGTTGGCTGCGGAGGACGCATGCCTTGTTAATCTGGCGTCTCAGGAGTACAGCAAAGCGGTGCGGCCCTACTGGGGGACACAGCGGCGATGGGTGGAGTGTACCTTTGCCGAGGAGGTGGGCGGCAAGCGCCGGGGAAAAGGCCACGCAGGCCAAAATGGCGCGGGGCGCCATGGTACGCTATCTGGCGGAGCGCCAGGCCCGGGAACCGGAAGAGATGCGAGGCTTTGACCGTTTCGGGTTTTCCTATGACGCGGCGGCGTCCTCGCCGGATCATTTTATTTTTGTGAAAGGAGCATGATACCATGCTGCAAGTTGGAACAAAAAGCGCCGGAATTTACTCTGCCGGACAAGGATGGAAATCTGGTTTCCCTGAAAGACTTTCAGGGGAAAAAGGTGGTGCTGTATTTTTACCCCAAGGATAACACTGCAGGCTGCACCAAGCAGGCCTGCGCCTTTGGCGCAAATTATACAGCGTTTCAGGCGAAGGGGGCCGTGGTGATTGGCATCAGCAAGGACAGCACCGCATCCCATGGCCGCTTTGCCGCGAAGTATGACCTGCCGTTCCTGCTGCTTTCCGACCCGGAGCTGCAGGCGATCCAGGCTTACGATGTGTGGCACGAAAAGACGATGTGCGGCAAGACGAGTATGGGCGTGGTCCGCACAACCTATGTCATCGATGAAAACGGCAGGATCGAATGGGCCAAGGAGAAAGTCAAGCCGGAGGTCAATGCCGGGGAGATTTTGGAATATCTTGGCTAAAAATAAAATACAAATAGTGATATTTTGCTTGAAATATCCGAATTTGAATCAAAAGAGCCGCCCGTTCGGGCGGCTCTTTCTGTCAATGTTATTCGTGAGACTTGCGCTCGGAATCGGACCAGGGATCGGGTTTCTGCGGACGTTCCCATGGTTCCGGACTGGTTCCGGGTGTACCGGCGGATGGAGCTTGCGGTGGTGTCTGCGTCTGGGGTTCCTCTGCCGGTGGAGCGCCATTGTCCAGCGCAGGTGGGGGCGCCGGCGGTGTGCTGCGGGGTGCGGTATTCCATTGGCTGCCTGCATGGTCCCAGCTGCCGGAGGAAGCGGAGGGCGGGCTGTATGGGCCGTTGTAGGGGCCGGAGGTGTGCAGGGGCATCTCCGCTGCCGGCAGTCATGCCTTTTTTCGGCGCAGATCGTATCGTAAAAGGCGATGTCAGTCAAAGTAATATAAGGAATCAGCCAGATGCCGAGGAAACCCATGGTAAACACATCAAGGATCAGCCAACCCAGGAAGGACAGATCCAGCACAAAAAGCTGCCATTTGTAGCCGTAGGTCTGTTCTTTGCTCAGGTTGATGGCCTCCAGAATACCGAGATCGGGGTTTTCCAGCAGGTTATAAAGGGCGAAGCGGTAGCGGTATGTGGCGATAATGCCAGAATAATCAACAGCAAACTCCACAGAAAAATAAAAATGCCTGCGACGATTTCCAGCAGGATCACTTTGCCTGCAATGGAAAACCCGTCAAACAAGGTGCTCAGCGGCATTTCTTTTTCCCCGGCGGATCGCCAGGCAATAGGTGGCGAAGCCTGCAGCCAGGACAATGGAAATCAGCCAGACCAGAATGGTGATAAACCAGTTAATGGGACTTGGCATCAAAACTGTGGAGTAATAGGAGTAAGACAGGTAATAGGGAATGCCGAACAGCTGCAGCATGGTTTGCTCAAAGGCACTGAGGGCGAAAAACGATAATGACATATATAAGCCCGATTTGGTATGGACTGACACGGGCAGTGCGCATCAGGTTCCGGCGGCTTGTTTCGCTTGTGGGCGGTCAATGACCATATATAATCTTCCTTTCTAAATCGGTACAGAGACACGGGAGGATCTGTGCCAATCATAATATTAATAGTATAACATGACACGGTGTATTACACAAGAAGGGAAATCTGCAATGCCGTATGAATGGAAGAGGGACGGGACGATGGGGCATCCGCCTGCTGCGCGAAAAACTGACTTGACATTTGCGGCGGGCTGTGTTATATTCAAGAAAAATTTGATCCTGCGCGCCGCCGGGTGCAAAAGCGTTTGTTTCTCTGTCGATAGGCCTTAGAAGACAGAGGGGCAGACGTTCTTTTTTTTTGCCCTTTTGCCAGCAGACAGAATCGGAAAGAGGAGGAAAAACAATGGCTTGGGTTTATTTGGTATTGGCAGGGGGACTGGAGGTGTTCTGGTCCACGTTCATGAAATTGTCCGAAGGATTTTCAAAGCCGGGATATACGGTTCTGACCCTGGTGGGGATGGCTGCAAGTTTTATCCTGTTGGCACAAGCCACCAAGGTGCTGCCCTTGGGCACATCCTATGCCATATGGACAGGTATTGGTGCGCTGGGTGCGGTAATCGTGGGCATTGTGCTGTTTCGGGAACCGGCTACGGCACTGCGTATTTTTTCGTGGCGCTGCTTTTGGCGGGCATTCTGGGACTGAAAATGACTTCCGGCCACTGAAAAAAGGGGCGGCGCCCGTCATGGCGCCGCCCCTTTGTCATATTTGCCTGTGGGCAAAGAATGTTTCATTACTCCAAAATGGCTCCCCGGTCTGCAGAAGAGACCATTTTTGCATACCGGGCCAGATATCCGGTTTTGATCTTCGGCTCAGGACAGACCCAGTTTGCCTTGCGGCGGGCGAGCTCTTCTTCACTCACTTTCACACAGATCGAACGGTTGGGGATGTCGATGGCAATGACATCCCCCTCCTCCACCAGTCCGATGGGGCCGCCGGAGGCCGCCTCCGGGGACACATGGCCGATGGAGGCCCCCCGGGTGGCGCCGGAGAAGCGGCCGTCGGTGATGAGCGCCACGTCCTTGTCCAGGCCCATGCCCGCGATGGCGGAGGTAGGGTTCAGCATCTCCCGCATGCCGGGGCCGCCCTTGGGGCCCTCGTACCGGATGATGACCACATCGCCCGCCACAATTTTGCCGGCGTAGATGGCGGCGATGGCGTCGTCCTCGCAGTCAAACACCCGGGCGGGGCCTTCGTGCACCATCATTTCCTGAGCGACGGCGCTCTGTTTGACCACGCAGCCGTCGGGGGCCAGGTTGCCTTTGAGCACGGCAATGCCGCCGTCGGCGGAGTAGGGGTTCTCGATGGGGCGGATCAATTCGGGATCGCGGTTAACGACGCCGGAGAGGTTTTCAGCGATGGTTTTGCCGGTGCAGGTCGGCAGCGTGGTGTCGAGCAGATTGGCCTTGACCAGCTCGGCCATGACGGCGTATACGCCGCCGGCCCGGTCGAGATCTTCCATGAAGGTGTCACCGGCGGGCGCCAGGTGACACAGGTTAGGAGTCCTGGAGCTGATCTCGTTGGCCATATCGAAGGACAGTGCAATGCCGCATTCGTGGGCAATGGCGGGCAGATGGAGCATGGTGTTGGTGGAGCAGCCCAGAGCCATGTCGATGGTTTCGGCGTTGTGGAAAGCGGCCTCGGTCATGATGTCCCGGGGGCGGATGTTCTTTTCCACCAGTTCCATGATCTTCATGCCCGTGTGCTTGGCCAGGCGCAGTCGGGCGGAGTAGACGGCGGGGATGGTGCCGTTGCCGGGCAGCGCCATGCCGATTGCCTCCGAAAGGCAGTTCATTGAGTTGGCGGTGTACATGCCCGAGCAGGAGCCGCAGGTGGGGCAGGCGTTTTCTTCGTATTCTTCCACGCCCGCTTCATCCAGTTTGCCGGCGTAATAGGCGCCCACGGCCTCGAACATGTGGGAGAGGCAGGTGCGGCGGCCGTCGTTTAAGGTGCCGGCCATCATAGGACCGCCGGAGCAGAAGATGGTGGGGATATTCATCCGGGCCGCGGCCATAAGGAGGCCGGGGACATTTTTATCGCAGTTTGGAATCATCACGAGCCCGTCAAACTGGTGGGCGAGCGCCATGGCCTCGGTGGAGTCGGCGATGAGGTCCCGCGTGACAAGCGAATACTTCATGCCAATATGGCCCATGGCGATGCCGTCGCACACGGCGATGGCGGGGAACTCCACCGGAGTGCCGCCGGCGGCCCGGACGCCGGCCTTCACCGCCTCGGCGATCTTGTCCAGATTCATGTGGCCGGGGACAATCTCGTTGTAGGAGCACACCACGCCGATGAGGGGGCGCTCCAGTTCCTCCTTGGTATAGCCCAGGGCATAGAGCAGGGAGCGATTTGGTGCGGCAGGGATGCCTTTTTGACTACGTCACTGCGCATGATGAGTGCCTCCTGTATCATGAAAATAAAAAAATACTGTAGGTTGTATGATGATACTTGCATTGTCTGACTACATAGTATATCATAGAAAAAAAAGATGTCAAGGGCAGATGGAGAGTTTTGACCATGGAAAAGAAAAATTTATCTCAGCAGACGATGGAGCGGCTGTATAACACCATTGTGGCGGAAAAGCGGATGCAGCCGGGGACAAGCTGCCCAATGAGCTGGAGCTTTCGGAACAGCTGGGCGTCAGCCGCGCCACGCTGCGGGAAGCACTGCGGATGCTGATTGCCCGGGGGCGTGCTGGAGGTGCGCCGGGGAAAAAGGCACCTTTGTTTCCGAACGGGTGGAGGAGATCGAAAATTTCGGCTTTTCGGACGTGGGGCAGTTGCGGGGGCAGTTGAGATCTGTTCGAGCTGCGGGAAATTTTTGAACCGGGGGCGGCCCGCCTGGCCTGCCGCCGGGCCACGGAGGAAGAACTGGCAGAGATCCTGCAATGCGGTGCGGCGGTGGAGAACTGCATTCGGGCGGGAGAGGACCGCACGAATGCGGACCGGGATTTTCACGCCGCTATCGTTCGCGCCACCCACAACGAGTTCATGATGCGCCTGTTGCCGGTGATCAGCCGGGCGGTGATTACCGCTGTTGCTGCGGATAAGCATGGGGAAGAGCTGGCGGAGGACACGGCGCGCGATCACGCTCTGCTGATGGAATTTTTCCGCCGCCGGGATGAAGTGGGAGCGGAGCACGCTATGGCCATTCATCTGCGGCATGGAGCAAATATCCTTGGGGTAGCGGAAGCGGAACGTTCGCTCTGAGGTTTTCCGAAAAAGCCGTCCCTGGTTTTGATATGTAAAGAGTATTTGACATTTTAGGAAGGTGTGGTATATTTGAAAATGTCAAAAGAATTTTACATAGCGCCTATGAAATGAAAGGGGTATTTTTATGGGAAGCGAAGGATTTGCGCTGTGGGGCATGTTGTTCCTGGGATTGCTGGCCGGATGCGTGGTGTTGATTATTGGCATGTTTGTTTCCATGATCCGTATGGATATCGGCGATGAGCGGCGGCAGCTCATTGTGGGGAAAAAGCTGCATTGTTTCTTTCACCGGCATCGCGGGATATTTGCTGCTGAAACGGTTGTCACAATCGTCCGCGCGCAGCGAATGGAGGTTAATCCCTTTTCCGTACTGACGGCTATGGCGGTGATATTTACCCTGGCGCTGGCATGGAACAAGCACAAATACGGAGGGTGAGGCGCTGCTGTGGAAAATCAGATTCATGTCCTGCGCAAACAGCTGGGAATTTCTCAAGAAGATCTGGCCCGGCGCTGCGGCGTTTCCCGACAGACGATCAACGCGATTGAAAACAATAAATACGATCCCACCCTGGCGCTGGCGTTTCATTTGGCCCAGGTACTGGGCACTACAGTGGATGCCCTGTTTCGTCCTGCGCAGTAAGCGGAATGGATGCAGGATGCGGAGGCAAAAGGAGAGAAGAGAGATGGAACTGGAAACTGCTCTGACGGAATTTTTTGAAATGCGGCCAATTTTGGCACAGGCACGCATGGGCACTTATTTTATCATTCCGCTGCGCTATGAGGCGGGCGCGCTGCGTCATGACCGGATTCAGGCGTTGGGAAGGCCCTGGGACGTGACGACGATGGATTTGAGCGAAACGGTAAAGAGATTGTTTTATGCCGATGACACGGCGTCCATTGGCGGATGCTATCGAATCGACGCGGAAGCGTTGTGCCAAGCGCTGTTTGGCGGGGAAACAGCGCTTGGCATCACGGGTTTTTCCGTTTCCGACAAAAATGGCTGCGCGGAGCGGCTTCCCTTTTCCTTTTACCATGCTTACCTTTACTATTTCCATACGCGGGTGGCGTTTTTGTGTCTGGGCATCGGGTATGGGGATATGCGTGTGCTGCGCTGGATCTGCAATTTGGGGTTTGCCGAGAGCCGTGCCGATTATCATTATAGGGATGCATTTGGCCAAGAGCATGGCTTTGTGCTGGAAAAGCAGCTGGAGGAAGTTCTGCGCGGCTGGGGCTGGAAGGCTTTTTGCACCCAGCAGCGCGCTGCTGCTGGAGGCGTATGTGGACAATGTGGCAGTTGTGCCGCAGCGGTTCCGGTCACTGGATACGATCCGGCGGGCGGCTTTCAATCTGCATTTGATGAGTCCGCCGAACGCACTGGCCGAGGATGATTCGGAGGAGGATGTGGACTACGTTTACGCGGTGAAAACGCAGGAGTGGGGAACTTATCGCTGGGGCTGCTGCGTTTCTTCACAAACGATTTCCTATATTATGGCCAATGAAACGCTGGATATCGATGCTGAGATGGCGGCTCAGGCGCAGGACGGCCTTCCGCTGCTTCTGATGGCTCTGTACGAAAAATACACCTGCCTGCGCTTTGCGCAGTTGATTATGGCGGCGGACAAAAGAGTGTGAAACAGCTGCGCGGCCTGAAGCAGGTCATGCTGGAGTTTCAGGCGTACGGCACAGTGGATCCGGCGAATATTTCGCGCTGGCATAACATCAAACGTATTTATCAAGTGGTTGTGGAGAGCAATCGGGTGCCCCAGGCCATTGAGGACGTCAGCGGGAAATTGAGCATTTTGATCGAGCACCAGCGGGAAATTGAACGGGCCAGGAACGATATGGTGGTTAGCGTGATCACGCTGTTTGGTATTATTTCCATTCTTGCTTCGGTGCTTTCGATCATTCAAATTCTGTCGGACGGCAGCCAGGCAGCATGGCTGGGCATGATCAGCTCTGTCCTGCTGTTAGGGGCATTGCTGGTGGTCATGGCGTTTTGGGGCAGACGAGAGTAATAACTGGCTCAACTGCGGCGCTTTGTTCCGAGCAAGCCGAATTTTGTTTGCGATGTTTTTGTTCCCTTTTTACCCTTTGGATTGATTTAGGATATATGAATATCCTCCTTCCATTCAATGAAAGGAGGATGTTTTGTGCATACAAAGTTATTAGCTTATATCATGTGTTGCCATATCAAATATAACAGCAATAAATGGGCAGGGTAAAAGGCATAGCAAGCATATTGGAACCATTTGGAATGATACCCTTGTTTGCCACTATAAAGCCAGATGGGAATTAACGAAAGCAACGCAAAGCCCTGCTGTACGATTTGGAATTCATATCCGGCAAGGGATATAGAATAGAAATAGCTGCCAAGTACCTTGATATTTAATAGAGCTAAGCATATAAACTGTCCCAAAAGCACCGCCATTTCTTTTCGCGGAAGATATAAAATACCAGAACAGTCAACACACCTGCGCCAAAGTAGTCAACCATCGCAATTGTCCCAAGAAGATAATCAATCAGCGCGGTTATCACGATGACTGGCCATGTTAACCACCATTTTCCTTTTACTTTTGCTTTTTCTATTAGGGTTATGGATAATAATGCAATCAAAAAAGTCCAAAGAACATTTTGGTGGAACGGATAGATTGGCGAGCTTCCATAGATCAGATTAAACGGAATTTCAGAGACGATAGCAAAAATAAACAATCTGCTTATATACTTGCGGACATTGGCTGTATGAAAAAACCTTCCACTATCATAAAAGCAAAAATAGGGAAGGCAACTCTTCCAATACAGGTCATCCACTCTTGGGCAGGGAACAGTGTAGCCCAAAGATGGTCGCATAGCATCAGTATCATTGCCAGAATATGTAGGGAAAATGAACTGATTCCCTTCGTTTTTATTTGTACCATTCAACTTCTCCTTTTTGATTTTCAATCCTTTTGAACAGGGAGCTGTATCTTTACAAAACAGATGATTTTTCCATTTATTCACTTCATAATGCATCTTTTGGTTACTTTATCATATTTTTTATTCATATCAATGTTTGCTGAAATCGACGGAGTTAAAACCACCAGTCCAAATGTAAAAGAGAGATTTTTGTCAAATCTTGCAGAATGTCAGGAAGTATGGTATAATAAATTCATATAGTTCTATCATGATATGATTTGGAAACGGAGGAGGAACTTTTATGGCATATTGTAAACAGTGCGGCGCGGAACTGGAAGAGGGCGCAGCGTTTTGCCCCCAAGTGTGGCGCGGCTCAGAATGAAGCGCAGCAGTCCAATCCGGAGAGCGCACAGCAGACGCCGCCCCCGGCTTCTAGTGTGGACTGGGTGCAGCAGAATTCCTATCAGAGTCAGCCACCGGTGAATGACAGCGGCAGTATCGGCTGGGGCGTCTTGGGTTTTTATCCCGATTGTAGGCTTGATCCTATTCCTGGTGTGGAAAGATCAGAAGCCCAGAACGGCAAAAGTCGCAGGTGTCGGCGCATTGATTTCGGTGATTGTCGGCGTGATCTGGTATGCGCTTGTCATTCTCGTAGGCTTGGGCAGTGCCATGATGTATTAATCGGGCATGATTCCCTGGCTGTACCGCGTTTTGCCGATGCTGTTTGGTTGCCATTGCAGGGACGATCGGTCTTTTCAGTGGAAAGGGAAGCGTTTTTCCACTGTGCGCCCGTTGCACCGGCGAGCTGGTCGGGGTGCGGCGGCAGCGTTGAGCTATGCCGTTTTTCATCCCGGCCTGGGTGTGTTGGCCCTTTACTGGTGCCGATGCTTATAGACGGCGGCGTGCAAGCAGCCACGCGGTATGAAAGTACGAATCTGCGGCGGCTGGTCACCGGGGTCTGCTTTGGATATGGTATTGTGTGCCTGTTTCTGTTGAGCACAGGTTATGCGTTCCGTTTCGGGGTGTCCCTGGGCAGCCGGCTGATTTGATGGAAAGAAAAAGCGCGCTTGGGCGCGGCGTTAGCCGCACAGGCGCGCTTTTCGTTGTATGCCTGGCTGCGGTGCAGTGGAAACCGACGGTTCTACCGCCGGTCGATTGACATTTTGCGGTGCAGTTTTACCATGAGCGGTGAGGTGAGGACACGATGGAAGAGGAACGGCGGGAGAAAAACCTTGGCTCCTTTTGTGGCGGCGCTGCGCCGGGAAAAAGGATGGACGCAGAAAGAATTGGCGGAGCGCCTGCATGTGACGGATAAAGCGGTCAGCAAGTGGGAGCGTCGGGTGAGTATGCCGGACACAGCGCTGCTGATTCCACTGGCGGAAACGCTGGGCGTCAGCGTGACAGAGCTGCTGCGGGGCGAACGCCTGGAATCGGATGCGCCGCTGGCGCAGCGGGAGGTGGGAAATGCTGGTGGAGGGGGCGGTCCGCCTCTCGGCCGGGGAACAGCAGCGGCGGCAGGAAGAACGGCAAAATGGAAACGGCGCTGGTGGTTGTGCTTGCCGCTGGCAGTATTGGGAATGGCGGTATTGCTTCTGTGCGCTCCAGATCCGGCGGTATTCGGCGGCGTGCTGCTGGTGGAAGGGTTGTGTCTGGGGTTTGGCGCGTATCTGTGCTTCGGGATCCGGGATGTGCTGCCGGCCTATTATGATGAAAACCGGATCACCAGTTACAGCGACGGAATATTCCGTATGAATTTGGCGGGCATTGCGCTGAATAACCGTAACTGGCCTCATATTATCCGCACCTGCCGTTTGTGGCTGATAGGGACGCCGGTGGGGTTTCCGCTGCTCTGTCTGATGCTGCGTGCGTTCCTGCCGCCGCTGGGCTGGCTTCCTCTGTCTCTGATTGCGGTGTTGGGCTTTTTTTTGTGCCGGTGGTGTATGCGGCGAAAAAATATGAATAAAACAGCGCCGTGCTTTTCCTGTTCGGGAAAATACGGCGCTGTTTTCGGTGTGGCTCAAGACAGGATCATGTCGATGCCGGCATGCAATGTTTCCTCGTCCAGAGCAGATCGGCCTTGAGCAATGAGGAAGCCGTCGGCGTCGATAAAATAGGTGGTGGGCAGTGTGCGCACGCCGTAGGTGACGGCGGCATCGGCGTCCGTGTCGTAGAGGACAGGGGAAAGTGAATCCCTGTTCGGTCACATAGGCGGACGCGCTTTCGAGGGTTTCCGTCCGCCGGTCATATTGACCATAACAAACTGAACCTCATCACCCCATGTATCATAGGCTTGGAAGACGCCCATTTCGCTCTTGCAGGGACCGCACCAGCTGGCCCAGAAGTTCAGCACAATCGGGGAACCGGCAAATCGGACAGTTGTACGGCGTTGCCGTCAAGATCGTATGCCGTAAAATCGGGTGCAGCGATAGGCTCCGGTGTTGCACTGTCGCTTTCGGGCGCGGACGGGGAGCCAGTGCGCCGCTGGAGGGAGCGAGCTGGGTGTACAGCACAGAAGCGCCGAGGAGCAGGGCGGCCAGAAGCAGAATAATCCAAATTGTTTTATGCTGTTTCAAGAAAACTTCCTCCGTTTACGATAAAGTGTGAGCAGGCGGCCTCAACAGTCCGGTGGCCATGAGCACGCCCACCAGGATCAGGAAACTGCCGCTGAATAGTTGATTATGGCATAGTGGCTTTTGATCCAGTCAGCAGATTTGAGCCGGTCGATCAGCACGGCGCTGATCAGAAACGGCAATCCCAGGCCCAGGGAATAGATTAGTAGCATCAGCATACCGCTGAGCACATGCCCCTGCTGGGAGGCCAGCATCAGAGCAGACCCCAGAAAGGCCCCCACGCAGGGCGTCCAGCCCAGAGAGAAGATGAAACCAAGCACCATGGCGGAGAAAAAGCCCAGGTTACGGGTGCGGATGGCCTTGCGGCTGCCCCGGAACAGGTTCAGCTGAAATACGCCCAGAAAATGCAGGCCAAAAAAGATCACGATCAGGCCGCAGACAAGGTTGACAACGTTCTGGTAGGCAGTCAGGAAAACTGCCTAGGGTACCGGCCAGCGCCCCCAGCGCCATGAACACCAAAGTGAATCCCAGTACAAAGCCAAAGGCGTGGAGCAGTGTTTTTGTGTGTCTTTAGCCTCGCTGCCAGCAAAATAAGAGACGTAAATTGGAAGCATCGGCAGCAGGCAGGGGGGAGATAAAGGTGATGATACCCTCGAGAAAAACGATCAGATATTGCATGGAGACAGTGTTCCTTTCGCAGATTGGGGAGAGGAAAACCGGCTCGCTGCAATGCAGTGGGCCGGTTTGTAGCATTTGAAGGGAATTATTTGGAAGCGGCGTCCAAACCGGCATCGCCGGACTCGGCGTCTTTCCAGAGCATTTCATTGCGCAGCCGCCGACCGTCTCCAGGGGATGCTTGGCCAGGTTGGCGCGCTTGGAATTGAAGAAGGTGCGGCCATTTTTGTTCTCGGCGCCACTTGCCGGCGAACGTGCCGTCCTGAATGTCCGGACAGGACTGCGCGCATGTTGGCCTTGACCTGGTCGTGGTCGATGACCCGGGGGCCGGACACATACTGCCGAATTCAGCGGTGTCGGAAATGGAGTAGTTCATGGCAGCCACACCGCCCTTGTTGATCAGGTCGATGATCAGCTTCATCTCATGGCAGACCTCGAAGTAGGCGTTCTCCGGGGCATAGCCGGCCTCGCAGAGCACCTCAAAGCCGCACAGCATCAGGTCCACCACGCCGCCGCAGAGGACGGCCTGTTCGCCGAACAGGTCGGTCTCGGTTTCGATATCCATGGTGGTCTCCATGATACCGGCCCGGGCGCCGCCGATGCCGGCGATATAAGCCAGGGCAATGTTTTTGCACTCGCCGGTGGCGTCCTGCTCCACAGCGATCAGGCAGGGTACGCCTTTGCCTTCCACATACTGACCGCGCACGGTGTGGCCGGGGCCTTTGGGTGCAGCCATGAACACATCGACGTCAGCGGGGGACAATCTGCTTGTAACGGATGTTAAAAACCGTGGGCAAAAAGCGATGGCGTTGCCGGCAGACAGGTTGGGGCCGATGGACTCATTATAAATATCGGCAGCGCGCCTGTCGTTGACCAGGATCATAATGATATCAGCCTTCTGAGTGGCTTCGGCAACCGTATAAACTTCAAAACCGTCCTTGACGGCTTTCTCCCCAGGATTTGCCGTGACGCAGGCCAATGATTACATCGCAGCCGCTGTCGCGCAGGTTCTGGGCATGGGCATGGCCCTGAGAACCATAGCCAATGACAGCGATCTTCTTCCCCTTGAGGTATTTCAGGTCGCAGTCCTTTTCATAGTACATTTTTTGCCTTCATGTCATAGCAGCTTGCCATAATTAAATTCTCCTTTTTCTTTGTTATTATCGTTGATCGTAGAGCCGCCCCGCCCAGGGCGACCATACCGGTACGAACCATTTCATGATGCCGAAGCCCTGCAGGAGTTTTTGGATAGCGTCCACTTTGGACTCGGCGCCGATAATGGCAATGGTCAGGGAATTGAGGGACACGTCAATGATGGAAGCACGAAAGATGTTGGCAATCTGAATGACTTCGTTGCGGTCCTCACTGTTGGCGGCGCGTACCTTAATCATCACCAGCTCGCGGCGGATGGAATCGTCGGGGGACAGCTCCTGCACCGAATAGACCGGAAACAGCTTGCGCAGCTGATTGGCGATCTGCCGGGCGGAGGCGTCATCCGTATCGATTTCAATGGTGATGCGGGAGATTTTGGGATCATCGGTGGTGCCGACGGCCAGGGAATCGATGTTGTAGCCCTTGCGGGAAAACAGGCGGGACACCTGACTCAGAACGCCGGCGGTGTTTCCACCAGCACCGAAAGCGTGTGCCGGGTAGTTTCGTTCATGGATCATCGCTCCTTTCCGTTAATCCAGCAGGAAGTCCGTGTTGGGCTTTCCGCCGGGCACCATGGGATGCACCATTTCGTCGATATCGATGGCGCATTCGATCAGGCTGGCTTTGCCGGAGGAGAGGGCCTTTTGGAAAGCGGCCTCAAAGTCTCCGATGTTGCTGACGCGGTAGCCGTCAATATCATAGGCCTCGGCCAGCTTGACAAAGTCAGGGCCGCGATCCAGCGTGGTTTGGGGAATAGTGTTTGTCGTACATCAGCGTCTGCCACTGGCGGACCATTCCGAGGGTCTGGTTGTTGAACAGTACTGTGATAATGGGCAGGCCGTAGTGCTGCACAGTAGCCAGTTCATTGCAGTTCATACGGAATGAGCCGTCGCCGGTGGCATGGACAACCACTTTGCCGGGGTTGCCGATTTTAGCGCCATAGCGGCACCCAGGCCGAAGCCCATAGTGCCAAATCCGCCGGAAGTGATGAGCTGGCCGGGACGGTTGAAATGAAAATACTGCGCTACCCACATCTGATGCTGGCCCACGTCGGTGGCCATAATGGCGTCCCCATCGGTCAGGCGGGTGATGCTGTCGAGCACTTCCTTGGGCAGGAGTTTACCTGGGATCGGCTGCAGTTCCACTTTTTGTTGGAGAAGACATATTCTTTCCATTCGGGATAGTCGTGGGCGGTCAGCTTTTCATTCAGCATTTCCAGTACGCGGCGGGCGTCGCCGATGATGTGGTGGTCGGTGAGGACATTTTTATCAATCTCAGCGCGATCAATATCAATATGTACGATTTTGGCGTTGGGAGCAAAATGACGAGGTGACAAGGCCACGCGGTCGGAGAAGCGGCAGCCCACGGCGATCAGCAGGTCGCAGCGGGATACGGCGATGTTGGCCGCATGGGTGCCGTGCATGCCCACCATGCCGGCAAACAGGGGATGGTTGCCGGGGCACGCGCCGCCGCCCATCATGGTGGAGATCACCGGGGGTATTCAGCGTTTGGAAAAATTTGCGGAATTCCGGCACGGCGCCCTCAGAGCGGATCACACCGCCGCCGCAGAGTACCACGGGCTTTTGTGCGTGCTCAATCATTTCCAGCAGCTTGTCCACATCCTCCTGATCCGGTTCGCGCTCGCGGCTGGTGAGATCGTGGGAAGCGATGTCCATCATTTCTTTCAGACGGCCGTGGTTCACATGTTCGCTCAGCGGAAGGAATTTGTAATCCACCTCTTCAGCGGTTACATTTTTGAGAATATCGATCAGGACAGGGCCGGGACGGCCGCTGCGGGCGATGGCGAAGGCTGTGCGCAGCGTATCGGCCAGGGAAGCGGCGTCGCGCACCAGAAAATTGGCCTTGGTTATGGGCATGGTGATGCCGGTGATGTCTACTTCCTGGAACGTATCTTTTCCAATCAGCGGCTCAGGCACGTTGACGGTGAGGAAGACGACGGGAGAGGAATCGTAATAAGCGGTGGCAATACCGGTGGTCAGGTTGGTGGCGCCGGGGCCGGAGGTAGCGAGCATACGCCCACCTTGCCGGTGGAGCGAGCATAGCCATCGGCCGCGTGGGCAGCGCCCTGCTCATGGGAGGTCAGGATATGGCGGATTTTGCCTTCATATCCATAAAGCGCGTCGTAGATGTTGAGGATCGTGCCGCCAGGGTAGCCGAACACCGTGTCGACGCCCTGCTCAAGCAGGCATTCACACACGACCTGCGCAGCTTTTCATTTTCATAGTTGGATTCACCCTTCCTAAAGTAGGATATTCGTATTCTCCACTATAATTTTTTTGCACTTTCTTGTCAATGTCAAAACCACAAGATTACGGGCTGTTTGCAAAAAAAATTTAGTGATTTCTCACAAGGGGCAATTATTTTGGGCATATTTTGAGAAAAATATTAAAATTTTTGGAAAATCAGAATTATTTTTTTGAAACAGGGGGAAGCAGTGCTCCGGACGGGAGCACAGACGATTTCCTTAAAAAAGAAATAAATTTTTGGAGAAACCGGGTAATAAAAGCAAAAATTCCAAAAAATACCTGAATATTGTTAAAAATGTATCAATTTCGGTCGAAGGACTTGCCAGTCGCGGGAAAAAGCGATATTATAGATACCGAGTATGGGGTAGTATAGTGCTACCCACAGGTGTTAGATGAGGTGAAAACAATGGCAAAAAGCATTTTTGGCGGCGTTCATCCCAATCCGATGAAAGACGCGACCTGTGGGAAAGCGATTGAAAAGCTGGAAGCACCAGATGAAGTCGTGATCCCCATGTCCCTCCATATCGGCGCCCCCTGCACCCCGATTGTTGCAGTGGGCGACACCGTGAAGCTGGGGCAAAAAATCGGCGAAGCCACTGGGTTTGTATCGTCGCCGGTGCACGCAAGTGTGTCCGGCACGGTCGTTGCAGTGGAGCTGCGTCCGCATTTCAACGGGACGGATGGTATGGCGGTGGTTATTCAAAACGACCATCAGGATACCTTATCCGAGGACGTTAAACCCGTGGAGCATCCGGAATCTCTGAGCGGCGAGCAGTTGGCGGAGATCGTTAAAAACGCTGGTATCGTCGGCTGCGGCGGCGCCACGTTCCCCTACCCATGTGAAGATCCTTGGCGGTCTTGGCAAAGTGGATACGGTGATCATCAACGCAGCAGAATGCGAACCCTACATTACGTCCGATCACCGCATTATGCTGGAAATGCCTGAGCAGCTTATCGGAGGCGCAAAGCTGCTGGCCCAGGCATTCGGCGTAACGGTACATATCGGCATCGAAGACAACAAAATGGATGCTGTGGAAGTTTTGCGCAATGAAATTGCCAAGGAAGGTGTGTCCAACATTGTGGTGGATGTGCAGCACACCCGGTATCCCCAGGGCGCAGAAAAGCAGATGATCCAGGCGGTTACCGGCCGCCAGGTGCCTGGAGGGAAGCTGCCCGCGGATGTGGGATGCGCCGTATTCAATGTGGATACTACCGCTGCCATCTATCGCGCGGTCACCACCGGCATGCCCCTGATCCGCCGTATCGTTACGGTGACGGGGTCGGGTACCAACGAGCCGAAAAACCTGGAGGTCCGTGTGGGTACGCCGCTCAAGTGCGTGTTTGATGCCTGCGGCGGCGTAAAGGAAAACACCTTCAAGATTTTGATGGGCGGCCCCATGATGGGCAATGCGCAGTATAATCTGGACGCACCCATCGGCAAAGCGACCAATGCGCTGCTGGCCTTTGCCGGCGACGAAGAAAAACGGTGGAACATCCTGTGTGCATCCGCTGCGGCAAGTGCGTCACGGTGTGCCCGATGCACCTGGAGCCTCTGATTATGAATATGTATGCCAGTAAGAACCGACTGGAGGAGCTGGAAGCGGCCAATGTGTTTGACTGCATTGAGTGCGGCTCCTGTTCCTACATTTGCCCCGGCCGTGTGCACCTGGTGCACAACTTCCGTACCGGCAAACAGAAGATCAACAATCAGCGCGCCGCTGCCAAGGCTGCCGCTGAAGCTGCCGAAAAGGCAGAAGCCAAGTAATCGGAGGTGCTAAGAGAGATGGATTATACGAAACTGAACCTCAAGGCATCCTCTTCGCCCCACATTCGCAGCAATGAGGATGTCCGCTCGATCATGCTGGACGTGATCATCGCCATGGTCCCGGCGTTGGTGGCTGCGATCTACTTTTTTCGGGTTCCGCGCGCTGACGGTCACTGCGGTGTCTGTGGCAGCGTGTGTGTTCTTTGAATGGTTGTACTGTAAAATTATGAAACGGCCCCAGCCCATCGGCGATTTGTCCGCGGTGGTTACGGGTATGCTTCTGGCGTTTACCTGCCCGGTCAGCATTCCCTACTGGATGATTGTAATCGGCGATGCGTTCGCCATCATCATCGTCAAGCAGCTGTATGGCGGTTTGGGCAAAAACTTCATGAACCCCGCTTTGGGCGCCCGTGCGTTCCTGTTTTCCTGGGCCGGCACCATGGGCACCTGGGTGGCCAGCGGATCCCATATGACTGTGGGCGCTTCCACGGAGGCAGCCATTGACGGCATCACCGCTGCCACGCCGCTGTCTTTTCTGCACCAGGGCCTGATGCCCGACGGCACCACGCTGCTGAACTGCTTCATGGGCCAGACCGGCGGTTCCCTGGGTGAAGTATCTGCTTTGATGCTGATCATTGGCGGTATTTACCTGTGCTGGCGCAAGGTTATCACCCTGCACATTCCCTTGGCGTTTATCCTGACGGTGTTTATCATCACGCTTTTGTTCCCTCAGGGCGGTCAGGAACATTTGAGCTGGGCGCTGTACAACGTGCTCAGCGGCGGCGTGATGCTGGGCGCCATCTTTATGGCGACGGATTATGCATCTTCGCCCGTTACCCACAGAGGCCAGATTGTGTTTGGTACTTGTTGGCTGCGGTCTGATCACTGTGTTTATCCGTTATTTCGGCACCTATTCCGAAGGCGTGTGCTTCGCCATCATTATTATGAACTGCACTGTGTGGCTGTTGACCGCTATATCAAGCCTGTCCGCTTCGGTTTCGTCAAGCCGGAAAAGTCTGAGAAGAAGGAGGCGGCTGCGAAATGAGCGAGGCAAAGAAGGAAAAGGTCCAGATGGATCCCAAATATATCCTGAAACTGGCCGGTGTCCTGATGTTGATTTCTGCCATTGTGGCAGGGTTGCTGGGGCTGGTCAATGGCGTGACATGGGAAAAAGATTGCAGAAACCAGGCGCAGAAGCTGCAGGCTTCCCTGCAGGCGGTCTTCCCGGATGCCACGTTTACTGAAATTCCCGTTACAGATGAGCTGGTGGCCATTGCAGACCAGGAGGATGCTGAAAGCGGCCTGTCGGCAATTTACGAGTCCTCTACTGGCGGCTATGCGATCGAAGTGCTTCCCACTGGCTTTAACGGCAGCATTGATGTCATTGTCGGTATTGATGCAGAAGGGAATGTCGCTGGTATTTCGGTGGTCAGCAATGCCGAAACCGCGGGTATCGGCACCAATGTCTGCCAGGACAAACCGAACAAAAACGGTGTGGGCGTGCTGAGCCAGTTTGTTGGCCGCAGCGCCGGTACCGGCAATCTGTTTACGGTTAACTCTGGCAGCAATCAGGTTGATGCGATTTCCGGTGCGACGGTGACTACCAAGGCGATTGCGCGCGGCGTGAATGCGGCGTCGCTGGTTGCAGAACAGCTGGGCTGAGAAGGGGGAGATTAGGTTATGAATTTCGGTAAACAGCTTAAAGAAGGCGTTATCACAAATAACCCCGTTTTGGTTCAGATCCTTGGCATGTGCCCCACTCTGGCCGTTTCTACCTCATTGTTTAATGGCATTGGTATGGGTATTTGTGCAACATTGGTGCTGATGTGCTCCAATCTGGTTATTTCGCTGCTGCGCAATATTATTCCCAACAAGGTACGTATTGCGGCATTCATTGTGGTCATTGCCGGTTTTGTTACCTGTGTGGATCTTCTGCTCAAGGCGTTTGTCCCGGCGCTGTCCGACTCTCTGGGTGTGTTTATCCCTCTGATTGTCGTGAACTGCATCATTCTGGGCCGTGCGGAGGCGTTTGCCTATAAGAATCCTCCGCTGGCTTCCGTTGTCGATGGTTTGACGCAGGGCATCGGTTTTACCTGCGCACTGACCATTCTCTCGGTGGCTCGTGAGTTTTTGGGTTCCGGCACCTTTGGCGGCGGTCTGATCGATGTGAGCAACGGTTTCCACATTGTGCTCGGCGGCGCGGACGGTATCCGCATTTTGCCCGAAGGCATCGGCGCGTCCCTGATCACGCAGCCCGCGGGCGGCTTCCTGTCCCTGGGTATCTTTATTGCCATTGTGACTTTCCTCCTGAAAAAGTCTGAGGAAAAGGCTGCAAAGAAGGAGGCGACTAAATAATGGAAATGTTGACGTCGATTTTTGCCATTTCTTTGGGCGCAATTCTGACGAATAACTTCGTCCTCTCCCAGTTCCTGGGTATCTGCCCCTTTATGGGCGTGTCCAAGAAAATCGATACGGCTGTAGGCATGGGCGCCGCGGTCACGTTTGTCATGGGTTTGGCTTCTCTGGTGACCTATTTCATCCAGCATCTGATCTTGGTGCCCATGGGGCTGGAGTACATGCAGACGGTGGCCTTTATCCTGGTCATCGCCTCGTTGGTGCAGTTCATTGAGATGTTCCTGCAGAAGACCGTTCCGGCGCTGTATACGGCTCTGGGCGTGTTCTTGCCCATGATCACCACCAACTGTGCCGTGCTGGGTGTCTCTATCAACAATGTGTCCTATGGCTACAATCTGATCGAGTCCGTAGTGTACGGCGTGACCGGCGGCCTGGGTTTCATGCTGGCTATCGTCCTGTTTGCCTCCATCCGTGAGCGGCTGGAGTTTGCGCAGTGCCCGAAGAGTTTTGAAGGGATCCCCCTGGCCATGGTCACTGCCGGCCTGATGGCGTTGGCCTTTATGGGCTTCTCCGGCTTGCAGGTCTGGTGATGGGAGGAGATTGAGTTATGGATATTAATTTTATGAATGTGTTGCTGGCCCTGTTGGTGCTGGGCATCCTGGGTCTGATTTTTGGCCTGATACTGGCGGTCGCTTCCAAGATCTTTGAGGTCAAAAAGGATCCCCGTTTCCCGCTGATCATGGACTGCCTCCCCGGTGCAAACTGCGGCGGCTGCGGTTACGCAGGCTGTTCTGCAGCGGCAAACGCGATCATCGAAGGAAAAGCATCGGTCAGTTGCTGCCCCGTTGGGGGCGCGGAAGCGGCGGAGCAAATCGCCGCGATCATGGGTGTGGAAGCGGCTGCCGGCGAGCGCGAGATTGCCCACGTGATCTGCAACGGCGGCACAGCGGCCAAGAAAAAATACGAGTACATTGGTGTGCAGGACTGCCTGGGTGCCATGAAAGTGGCCGGAAACGGCCCGCTGGAGTGTGCATATGGTTGTTTGGGTTTTGGCTCCTGCGTCAAAGCCTGCACGTTTGATGCCATTACCCTGGGAGAAAACGGTATTCCCGTGATCGACCCGGACAAGTGTACCGACTGCATGCAGTGCGCTGCGGCCTGCCCGCGCCACATTATCGTTTCTGTGCCGGTGTCCAAGAAAGTCTTTGTGGAATGTGCCAACAAGCAGAAAGGCGCCGCGGCGGCCAAAGTGTGTGCCAACGCCTGCATTGGCTGCGGTTTGTGCGTAAAGGAATGCAAGTTTGACGCCATTCATGTGGTGGACAATGTGGCTGTGATCGATTATGCCAAGTGCAAAAACTGCAAAGTGTGCACCAAGGTCTGCCCGAAGGACGCCATTGCTCCGGTTCCCACCAAGGAGGAAAAGGAGAAGTATAAGGCGATGAAGAAGGTGCAGGCGGAGAAGAAGGCGGCGGCTGCCAAGGCAGCGGCCGAGGCCGAAGCTGCGAAAAAGATTCTGCTGAAGCAGCAAAGAAAGAAGCCAAGGAAAATCCGTAAGCCTTGTGCAGATTTTTATCCCCGTTCCGGTATGTACCGGAACGGGGATTTTTTAGGGAAGAAAGCAATTGTCATTTTCGGCAGGAGGTTTTTATAATGGTTTCAACCGAACCATAAAAAGGTGCATTCAATCTGTTCCAGTCAGCAGCTCTGCTGTGAAGAGCGACTATCCGGAAGAAGGAATCGTATGGTAAATGCATTGGCCAGAGAGTTTCATACGGCGTCTTTGCTTCGTTTTGCATTGCCGACGGTATTGATGAATCTGTTTGTGGGGCTTTACTATATTGTAGACGGCGTATGTGTGGCTCGTTTTTGCCAGTACGGATGCCCTGTCCGCTATGAATATCACCTATCCCACGTTTTTTACTGCGCTGGCGATTTCCATTATGCTGGCCACCGGCGGCAGTGCAGTTGTGGCGAAAAAAAAATGGGAGAAGGGCATGGGGAAGAAGCGCGCGGGGATTTTCTTTCCTGGCGCTGCTTACGTTCCTGGTGGGACTGGCATTCAGTATTGCGTGCCTTGTTTTTATCCGGCCGCTGCTTTATTTCCTGGGGGCCAGCGATGTGCTCTATCCTATGAGCCGCACTTATCTTGGCATTCAGCTGTGTTTTACGCCAGCGATTTTCCTGCAGATGTTTTTTTCAGACCTTTTTGTGACGGCAGGCAAACCCAAAATCGGGCTGCTGCTATCGCTGTGCGCCGGATGCACCAATATTGTGCTGGATCTGCTGCTGGTGGGGTGGCTCCATCTGGGGGTTTCCGGTGCGTCGCTGGCAACTTGCGTGGGCTATTCGATTCCGGCGGTGGCCGGAGTAGTGTATTTTCGCGGCGCCGGGGGACGCTTTTACTTTGTGAAGCCTCGATGCACATGGAACGTACTGTGGCGCAGCTGCAGTAATGGTGCTTCGGAAATGCTGGCCAATCTTTCCACCTCGATTACCACTGCGGTGTTCAATATCCTGATGATGCGCATGGAAGGGGAAGACGGTGTGGCCGCCATCACACTGCTGGTATACGCAATATCTGTTTCAGGCGTTTTTTACCGGTTTTTCCATCGGGGTGGCGCCGGTATTCAGCTATAATTATGGCAGCGGAAATCGGCAGCGTTTGGCAACGGCTGTTCGGCATCAGTGTTCGCAGTGTGCTGGCCGGATCGGCGGGCGTGTTTTTGATTATGGAACTGTTTGCCCCTGGATGGTGGCGGTCTTTGCACCGCCGCCCAGTCCAGTGTACGATATTGCCGTTGGAGGAATTCGCATCTACAGTACTGCCTATCTGTTTTACGGTACTAATGTATTTACTTCGGCGTTGTTTACTGCCCTTTCCAACGGAAAACTGTCGGCGCTGGTTTCTCTATTGCGGACGCTGGTATTTTTTGCTGCTGGGGGTTTTTGCGTTTTCATCGCTGTTTGGAGCCACTGGTATCTGGATGGCGGGACCCTTTGCAGAGGCGGTGACGGTAGTATGGTCTCTTTTGTTTTTTGAAGTGCCGCGGGGCAATATGGATATCTGCATCCATAAAAAGATATGGATGGGGACATTTGCAACATCATAAAACGGGGTGAGGTGGTATACTATAGTAAAAAACAGGCAATCCAGCAAAAAAATATACAGAAAGGGAGAAATTGAAATGAACACCAAAGCATATGATAAGCTGAATTACACCATGGCGATTGTAGGCGCTGCGGCAGATGGCAAACGCCACGGCTGCATTGAACTCGTTTGCCCAAGTTACCTCCTCTTATCCGGCCAAGTTCGTTGTTTCGGTCAATACAGAACATGATACGTGCAGCGCTATTGAAGCAGCCGGCAGTTTTGCTGTCACGTTGCTGGCAAAAGACTGTCCCCCTAAGGAGATTGTCAATGCGTTCGGCTACAAGTCCGGCCGCGTGGGCGATAAGTTTGCTGCCTATGAAGCAAAAAGGACGCCGCAGGCAATCCCTATCTCACCGAGCATATGGTTGCCCGTATCAGCTGCAAGGTAGTGGACAAACTGGCGATCGGCAAATATCTGCTTTTTTTGTCGGTGATGCCACTGAAGCTGAGATCCTTTCCGACGGCCAGGTACAGACGCTGGATGATTTTCACCGGCGCAGGCGCTGCGACTCCGGTGACCGCCACGGTATTCCGTACACTGGAGGCTGATTATGGCTGGAAATGTACGATCTGTGGCTACATTTACGAGGGGCGAAGAGGTGCCGGACGACTACCAGTGTCCCATCTGCCGCGCGCCGCAGAGCAAATTTGTAAAGCGCTGAGCAACGAGGACGGTATGCTGGGGCATTTCCGGAAAAGAATGGTTCAAAAACGGGATCTCCCGCTGTACGGGAGCTCCCGTTTTTCTGTGTATCAGAGTATGGGCAAAGGGCCGAAATGGAAAAAGAGAGTTTACAATTTGTTCAAAAACCCTCTCTTGACTTTCTTTGACGATAGAAGTATACTGAATTAGCACTCAGGGATAATGAGTGCTAACAAGGAGTGAAATGGCTGTGGAGGCAGAGCTGTCCGGGCGCAAAAAAAAAAGATACTCAAAGCGGTTGTGGAGCTGTATGTCAAAACGGCGGAGCCGGTGGGTTCGAAAGCCATAGCTTCTGCGCTGGACAATCGCGTGTCTTCGGCTACCATCCGCAATGAGATGGCTGAACTGGAAGAGCAGGGCTATCTGGAAAAAGCCGCACACTTCTGCCGGGCGCATCCCTTCGCCGAAGTGCTACCGGCTTTACGTCAACGAATTGATGGAACGCCAGCAGTTGTCGGCGCAGGAAACGGAGAGCATCAACCGGGCCTTGCAGATGAAGCTGCAGGAACTGGATCGGATTTTGTCCCGGGCCGGGCAAGTGGTTTCTCATTTTACGCAGTATCCTGTGTATGCGTTGGCGGCGGGGAGGAGACAGTTTTCCGTTGCCCGCTTTGACTTGCTGCGGGTAGATGAACAGAGTTTTTATCGCTGTGGTGATGACCGATGACGGCCGGGTGAAAAGTAAGCTCCTGTATACACAGGTGCCGGTGCATATGAGCCAGCTTCCAGTTCTGGCGGCGCTGTTGAATAAGGACTTTGTGGGGCAGACCCGGAAGAAATGGGAAAACGTCTGATGGTGGCAGCAGGGCAGGTGCCTGCGCTGCTGTTTATGGTGCTTTCGCTCACGGTGGGTATGCCGGGGAAGTGCTGGAGGAGATCCAGCACCGTATGGTGTATACTGCTGGGGCGAATCGGATCCTCGACCTGCCGGAATATCAGGATGTGGGAAAGGCTGGGGCGCTGATGCGTTTTCTCGGCGGGAAGATGCGGCACTGCCGGTGCCGGAGGACAACGCACCGATGCAGATTCTGATCGGCGGAAAACGTGGAGAAGGCGCTGCAGGATTCCAGCGTTGTTGTGGCAAGCTACGATATTGGCGAGGATATGCGTGGTCTGATCGGCGGTGGGTCCCACACGTATGGATTATGCCACTGTGGCGGCTCGGTTGGCTTATTTTGCCGACGGATTGGGCCGGATGTTCGATCATAAAAAATTACCGGAACATGAAGAGGATGTGACAACATGAGTGAGGAATGGAACCAGGAAGAGAAAAGGCGGAGGAAACGGCCGGTGCCGGTGAGGTGCATAAAGAAGAAAAAAGTGCAAAAAAGAACAAAAAGGGTACTGTGACATTCACCGTGGAAGAAGCTGAAAAAATGGAGCAGCTGGCCAAAGAATTGGAGACGATGAAGGATCAGTACCTGCGTTTGGCAGCAGAATATGATAATTACCGCAAAGCGTACCCGCAAAGGAAAAAGAACAGATTTATTCTGATGCCAAAATAGCCACCGTAAAAAAATTTCTGGGCGTCTACGACAATCTGGAACGCGCAGTGGCCCCCAGGAGGGCGATGACGATTCGCCGCATAAAAAGGCATGGAGATGATCTTCCACCAGCTGGAGGAAATTTTGAAAAAGATGGGTGTAGAAAGATTGACGCTGCCGGGAAGCCCTTTTGATCCCGATCAGCATTCTGCCGTAATGCACATTGAGGACGAGACATTGGAGCCCAATACGGTGGCGGAAGTGTTCCAGCAGGGCTTTACCCTGGGCGGCAGGGTGATCCGTTTTGCCGTGGTTAAGGTGGCAAACTGAACGCTGCGAAAAGCAACGGACTGCGGGTGCACCGGCTGTGTGTCCAGTCCAACGCTTTCAACCATATTAAAACAATTATCTTTCATATACTTTAGGAGGAATTCATTATGGGAAAAATTATTGGTATTGACTTGGGTACGACAAACTCTTGCGTAGCCGTTATGGAGAAGGCGAAGCTGTTGTGATCGCCAACGCCGAAGGAACCCGCACCACCCGTCTGTGGTGGCTTTCTCCAAGACCGGCGAACGCATGGTGGGTCAGGTGGCAAAGCGCCAGGCTATCACCAACCCCGACCGCACCATTGCATCCATTAAGCGTCACATGGGTACGGATTACAAAGTCAATGTGGACGGCAAGGCATACACGCCTCAGGAGATCAGCGCCATGGTTCTGACCAAGCTGAAGAAAGACGCCGAGGCATATCTGGGACAGACGATCACAGAAGCGGTCATCACTGTGCCCGCTTACTTCCAACGATTCCCAGCGTCAGGCCACCAAGGACGCCGGCAAGATCGCCGGCCTGGAGGTCAAGCGCATCATCAACGAGCCGACCGCCGCGGCCTTGGCCTACGGCGCAGAAAAAGGAAGCCAGCCAGAAGATTATGGTTTACGATCTGGGCGGCGGCGCAGCTTCGATGTGTCCATTCTGGACATCGGCGACGGCGTGGTGGAAGTGCTGTCCACCAACGGCAACACCCGTTTGGGCGGCGATGACTTTGATGAAGCCATTATGAAATATCTGGCCAGCGAGTTCCAGAAGGAGAACGGTATCGACCTGAGCAGTGACAAGGTTGCTATGCAGCGCCTGAAGGAGGCTGCGGAAAAAGGCCAAGATTGAACTGTCTGGCATGACTACCACCAATATTAATCTGCCTTATATCACTGCGGACGCTACGGGACCCAAGCATCTGGATGTAACGCTGAGCCGCGCCAAGTTCAACGAGCTGACGCATGATTTGGTGGAGGCCACCATGGTGCCGGTGCGCAATGCGCTCAATGATGCAGGCCTGAAAGCCAGCGATATTTCCAAAGTCCTGCTGGTGGGAGGTTCCAGCCGCATCCCCGCAGTGCAGGAGGCTGTGAAGAACATTACCGGCAAGGAAGGCTTCAAGGGCATCAACCCTGATGAGTGCGTGGCCATCGGCGCTGCGATCCAGGGCGGCATCCTGGGCGACGATCCCTCTGCCAAGAAAGATTTGCTGCTGCTGGACGTCACGCCCTATCCCTGGGTATTGAGACCATGGGCGGTGTGTGCACCCGCCTGATCGAGCGCAACACCACCATCCCCCGTGAAGAAGAGCCAGATCTTCTCCACTGCCGCCGACAACCAGACTTCCGTGGAAGTCAACGTGCTCCAGGGTGAGCGTGAGATGGCGCAGTACAACAAGTCCCTGGGTAAGTTCCACTTGGATGGTATTGCCCCGCCCGCCGCGGCGTGCCCCAGATTGAAGTCACCTTCGACATCGACGCAACGGTATTGTGAACGTGTCTGCCAAGGATCTGGGTACGGGCAAAGAGCAGCATATCACCATTACGTCTTCCACCAACATGAGCAAAGGAAGACATTGAAAAGGCTGTCAAAGACGCTGAGCAGTATGCCGCCGAGGATGCCAAGATCAAGGAAGGCGTTGAGGGTGCGCAATACCGCCGATCAGGCGATCTACCAGAGCGAAGACTCTGGCGGAAATGGCGGATAAAATCAGCGCTGACGATAAAACAAGATTGAGACGGCGCTCAATAAGCTGAAGGAAACGGTAAGGGCGACGATATCGCTGCCATCAAAACCGATACCGAGGCGTTGCAGCAGGCATTCTATGCAGTGTCCGAGCAGATGTATAAAAACGTCAACCCGGACGGTGCAGCGCAGGCGGGCGCAGGTGCTGCCGGCGACGGCGCAGCCCAGAACGGCGGCCAGTATTACGACGCGGATTATAAGGTCGTCGACGAGGATGAGAATAAGAACAACCAGTAAAGAAAGCGAATACCGCTTGCCAATGGGACGGGGAATTTCCCCCCCATTTGGAGAGCTTGTATGCAAGGTGAATGAGATATGGCTGAACAAAAACGAGATTATTACGAAGTGCTCGGGGTTTCCAAAAACGCCAGCGATGCGGATATCAAGCGTGCGTACCGCAAGCTGGCCAAGGAAAACCACCCCTGACCTGCACCCCGGCGACAAGGCGTGCGAAGCGGCGCTTCAAAGGCCAACGAGGCCTACGAAGTACTAAGCAATCCGGACAAAAAGGCGAAGTATGATCAGTTCGGCTTTGCCGGCGTCGATCCCAATTACGGTGGTGCGGGCGGCTATGGCGGCGGTTTCACCGGCGATTTCGATTTCGGCGATCTGGGATATTTTCGGCAGTTTCTTCGGCGGCGGGTTCGGCGGCGGGCAGGCCCGGCGCAACGCCCGCGTGGGGAAACGATCCGACCTCGGTTTCCATCAGTTTTGAGGAAGCGGCTTTCGGCTGCGAAAAAAGAAGTGGTGATTGAGCGCACGGAGAATTGTTCGAATGCGGCGGCAGTGGATGCGCCAAGGGGACGACGGCGGAAGTCTGCCCACAGGTGTCACGGAAACGGCACCACACAAGTGCGCCGCCAGACGCCCATGGGTATTTTTTGCTACCACACAGACCTGCCCCGTGCGGAGGCCGGGGGATTATCCACCAGCCCTGCCCGAAGTGCCGGGGCGTCGGCACCGAACGCAGAAGCCGTACCATCAAGGCAGCGATTCCTGCCGGTATTGACAACGGACAGACCATTTCCCTGCGGGGACAGGGACACGCAGGCCGCAAAACGGCGGCCCGGCGGGCGATTCGCACGATTACCGTTACGGTGCGGCCCCATGAGATTTTCCGCCGAGGGAATTTGTTTCTGCGAGGCGCCGATCAGCTTCGTACAGGCAGCGCTAGGCGCGGAAATGGAGATTCCCACCATCGATGGGAAAAAGTGCAGTACAGCATCCCTGAGGGCACTCAGAGCGGTACGGTGTTCCGGCTGCGGGGCAAAGGCATTCCAAACCTGAACGCCGGGGCGACCAGTTTGTAACGGTGTACGTAGAAACGCCGCGCAATCTGACGGCGGAGCAGCGCGAAGCGCTGAAAAACGGCGAAAACCCTGGCGAGACCACCACGGCGAAGAGCGTAAGGGATTTTTCGGGAAAAAGCGCAGAAAATAAACGGATCAGCGGCCTGCGAAGAGGGGGGACGGAGTATGTATCTTGCAGATTATCACACCCATTCAACCTGCAGCGACGACGGGCACAATACCATGACGGAAATGGCTGCCGCGGCGCTGTCTGCCGGGCTGCATGAAATTTTGCCTGACGGATCATCTGGATGTGGTTACATGGCTGGGCGACCAGGTGCGCGAGCACTCCTGGCGTGCTGCGGTGGAACAGTTTGCCGCAGCACGCGCGGCCCTTTTGGCAGCCGGATCAAAATTCAGTTGGGTGTGGAGCTGGGACAGGCCACAGAGGATGTTTCCCGGGCGAACCGTTTTCTGGATGACGCGCCCCCCTTGACTTTATCATCGCATCGCTTCATAATTTGTCTTGGGAATACGGGCGCAGGGATTTCTGCACCGTCGAAGAAGCAGACGAAGTTTTTGCCCGCCGTGCCATCGGTGAATACCTGGATGAAATGCTGGCTCTGGCCCGGTGGGGGGCGGTTCAGCGTGCTGGGCCATTTGACGCTGCCGCTGCGCCATTTCAACGAAAATCTGGGTATGCATATGACCTTTAAGGGGTTTGAAGAGCAGGTCGCAGAGATTTTCAAATGTATTATCCCTGCTGGCCGCGGCATCGAGCTGAATACCAATCGGGGCCACACGCCTTTGCCAGACGAGCCGATCCTGCGGCTGTACCGATTTGGGCGGTGAGATCATCACGCTGGGCAGTGATGCCCATACGCCGGAGTATGTAGGCTGCGCCATTACCGACCGGCAGGCGTTGCTGCGCGCGTGCGGGTTTGATTACTTCGCCACGTTCGACCGCCTTGTGCCGGTTTACCACAAACTTGATCCGGGAGGATAAAATCATGAAAATTGCCATTGGCTGCGATCACGGTGGATATGAACTCAAGAGCACCTGGTTGCATTTTTAAAGGAAAAAGGTTATGAAGTAAAGACTGCGGAACATACAGCAAAGAGAGCTGCGATTATCCGGTGTTTGGCGAGGCGGCGGCCCGGCAGGCTTCGGTGAATGTGAGCGCGGCATTGTCGTCTGTACCACCGGTATTGGCATTTCCATTGCGGCCAATAAAGTAAAGGGTATTCGCTGTGCCCATGTATGCGAGCCTGTGCGCGCCCGGAAATGTGCCGCCGGCACAATGATGCAAATATGCGGCGCTGGGCGCTGGGATTACGGGTTTTCAATCTGGCTGGGCGGTGTGGAAGTGTTTCTGACCACGCCGTTTGAGGGCGGCCGCCACGCGCGCCGTGGCGGAGATGGATGCGATCGAACCTGAGCGTCCGGATGTGAAACAGTGCTGATTGGAGGGTGGGAGCTATGGCGACAAAGGCTACCAGACCTATCGGGCCGTATGCCGCGGTGGAAAAAAGGCGCTGATGGCAGTGCTGATTTTAATTTTTATCGGTGCGTGTGCTTTTTGGTTCTGCAGAAATACCAGGTGTTTGATGCCGACGGAATTCATTGCGTTTGCCTGGTGACGAAAACGGACCCGCGCCGGAGTCTGCCCAGCCACTGCCGGAAGAAGATTTGGTGATCGACGAGAAGGATCCGGAAGTGCAGGAAACTGCATGGCGGACATTGGATGCAGCTGCGCTGCCGGAAGAGACATTTTCTGCGCTTCTGGACGGAGAAAGCCCGGTTTTGGCCATGAAAGCGGCCAACCGCACGCTGCTGTTCGGCAACACAGAGGCCGCAGCGAACATGGTACGCGAAAAAATTGCGGTCAACATGCCGTTGCACGGATCTCCTGCTTTGCCGATACCCAGCAGGCCGGTGCGGATACGGCGATGGCACTGATGAGCGTCAGCGGCAGCATGGCAAGATCCGGAAGGCAACGCTTGGCTCAGCCCCTATGCCTCCGGATGCTACGGAGTATTTTGACGGCTGTGTGAAGGAATGCGCAGATCTTGGCTTCGAGGAAATCGTTCTGGATGATGTGCAGTTTCGGATTACGGCCGGACGGAGCGCATTGTATATGAGCCGGGGCAAGACAGCGATGAGAGCCGCATTGCGGCGATCAATGCTTTCTGGATGCGGTAAAACCGCTGTGGGCGATGAGGTTACCCTTTCCATTGCGTTGCCTTCGCAGCTGTTGGAAAATACTGTGAATGGTGCGGTCGGTTGGGATTTGAGTTCCATCGCTCAACGGGTGGACCGAATTTATATGGACGCGGCAGACCAAACGGCGGCGGACAGTGCTCGCGCGGCGGTCTCTGCGCTGCGTACCGATGTGGATGGCACCCGGTTTTTGTAGCGGAGACGGCACAGCCGATCTCCGGCGGCAGCTATGTGATCGTACCCCGAAATAAGCAAACATTACGTATGCGCGGCCTGTTAAGGCCGCGTTTTTTCATTTTGCAGATGCTGCATCAGAGATCTGGATCGAAGCATTCCGGCGCTTTTGCGCCGGGAATGCTTTTTTGCGCCGAAACGCCGTATAGTTTGGAAGATTTGGGAAAAGAATAACGAACAGAAAGCGGGGCGAGATTGATCATGCTGATGGAAGCAATGCAGCGTGTGCGCGCGGCGGAGGACGCGGCACGGCAGCGGCGGAAGGAAACGGAACAGGAATGTGCGCAGATCCTCCGCACAGCGCAGGAAGAATTGGCGCGGGAAGAAAATGTACTGCGTGCGACTTTGAAGGAAAAAGGCAGAAAGGCGACAAGCAGAACTGGAAGCGCGGCTGCACGAAGAAGGAGGTGCAGGCTCGGCGGGTATGCAGCGCGCGGACTGTCAGGCGCTGGCGGCGCGCGGGAAGGAGCGTCTGGTGGAAGCGGTGCGCCGGATTGCAGAGGAGGTGGCGTCTGGATGTCAATCGTGACTATGGAACATGTGTCGTTTGTGGTGGTGCAGCAGGAGTATAGCGCACTGCTGATGCGCCTGATGCATCTGGGCTGTGGAGCTGCATACGGCAGTGATAGAGCCGGTACCGCCTCTGGCCCTGCGGAGCGAAGAGGGCGAGTTGAGCCGCGCGCAGCAGGAATATCAACTGTTGATCCAAGCGACAGAAGATCTCCGGCAGATCGGCGGCGTACGTGCTCCGCTGCTGCAGAAACGGCGGGAAGTGGCTGAAAAGCGTATGTGGAATGAAGGGGAGCTGCACAAGGCGCTGCGTCTGGCTGAGGAGATTCGGAGGCATGCCGAAGCGGTGGAGCATGCCCGGCGCGGTCTGGCGAAGCGGGAGGAACTCTGCGCTGCGCTGATACACTGGACGCCGCTGGATCTGCCTCTGGCAGGGGCAGATACGGAATACACCCAGGTGGTGCTGCAGACGCTGCCGGCAAAAATAAACTGGAAACGCCTGCAGGAAGCAGTGCAGGAGGATGCGCCGGAAAGCGTGCTCGTCGAGGTGTCCCGAACCAGAGAGCGGCGCTATGCGGCGCTGCTGTGCCACCGTGTCAGCACGGGAGAAGCGCTGCGCGCTCTGGCTCATGTGGGCGGGCGCAGTGCGTCGCTGGGTGAGTACCGCCGCACGGCCCGGCAGGAAATTGAACAGGCCCGGCGGGAGCAGGAGGAACTGCGTGGCGTGATCGCGCAGAATACACAGCAGCTGCGTGATTTGGGAGCACAGCGCCCGGTTTTGGAGTTGGCGCTGGATCAGGCGCGGACGCGGCTGGCTCTGGAAGAGGCCCGCGCCCTGGGATTGAGCGACGGTACTGTGGTGCTCCTGGAAGGCTGGATGCCGGTGCAGCACCAGGACGCGCTGGAAAAAAGTGCTGCAGGATTTCGCCTGTGCTGTACAGGGAGCGTCCGCCGCAGCAGACGGAGCAGCCGCCCACGCTGCTGCACAACCCGAAATGGATGCGGCCGATCAATGTTGTCACAGAAATGTATTCCCTGCCGGATTACCGGGGCATTGACCCGAATCCACTGATTTTCTGGTTTTACATTTTCTTTTCGGCTTTATGTTTGCGGATGTGGCCTATGGGCTGATTCTGACAGCAGTGGCTGCTTTTGTGCGGAAAAAATGGGATCCTCAGGGACGCTGGGGCAGTTGATGGGGCTGGGCGTTTATCTGGGCCTGTCCACTTTTGTATGCGGACTGCTGACTGAGGCTTTTTCGGCAATGCCATCGAAGTGGTGGCGGCACCTTTTCGGGCGGTTTTTGCAGGAGCTGCCGCTTTGGGTGCAGCGCTTCAGTGCAGGATTTGTATTCAGCCCGCTCACTGCGCCCATGACGGTGCTCTATACCACTCTGATTATCGGTGTGATACAGTTGCTGTTCGGACAGTTTGTCCACATCTATATGGAGGCCCGGAATGGCCATCCATGGACGGACTACTGGACACGGTGCCGTGGTGGGTGTTTTTTGCAGGCATCGCTCTGTGGTTGCTGCGCGGCAGTGCATGGTTGTTTTTGATCGGTGTTTTGTTGCTGGTGCTGACCCAGGGGCGCAAGCGTAAAAGCCTTGGCGGCAAACTGGCTGGAGGACTTGCCAGCTTGTACAGCGTGACGAACTGGCTTTCGGATGTGCTTATTCGCGCCTGATGGCACTGATGCTGGCCACGTCGGTGATTGCCACTGTAATCAACACGCTGGGTGCGCTTCCGGGGAGCCTGATCGCCTTTATCCCGGTTTTTTGATCGGTCATCTGTTCAATATTGCGGTAAATCTGATCGGAACGTACGTCCATGCAGCGCGTCTGCAGTATCTGGAGTTTTATGGGCGTTTTTACAAGGAGGGCGGCGTGCCTTTCCGGCCGCTCAGTTACCGCACCAAGTATACGCAAGTGCGTAAGGAGGAAATGTTATGACAAGTTTGGGAACGGGCATTGCCTTTTTGGGCGCCATTCTGGCTGTGGGTCTTGCCTGCGCCGGCTCTGGCCGGGGCGTAGGCCTGGCGGGTGAGGCGGGTGCTGGGGTGATTGCAGAGGATCCGAGCAAATTCGCCCAGTGCTTGATTTTGAAATTATTCCCGGTACACAGGGGCTTTACGGCCTGGTCATCTGGTTTTTTGCCATGATGAAGATGGGCTTTTGCCACCGGTGTGCCGGATTTGAGCCTGAGTGTGGGATTGCAGTATTTTGCTGCGTGCCTGCCTATGGGTATCGGCGGGTATTTTACGGCCATTGCCCAGGGGCGCTGTGCCGCGGCTGGCGTAATGGCAGTGGCCCGGCGGGGCGATCAGATGGCCAAGGGCCTGATTTTTGCCATCATGGTGGAGTTTTATGCGATTTTATGTTTGCTGGCGTCTTTCCTGATGTTGAACAGTTTGTGAGGTGAGCGCTTGAAGGGAATTGAAGCGATTGTGGCTCATATTGAAGCAGACAGCCGGCAGGAGTGCGGCGCGCTGCTGCAGGCAGCGCAGCGGCAGGCAGAAGAGCTGCGTGAACACGGGCGGCAGAAACAGGCGCGCTTTTTGCCGACCGGGAACACGAGCGCATGGAGGAGCATTTGGCGCAGATCGAACAGAGCCGGCGGCAGCTTTTGATTATGGAGCGCCGCAGCGCGCTGCTGCAGGCACGGCAGGCGGTAGTGGAAGAAGCCTTTGTTGCAGCTCGCGCCAGCTTGAGGCTGGATACCGCGCGGCGGGAAAAACTGTATCTCAAGCTGGCCGAAGCGGCGGTGGAACCGGAAAAAAAGAAGGTGAAGCGCTGGTGTGTGCCGGAAGACCGGCATCGTTCGGCGCAGCGCTGCAGCGGACGTATCCAAAGCTGCGCCTGAGCGCAGAACCTTGCATCGCGGCGGGATTTCTCCTGCGCTACGGCGCTGTGGAAGTAGACTGCACACTGCCGACGCTTCTGGCTCAGGTGCGCCGTCGGAAGAGCGCTCAGGTGGCGGCACTGCTGTTTGGTACGGAGGACGGCGATGAAATGCGATAAACAGATCCGCTGCTCTACCTTTCGGCCCGGGTGGGAGTTCTGAGCGCCGCGCTGCCGTCCTGGGAAGAGCTTTTATGCGTCGGCCGGAACGGGAAGAGGCCGCGCCGGAGCGGCAGGATGCGCTGCCTCTCCGGGAAGATGCGCAGACCGGTGCGTTGCTGGAATCTCTGGCCCGGGGCGCGGGCGGCCCATTGTGGATTTGTTCCGCTTTCCCTTTGACTGTCACAACGCAAAGGTTCTGCTTAAAGGGAGCGTTGACCGGGCAGGGCGCGGCGGCGCGGGAACTGCTGCCCTGCGGCAGTGTGCCGGAGGAAACCATGCGCGAAGCGCTGCGAGAAGGAAAGTGGTGCCAAGGCGCTGCCGGCATGGCTGCGCCTTTGGCATTGCCGAAGCGCGCCACGCCTGGACAGAAAGCCGCAGCCCTCAGTTGCTGGATGCGGCGCTGGATCGTGCTCTGTACCGCGGAATGAGCGAAAGCGCTCTGTACAGCGGCAGCGCCGCTGCGCAGGAGTATGTGCGTGTGCGCATCGATGGCGTCAATCTGCAAACCATGCTGCGCATGCAGGAACATGCGCCGGAAGCGGTGGAGGAACTGCTGCTGGAAGGCGGTACAGTTTGTGTGGCCCGGTTGTTGGAAGCGCGCGCCGGTGGCGCTCTGGCTGCCGTGTTTACCGCCGCGCCTTTGCGCGCGGCGGCGGAGCACAGCGTGCTGCAGGCCGGGGAGGCTGCTAGCGGCGCTGGCCCAGTTTGCCCGGCGGTGCAGCGCATATGCGTTCGGTCCCGAAGCGCTGCTGGCATTTTTGCTGCGGTTGGAACTGCGTCGAAGAGGGGTGCGCATGAGTGCGGCGCTGAGAAAGGTTCTTCCTGCCGAGGAAGTGAAAAAGCGGCTGAGGTGTACGATGGCTGAGATAGGGATTCTGGGCCGCCGGGAACGGGCCGGAACATTTTCTGCGCTGGGTGTACGGCCGTATTACGCGGAAACGGCCCGGCAGGCGCAGGAAGCGTTTGAACGCATGATGAAAGAAGAGTGCGCTGTGATTTTGTCGATGCGGAGTGGCAGGAAGCGCTGCAGGCGCAGGCGCTGCGCTGCCGCGACCGCGTGCTGCCGGCGGTGTTGTTTTTGCCGGGGAGTGGCGTTGCGGCGGAAGAGGCGCTGCAGGAAGCCGTGCGTCGTGCGCTGGGCACCGATGCGGTATGAGAAAACAAGGAAACAGCAATTTGAATGGAGGAGAAACCGTTGAAGCAGGGAAGAATCGTAAAAGGTGTCCGGGCCGCTGGTAGTGGCCGACGGCATGGAGGAGGCCCATATGGCCGATGTGGTGCGCGTGGGAGAGGAAGGACTCATTGGTGAGATTCTGAATATGACTGCCGCGCGGGCATCCATCCAGGTGTATGAGGATACGTCGATGCTGATGCCCGGCGCGGCGGTGAAAGCACCGGTGCGCCGCTGTCAGCCGAACTTGGCCCCCGGCCTTTTGGGCATGATTTACGACGGCATTCAGCGCCCGCTGCCGGTGCTGCTGGAGCGGAGCGGGGGAAATCTTGCACGCGGCGTCCGTGTCAGCGCTGCCGCGGAGAAAAAATGGCACTTTGTTGCCCGCGGTGCAGAAAGGACAGACAGTGCAGCCGGGGATGTTCTCGGCACCGTGCAGGAGACGGCTGCAGTGGAGCACCGCATTTTAACGCCGGTGGGCCTTTCTGGCACAGTGGATGCGATTGTTCGCGAAGGGGCATACACCGTGGATGAGGTCATCGCTGTGATCGACGATGGAGCGCGGCGGGAGGTAACCATGGTTCAGCGCTGGCCGGTGCGGCGGGGCAGACCCTACCGGGAAAAAGCTGCCGCCGGAAACGCCGCTGGCTACGGGACAGCGCGTCATTGATACGCTCTTTCCCTGGCCAAGGGCGGCACCGCCGCCGTGCCCGGCCCCTTTGGCTCCGGCAAGACTGTGGTGCAGCACCAGCTGGCCAAATGGTCGGATGTGGATCTGGTGGTCTACATCGGCTGCGGGGAGCGGGGCAACGAGATGACCGATGTGCTCCGGGAGTTTCCGGAGCTGACGGACCCGCGTACGGGCCGCAGCCTGATGGAGCGTACCGTATTGATTGCCAACACTTCGGACATGCCGGTGGCGGCTCGTGAAGCCAGTGTGTACACCGGCATCACCATCGCTGAATATTTCCGGGATATGGGCTATACCGTGGCTTTGATGGCGGATTCCACCTCCCGCTGGGCGGAGGCGCTGCGGGAGATGTCCGGCCGACTGGAGGAGATGCCGGGTGAGGAAGGCTATCCCGCCTATCTCGCTTCCCGGCTGGCCCAGTTTTATGAGCGGGCTGGTGTGGTGGAAACGTTGGGCAGCGGCACGCGCCGGGGAAGCCTGACTGCTGTGGGGGCTGTGTCGCCGCCGGGGGAGACCTGAGCGAGCCGGTGGCGCAGGGGACGATGCGCATTGTGAAAGTATTCTGGGCGCTGGATGCGCAGCTGGCGTACCGCCGGCATTTTCCGGCGATTAATTGGCTCAACTCCTACTCACTCTACCGCACGTCGCTCTCGTCCTGGTATCGGAAGAACATGACGGTAGATTTTCCTGCCTTGCGGGAGCAGGCCATGGCGCTGCTTCAGCAGGAGGAAAGCCTGCAGGAGATTGTGCGTCTGGTGGGGCGGGATGCTCTGTCCGAGGCGGATCAGATGACGCTGGAAACGGCAAAAAATGCTGCGTGAGGATTTTTGCAGCAAAATGCTTTTGTGGAGGAGGACGCCTACACACCGTTGCCCCGTCAGGCGCGCCTGTTGGAGCTGATTTTGAGCTGGGATGCACTGTGCCGCTCTGCCCAGACACAGGGCGCGGCGTTGCGCGACCTGCTGGCGCTTCCGGCCCGGCAGGCACTGGGGCGAGCTAAGATGGCGGCGGAGGACGGATGGCAGAGCGCGTATGATGCGCTGGAAAAGCAAATGAAGCAGGAAACGACTGTGCTGAAAAGGGAGGAAGCTGTATGATCCGGGAATACCGCACAATCCATGAGATTTCCGGTCCGCTGATGGTGGTGGATGGTGTGGACGGTGTGGGCTATGATGAGCTGGCGGAGATCCGCATGGAAAGCGGCGGGCGACGCCTGTGCCGTGTGCTGGAGGTAGACGGCAGCCGGGCGGTGGTACAGCTTTTTGAAAGCGCCGCTGGGATCCGGCTCAACCAGGCAGGGTGCGGTTTCTGGGGCACCCGCTGCAGCTGGGGTATCCAAAGATATGCTGGGGCGCGTGTTTTCCGGCATGGGCGAGACAATCGACGGCGGTGCGCCGCTGTTGTGCGAGGACTATCTGGACATCAACGGGCGGCCCATGAACCCTGCTGCCCGGGACTACCCGGATGAATTCATCCAGACCGGTATTTCCACCATAGACGGCCTGAATACTTTGGTGCGCGGACAGAAGTTGCCTATTTTTTCCGGTTCAGGACTGCCCCATGCGGCGCTGGCCGCCCAAATTGCCCGGCAGGCCCAAGTGCCGGGCGATGAAAGCAACTTTGCCGTGGTCTTTGCCGCCATTGGTATTACCTTTGAAGAGGCGGAATCTTTTCATCCGGGATTTTCGCCGTACCGGGGCGCCATGGAGCGCACAGTGCTTTTTTGTCAACCTGGCGGATGAGCCGGCGGTGGAGCGCATCGCCGCGCCCCGCATGGCCCTGACCGCGGCGGAATATCTGGCCTTCGAACGGGGCATGCATGTGTTGGTGATCCTGACGGATATCACTAACTACGCCGAAGCCCAGCGGGAGGTATCCGCCGCCCGGAAAGAAGTGCCGGGCCGCCGGGGATATCCGGGATATCTCTATACTGACCTGGCTACCATGTATGAACGGGCAGGGCGTATGCAGGGGAAAAAGGATCGGTGACGATGCTGCCCATTCTGACTATGCCGGAAGATGACAAAACGCATCCCATCCCGGATCTTACGGGCTATATCACGGAAGGTCAGATCATTTAAGCCGGGAACTGTACCGAAAAGGAGTTCTGCCGCCGGTGGATGTGCTGCCCAGCCTTTCGCGCCTGAAAGATAAGGGAATCGGCTCGGGCAAAACACGGGAAGACCATGCGGGCGTGATGAATCAGCTGTTTGCCGCTTACGCTGCGGGCAAGGAAGCCCGGGAACTGGCTACGGTCATGGGCGAGAGCGCGCTTTCCGAGCTGGACCGGGCTTATGCGCGCTTTGCCGATGCCTTTGAAACGCGCTATGTAGGTCAGGGCAGCGAGGAGAACCGCTCCATTGAGCAGACCCTGACGCTGGGCTGGCAGCTGTTGGGCCTGCTGCCGAAAGAAGAACTCAAGCGGATCAAGCCGGAAATGATTGAGCGGTATTATCCGGACAAGGAGGTACGTCATGGCGCAGAAAATGGTGAACCCTACACGGATGGAACTGGGGCGGCTCAAACAGCGGCTGCGGACGGCCCAGCGGGGCATAAACTGCTCAAGGACAAGCGGGATGAAATGATGCGCCGTTTGCTTGAGCAGGTGCGCCGAGCGCGGACGCTGCGTCAGGAAACTGCCCGAATGCTTGCGGCGGTCCGGGCGGCGCAGAGCGAGGCCGCAGCAGCGCTGTCGCCGGCCTTTCTCGCCGGAGCGCTGCTGTGCCCGGCGCAGACACTGCATCTGGAGACGCAGGTGCGCAGCGCCATGGGTGTGGCGCTTCCGGCTTTTTCGCTTTCCGTGCAGGCGCAGCCGGGGCAGCCCTATGGCTATGCCCAGACCGATGGAGCGCTGGATGAGGCGCTGTCGCGTCTGCACGCGGCGCTGCCGAAGCTCCTGGCGCTGGCCGAAGCGGAAAAGACGGTGCACTGCATGGCGCGGGAGCTGGAGCCGCCCGGCGCAGGGTGAATGCCCTGGAATATGTGCTGATTCCGGAGCTGCAGGAGCAGATCCGGCGCATTTCCATGAAGCTGGAAGAAAACGAGCGCGGGGTAATCTTGTGCGCCTGATGAAGGGGAAGGAGCTGGTGCTGGCCGAGGCGCGGACGCAACTTTTTGGAGGACAGTGGACGGGAAAAGAGAGAAAAGGAGAAAAACGGCGTAAACCGAAAAAATGGGCTGGCGCCGTTTTTATTTTTCGCTTGGATTTAAGACTGTTTTTCGCGAATAGCCCTTGCGCTGTAAGCCTTTTTCGGATAGAATAACACCATCGTTGTATAGAGAGGCGATAACAGATGGAAAAGCTATCCGTAATTCTTGTGGACGGAAACGAAGATTTTCGGGGACTGCTGCAGGAGTATATGGAGCGGGACGGTGCGTTTACCGTGCTGGCATCCGTGGGCGACGGCATGGAGGCATTACGGGCGGTGCGGCGTTTGCAGCCCGACCTTGTTGTAATGGATGTGGTTTTGCCGGGGCTGGATGGATTCGGCCTGCTTTCGAGATTACGCAGGAGCCGCGGGCTCCGCATGTATTGATTCTTTCAGCTTGGATGCAGGAGGAGAATCAGTATGAGGCGCTGCGCCGCGGTGCAGATTGTTTTCTGCCCAAACCCTGTGATTTTGCATCCCTGATGCAGAACCTTCGCAGTATGGTCAAACACATTTCCTTGGCTTCGGTGGAGAAGCAGCTGGATCAGGAGGAGTTTGTGCTGAAAACGCTGCGGGACATTGGGATACCGCTGCGAAGGCTTGACATGGTGGCCCAAATTGATCCTGATCGGTCTGAACGATCCTCGGCGGTGCATGCGCTGCAGGAAAAAATCTATCGTCCCTGTATGGATGAGCAGGAAAAGATACGGATGGAATCGAGCATCGTCTCAGTTATGCCATAGGTGAAGCATGGGCCAAGGGAGATACCGCGCTTCAGGAAACGATTTTCGGTAAAGACTGGCCGCTACAGAAATAAGAGCGGCCGGCCCAGCAACGGAAACTTTCTGGCGGGTATGGTCACCTATTGTAAACTGGAACTGAACCGCCGGCGGAGGCAGAGAAACAGCAGTGATTGAAACGGTTCTTGGGGTACTGATCATCCTGTACGGGACGGTATATGCGCTGTTTCTCCTGCGCGCTGTATGGAAAGACCGCGCCAATGCGGCGGAGGCCGGGGACCTTCTGGAAAGTCTCCGTATGTGAAGCAGTGGTGTATTTTTTCACTACGATGGGGTGCCGGATTTTATTTTGAACACCACGGTGTTCCAAAAGTGTCGCTGGGTGGACGACCGGCGGCTGCCGGGAACGCTGGTGGCTGCGGCGGTGTTTCCCAGTGCGTTGATTGCGTTTTCCCTATCTATGTCGTGGGACGGGCGGGCTGGACATGACCACAACGCTGCTGCGCGCGCAGCCATTGCGGCCGGCAGCCTGATGGGAAACGCGGGTAATGACGGCGCTGTCGGCGGAGGTGATCCGTAAAATCATGGCGATTGCCATGCTGGCTTCCATGGGCGCTATGGTGCTCAAACTGGTTGTATCTTCCGGCGCGGCAGGTACCGGAACGGCGCTGGCGCCCTGGCAGATGTGCATTGCGCTGCCGGCGGTTTTTGGCCTTGGGTTTCTCAATATGTTTGGTGTGCCTATGAAGCCGCCGGCCATTGCTTTGCTGCTGCTGATGGGGCTTTCCCGATCAATACGCTGACGCTGATGCTGGTGATGGGCGTGGTCAGCCCTATGGCCGGAGGATCCGGGTGCTGCGCAGCGCGCTGTATCAAAAGAGAAATTGTTCTGGCGGCAGTGAGTTTCGGGGCGTTGGGTGCCCTGGCCGGAACGGCGTTCACCGTGACGCTGCCTGCCGGTGTCCTGACGGCAGTGCTTCTGGTGATTATGGCGTTTACTTCGGTTTCCATGTTGCGCAAACGTGCATGAAATAGGCAGAACATTCTTCCGCCGCATCTGCGGCGGGAAATTTTGCCTGTTTTTGGCGAAAACAGAAAACGCAGGACCCTTGCGTAATGCCCGGCGGCAGGGTATACTGAACAACAAGATCAGCCGTTGTGGAGGAGGATATACCGTGCCGCGCATCAGCAAGGAAAATTATTATCTTGACATCGCAGAAACTGTGCTCAAGCGCTCCACCTGCCTGCGCCGGTGCTATGGAGCGATCATCGTGAACAACGATGAGATCATTGCTACCGGATACAACGGTGCGCCCCGCGGCCGCAGAAACTGCGTGGATCTGGGATATTGCACCCGCGAGCAGATGCAGGTGCCCCGGGGCGAGCGCTATGAGCTGTGCCGCAGCGTCCACGCCGAAGCCAACGCCATCATTTCTGCCGCCCGGCGCGACACGGTGGGCGGCACGCTGCCGGACGCGACGCCCGCACAGGAGAACTGCTGAGCGATGCCACTTCCTGTGCCATGTGCCGGCGCACCATCATCAATGCCGGCCTGGAGCGGGTGGTCATCCGCCGTACCAATGAGGAGTTTGAAGTGGTTCCGGTGCAGCGCTGGATCGACGAGGACGATTCGCTGGATTTGCTGCGGGGCGAGTGCGGCTGCGGCTGTGACGGCTGAAAGAATCTGAACAAAATTGAATTGCTGTGCGTGGAAGCGGTGCAATCTGCGGCTTCCGTCAAGCAGGGAAAATGGGTGAGATTCCCATACAGCAGCCACTGCCGTGAACCGGCCCGCACTCAGGCGGGCCGCCAGCCGGAAGCCTGCCACAGAAAACATGCCATCGTTCCGGGCCATTGGGAAAGAGATGCTGCACAGGAGAAAGGGGAGCAGTGCGCCCATTTTCCACTGCGCAACTTTGGGACAGGTCGTCTGTCCCGCTTTTTAAGGTGCAGGCACTGGTGCGGCGCCGGAAGAACAAAGGAGAGACGTTATGATTACATTGGAAGACGGTGCCTATACCATTGAAGTGGCCCTTACAGGGGGCGGTCGGGCGGATGTGGATTCACCGGCCCATCTGACGGTTAACAGGGCCAGATGCAGGCGCAGATTGTCTGGTCAGTCCATACTATGATTATATGAAGTGGACGGCCGGGGTATGCTCCGATCAATGAAGAGGAATTCCGTGTTCAGCATTGCAGTGCCTGCGTTGGATGAAGAAGATTGCTGTGTCTGCGGAAACTGTGGCCATGGTATGCCCCATACCATGAGTATACACTGCGGTTTTGATTCCGCCACGCTGCGCCGGGAGGGTGTTTCCCCGGCGGATTGGGGGCATAGGAACCGTTGTGGCGGTCATGGCTCTGGCGGTCATTGCCCTTCTGGCGCTGCGCCCGCCTCTGGGAGGTCGGACATGACGGCCCCCGGCACGCCGGATCCGGCGGGGAACAGCTGCCGTGCTGACGCTGGCTGCGGCACTACTGTGCCTGGCGCTGGCAGGCTGCGGCATGCAGGCGCAGGAACAGGCCGCCTCTGTTGCAGATCGACGGGCTGACGTATGTGGAAACGGTGCCGCTGTCGTATGCTGATCAGTTTACCATCGACCGCTATGAAGGCGGCTATGCGCTGATCACGATTTCCAACGGTGACCGGTTTCTTGTTGTTCCGCCGGGGCAGGAAGCGCCGCCGTCGCTGGAGAAAAGACATTGTGACCATCCGGCAGGGCGTGGAAAACCTGTATGTGGCAGCCAGTGCTGCGATGGATTTTGCTGCATTGGACAGCCTTGACGCCGTGCGCTTGTGCGGCCTGCGGGCGGAAAGACTGGTATGTGGATGAGGCCCGAACCGCCATGGAACAAGGGGGCTGCTGTATGCAGGCAAAGTACAGCGGTCCGGATTACGAACTGCTGCTTGCGCAGGGATGTACTCTGTCGATACAGAACACGATGATCGAACATGCGCCAGAGGTGCGCGAAAAGCTTCAGGATTTGGGCATTGCCGTTTTGGAGGACTATTCGAGCTACAGAAGCCCACCCGCTGGGCCGGTGTGAATGGATCAAGGTGTATGGCGCGCTGCTGGGCAAGAGTGAGGAAGCCGAGGCTCTGTTTGCAGCGCAGAAAAAGTATCTTGACGCTGTGGCAGAGATGGAGGAGACAGGGGAGAAGACTGTGGCTTTTTCTACATCAACTCCGCTGGGCAAGCGGTGTGCCGCAGCAGCAGCGACTATGTTTCAAAATGATCGCCCTGGCCGGGGGAGAGAGTGTGTTCCGGGCCTGGAGAATGACGGCAGTGCCCGCTCTACCGTAACCATGGAGATGGAGAAATTTTATGAAGAGGCCCGGGATGCGGATGTGGTCATTTACAACAGCACGCTGGGCGGTGATGTGCAAACGCTGGAAGAGCTGCTGGGTAAAATGCACTGCTGGCGGATTTCAAGGCAGTGCGCAGTGGTGACGTGTGGTGTACCGGTCACAATTTTTATCGGAAACCATGCGTCTGGGAGAAATGATCTCTGAAATGCATACGATTTTGACGGAGCCGGAGGCGGTGACCTTTCTTTCCTGCACCGCCTGAGGAGTCCTGAGCCGTGGGAGAAAAAAGTTTTACCGCAGCGCGACGCCTCCGGTGGGCCTTAGGTTTTGCCTTGCTGCTGCTGGCACTGGCGCTGTTTTTGTGTGGAGTCTGATGAGCGGCAGCGTGGCGCTGCGGGCCGGCAGAAGTGCTTTCGGCGGTGCTCAGCGGCGGCAGGAGACGACCTGGCGGCAGACGTCATCTGGAAAATTCGGCTGCCTCGGCTGCTCGCGGGCATGGTTTTGGGCGGGGCGCTGGCGTTGTCCGGCTATCTTTTACAGGTGTTTTTCACAACCCCATTGCCGGCCCTTTTGTTGCTGGGCATTTCCTCCGGGGCCAAGCTGACGGTGGCGCTGGCCCTGATTTTTGTGCTGCGCCAGCATCGCATGGCCTCTGCGGCGTTCCTGATTCTGGCGGCCTTTGCAGGGGGCTATGCTGTCCATGGCGCTTTGTGCTGCTTATGGCGCGCCGGGTTCGGGGTATGAGACATGCTTGTCATCAGCGGCATGATGATCGGCTATATCTGCTCGGCCATCACCGATTTTGTGGTGACATTTGCCAGCGATGCCGATATTGTGAACCTGCACAACTGGTCTATGGGCAGTTTTTCGGGCATGAGCTGGGACAATGTGCGTGTAATGACGGCGGTGGTGGCAGCGGCGGGGATGAAACTCCTTTTTGCTGGCCAAGCCTATTGGGGCGTTTCAAATGGGTGAAGACTATGCTCAAAGCGTGGGGGTTCCTCTCAAAGCGCTGCGGTATCTTCTGGTGCTGCTTTCCAGTCTGCTGTCGGCCTGTGTGGCGGCCTTTGCCGGGCCGGTGTCTTTGTGGGCATTGCGGTGCCGTATCTCATGCGTGCCCTGTTCCAGACCAACGCGCCCATTGTGCTTATCCCTGCTTGTTTTCTCGGCGGCGCCCTGTGCTGTCAGGTATGCGATATGATTGCCCGCACGGTGTTTGCACCCACAGAGCTGAGCATCAGCACGGTGACGGCGATCTTTGGTGCGCCGATCGTGCTTGTTATGATGGTGCGCCGAAGGAGGGATGGGCTGTGAGCACGCAGATGCGTTTGTCTACTGAGGCTTTGGCGGTGGGTTACGGCGGCACAGTGCTGATCAGGGGACATTGCGCTGCGCGTCGGCGCCGGCCGTGTTTAACATTGATCGGACCCAACGGCTCCGGTAAATCCACAATTTTGAAGACCCTTTCCGGCCACCTTCATCAGCTGGGCGGTACAGTGCTGTTGGATGGGAAAAGATGGAATCTTATTCCCGCAGTGAGCTGGCCAGGAACTGTCGGTGCTGCTGACCGACCGCGCCCGCCCGGAGCGGATGACCTGCGAGGATGTCGTGGCCATGGGCCGCTATCCCTACACCGGGTATATGGGACTTTTACGCGCCGAAGACCGGGAGAAGATCGACGAGGCTTTGCATCTGGTGGAAATCGCACCGCTGCGGAACCGGGCGTTTTGACGCTGAGCGATGGCCAGCGCCAGCGGGTGCTGCTGGCCCGGGCCATTTGTCAGGAGCCGAATGTGCTGCTGCTGGATGAGCCGACGTCCTTTCTTGATGTGCATCATAAGATCCGTTTTCTGGAGATTCTGCGCCGTCTGGCCACAGAGCGGGGCATTGCGGTGGTGCTGTCCATGCACGAGCTGGAATTTGTCGAAAGATCTCCGATGAGATGGCCTGTATCAAGGAGGGCCGCATTTTTTGAAAGCAGGCGCGCCAGAGGAGATTCTGACCGAAGCGCTGATTGAAGAATTGTTTGATCTGCCTGCGGAGCTGTACCGGGCGTATTTTACCTCCGGCGCGCTTTGATGGATTCGATACCATATCCTTGTTTTCGGCCGGAGGGCGGATCCTGGAAGTATATTTCATACGAAAAAAACAGGAGGAAAGCATCATGAAAAAGAACAAAAAATTCTGGCCCTGGCTGCTGCGGCGGCTCTGTGCCTGGCGATCCTGGCGGGCTGCGGAACAAGACAGAATACGCCGTCGTCCTCAGATGAACCTGGCGGCGCAGAAAAAAAATGTGATTTTGGTGGTCAGCTTCGGCACCAGCTACAACGACAGCCGTGATAAAACCATCGGCGCAGTGGAGGATGCCATTGCCGCGGCCTATCCTGATTATGAAGTGCGCCGCGCCTTCACCAGCCAGACGATCATTGATATTCTCGCCGAGCGCGAGGGGCTGGAAATCGACAATGTGGAGGAGGCCTTTGAGCGTCTGATTGCCGATGGCGTGCAGCAGGTAGTGGTGCAGCCTACCCATGTGATGAGCGGCTATGAATACGACGATTTGGTAGCTGTTGTGGAGAAATATCGGGATCAGTTTGTCTCTGTGGCAATGGGCGCGCCGCTGCTGAGCAGCGACGAAGACTACAGCCGTGTGGTGGAAGCCCTGTGCAGCGCCACAGCAGAACAGGATCAGGACGGCACGGCTATCGTGTTTATGGGTCACGGCACGGAGCATGAGGCTAATGCATCTTACGCCAAACTGCAGGATGCCTTCAACGCCGCTGGCAAAACCAACTATCTCGTGGGTACCGTGGAGGCTGCGCCGTCCCTCGACGATATGCTGTCTGCCGTACAGGCAGGCAGCTACACCAAAGGTGGTGCTGCAGCCGTTGATGGTGGGGGCCGGCGACCATTCAAAACAACGACATGGCTGGTGACGAGCCGGATTCCTGGAAGAGCACATTTGCCGCTGCAGGCGATAAGGTTGAGCCAGTGCTGCAGGGCATGGGCGAAATTGCAGATATTCAGCAGATTTACGTGGATCACGTGCAGCAGGCCATCGACACCCTGAACTGACGGACGGCTCCACAGACACACCTGGATTGGATATGGTATGAAAACGCGCTCTGCCGGCGGGAAGAAAACCTTCCGCCGGCGGGAAGGCACGCATGGGGGAGGAAAAGGACATGAAAGGAAAAGCGGCCCGCTGGGGCGCGGTTTTGCTGCTGGTTTTGGCGCTGACAGCGCCTGCCGCAGCGGTCGAGGAGGAGCGCACCCCTGTCACAGCCGATCAGCTGTGGGAAGGCAGCTACGCCATCGGCGTGGCGTCCAGTTCATCCATGTTCCGCGTTGTGGCGGCGGGAGCTGACGGTAGCTGACGGTGAGATGGAGGTGTGCATGACACTGAGCGGCACAGGCTATGAAAAACTGTTCATGGGCACCAGCGAAGAGGCCATGGCTGCGCCGGATACAGAGTGCATCTACTTTGCGGAGGACGCGGCGGGAAAAATACACCTACACCGTGCCCATTGAGGCGTTGGATCAGGACACTGACTGTGCGGCCTGGGCATCCGCAAACAAAAATGGTATAACCGGGTGCTGGTGTTTGAATCGGACGGGCTGCCGGAAGAAGCGTTTGTCCACACCCGCTTTTTGCGCTGCCGCTGCTGCTGGCTGCTGCGGCGGCGATTGGTGCTTAGCTGGCGCGCCGACGGAAAAAAGAACATGAAGACAGTCGGGGAAGAAGCCTTTGCACATTATGTGTATAACGGTCAAAACCAGGCTCCGCTGCGGCTATACCAGGCACTTGGCCGCTGGCGGCGGCAGGGAGCCGCACGGCTGCTGCTGACGGGCCATGTCGGCGCAGTTGGCGATGCGACCACGCCCAAAGGCGTGACGGTGACGGCATCCCTGGTCGAGGCTATGGTGTTGGAGGACGGCGCTGCGGCCCGCTGCCCGTGACCAAAGACGCCGGGGATGACAGCGATGACAGATGGCATGCTGGTTTTGCGCTGCGGTGCGCCGCCGGACCACAGGCGGGATTTTTATTGACGGCGGCGAAGGCGTAGGCCGGGGACGAAGGCGGGGCTGGACCAGCCTGTCGGTGTAGCGGCGATCAACCATGTGCCCCGGGCCATGATTGAAGAGCAGGTGCGTACTGTGTGTACGGCGCTGGGGTACAGCGGCGGTATGGATGTGGTGATTTCCATTCCGGGCGGAGCAGAGGTTGCTGCGCGCACGTTTAATCCCCAAGCTGGGTATTGTGGGAGGGCTGTCGATTTTGGGTACCTCCGGTATCGTCGAGCCAATGAGCGAAAGTGCCATTGCCGACACGATTGCGCTGGAGCTGCGTCAGCTTTCCGCTGCCGGTGCGCAGGATGATCCTGACGCCGGGCAATTATGGCCTGGATTTTCTGCGCAGCCATGCGCTGGTGCGGCGAGACGTTCAGTGAAATGCGCCAACTTTATCGGTGCGGCGCTGGACGGCGCGGTGGTGGCGGCTTTTGTGCGGATACTGCTGGTGGGGCATCGGAAAGCTGGTGAAACCGGCCGGCGGCGTGATGAATACCCACTCCCGAGGCCGACTGCCGCATGGAGCTGCTGTGCCCCATGCTGCAGTGTGCGGAGATGCGGCGCTGTGCCGCGCGGTGATGGAAGCCCACCACGGACGCGGCGCTGGAGTTCTTGCAGGGCGCGGGCCTTCAGGAGCCGGTGCGTTCGCTGCTGCAGGCCATCGACGGCCACGTGCGTCGCCGTGGGGGGTGGGGGCCGCTGCTGGCGCAGTGCTGTTTTCCATCAATACGGCCCTCTGGGCCAAAGCGAGGGCGCACGGGAGGTGTTGGCAGCGTGGCAATGAAAAAGGAACATTTTTTTACGCCGTGGGTGTCGGCCCTGGGGATCCGAACTGCTGACGCAAAAGGCGCTGCGTATTTTGCAGGGCTGCGCAGTGATTGCCGCGCCCCGGGGAAAGGGCGGGCCATGACGGCGTTTCCATTGCCGCCCGGGCGGTGGATCTGTCGCAAAGACGATCGTAATCCGCCGCCGCTGGCCATGGAGCGCGGCGGCGGCGCGCCGGATGTGCCACGAGGAGGCCGCCGCGGTTCTGGCTGCGCATCTGGATGCAGGGCGTGATACGGCCATGGTCTGCCTGGGAGACATCGGTATATGCCAGCAGCAGCTACTTCCTGGCGCTACTGCGGGAAAGGGGATATGCGGTGAAGCAGATCCCCGGTGTACCCAGCTTCTGTGCTGCGGCCGCGGCCCTGGGAGGAGCCTCACGGAGATGGATGCGCCGCTGCATATCGTGCCGGCGGGAACAACCGATTTGAGGAGGCTCTGGCCTGGCCGGGCAGCAAGGTGCTGATGAAACCGGAGAGGAGTATGGACGGCACTGCAGATGCTGCGGGACAAGGGCTGGACGACCGGGCGGCTCTGGCGGTCAACTGCGGTCTGCCGGAGGAAATGCTGTGCGCCACGCTGCGTGCTGCGCACCTGCGCGCAGCGCGGCTATTTCACCACGTTTCTGGTGCCGGCCGACGCAGATGACGCATCGTCATAAACAGGAAAGGAGAAAAGCGGACATGGTGCATTTTGGGTGCCGGCCCGGCGCGCCGGATCTGATCACGCTGCGGGGGGCGGCGCTGCTGCAGCGCGCGGACGTGGTGATCTACGCGGGCAGCCTGGTGAACCCGGCCTTGCTGGAAAACACGCGGCCGGGGGTAGAGATTTACAACAGCGCGGGAGATGACACTGGAGGAGGTCCTGGCGCAAATGCAGGCAGCGGGCGCAGGGGACAGGATACTGTGCGCCTGCACACGGGGGATCCCAGCCTGTACGGTGCGGTGCGCGAGCAGATGGATGCGCTGGATGCGCTCGGCATTCCCTGGGACGACACGCCCGGCGTTTCCTCCTTTGCGGTGCGGCGGCGGCGCTGGGAGCGGAATACACGCTGCCCGGCGTCAGTCAGACGCTGATCGTGACGCGCCTGGCTGGGCGCACCGGCGTTCCGGAACGGGAAGCCCTGCCTGCCTTGGCCGCTCATGGCGCGTCTATGGCGCTCTTTCTCTCTGCCGGCAACTTGAGGGCGTGCAACAGGCGCTGCTGGAAGGGGCGTACCACGAGGATACCCCGCTGCCATCGTGTACAAAGCCACCTGGCCCGACGAGTGCGTGGTGCGCTGCACGGTGGGTACGCTGGCTGCCGCCGGTGCAGCGGCGGGCATCACAAAACGGCGCTGCTGCTGGTGGGGGCATTTCTGGGCGCAGAATATGTGCGCAGCAAGCTCTACGACCCGGCGTTTACCACGGCGTTTCGAGAGGGGCGGGAGCGGTGAAGATCGCGCTGCTGTCGTTTTCGGCACAGGGCCAGGCGCTGGCCGGATATTTGGCAGAGAAGTTGGGCGGCACGGCGCAGCGCTGCGGCGGGCGGTTTCCCTCTCCGGCTGGACGGAGAAGGCCTTTACCGCGTACGACGCGCTGGTGTTTGTGGGGGCGGTAGGCATTGCCGTACGAGCCATTGCGCCCTTTTGTGCAGAATAAAAGCACAGATCCCGCTGTGGTGGCGGTGGACGGGCGGGGCGCTTTGCTGTGCCGCTGCTCTCGGGCCACCTGGGCGGAGCGAACGACCTGGCCCGGCGCATCGGTCGGTTATGCGGAGCGGTGAGCGTCATCACCACGGCCACTGATGTGAACGGTGTGTTCGCTGTGGATGAATGGGCGCGGCGGCAAGGCTGTGCTGTGGTGAATCAAGACGCGATCAAAACGGTGTCGGGCCGGCTGCTGGCGGGAGAGCTGGTGCGGGTGCGCTGCCCCCTGGCCCATTGCCGGCGCCGCCGGCGGGCGTGGAGCTGACTGGACAGAAAGAAGCGCAGGTGTGTCGCTGTGCGCGGCAGCGCGGGAGGCGGATGCGCTGCGCCTGGCGCCGCGCATCGTGGCGTTGGGCATCGGGTGCCGGAAAACACGCCCCATGCGGCGTTGGAGGACGCCTTTGTCCAGCTGGTGCGCCGCAGCGGCGTGTGAGCAGGCTATTTTCGGCGCGGCCAGCATTGATGTGAAGGAAAACGAACCGGGTCTTCTGGCGTTTTGTGCAGCGCACGGCTGGCCCTGCCGGTTTTACAGTGCGGCAGCTCTGGGCGCAGTGGAGGGTACGTTTACTGCTTCGGCCTTTGTGGCACGCACGGTGGGAGTAGACAATGTATGCGAGCGCAGTGCGGTGCTGCGCAGCGGAGAACACTTCTGCACCGCAAGGAAACCATTGGCGGTGTGACGATGGCACTGGCTGCGGCGCCCTGGGCGCCAGATTGGAGATGGCAATACGATGGGACATAAGGTATATGTTGTGGGCCTCGGTCCCGGCGACGGCGTTTACCTGACGCTGCAGGCCCGCGCAGCCCTGGAAGCGGCGGACGTTCTGTGCGGCTATACGGCCTATGTGGCGCTGGCTGCGGCGCAGTTTCCCTGCAAAGAAACCTATGCCACCAGGGATGCGCGAGGAAATTGAGCGCTGCCGCTGGGCGCTGGCAACGGCGGCGCAGGGCAAAAACTGTGGCACTGGTGTGCAGCGGCGACGCGGGAGTATACGGTATGGCCGGGCTGCTGCTGCAGATGGGAAAGGAATTCACGGACGTGGACATTGAAGTGGTGCCCGGTGTCACGGCGGCTTTGTCCGGTGCGGCGCTGCTTGGCGCGCCGCTGGGGCATGATTTTTGCGTGATCTCCTGTCGGATCTGCTAACGCCCTGGGATGTGATTGAAAAACGCCTGCGCTGTGCAGCGGCGGGGGATTTTGTTCTGTGTTTGTATAACCCTGCCTCCCGCAAACGTGCGGACTATCTGCGCCGGGCCTGCAATGTCCTGCTTTCCGCTGGAAAAAAAGGCGGATACGGTGTGCGGTTTGGCGCGCAATATTGGCCGGGAGGGCGAAAGGGTGCACCTTCTGACTCTGGAGGCGCTGCGCGAAACGCCGGCGGATATGTACACCACGGTGTTTATTGGGGCGTCATCCACCATAGCTGAAGGTGGGCGGATGATCACGCCCCGGGGCTATGAAAGGAAGGAAAAACTGTGAAGGTCGTTCTGTTCGGCGGCACCACAGAAGGACGGATGCTTTCCGGCGCGCTGGTGGCGCTGGGTGCACAGGTCACTGTGTGTAGCCACGGAGTATGGCTGCCGGGAGCAGGGCACTCTCCGGCGTTTCCGTGCGCACGGGCCGGCTGGAAGAAGCGGAAATGGAAAAGGTGCTGCATGGTGCGGCGCTGTGCGTGGACGCCACGCATCCCTATGCGGTGCGGGCCAGCGGAAACATCGCCGCAGCCTGCGCGCGCGCCGGAGTACCCCGGCTGCGTCTGCTGCGGCGGGAAAGTCCGCTCCCGGCGGACGCGGCAGTGTTTTCCACGGCGCAGCAGGCTGCGGTACACCTTGAACAGACAGAGGGCAACATCTTTTTGACCACCGGAGCCAAAGAGCTGGCCGCCTTTGCCGGTGTGGATGTGCAGCGGCTGTACGTGCGTGTGCTCCCGTTGCGGGAAAGCCTGGAAGCGTGCGCGGCGGCGGGAATTTCCGGAGCCACATTGTGGCCATGCAGGGACCCCTTCAGTCAGGCGCTGAACGAGGCGCTGCTGCGCCAGTTTTCCATTCGGTTTCTTGTTACCAAAGACGGCGGCGCGGCGGGGGGCTTTGCAGAAAAGGCTGCTGCGGCTGCGGCTGCTGAAGCACAGCTGATTGTGCTCCGCCGTCCGCGGGAAGAGGGCGCAGACTATGACACGGTGCTGCGCCGATGCAGGGAGGTACTTGAATGCAGGTGACATTGATTGCTCTGGGCAGTGGAGCGGAGGAGACGCTCACAGCGCAGGCCCGGCTGCACTGCGGGCGGCGGCGTGCATTCTGGGCGCACCGCGGCTGCTGGAAGGACTGGGGCCGGAGTATCCGGCCCGGCGCATCGCCGCTGTCCGGCCCGAGGATCTAATAGCGCTCCTTCTGGCCGAAAGAGGACCCTGTGCCGTGGTGTACAGCGGCGATATTGGATTTTATTCCGGTGCGCGGCAGATGTTGCTCCGGCTGCGGGAGCAGGGAATAGAGGCGCGTGTACTTCCGGCCTTTCCAGCGTGCAGCTGCTGGCGGCCCGCTGGGCCGGCCCTGGCAGGACTGGACGCTGTGTTCGGCTCACGGGACAGACTGCGATCCGGCGGCGGCGGTGATGGAAGGCAAAAGTACGTTTTTCTTACCGGCGGCGCGCTGGGACCGGCGGCGTTGTGCGCACGTTTGAGTGAAGCGGGCCTTGGGCGTTTGCCGGTAACGGTGGGCGAAAACCTTGCCTGTGCCGGTGAGCGTATTGTGTGTGGTACAGCAGAGGAGCTGCAGGCGGAATCTTTCGCGTCCCTTTCCGTGCTGCTGGCCGAGGCGGCGCCTTGTGCGCCGCGGCGCGCCCCGCTGGCCCGACGCAGCTTTTTTGTGCGCGGTGCGGTGCCCATGACCAAACAGATGGTACGTGCGGCGGTGTTGGCGCAGTTGGGTGCGGCGGAGCGTGGCGTATACTGGGACGTGGGCGCAGGCACGGGCAGCGTGAGCGTGGAACTGGCAGTTCAATGCCGCCGGGGTGCAGTATACGCCGTGGAGCGCCGCAGCGAGGCCTGCGCGCTGATTCGGGCCAATCGGGAGAAGTTCTGCGCCTGGAACTTGCGCGTGGTAGAGGGCCGTGCGCCGGAGGCATTGGAGGAACTGCCCGCGCCGGAGGGCGTGTTCGTCGGTGGCGGCGGCGGGGCGCTGGATGCGATTGTAGCGGCAGCGCTTCAAAAAAAATGCACGGGCGCGCATTGTGATCTCCGCTATCGCCCTGGAGACGGTAGGGCGGGCCATGGAGGTCCTGCAGCGGAACGGCTTGACGCCGCAGGCGGCGCAGCTGAGCGTGAGCGAAACGAAAGGCGCCGGAGGACTCCATTTATTGCAAAACAAACAACCCGGTGTTTTTGATCGCAGGAGGGGAAATGATTGAGTGGCTGGTGGCTGCCCCAGCTTCGGGCGGCGGAAAAACGGTGCTTGCCTGCGCTCTGCTGCAGGCGCTGAAAAAGGCGTAGTCTGTCTCCTTGTGCGTTCAAGTGCGGGCCGGATTATATCGATTCCATGTTCCACCGTGCGGTGCTGGGTGTGGCCAGTTGCAACCTTGATTTGTTTTTGAGCGACGAAACGGCGGTACGCCGTCTGTATGCGCGCGGCTGTGCCGGGCATGGTGCAGCCATTGTCGAGGGGGTCATGGGGCTGTATGACGGTCTGGGCGGTGTCACGGATCGCGCCAGCGCCTGGCATATGGCCGATACGCTGGGACTCCTGTGCTGCTGTGTCTGCGGCCTAAAGGCAGCAGCCTGACCCCTGGCGGCTCAGGTAAAGGGGCTTGCAGGCGTTCCGGCGGGACAGTCACATTGCAGCTTTGTTTTTAACGGACTGCTCCGCTATGCTGTACCAAACGCTTTCACCGATGCTGGAGCGGGAAACGGGCCTGCCCGTGCTGGGGGTACCTGCCTCATATGGAAACGGCGGTGGTGGAAAGCCGCCATCTGGGCCTGCGTACCGCTGGGAGATCAAGGATTTGGCGGCGCGCCTGTGCGCTGTGGCGGCGGTGCTGGAGGAGACGCTGGACTGGCCTCGTTTTTTGCGTTAGGCCGCGGCCCGGCGCGTCCGCTGCCGGATCGGGAAACGGAGCCGGGCGCGCTGCGTGTGCCTATCGCTGTGGCGCAGGACGAAGCCTTTTGTTTTACCTATGCCGAAAGTCTGGACATGCTGCGCCGCTGTGGGGCGCAGCTGCTGCCTTTCCCCCTGGACGACCGGGCGTTGCCGGAGGGAGCCTGCGCGCTGTATCTTCCCGGGGGTTACCCGAGCTGTCTGCCCGGTCGCTGGCGGAAAAAACGATGGCTCGCCGCGCGGTGGCGGCAGCGGTGACAGGTGGCATGCCCACAGTGGCCGAGTGCGGCGGCTTTTTGTATCTGGGGCAGGCGCTGCAGGGAACGGATGGGCAGTGGTATCCCATGGCTGGTGTGCTTCCTGGAAAGGCGGAGCGAAAAGAAGGCCTGGTGCGCTTTGGTTATGCCCGGCTCGCGGCGGAGAAGGAGAGCCTGTTGCTGCGCGCAGGAGAACGTGTACCGGTGCATGAGTTCCATCATTGGGATTCCACGGAAAATGGCGTGGATCTGGGTGTGGAAAAACCTTTGACTGGCCGCACTTGGCGTTGCGGGTTTACCACAGACACGCTGTACGCCGCTTTCCCATCTTTATTTTGCCGGGCATCCGGCGCTGGCGCAGCGCTTTGTGGCTGCGGCGCGGCGCTATAGTGCAAAAAAGGAGAAACAGACATGAAAAGAACAAAAGCAACGGCGTACCTGCTGCGCTGCCGACCCTGCTGCGGGCGGTGGAAGCAGAACAGGCATCCGGCTGCGCGGCGGCGGGAGGCCGCCCGGGTGGAGGCACACCGCCGCTGGGCGGCGGTGGCGAAGCCTTTGGGCAGTTTGGGGCTGCTGGAGGCAGCAGTGGAAGATGCTGCGGCATTGGGGCAGAGCGCAGAGGTGCGCTTTGACACGTGCAGTGCTGGTGCTGTGCGCCGACAATGGCGTGGTGCGCCAGGGTGTGAAACCAGGTGGACAGCACGTTACCGCAGTAGCGGCGCGCAGCACTGCCGCGGGCCGCTCCAGTGTGGGGCAGATGGCTGCTCTGGCGCACTGCGATGTGATTACGGTAGACATGGGGATGCAGAAACCTGTGTCCGGGGCAGGACTGCTGGAACGCCGCATCGGCGCAGGCACCGCAGACATCACTGAGGGGCCTGCCATGACCCGTGCCCAGGCCGAGCAGGCTGTTCTGACCGGTGCGGCGCTGGTGCGCACGGAACAGGAACGTGGGTGCACGTTGCTGGCTACCGGTGAAATGGGTGTCGGCAACACCACCACCAGCGCGGCGGTGGCCTGCGCCCCTGCTGAGACAACCGGCCCGGGCTATGACGGGAAGGGGCGCGGGGTCTCTCGATGCGGGGGGCTGCGGCGCAAACGCTGGGCTGTGGATACTGCCCTGGCGGTGAACCGGCCCGACCCGGCCGACGCACTGGATGTGCTGGCCAAAGTGGGAGGCTTTGACTTGGCGGGGCTGTGCGGCGTGTTTTGGGCGGGGCGCTCTATCGCGTGCCGGTGCTGATGGATGGGTTCATCAGCGCTGTGGCGGCGCTGTGTGCTCTGCGCCTGTGTCCTGCGGTGGGAGCGGCGGTGTTTGCCAGCCATGTGTCGGCCGAGCCGGGCCACAGCGCCGTGCTGCGGGCGCTGGGAAAAAACGCCGCTGATTGCGGCGCAGATGCGTCTGGGGGAGGGACCGGCGCCGTGGCGGCTATGCCGCTGCTGGACATGGCCTGGCGGTGTACCGTGGGACAACTTTGACGTCTATGGCATCCCGGCTTATGTACCGCAGGAGGGCGCGCAATGACGACGCTGATAATCGGCGGTGCGCGGAGCGGAAAAAAGCGCTTACGCCGAAAGCCTGTTGGCGGCACTGCCTCCTCCGCGCGCTGGTATGTAGCTACCATGCAGCCTTGGGACGAAGAATGCCGTGTCCGTATTGCAAAACACCGCCGCGCCCGGGCAGGCAAGGGGTTTGAAACGCTGGAATGCAGCCGTGCCCTGGCGGCGCTGCGTCTGCCCCGTCGGGGCAGTGCGCTGCTGGAATGCCTGGGGAATCTGGCGGCCAACGAATTATATTCCGCCGGCAGCGTGCGGGAAGAGGGGAGGCGATACTGACTGCGCTTCTGGCCGGTGTGGCGGCGCTGGAGTGAACAGTGCGAGCACCTGGTGATCGTCAGCAACGAGGTATGTCTGGGCGGCGAAAAGAGTATGCCGGGGACACAGACGCGTATTTGCGCGTGCTTGCCGCCGCTCATCGGGCGCTGGGACAGCGGGCCGGTCGGGTGCGAAGTGTGCCGGCCGGGCGGTGTACTACAAGGGAAAGGGGCCGGAACAGTGAAAAAACGATGCTGAAACGCTGAGCGTGGCTTTTTTCCATGTTTTCGGTGCTGGTGCCGCGTTGTGCGTGGAGCGAAAAAACATGCGCTTTGCCCTGTGTGCTTTTCCGCTGGTGGGGTGCGGTCGTCGGCGCGGGCCTGGTGGCTCTGGTGCGCGGTGTGCGCCTTGGTGCCGGTGGGGGATGTACTGCGGGGGGGACTGTGCCTGCTGCCGGTGCTGCTTACCGGCGGCATCCATCTCGACGGCTATGCCGATGTGTGCGACGCCCTGGCCAGCTGTGGCGCGCCAGAGCAGAAGCAGGCCATTTTGAAAGATCCCTCACTGCGGGGCCTTTGCGGTAATTCGGCTGTGTACGTATTTTGTGGCTTTTTTGCTTTGTGTGCGGCGCTTTCACCCACTGCGCCGGCGTTGTGGACACTGGGGCTGGGGTTTGTGTTTTCCCGGGCGCTGTCGTTTGCGGTGTGCCGCTTTCCCTGGCCAGGCATACGGGCCTGGCCCACGCCTTTTTCTGCTGCCGCCGACTGGCGGTGCGCCGGGCGCGTTCTGTTGCTCTTTTGCGGCGGTGGGGAGCAGCCATGGCGGCGCTGGGCGGATTGCTGGGCGGTCGCTGTGGCAGCGGGACTTCTGGCGGTTCTGGCGTTGCCGCGTGGTGGCGCAGCGACAGTTCGGCGGGCTTTCGGGAGATCTGGCGGGCTGGTTTGTGCAGCGTGCGGAGCTGTGGATGCTGTTGGCTGCCGGATGGTGCAGCATGGAAAGGACGGTGCTGGGATGATTTTGCTGATTGGCCCGCTGCACGGCGGTAAGCGGGACTATGCCTGGCCCTGCTGGGCTGCGGGCAGGACGAACTGGGGCGTTATGCCTGCTGGGATGTACAGGAGCGGGCAGCGGGATGCGAAACCCGAAGCGCTGCCTGGAGCTTTCAAGCGCGTGGCCTGTGGCTCGCTTACGAAACCGGCGGCGGGTGGTGCTGTTGACGAGGGCGCGCGGGAGGCGGGAGGCGGCCGGGCAGTTGCTGTGTTTGCTGGCCCGGCGGGCTGACCGGGTGGTACGGGTGTTCTTATGGTTTGCCCCTGACGCCTGGGCGAAAAAACGGGGCGGAGGACGTATGAGGGTATATCTCCTGCGCCACGGCGTGCCACCGGAGGCCACCGCCGAAGGTCGCTATTCAGGGCGGCTGGATACGCCGCTGTCCCCGGCGGGGCGGCAGGCCTGCATCGGGCGGCATTTTCGCCGCAGTATGTCTATGTCTCCGCTGCGCCGGGCCGTGGAAACGGCGGCGCTTTGGTTCCGGAAGCGAAACAGATTCCGGTGCCGGAGCTGCGGGAAATGGATTTTCGGGCTTGAGGGCGCACCTGGCAGGAGCTTTCCGGACAACGCAGCCTACCGAGCCTGGGTGGACAGCGGCTGCCAGGCGCCCATTCCTGGCAGGGAAAGCAAAGCGGTTTTCTGCGCCCGGTACAATGCCGTTGCCGCTCTTGATTGGGAAGCGGCACGGCAGACGGACACGGTAGTGGTTGCTCATGGCGGCACGCTCATGGCAGCGTTGAGTGTTTTGGCCTGCCCCCGTCGCCGCCTACTTTGACTGGCGCGTCAAACCCGGCGGCGGTTTTGTACTCGACGGCAGCACATGGGCAGAAAACCGGACACTAAAAGTATTAGCGAAGTAAATATTACAAAATGGTGATTGATTTATGAGCGTTGCGGGCCGCAGCATTATGCGCGGTTTTGTACAGCAATACGTAACTGAAACGAAGTGGCATTACCGA
>VOFB01000555.1_pt1 | contig 110000 bp, 79 predicted proteins | sample 5384141 | NCBI WGS metagenome assembly VOFB01 (sample SAMN12384721, study PRJNA508395) | human gut metagenome | isolation source: healthy gut A | host: Homo sapiens | reverse complement strand
TATAAGGGTGAGATTGAACGGCGTACCAACGGTTCTATGATTGCCATGGAGTCCGGTACGGCTTTTGCCTATGCCATTGACAAGTTGCAGGACCGCGGCAAATTCTTCATTTTCCCGCAGGAAGAGGTTTATGCAGGCCAGGTAGTGGGCGAGCATTCCCATGACAACGACTTGGTGATTAATGTAACGAAGTCCAAGAAGCTTACCAATATGCGTGCCAGTGGTTCGGATGATAAGGCACGTCTGATTCCTCCCGTACAGTTCTCTCTTGAGGAGGCACTGGAGTACATCAAGGAAGACGAATACGTGGAAGTTACTCCTAAATCAATGCGTATGCGTAAGGTTATCCTCGATGAGCTTGAGCGTAAACGAGCAAACAAGAACTGATAAACAGAAGAGTTTTAGTTGTTATATATGAAAGGAGTGCCCCGCCGAAAGGTGAGGCACTCCTTTTTATTGTCGTCATTCAAACGAAAGTCAATCGATGAATTTTACCTTTGCCGCATTACGGGGTTTGGCAGCGGGCGTTTCGTCCGGATAGCCGAAAGCGATACAGTAAAGTAGCTGATAGCCTTCCGGAATATCCAGTTTCTTCAGGTATTCGGCAGCAGCCGGAGTAGAGGTCATGAAGCGCGTGGGACCGCCCAAGCAGCAAGAACCGATTCCCATGGACCAGGCTGATAGAATCATATTCTCACCCAGCAGTCCGCAGTCAATCTGCGAAAGGTCATAAGACGGGTCATTGGCAATAAATACTACTGTAGAAGCGTTGCGAAACATGTTCTTGAATTTCGGGTCTTCGGCGGCTTTGGGATTTTCCTTCTTGTAGATTTCCGTAATGCCGTTGATGAAATCCGGGTTATCCACTACACGCACTTCCCACGATTGCTTGTTCTGGCCGTTGGGTGCATTGATACCGCAATCCAGGATAATCTGTATGGTGTCGCGATTCACGGCTTGCGGTTTGTACTGGCGGATGCTGCGGCGTGACATGATGGTTTCAATCACCGCATTCTCTTTACTTTCATTTGCATTGGCAGCTTGGGTCTCTTTCTGGGTTTGGGCGCTGCAACTGCAGAGCAGCAACAAACTTGCGCCTGCCAACATCAATTTGATACTTTTCATATTGCTTTATTTGAATAATGGTTTCTGCAAAACTACTAAAACTTTCGGATTATCAATGAGATAGAGATATTAAAAAAGAAAAAAGGCATCTCCCGGAGGAGATACCTTTTCCATATGTTTCTAACTTTATTGTCAGATTAGAGCTTCGGACCAGCAGCAACCAAAGCCTTACCAGCTTCGTTGCCAGTGAACTTAGCGAAGTTCTTGATGAAGCGACCAGCCAGGTCTTTTGCTTTTTCTTCCCATTGGCAAGCGCATTCGTAAGTATCGCGAGGATCAAGAATCTTCGGATCTACATTAGGCAATTCAGTAGGAACTACGAAGTCGAAGAAAGGAATAACCTTCGTCGGAGCCTTGTCGATAGAACCGTCGAGGATAGCGTCGATGATACCACGAGTATCTTTGATAGAGATACGTTTGCCGCTACCGTTCCAACCAGTGTTAACCAAGTATGCCTTAGCACCAACCTTGTTCATCTTCTTAACCAATTCTTCTGCATATTTAGTAGGATGCAGGCTCAGGAAAGCAGCACCGAAGCAAGCAGAGAATGTCGGAGTCGGTTCAGTGATGCCACGTTCTGTACCAGCCAACTTAGCAGTAAAGCCAGACAAGAAGTAGTACTGAGCTTGTTCAGGGTTCAGGATAGATACCGGAGGTAATACACCGAATGCGTCGGCAGACAAGAAAATTACCTGGTGAGCGTGAGGACCCTTGGAAACCGGCTTAACGATGTTATTGATGTGGTAGATAGGATAAGAAACACGAGTGTTTTCAGTTACGCTCTTGTCAGCGAAGTCAATCTTACCGTCAGCAGCTACTGTAACATTCTCCAACAGAGCGTCACGCTTGATGGCAGCGTAGATATCGGGTTCGCTTTCTTTATCCAGGTTGATAACCTTAGCATAGCAACCACCTTCGTAGTTGAATACACCTTCGTCATCCCATCCGTGTTCGTCGTCACCGATCAACAGACGTTTCGGGTCAGTTGACAAGGTAGTCTTACCAGTACCGGACAGACCGAAGAAGATAGCAGAGTCAGTACCTTCCATGTTAGTGTTGGCAGAGCAGTGCATAGAAGCGATACCACGCAACGGGTTCTTGTAGTTCATGATAGAGAACATACCCTTCTTCATTTCACCACCGTACCAAGTGTTCAAGATAACCTGTTCGTTGGTCTTCAAGTTGAATACAGTAGCTGTTTCAGAGTTCAGACCCAGTTCCTTGTAGTTGTCAACTTTTGCCTTAGAAGCGTTGAATGATACGAAATCGGGTTCTCCGTAGTTAGCCAGTTCTTCAGCAGTCGGGCGGATGAACATGTTAGTTACGAAGTGAGCCTGCCATGCCACTTCCATGATGAAACGTACTTTCATACGAGTAGCGGGGTTGGCGCCACAGAAAGTATCAACAACGAACAGACGCTTGCCGCTCAATTCCTTTACAGCCTTAGCCTTTAGGTCAGCCCAAGCTTCTTCAGAGCAAGGTTTGTTGTCGTTTTTGTATTCTTCAGAAGTCCACCATACAGAATCCTTGCTGGCTTCATTCATTACGAAGAATTTATCTTTAGGAGAACGACCGGTATAGATACCTGTCATTACATTTACAGCACCCAGTTCAGTTACCTGACCTTTTTCAAAACCTTCCAAACCTGGTTTGGTTTCTTCTGCGAACAGTACATCGTTATTCCGTAAAGCAAGTACAGACACCCTTGGGAACTGCCACGGCCAGCACACACGATGACAAAATAGTGATCGCAACGGTATTCCGTGCCGGACTGCCGCTGCACACCGGTTTTCTGAACATGTTCGACCATGCCGACAACGCTTTCGTTTCCGCATTCCGTTTTTACAAAGATGACGAGCACCATATTGTAGATGTGCACATTGAATACATCGCCGCCCCTTCATTGAATGACAGGACCTTGCTTCTCGTTGACCCCATGCTTGCCACCGGTGAAAGCATGGAACTTGCCTGGAAAGCTTTCCTTACCAAAGGCAAACCCGCTAAATTGCAAATGGCCTGTGTCATTGCCAGCCAACAAGGGGTAAAGCATATGGCAGAACTTTTTCCCGGCGATGATGTCACATTATGGTGTGCCGCCATAGACCCTGTCTTGGACGAGCACAAATACATTGTTCCGGGGTTAGGGGATGCCGGTGATTTATCATTCGGCGAGAAACTCTAAAGCTCAAACTATAAGGACAGTTTCAGGTGTGTTCGCTTGCACACACTAAAATTCTAAATTAAATGGTTAGTAACCGGCAATTATTCACTGCCTATTACTAACCATTTAATTTTTAAAACAGTTCTGTAGATCTGGTCCCTACAGGGAAGATGAAAAATCTTATTTCACTTCCCAAATATCATTTGTCATCAGTAATTCCTGGAAATTGTGATATTTTTTCTTTGCGGCCACTTCTTCAATCTGTGCATTAACGGCGTCATCATAAGTAGGCGCCTCCACATCACGGATCACCCCTAATGCAACCGGAAAATCCGGTCCTTCCATCAATGCCAGTTTCAACTGCAAAGTATTATCCATACAATGAGCATCGTGCACTAAAATGTCTTTTTCCGTCACACCATTCTCGCCAATCTTTACCACTTTCAGTCCGAAACCTTCCTGCATCAGCCCGTATTCTTTATCTACACCAAACAACATCGGTTTACCGTGTTCTAAATAAATGGCATTCTTTGAACGACCTTCTTTCGTATATACTGATTCGTGTGTTCCATCATTAAAAATGACGCAGTTCTGAAGAATTTCACATACAGCCGCACCTTTATGATTGGCAGCAGCTTTCAGAATCTCCACTGTACCAGGACCATCCGTAGCTACCGCACGGGCAAAGAAACGCCCACGCGCACCAAAACATAATTCAGCCGGATGAAACGGATCTTCCACAGTGCCGTAAGGAGATGATTTGCTAACAAATCCACGGGGAGAGGTCGGAGAATACTGTCCTTTGGTCAAACCATATATACGGTTGTTCAACAAAATCATATTCAAGTCGATATTACGACGAACGGCGTGTATAAAATGATTTCCACCAATAGCCAGCCCATCACCATCCCCTGAAATCTGCCAGACAGTAATCTTCGGATTAGCCACCTTGCAGCCTGTAGAAATAGCAGCCGCACGACCGTGCACAGTCTGCATGGCATATGTATTCATGTAATAAGGCAGACGGCTGGAACATCCGATACCCGAAATAACGGCAGTATCATGAGGAGCCACTCCCAATTCAGCCATCGCTTTGTGCAGCGAAGCCAAGAAAAAATGGTCACCGCAACCCGGACACCAGCGAGGTTGTCCCTTTTTGAAATCTTTTGCTGTATATTCGTTCATAGTCTTTACTTTCTTTACGGTTATTATTTATTTAAAATCTCAGTGAAAGCATCAACTAACTCGCTGACTACGAACGGCTGGCCTTTTACCTCATTAAACTGATAAGGAACAAATCCGTCCACTTTCATACGGAGATATCCGGCAAACTGACCAAGATTCTGCTCAGCCACGACTACCTTCTTATATTTCTTCAGCACTTCTGCCGTATTGTGAGGCAGCGGGTTCAAATGAACAAAATGTGCCAAAGCAACCTTCTTGCCCGCATGGTTCATTTCCTCCATTGCTGAATATAAATGACCGTAAGTTCCACCGAAACCTACTATCAGCAAATCTGCATCCTCTACGCAGCCTTGCACCTTAACATCAGGCACTGGAATTTTAGCAACCTTCTCGGCACGCAAACGGCACATCAAATTATGGTTTTCAGGCTCGGTAGAAATAGCACCTGTATCACTGTCTTTTTCCAAGCCTCCCAAAATATGCATATAACCTTCCTGTCCCGGCAATGCCCAATAACGGACACCTGTTTCGGCGTTACGCTTGTAAGGAGTATAATTATCCTTCATTTCCGGAGTAACATAGGGTGGGTTAATAGCCGGATAGTTCGCCAGATCAGGCAATTTCCATGCGCCGGAACCATTTGCTACAAAACCATCAGTCAGCAACACCACCGGAGTCATGTGTTCCAAGGCAATCTTACAAGCATCATAAGCAGCATCAAAACAATGAGTTGGAGAAGCTGCGGCAATGACCGGCATAGGAGATTCACCGTTACGGCCAAACAAAGCCTGCAATAAATCTGTTTGCTCAGACTTAGTAGGCAAACCAGTAGAAGGACCGCCGCGCTGTACATTAATAACCACCAATGGTAATTCTGTAATAACAGCCAGATTCATAGCCTCTGATTTCAGACAAACACCCGGTCCCGAAGTAGAAGTAGCTGCCAACGCACCTGCAAACGAGGCACCGATAGCCGTAGCGCAACCTGAAATTTCATCTTCACATTGAACCGTAGTCACTCCCAATGATTTATGTTTAGAAAGTTCATGCAAGATATCTGTTGCCGGAGTAATGGGATAAGATCCCAGGAACAAACGCAGACCTGCTTTCTCGGCAGCAGCAATTAAGCCATAAGCCGTAGCCTTGTTTCCGCTGATATCCATGTACTTTCCAGGTACTTTAGACTTAGTTTCCACCTTATAAGTATGATCCACAGACGCATGCGTATTGTGGCCATAATCATATCCGGCGTGTATCACTTTAATATTCGCTTCAGCTATTTGCGGCTTCTTTGCAAATTTCTCGCGCAAGAAATTTTCAGCAACCGCCAGGTCACGATTAAACAACCAGCAGACCAATCCCAAAGCAAACATATTACGACATTTCAACATTGACTTGTTGTCCATGCCTGTATCTGCCAGACAATCTTTCACCATCTGCGAAATAGGAGCAGCAATTACATCCTGCTTAATACCCATTTCTTCAATCGGATTGTCTGTTTTGAAAGCCGCCTTGTCCAGGTCTGATTTCTGAAAACAATCTGTATCAATAATGATACAAGCTGTGGACTTCGCAAATTTGTATTGTGTTTTCAATGCAGCGGCATTCATTGCGACCAGCACGTCGCATTTGTCACCAGGGGTAAAAACTTTACCCGCACCGATATGCACCTGGGAAACCTGACACACCGGTCAACGAACCTTGCGGGGCACGTATATCTGCCGGATAGTCGGGGAATGTACTGATATCATTGCCCACGGTAGCCGAAATATTAGAAAAGATATTGCCGGCGAGCTGCATACCATCGCCTGAGTCGCCTGAGAAACGGACCACCACTTGGTCCAACTCCTTGACTATCATTTCATCTGCCATAACTTATTATTTAGGGTTACAAAATTTCACTGTTTGCAAAGTTCGGAAAGTTCTGTCAAAGGACAAAATATTCCGCTATCAAACTACGTTTGAATATCAAAATGTACAAAATTAAAGGTTTATTTGTTTCCAAGCTAAGAAAAAGCAGAGATAATTACCTGTTTAAAAGCATAAATTCCTATCATTATGACAGCATCAAAAACGATTCATTTTTACAATTTATTATTTTTATCCATGTTTTATGAACAACATGAAAGTTTATAGCAGAATAACAACATTATTAGATTATAAAAAACAGACAAAAAACAACAAAACAACAAAGAAAGGATTATTTTCTTCCCACTTAAGACATTTTTCAATCTTTCATATTGCCATTTTAACAAAAAGAAGTACCTTTGTACCCATAAAGGGGCCTTGTAGTTCAACGGATAGAATAGAAGTTTCCTAAACTTTAGATAGGGGTTCGATTCCCCTCGGGGCTACAAAGAGCAGTAAACAATTGTTATACAACCGTTTACTGCTCTTATTTTACTGGATAGCTTTCAAATCTGCTTATTTAATCACCCCAAGTTCTTTGCCCACTTTAATAAATGCAGCAATTGCCTTATCCAAATGTGCCTTTTCATGCCCGGCAGACAACTGGACACGGATACGTGCCTGTCCTTTCGGAACAACCGGATAATAGAAACCGGTTACATATATGCCCTCTTTCTGCATCTTGGCGGCAAAATCCTGAGACAGTTTCGCATCATAAAGCATCACAGCACAAATCGCGCTCTGAGTTGGTTTAATGTCAAAACCGGCAGCCAGCATCCTGTCACGGAAATAATTCACATTATCCATCAGCTTAGTATGCAAAGCATCACTTTCTTTCAATATCTTAAACATTTCCAGACTAGCACCGATAATGGCAGGAGCTACAGAATTAGAGAATAAATAAGGACGGGAACGCTGGCGCAACATATCAATAATTTCTTTCTTACCGGTGGTAAATCCTCCCATTGCCCCACCAAATGCTTTACCTAATGTACCAGTAAAGATATCCACACGCCCGTATGCATTAAACTGTTCTGCCACGCCATGCCCTGTAGGACCTACTACACCGGCCGAATGAGATTCATCCACCATTACCAACGCGTCATATTTTTCCGCCAGTTCACAAATCTTATCCAATGGAGCCACATTACCATCCATCGAGAATACACCATCTGTAGCAATAATACGATGACGCTGTGCCTGCGCTTCCTGCAAACAACGTTCCAGGTCAGCCATATCAGCATTGGCATAACGATAGCGTTTTGCCTTACACAAACGTACACCATCTATAATAGATGCATGATTCAACGCATCTGAAATAATAGCGTCTTCTTCTGTAAACAGCGGTTCGAACAAACCACCGTTAGCATCAAAACAAGCTGCATAAAGTATAGTATCTTCTGTTTTAAAATAATCAGAAATGGCAGCTTCCAGCTGTTTGTGCAAATCCTGAGTTCCACAGATAAAGCGTACGGAAGACATACCGAAGCCATGTGTGTCCATCGCCTCTTTGGCAGCATTGATCAAGCGTTGATTATCTGACAAACCTAAATAATTGTTGGCACAAAAGTTCAACACATCTTCTCCGTCATTCACCTTGATGTCCGCACGCTGAGGTGTGGTAATTATACGTTCATTTTTATACAATCCGGCTGCCTTAATATCAGCCAGTTCCTTCGCAAGGAACTCCTTCATTTTACCATACATAGCTTTGTTTTTTTATTAAGTATATAGTTTAAGTTTAAAAATCAGTCTGACTTGACAAAGTTCTTATTTTTTTTTGATATCCGATTAAATTATAGAGAAAATTTTGATAAAATATGCAGTTTTCTATCTATCTTTGCTTCCAAAAGAAAACTTAAAGCAAATAGCAAACTATGAAAAATGTATTAATTATCGGCTCCACCGGTCAGATCGGTTCGGAACTAACCATGAAATTGAGAAGTATTTACAATGGTAATATCGTAGCCGGATATATTCCCGGTGCCGAGCCTAAAGGGGAATTAAAAGAATCAGGCCCTTCTGCCATCGTAGATATCACCAACGAACAACAAATTGCCGAAACTGTATCAAAGTACAACATCGACACCATTTACAACCTGGCAGCCTTACTATCGGCTGTAGCAGAAGCCAAACCTCAACTAGCATGGAAAATAGGCATGGGAGGCCTGTTCAACGTATTGGAAGTAGCACGCGAAATGGGTTGTGCCGTATTTACCCCAAGTTCTATCGGTGTCTTCGGCAACAACACCCCTAAAGACAAGACCCCGCAAGACACTATCCGTAATCCGCGTACCATGTATGGAGTTACAAAAGTATCAGGAGAATTACTGAGCGATTATTACCATATCCGTTTTGGCGTAGATACCCGCTCCGTTCGTTTCCCCGGATTAATTTCGTATGTCACACCTCCGGGTGGCGGGACTACCGATTATGCTGTAGACATCTATTATTCGGCTGTAAAAGGTGAAAAATTTGAATGTCCTATTGCAGCCGGTACATTCATGGATATGATGTATATGCCTGACGGTTTACGTGCAGCCATTGAAATCATGGAAGCGAATCCCGACAAACTAATTCATCGCAATTCGTTCAACATTGCTTCAATGAGTTTTGATCCGGAAATTATTTATAACAATATAAAGAAGTATATGCCCGACTTCCATATGGAGTACAAAGTAGATCCACTACGTCAAGCTATCGCCGAATCATGGCCGAACTCACTGGACGACACTTGTGCCCGTGAGGAATGGGGATGGAAACCGGAATATGATCTAGACAGCATGACACAGGATATGCTTGCCAAACTAAAAATACGATTCAATAAATAAACCACTAATATTGAATAAATAAAATAGCCTTCTCTATTCTATATGGAAAAGATAGAGAAGGCTATTTTTATACATTTCTTGCACTTATATAAAATTTTGATCGTATCTTCGTGCAAATTAACATACTGATTAAAAACATACTATGAATACAAGAGCTATTACCCAGAACAAGAAAGTCGTTACATTCGGAGAAGTAATGCTAAGGCTGACCGCCCCCAATTTCCAGCGCTTTTCCCAAACAAACGAGTTTATTGCTACTTATGGAGGAAGTGAAGCGAATGTAGCCATATCACTGGTCAACTTCGGCATCCCCACAGAATTCGTTACCAGACTTCCCGAGAATGCAATGGCACAAGCCTGCGTAAACTCACTCCAAGCTTACGGATTAGGTACAGACGGCATTATTTATGGTGGGAAACGCATGGGATTATACTTTCTGGAAAGCGGTGCAGCATTTCGTAACTCCAATGTAGTATATGACCGTGAAGGCTCTTCCTTTGCCACTTTACGTCCCGGCATGATAGACTGGGAAAAGATTCTTTCCGATGCAGGCTGGTTCCACTGGTCGGGTATAGCAGCGTCCCTGTCACAGGAAGGAGCAGATGCCTGCCTGGAAGCACTGCAAACAGCAGACCGCCTGGGATTAACAATCTCATGCGACTTAAATTTCCGCAAAAAATTATGGAATTACGGTAAATCCGCATCAGAAGTAATGCTCCCTCTTGTCCAATATAGTGATGTCATTTTTGGTGCAGAACCCGAATACAAAGAAATTTTCGGCATTCCCCCGGTAGGTTTTAAAGCTGTAGACACCTCATATCCATTAGATTTGTCCGGTTTCAAAGTATTCGGTCAAAAAGTATCAGAACAAGCTCCCCGATGCCAGAAAATGTTTCTGGAGTTGCGTAATACCATCACTTCCAATCACAATCTGCTGGCAGCCATACTTTATTCTAAAGGAACATTAAGGCATACCGGCATTTACGATATTGTCCATGAAGTAGACCGTGTGGGTGCAGGAGATGCATTTGTAGGCGGCATGATTTATGGTTTGCTGACCTACCCCGACAATGACCAAAAAACATTGGAATTCGCCCTTGCCGCATCTGCATTGAAAAATACCATATATGGAGATTTCAATCAAGTAACAGTAGAAGAAGTGGAAGAGTTAATGCAAGGAAACACTTCAGGAAGAGTAGTCAGATAACTATTTTCACGATTATAGCCAAACAGAATTGATCTGCAAGATACAGCGTAAAAAAGCAAGTTTACTTCATGGGGCAAGCAAGTTAAGTTGAAATGCCAAGTAAGCTAAGTTACTTACCCAATGTACTTAAGTTAATTTTTGAAGCCACAGAAGATTCATCTATCCTTTTTCCACAAATCAATTCCATTCGACCTTATAAAAAGAGGAGGATTCTCATGATATGAGCATCCTCCTCTTTTTATTTATTTCTTAAAAGAAACTTTCTTTTTATGCCTTTGTTTCTTCCGGCATCTTGTTGCCCATAGTCAGGTAAGCGATAGGAGCAGCAATGAAGATAGAAGACAACGTACCGATCACAACGCCCAAAATCATTGCAAAAGCGAAGCTGCGGATACTGTCACCACCCAGCACAAAGATACACAACAATACGATTAATGTACTTAATGAAGTATTGATGGTACGAGCCAAAGTAGTATTCAATGAATCATTAAACAACTGCATACGGTTACGTTTCGGATACAGACCGAAGAACTCACGGATACGGTCAAAGATAACCACCTTGTCATTGATAGAATAACCGATAGCGGTCAAAATAGCGCCAATAAAAGTCTGGTCAATTTCCAATGAGAACGGAACCCATCCATAACATAACGAGTATGCACCGATGATCAAAATAGTATCGACAGCCAATGCAACAGTCGCACCCACACTATAAGCTACATTGCGGAAACGCAGCAAGATATACAAACCGATAGCCACCAATGCAAACAATACAGACCAGACAGCCGAAGTCTTGATATCATCAGCGATACTAGGACCTACTTTCTGAGAACTGATGATAGAACCACCGACACGATTATCACGGTCAATAAAGATTTCCAATGTAGTACCTTCGCCCAGCAAGTTACCATCTTTCAAAGACTGATACAAGAACTCTTCAATTTCAGAGTCGATAGTAGGAGAATCTTCATTAATACGGTAATTGGTTGTAATACGGATTGTCTTCTTGTCTGTACCCAAAGCAATAGCCTGTACATTATCTTCTGTGATTTTCTTCTTCAACAGGTCACGCACTGTTTCAGGTTCAACCTGCTGTTCAAACTGAACTACGAAGTTACGTCCACCGGTAAAGTCAATACTCTGCGCCAAACCACGGATAAAGAATGAAATGATACAGATAACGATAATCGCTCCGAATACCGTGAATGAACGTTTCATCATTCCCATAAAGTTGTAATTCACGTTCTGCATCAGATTCTTGGAGATCCCTGTAGTGAATGTCAAGTTCAACCACTTGTCTTTATTCATGAAGTGCTCATAAACAATACGGGTCAAGAATACTGCTGTAAAGAATGAGCAGAGGATACCGATAATCAACGTAGTGGCAAAACCACGAATCGGACCCGTACCGAAATAGAACAGAATGATACCAGTGATAATTGATGTCAAGTTTGAGTCAAAAATAGCAGAGAATGCGTTAGAATAACCGTCTGCTAAAGCAGCCTTAACAGTTTTACCGGCTCTCAATTCTTCTTTTGTACGTTCATAAATCAACACGTTAGCATCTACAGCCATACCCAATGACAACACCATACCGGCAATACCAGACATGGTCAGTGCAGCTTGGAACGAGGTAAGGATTCCTAATGTGAAGAAGAAGTTAACAACCAATGCGCAGTTGGCAACCATACCCGGAATCAATCCGTACATAGCGCACATATAGATCATCAACAGAATCAACGCAACAACAAATGAAATAATACCTTGATTGATAGATTCCTGACCCAATGACGGACCAACGATATCCTCCTGAACGATACGTGCAGGAGCAGGCATCTTACCAGACTTCAATACGTTAGCCAAGTCTTTTGTCACCTCCGGAGTAAAGTTACCGGTAATCTGAGAGTGTCCCCCCGTAATTTCACCGTTTACATTCGGAGCGCTGTATACGTAACCATCCAGTACGATAGCGATAGCCTTGCCTACATTGTTCTTTGTCAGAACAGCCCAGCGGCGTGCGCCGTCAGTGTTCATAGACATACTGACACAAGGCTTGTTGAACTGGTCATATTCATCTTTAGCATCAGTGATCACATCACCTTCCAACGGAGCACGTCCGTTACGTTCAGTAGACTTGATAGCATACAATTCAAAGATACGTCCCTGCTTGTCAAAGTCAGCAGCCTTTACACCCCATTTCAAACGAAGATCTTTCGGCAACATTTCTTTCACTTCTTTCATAGCAAGGTACTGGTTTACCTGAGCAGTATCTTTATAATCGGCATAACCTACCACCGACCCGTAACCATTCGGATTTAATTGAAGAACAGAAGCCAACGGATGTTCTTTCTTCATCTGCTCCATTGCGGCAGAGTTACTTGCCGTTTCGCCTTTCAATGCGGCTGCAAGACTGTCGGCAGCAGAAATTGCAGAAGCCTGTGCGACAGCAACAGTATCAGTAGCTACAGAATCAGCAGAAGCAGCACCACTTTCAACGGCAAGAATATCACGCAGTCTGTTATCTACAGAAGAAAGATAAGGAACTATTTCTTTTGCGTCGAAAGTTTCCCAGAATTCCAAGTTAGCAGATCCCTGCAACAGTTTTCTGACACGTTCCGGTTCTTTGATACCCGGCAGTTCCACCATGATACGGCCCATCTTTCCTTCCAACGCCTGAATGTTAGGCTGTGCCACACCAAAGCGGTCAATACGTGTACGTAATACATTATAAGAGTTGTCGATAGCAGCCTTTACCTCTTCGCGCAATACTTTTTCAACTTCACTGTCGGAACTGCGGGTGGTTACTTTGTCTTTCAACTGCTGAGTAGCAAATAATTCAGCCAATTTGCCATTGGGAGCTTGTTTCTTATACTCTTTTACAAAAAGAGTGATAAAGTCATCCTGACTAGTGATAGATTGTTTTGATGCTTCTGCAACCGCTTTGTTAAAAGCTTCATCAGTCTTGTTGTCAGCCAAAGCCTTCACTACATCCGGTACAGAAACTTCAAGGATAACGTTCATACCACCTTTCAGGTCCAGACCCAGACCAATCTCCATCTCGCGACACTGTTTCAGCGTATAACTACCCAAATAAACTTTTTCATTCTGCATAGAATCAAGGTAATGTGCTTCACCTTTCGGGTCTTGTGCCGCTTTGTCCATGTGATAGCGGGTCACAAAAGAGAAAGAAAGATAAAACACACATACAAGGGTGAGTAATACCGCAAAAACCTTTACAAATCCTTTGTTTTGCATGTTACTTTGAAATTTATTATTTTTACTTTTTGATTAATTCTTAGTTTATACAAGGTTGCAAATATAGTTTTTTTTTTCACATTCCCACGGTATCAAACACAAATATTTAGATTCCAAAAGAGAAAAAAGGCTGCAAAAGCATTTTTTGCAGCCTAAATTATTCTATCTCACAATCTATTTTATTTCAAACCCCTGTTTTTAAGCAAGGGTTCCAAGCTGGGATCAGCCCCACGAAAACCTCTGTAAAGGGTCATAGGATCTTCCGTTCCACCTTTCTCTAGAATATTTTTACGGAAAGAGTCTGCGGTATTTTTATCGAACACTCCATGTTCTTTAAACGCTTCAAAAGCATCCGTGTCAAGAACTTCTGCCCATAGATAGCTGTAATACCCAGCAGCATATCCACCTATAATATGACTAAAATAAGTGGCGCGATACCGAGGAGCTATTTCAGGAATCAGCCCCAGCTTGTCCATCGTTTCTTTTTCAAAAGCAACGACATTCAGGTTGTCTGTATCAGTCAGGTTATGCAGTTCCATATCAAGCAAAGCGGCTGCCAATAATTCCGTAGTCATAAAACCTTGATTAAAAGTACCCTGATTTTGGATTTTCGTAATCAGCTCATCCGGAATCACTTCTCTTGTTTCATAATGCTTGGCATAGAGTTTCAGCACTTCAGGTTCTACAGCCCAGTGTTCCATAATCTGTGAAGGAAGTTCTACAAAATCCTGCGCCACACTGGTACCGGACACTCCTTTGTAGTTACACTTGGTCAGCATACCGTGCAATGCATGTCCAAACTCATGAAACATGGTTTCCACCTCATCCAAAGTCAGTAAAGAAGGCATATTTCCTGCAGGTTTAGTAAAACTTGCCACATTATAAATTAAAGGACGTACTTCACCGGCCTGTTCACGAAAATTACTCATCCATGCGCCACCACGCTTACCTGCGCGTGGAAAGTAATCCGCATAGAACAATCCCAAAAATGAGCCATCGGCATCCTTTACTTCATACACTTTCACATCCGGCTCATATACGGGCACATCATTCAGTTCGGTCAATGTAATGCCATACAGCTTGTTGGCCACGGTATACAATCCGCTACGCACATCTTCCAAACTGAAATAGGGCTTGATTTCATCTTCATTCAAATCATACTTTTCCTGACGCAATTTTTCGGCATAATACCACCAGTCCCATGCAGCCAGCTTCTCTCCCTTACCTTCCTTATCCATTATTTTCTGCAACTCGGCGGCCTCTTTCTTTGCATTTTCCAGTGAGTATCCCCACAGGTTATTCAAGAAATCCATGACTGTCTGCGAATTCTTAGCCATGTTCTCATCCAGTACAAAATTGGAATAACAATCGAATCCTAATAATTTTGCCTGTTCCAAACGCAATGCCATGATCTTTCCCAATATCTCTTTATTGTCATTCGCATCATCATGATTCCCCCGGTTGATATAAGCTTCATAAATATTTTTTCTTAGCTCACGGTTTTCAGCATATTGCAAAAAAGGCAAGCGACTGGAGTTTTGCAAAGTGAATAGCCATTTCCCTTCTTTTCCAGCAGCTTTCGCTTCCTCTGCGGCCCCCGCTTTCACCCATTCGGGTAACCCGGCCAAATCAGCCTCATTCTCGATAACCAACTGATAAGCGTTATTCTCATTTAAGATATGATTGTCGAAAGCAATCCCCAAAGTCGACAATTCTTTATTGATCTCCCTCAAACGGGATTGTTTTCCGGCATCCAGTCCGGCACCCGAACGGACAAAAGCTTTATAATACTTGTCCAACAGCCGGTGTTGCTCAGTCGTAAGAGTTATCTTACCTTCCCGTTCCTGTTGATGCACATCAGCCACCCGTTTATACAAATCCTGATTCAAATAAATATTATCACTATGTTCTGAAAGTACAGGAGCCATCTTTTCATTCAAGGCCGTCAACGAATCATTTGTATCCGCTTCGGTCAATGCAAAAAACACCCCACTTACTCTCGCCAGAATCCCGCCACTTTTATCCAGCGCCACAATGGTATTTTCAAAAGTAGGTTCCTCGGGATTATCAACTATTGCCTTAATTTCCGCATTCTGCTCCTCTATTCCTTTCAAGAAAGCAGGTTCATAATGCTCCAGTCTGATCTTAGTAAAATCGGGAGCACCGTACTCGGTCTGGAATTCCGTAAAGAACGGATTCATTTCTGTTTTCTGTTCACATGCACACATTACACAACACGTCGCTAACGTAAATAATAGTCTTTTCATAATCTGTCAATTAAAGGTATGTAAAATCACTTCTCCACCACATAACACCAAATGGGGTAATGATCCGAACTCTTTATCGTATTATCCACCGTACAACGGTAAGATTTTAAATTCTTGCTCAATAAAATATTGTCTATTCTGAAATAAAAATGATTTTGATTATAAGATATGCCAAAGCCGTTTCCCGACTCCACAAAAGCATCATTCAGCCCTTCCCCTACCACCCTGTGAGTGTATGATATAGGAGAATCATTGAAGTCACCGCATACAATTATGCCTCCCCCCTTTGTAACCGGCCACCAAACGAGCTATGGAATCAGCCTGAACGGCACGTATAGCCGATGCTTCCGCCAGTTTTCCGATCAGCAAACGAGACCCTTGCGATACCTTTTGCTTATCAGGGTCCTTCATCATTTCGCGATAGACTTCTTTATCCTTCTCAGTCAGCTTATTGGATTCCAGATGATTATTAACAACCAGCAAGGTATCACCATTCACTTTGATTTTATAAGCAATGGAACCATTGTTAAGGCTGGCATATTTCACCGGATGTGCCGACAAAATAGGAAAACGGGAATAACAACCCAAACCGTTGGCCCCCGATATCTTATGATAATTTTTATAAGGATAATCTCTTAAAGCATAATCCACCTCTTTCTTGGTTAAGCGTCCGCCTACAATATATTCCTGCAGGCAGATTATATCCGCATTGCTGTTTCTTAAATATTCCAGCACAGGGTTCGGATTATCCTTGGTGTTCGCACGGTTCTTTTCAAAAGCCATCGTATTGTAGGATAAGAATTTGATTGCCCCTTCCGGTACATCAGATACAAATACATTGACTGGAAATAAGTACGGATAGCACCAATGGAACATACCAGGCCTAAAAATGAAAGCAACGCATATTTACGATAAATCACCAACCAGAAGACCAGAAACAAAAGATTAACAATCAAAAAAGCGGGAAAAGCCAAACCGGCACATGACCATACCGGATGAGCCACAGGATCAATATAAGGGCTGTAAGCACATACCAGTAACAATACCACCATACACAAGTTTATGCCCAGTAGTATCCATCCCAAAAAACGACCAATATATTTCATATATCACTTCTTGCTCGCATCAAACAAGCTTTTCTTCTCTTCGGTAGTCAGACTGTTATAACCAGATTTCTTTAATTTATCCAATATACGGTCTATCTCCTCGCTTTGCTGTTTTTTACGGGCATTATAATCGTAATCTTTTGCCTTATCACCATAATGAACTTTCATCTTCGGTCTTTTCGATTGACGACGAAACGAAAGACCTTCCGAGAAGCAATCCAAGCATCGGTTTATCCATGACGTAGCATCATGTCCGCGGGACAATCCGGAAGCAAACCACCATCCGGCCAAAGCACCTCCTAAATGAGCGATATGGCCACCGGCATTGCCCGATGTCATAAACAGCAAATCGGTCACAACCATAAACAGAGCCACATACTTCAACCTAACAGTCCCAATAAACATAAAGTTTACTCTATATTCCGGTGCACGTACCGCAGTGGCCACAACAATAGCAAGTACGGAAGCTGATGCTCCCAACAAATAAGAATAATACAAAGAATCACTGAAATAAGGGAAAACATTGTAAGCGATCATATACAACAAACCGCCACAAATACCTCCCAACAGATAGAGCCCGCGGAAATGCTTTGCCGAGAAAAGAGACAGAAACATCTGCCCGAACCAATAAAGCCACAGCATGTTAAACAGCAAATGCAAAATACCTGCGTGCATGAACATATAAGTCAGCAAAGACCAAGGCTGCTTGACAAACTGCAACGTCCAGGCCGGCAGTTCCAAATATTGAAGCACAAATGCTCCATTCCGGTTGAACAGCATCCATAAAATTCCCAATAAGGAAGTTACAATGAATACCCCTACATTAATATATATAAACTGGATATATATGTTCCCTTTGTTGAAACTATTTTTCAAATCAGTAATAAAACTGCCCATTGTTATTCTTTTTTCTCCAATACATTATCAATATAAAGCCAAAAATCATACCTCCCAAGTGTGCAAAGTGGGCAACGCCATCGGTCGAAGCACCCAAGCCCAAAAATATCTCCAAAGCAGCATATCCCATCACAAAATATTTAGCCTTGACAGGAAATGGGATAGGGAATACAAACATCTGACTATTGGGGAACAGCATACCGAATGCCAACAAAATGCCATATATCGCTCCCGAAGCGCCAACTGTAGTCATCAGATTCAAGTACTCCGCCATCGGGATCACGGCAATCCCCGTATTCACACTGTCATACTGCGATAATTCAGTCACATATTGTATATATTGCACCAGCTCCTGCACCAGTCCCGCACCTATACCACATACCATATAATAGGATAAGAAACGTTTCGGTCCCCAGACCTGTTCAAGCGTACGGCCAAACATCCACAAAGCAAACATGTTAAAAAAGATATGCTGGAAACCGCCATGCATAAACATATAAGTAATCAACTGGGCAGGATTAAAATCAGATGCCATAAAAAAGTGCAGTCCCAGCAGGTCGTTCAAGTCAATTCCATACTTCATGGCTACCACGCCTCCAAAGAAACACAACACATTTATTATCAATAAATTCTTGGTTACTGTAGGTATACTGTTCATAAATATTCTTCGTCTAATAAAACATTGATTGCGCGCAAATTTACAATTTTATTCTGTTATATAACAGAAAACAAGAGTTCTCTTACGTTTTTTTGATTTTTGGAGCATCTTTTTTAGGCTATCTGTTTGATTTCTAATTTTGAAAGCATATATTTGTCACTGATTTTGGTAAAACTTTTGTGTTACATTTAATAATTAATCATTTTCGTTATGAATAAGGCAGATCTTATCAGCGCAGTCGCCGCTGAAGCCGGCTTGAGCAAAGTCGACGCAAAAAAAGCAGTTGAAGCTTTCGTTTCAACTGTAACAAAGGCCCTCCAAGAAGGGGACAAAGTATCATTAATCGGATTCGGAACATTCTCTGTTGCTGAAAGAAGTGCAAGAACAGGTATCAACCCATCCACAAAAGCAACGATTACTATTCCTGCTAAAAAAGTAACCAAGTTCAAACCAGGTGCTGAACTGGCAGACGCAATTAAATAATTGCTATTTTACATAAAAGGACTTAAGGAAAGGGGCGCCGGTACTAGCGCCCTTTCTTCTTCATTTTTCTATTTGAACCTATGAAACCTAAAATGACAACCTTATTTAAATTCCTGATCAGCGCTGCTGTATGCGCATATTCAACACAAGTTCTTCATGCGGAAGATACAAAACTACCTTATTGGAAAGATATTCAGACCGTAGCCGTCAACAAGGAATATCCACGCACAGCTTTCATGACTTACGACAACCGGAACCAGGCACTGACCGGCGAGTATGAGAACAGCCCTTATTACAAACTACTAAACGGTACATGGAACTTTTATTATGCAAATGCATACAAAGATCTGCCTGCCAACATTGAGCAACCGGATGCCAACATAGCCTGGAAGGAGATTAAAGTACCCGGCAACTGGGAAGTACAGGGCTACGGAGTGGCCATCTACACCAATCATGGATACGAATTCAAACCCAGAAATCCACAACCGCCGCAGTTACCCGAAACCAATCCGGTCGGTGTGTATCAGCGTGATATCGAAATTCCTGCCGATTGGGATGGACGCGACATATTCCTCCGTTTGGAAGGAGCAAAATCCGGTGTATACGTGTATGTCAACGGACAGGAAGTGGGATACAGCGAAGACTCCAAGAATCCGGCAGAATTCTTAATCAACAACTACCTGAAACCCGGCAAAAACTCGCTGGTCATCAAAATATTCCGCTGGAGTACCGGTTCTTATCTGGAATGCCAGGACTTCTGGCGCATGAGCGGTATTGAACGTGATGTATTCCTGTTCTCACAGCCCAAAACCCACATCAAAGATTTCAATGTGGTGTCTACACTGGACGACACTTATAAGAATGGTATCTTCAAACTGAATGTGGACGTAACCAACCATACAGCAGCCAACAAAGAGGTAACCGTAGCATACGAATTGCTGGATGCCGCAAAGAAAGTGGTTGCAGAAGGTAACACCCCCTGTCCTGTTACAGCAGACGGGCAGAAGAGCATCTCTTTTGAAGCCACCCTCAGCAACGTCAAGACCTGGACATCAGAACACCCTAACCTGTACCGGTTACTGATATCTCTGAAAGACGGAGAAAAAACAAGCGAAATCATTCCTTATACGGTAGGTTTCCGCCGTTTCGAGATCAAACCAACCGATCAGATAGCCGAAAACGGCAAACCATACGTTTGCTTGTTCGTCAACGGCCAACCCATCAAGCTGAAAGGTGTAAACATACACGAACATAATCCCGAAACAGGACATTATGTTCCCGAAGAGCTGATGCGCAAGGACTTCACCCTGATGAAACAGAACAACATCAACAGCGTGCGCCTCTGCCACTATCCGCAAGACCGCAAGTTCTATGAATTGTGTGATGAATATGGTATCTATGTATATGATGAAGCCAACATCGAAAGCCACGGTATGTATTATAACTTAAGCCGGGGCGGAACATTGGGCAACCATCCCGAATGGCTGAAGCCGCACATGGACCGTACCATTAATATGTACGAGCGTAACAAAAACCATCCCTCTGTAGCCATCTGGTCATTAGGAAACGAAGCCGGAAACGGTTATAATTTCTATCAGACCTATTTATGGCTGAAAGAACGCGAAGTAAAAGGCATGAACCGTCCTGTAAATTATGAACGCGCCCTTTGGGAATGGAACACAGATATGTATGTACCCCAATACCCCAGTGCCGCCTGGCTGGAAGAAATAGGCAAGAAAGGCAGCGACCGTCCCATCGCACCATCCGAATATTCACACGCTATGGGCAATTCCAATGGTAATCTGGCAGCACAATGGAGAGCGATCTACAAGTACCCGAACCTGCAAGGCGGTTACATTTGGGACTGGGTAGACCAAGGTATTCTGGAAAAAGACGAAAATGGACGTACCTACTGGGCCTACGGAGGTGATTACGGAACCAATGCACCCAGCGACGGAAACTTCCTATGCAATGGAATCGTAGCTCCGGACCGCACTCCGCATCCGGCCATGACAGAAGTGAAATATGCACATCAGAATGTAGGTTTCGAAGCCATCGACCCGGCTGCCGGCAAATTCCTGGTAAAAAACCGTTTCTACTTCACCAACTTGAAAAAGTATATGATCAGTTATACCGTAAAGGCAAACGGAAAAACAATTAAAGGCGGAAAAGTATCATTAGATATCGAACCGCAAAGCTCCAAAGAACTGGACATCAACCTCAACGGATTGAAGCCCAAGGCCGGCACAGAATATTTTGTAGATTTTGTAGTTACCACCACAGAACCGGAGCCCTTGATTCCTGCAGGACACGATATTGCTTCCGAACAATTCCGCCTGCCCATAGAACCATTGGCTATGACCGGACATAAAGCAAGCGGCAAGACTACCGTCAGCACGGATGGTGACATCATCACCGTATTATCACCACGTATGCAGTTCGTTTTCAACAAGAGAAGCGGACTCGTGACTTCATACAAAGTAAACGGTACAGAATATTTCGCTGAAGGTTTTGGTATTCAGCCTAACTTCTGGCGCGCACCGACGGACAATGATTATGGTAACGGTGGGCCTAAGCGCGAGCAAATATGGAAACAGTCCAGCAAGAATTTCAATGTAGCAGATGTTACCACAACAACAGACGGCAACAAGACCGTATTAACAGTCAATTACCTACTGGCGGCAGGCAATCTGTACATCATGAAATATACCATCTATCCCGACGGTGTGGTTCATGCAGGCATCACCTTTACTTCTACCGATATGAAGGCTGCCGACACGGAAGTATCAGAAGCTACCTTAATGGCCACTTTCACACCGGGACAGGATGCTCAACGCCTTGCCTCTTCCAAACTGAACGTACCACGTATCGGTGTACGTTTCCATTTGCCATCCGATATGAACCAGGTAGAATACTTCGGACGCGGACCGGGTGAAAACTACATCGACCGTAATGCAAGCAGTTTCGTTGATCTCTACCGCACTACAGCCGACCAGATGTACACCAACAACTATGTCCGTCCGCAAGAAAACGGACACCGCACCGACACCCGTTGGGTAGAACTGACCCACAAAGGCGGAAAAGGATTGTTAATACGTGCCGACAGCACTATCGGATTCAATGCCCTGCGCAACTCCGTAGAGGACTTTGACTCGGAAGAAGCTATCAGCCGTCCCCGTCAGTGGACTAACTTCACTCCCGAAGAAGTTGCTAACCATAATGAGGAAAAAGCTAAAAATGTAATACGCCGCATGACACATGTCAATGATATCACCCCACGTAATTTTGTGGAAGTATGTATTGATATGAAGCAACAAGGTATAGCCGGTTATGACAGCTGGGGAGACCGCCCTCTGCCGGAACATACCCTACCCGCCAATAAGGAATATCATTGGGGATTCACATTGATGCCGGTAAAATAAAAACATAGCAAGCATTCCTTCCTTAATAAGAAGAGTATGTCAGAACTCCGATGGCACTATCATATAGATTGTCATCGGAGTTTCATTTCCCATCCTACATTTCAATTATAACCTGAAAACAAGATCAGTCTGATTTATATTTGCTAGCTTTGTACTCAAAAAATCGAACACATGGAACAACAAGGAGAAATCATACTCTACCAGCCGGATGAATCAGTGAGGATGGAAGTGCGCATTGAAGATGAAACAGTGTGGCTGACCCAGGCACAAATAGTAGAACTATTCCAATCCAGCAAAGCCAATATAAGCGAGCATCTAAAGAACATTTATAAATCAGAAGAACTAATCCAAAGTTCAACCGTTCGGAATTTCCGAACAGTTCGCCAAGAAGGCAACAGACAGATTACCCGTAACTTAGAATATTATAATTTAGATGTGATTATATCAGTAGGATACCGTGTAAATACGAAACGAGGAATCCAATTCCGCCAATGGGCTAATAGCCAGGCACATGACCGTTTTCTTATTATAGACCAATCCGACGTATATCACATCGGAGCCTCTTTGAAAGATTTGGGAAAGAAACTGTTTGCCTTCTCCAAAATGGATATTCCGGCATCTATCCTCACAAAACTGCTATAAAGATGAGAGAAACAGAGTCCAATAATAAAGTCCTACTAGGCATGAGCGGAGGAACAGACAGTTCCGTAGCCGCCCTTCTATTGCAGGATGCAGGATACGAAGTAACCGGCATCACCTTCCGCTTTTATGAAAAAGAAAATGATACAGAGTATCTGGAGGACGCCCGCGCTTTATGTGAACGTCTGAACATCCCCCATCTCACATACGATGTTCGTGACACCTTCCGGAAAACCATCATTGACTATTTCATCAACGAATATATGGCAGGTCATACCCCGGTTCCCTGTACCTTGTGCAACAACTACCTGAAATGGCCTCTTTTGAAGAAAATATCCGATGAAATGGGAATTTATCACTTCGCTACAGGACATTATGTACGCCGGCGCTTCATCAATGGATGCTATCACATCACTACCGGTGCCGACCCGGATAAAGACCAATCCTTTTTCCTATGGGGGCTGCCACAAGAAATCCTGCAACGTATGCTTCTCCCTATGGGCAACCTGACTAAAGCCCGTGTCCGTGAAATCGCGGCAGAGCGTGGTTTTCTGAAAGCCGCCCATAAACGGGACAGTCTGGGAGTCTGCTTCTGCCCCATGGACTACCGCACATTCCTGCATAAGGAATTGCCTGAAGGAAGTATCCTACCGGGTAAATTCTTCGATGAAATGGGGAATTTTATCGCACGGCACAAAGGTTATCCTTTCTATACCATCGGCCAGCGGAGAGGATTGGGCATAGATCTTAACCGGGCTGTCTTTGTCAAAGAAATCATTCCGGCAGAAAACAAAGTCATACTGAGCGACTTGAAAGCACTGGAAAAAACAGAAATGAGACTGAAAGAATGGCGCATCACCAATCCCGCTTTATTACTAAACAAGGACGACATCATCGTCAAAATACGCTATCGGAAACAAGCCAACCGCTGCACAGTAACCCTGCAACCGGATAACACCCTGCATGTACAACTGCACGAGCCGCTGACAGCCATTGCTCCGGGACAGGCAGCCGCTTTCTATAGGGATGATGTAGTACTGGGTGGGGGCATTATCATCTAATTCCAGACACTTTCAAATCATATTTCGGCTCTCTTTTTTGCTGCTTCAAGATTTTCTTGATAACTTTCCGTCGTTTTTCACCTTCAGGTCGAGAAACCGGAAAGTGAAAATAGACATGTATCCGGATCAAACCTTAAATAAATAGAGATGAAAAGTAGAAATTATGCAGGCATATCCTTACTTGCCTCATTAGCCGCCTGTAACTCTGCAACAGCAGAAACCGTTCAAAAAAACAGTACGCAGGCCCCCCAAAAGCCCAATGTTATCGTTATTCTGGCAGATGACCTGGGATATGGAGATTTAAAATGTTACGGAGCCAAGAATGTAGAAACTCCCCATGTTGACAAACTGGCATCGGAAGGCATTCGTTTTACTAATGCACATACCGTAGCCGCTACCAGCACCCCATCCCGCTACTCCTTGCTGACAGGAGAATATGCATGGCGCAGACCGGACACGGATATTGCCGCAGGAGATGTAAAAATGATTATCCGTCCCGAACAATACACCATGGCAGACATGTTTAAAAGTGCCGGATATGCTACAGCCGCCATCGGCAAATGGCATCTGGGCCTGGGAGACAAGACAGGCGGGCAGGATTGGAATGCTCCTTTACCAGCCGCTTTAGGTGACTTAGGCTTTGACTATCACTATATCATGGCCGCTACAGCCGACCGTGTACCTTGTGTATTTATAGAAAACGGCAAGGTAGCCAACTATGATCCGTCCGATCCCATAGAAGTGAGTTACACCAAGAACTTTCCGGGAGAACCGACCGGCAAAGATAATCCCGAATTACTGTATAACCTACATCCCAGCAACGGACATGACATGTCCATCGTCAATGGCATCAGCCGCATCGGATTTATGAAAGGGGGCGGAAAAGCACTTTGGAAAGACGAGAACATTGCCGATTCCATCACACCGTTCATGCCATCGACTTTATCAAACAGCATAAAGACGAGCCTTTCTTTATGTATTTTGCAACCAATGATGTTCATGTTCCTCGTTTTCCCCATGACCGCTTCCGTGGAAAGAATCCTATGGGACTACGCGGAGACGCAATCGCCCAATTCGACTGGACGGTAGGCCAGCTGATGGAAACATTGGACCAACTTGGACTAACTGAAAACACGCTGATTATTCTATCCAGCGACAATGGTCCGGTTGTAGACGACGGATATAAGGACAAGGCAGAAGAGCTGTTGAACGGACATACACCTTCCGGTCCGTGGAGAGGAAACAAATACAGCGCTTTCGAGGGTGGAACAGCCGTCCCGGTCATTGTCCGCTGGCCACAGAAGATAAAAAAGACAGGAGACTCGGACGTATTAATGTCACAGATTGACTGGCTAGCCTCCTTAGGAGCTTTGATCAACGCCAGATTACCTAAAGGCAGCGCTCCGGACAGTTATGACCGTTTAGGGAATCTGATAGGAACCGACAAGACAGACCGCCCCTGGATTGTGGAACAATCCATGAACCACACGTTGTCCGTCCGTACCAAAGACTGGAAATACATTGAACCGAATGATGACCCGACCACTTTCATGAAAGCAGAAAAAAATAGAAACCGGAAACCTGAACGTTCCCCAGTTATATGAAATGGAAAAGGTGAGCGAACAAGAGAATGTAGCAGAAGTATCCTGAGAAAGTATTTGAGTTGCAGACCATTCTGAGGCAAGTACGCAATAAGAGAATAAAGATGTAAACAGGACTCATCCAATAAGAGGATATTTCAAAAATCCGAAATAACCATCAAATGTTCCACCGTATGGGCAGGCCCATGAGCCCGCCCATACAACATAACGACAACAAAAATCACTTTTGACTCATTTACATAAAACATAAAAGCATTCCATCACAACAACTCACTCATTACCAAGAGCTTCCCGTGCGACAGTCTTTCAAAACCTCCTCAATCGGTATGCCGGTGGCGAAATACATCTGCTTCGGGGATGCTCTCGGACAGAATGTAAAATCAGCCCCTCGTTACCTCCCGGTAGCTCGTAGGCATCAGAAGAACCTATTCTCATCATACCTTCACCTCACTCCATTTGATATTTCACCCAGGTGAAGCAGTTATTCCACTTGGGTGAAAGCGGCTGTTCACCTAAGCGAAGCTAGCTCTTCACCTTAGTGAAGCAACGAACGCACCCGAACAAAAATACGCCTTATGACGCTCCCCTGCAATGGAACAACCGTAGCTATGACACAGGAATCAGAACAACCGATATCCGTCAAACCAAATTTGGCAGCGGAGAATGGCAAACCGTTTCGGGGGGATTTAGAATGTATTTTCACGGTACATTACTGATTTACAGCAAAATAACGTGAAAAATCCAAGATGACAATATACGTATAATCAAAAAAACTCCCTTGGTACAACCAAGGGAGACAGGTATACATTTCCTTTAAAAGTTCCGGATGCAGTTGGGATTATAAAGCAGCCCTTCGGCTGCTTTATGTTTCTCTATCCTCTGTGTTAGCATTTAAAGGAATGATTCATCTTTTACTTATTACTTGCCTTAACAAACTTATAAAGCACGAAAGTCTTGGGCGCCATCTCTACATTCAGTACATTACCCTCAATCGTAACATCACTTTCTTTCGGAGTGATGACATTCGGATGCTCTACCGTGTTATCTTTATCCAAATCGGCAGACTGGAGCGTGATGCATTTACCTTCCACAAGTTTATCACTCTTCTTCAATCCGTTGAAAGTCACTGATACCGGTTGTGCCTTATCCGAAGTATTGGCAATTTTCACGATACAAGCCTTTTCATCCTTATCCCATACGGCACTGGCAAACAGACCATCCTGTCCTTCCTGACCGCTCACAGCTTTTTTATCCATTGTCAACGGCAATACATGCGTGCCTTTATTATGACTGTACAACTGTTGTACATAGTAACTGCAAGTACGGACGGAATTCAGATTATCAAACCAAATCAAATCCGGACGCCACTGCCACCCTTCCACATGAGCAAACAAAGGCGCATAAGTAGCCATGTGTACCACATCGGCATTGCGTTCCAGTCCGGTCATGAACGCAGCTTCCATTAAAGCAGCATTAAAATGGTTCCATTTCTTGCCTTTTCCATGACAAGCATATTCTCCGGCAAAGACCTTCGGACCTTTGCGGTCGTAATTGTCATAACGGTTACCTTGTGCCAGGAACCAGCTTTCGGGACGATAGAAATGCTCATCCACCAAATCCACTTTCAGATTTTTCATTTCCGGCCATAAGTAATCAAAGTCTTTACCTTCAGACTGAGGTCCCGAACTGCCGACAATCTTGATTTCGGGATGCGCCTTACGAAGCACCTCGACAAACTGTTTCAGACGTTCCGGATATTCCGGTCCCCATTGTTCGTTGCCAATACCCAAGAACTTCAAGTTAAAGGGAGCAGGATGTCCCATATCCGCACGAACTTTTCCCCAAGTAGTCGTAACATCACCATTGGCAAATTCAATCAGATCCAATGCATCCTGTATATACGAATCAAGTTTGGACAAGCTGACCTGCTGGTCGGGGTCATTCTGATACTGGCATACCAGTCCGCAGTTCAGAATAGGCAACGGTTCGGCGCCTATATCCTCCGACAACTGGAAATACTCAAAGAAGCCCAGTCCGTAAGTCTGGAAATAATCGGGGAAGAAACGATGCTTGAACGTATAATGCCAGCGGTTTTCATTCAACGGACGATTCTCTACCGCACCTACTGTTTTTTTCCATTCGTAACGGGTAGCCTCATCCGTACCTTCCACAATACAGCCGCCGGGAAAACGGAAAACACCGGGTTTGATATCATATAAAGCCTGCACCAAGTCCTTGCGAAGCCCGTTCTTACGTTCTTTCCAAGTATCCACAGGGAAAAGAGAAACATGTTCCAGATCCACCGTTCCCGCACTTTCAAGGAAAATACGGAGATGAGCCTTGGGTTCCGTTCTCGGCGATTTCAATATCACCTCATATTGTTTCCAATCCTTCGAGTTCACTGTCAGTTCTTTTGACTCAAAAGCCTGACGTTCCTCCATCGTATCATTCTTGATCAATTCAATGCGAAGTTTCTGGTTCTCACCACGTGCCCATACGGAAAAACGGTACTCGGCTCCTTCCTTGACACCTATACCGAAGAAACCTTCGTTTTCAATCCCTGTATGTTTTTCCCTGTGCCCGGAATTACCCAGACGGACATAATGCGGATTTCGTTCAAACGGCCCGTCATCCATCAAGGTCACGTTACCGAAAACATTCCACCCCATAAAACGTTGCGGGAATTCGAATGAACGGTTCTTTACCAGTTCGGCATACAATCCTCCGTCGGCTCCATAATTAATGTCCTCAAAAAACAAACCATACATGGTTGGTTGTATTTCCGCACCAAGTTTATTGGTCTGCACGACCATGTTGTGCGCATTCTGTGCATGTAGCGCTACTCCGGCAGCAAATACCCATGCTGTGAATAGAGTTCGGTGTAATTTCATGATAGTAATATTATTAATTTTTATTAGTTAATTCTCTTTCCCCATACCGAATGCCCTTGAGCATCCAGGCCGGTAAAGAGAATGGTTTCTGTTTCATTTTCCCAATCGTGTCCGGCAAAGATAATCAAATTGTTAATATCTTCTGTGGCTGTTTTTATAGTAAGAAGTTGTTTTTTAACATTAAAATCCCAAGTTGCATCTCCAACACTGCCATCTGCTTCCAAAACGACACGGGCAGACAATGCCTGCTCCCCATTTCGCAAGTCTCCCTCGCCCCACATTATCTGACCGGCCTCCAAGCTACGTTCCAGAGGCGGCTCCTGAAGACGGATAATTTCCCACTCACCTGCCAAATCTTCTTTAGTGAAAGAGCGCGGAGCAGTACCTGCATAGCGTTCGGGAGAAACCACAGGCCATCCGTTTACAGTAAAGAACACTTCACGTACATGCAGATCCATCAACTGGTTCTGAGGAGAGAGCCGTCCCTGATGAGTCATAAAATAACGGCCGTCACCGGCGTCAATAAGACCGCAATGAGCCGTTCCCGCCCATCCCGGATGATTTTCGAAGCGGTAAGGAGCTGTCAAAATGGGAACATTATTCGTTGTATCTTTTATATCCTCTCCATAGAAATCCACAAAAGGCCCTTCGGGAGAATCGGAATAAGCGACACGTACATTATAGGTAGTCATCAGCGGATCGTAGGATGTAAACAGATAATATTTGCCAAGTTCCGGCTGATACATGATTTCCGGCGCTTCCAGATTGTCTTTCCGGTAATTGGCCCGGCGTGCTATCAAGTGCCCATGATCCTCCGGCTGCATAGTCATTCCTGTTTCGGGATTCAGTTCCACACAGTACAGACCGCCGAAATAAGAGCCATAATGCATCCACCACTTTCCGGTTTCCGGGTCCTCAATAACAGAAGGGTCTATGGCATTCATCGCATCCCCTTCCCCTGTCTTGACCACACACCCTTTCTGTATCCAGGGACCTTCGGGAGAATCCGACTCGGCCATACCGATATAGGATGTATTCCTGCCGAATGCCGATACACAATAATACAAACGATAAATACCCTGATAAGGCATCAGGAAGGGAGCCCAAATGTTAGTCGCCCCTTTTCCTTCCGCCTGACTATGGACCCATTCTATAGCCGGAGCAGGTATTTCGGGAAAGGCCCATCCCACAAAATCCCAATGTACCAGATCTTTTGATTTGCGTACCTGGAAAACCTAACGGTACATTCTTCTCTTCCGCCTCTTTCCGGTTCTCGGCAAAGATAGCATCAGTGGAATACATATAATAGGTATCCCCTATTTTTTTACAGGCCGGATCGTGTACATTATACGTTCCCCACTGCTTGTAATTTTCCATAGACGAAAGGGCGGTATAATCATCCACCCAAGGATTCGGTGAAGGAACAGGCACGAAAGCCGTAGGTGCATTGCATGATACCAATGCCCCTACGACCAACAGGCCTAAACCAACCAACCTATTTATTATTAACCTCTTCATGTCCATGAATAATCTTTGAGGAAAAAATTGCTGTTTCATAGTATTTTTTTATTATGTGACCATTTGCTAATGTACTAATTTGTCAATGGCCATGTGGCATATAGCGCAGCCAATTGGCACATTGGCATATTGACACATTGACTAATTATTATTAATGCAAATATAGCTGCAACCAAAAGCTCGCCAGGTGGACAATATCGCTTAAAGGGTGGACATTTGTACAGCAGAGGGATAAAAATGATTTGTTTGTTTTTAAGGAAAAACGAAAAGGTATATCTTTGTTTCCATAATGGTATATTCTTACGTCATTAATGAACTACACACTATGAAAAGACATTCTTTGCTATTTGCTCTGTTCATCTTTCTGTCGAGCCTGTCTATGCAAGCTGAAGGGACCGCCGGAAAATGGTCTGAACGCTATAACGTCACCGCTATTACGATGGATGAAGGACTGCCTCACAACTTCGTGGACGATATATTGAAAGACAGTCAGGGCTTTTTATGGATTGCCACCCGTGGGGAAGGAATCGCCCGTTATGACGGTTATGAATTTACCGCCTTCAATATGGGAAGCACCCACACCAAACTACGAAGCAACTTCATAAACAAACTGTGTGAGGATAACTTCAAGCGTATTTGGGCTGTCAGTGAAATGGGTATTGACATATTGGATATACAAACCATGCAGACTGTACAAGTCGCTGATACGAAAGACAAACTTATTTCACTGTGCAACCGCCCCTCCCATCTCATTCTCCATAGCAAAGCGGGAAATATTTGGGTTTGTTCGGAAAACAATTTATTCAAAATTACCTTTGACAAACAAGGAAATATAAGACAGATCATTAAAATATGCGAAGTGCCGGCAGGAGAATCCATCCGGACTATTTGTGAGGTGGAAGACTATCTTTGGATAAACTACAAAGACGGTATCTACCGCATCAAAGAATCGGCTATGGAAGTACAGGAACCCACATTCATTTCATCTGCCCTGCAATTACCCGGTGTGTCCATACAAGTAATCTGCCGGAAAGAAAATGAAATTTGGATTGGCAGCGCACAAGGCCTTTTCCGATACAATATGGATACGGAACTGATGAAGCATTATATGTACGATCCGAATGACAATAACTCGCTTTCCCAAAACTTTATCACAGACATAGCAGAAACAGGAGAACATACCATGCTGGTTGCCACCCTAAAAGGTATAAACCTTTATAATGCGTTGACAGACAATTTTGAGCGGATAAATAAAGATACCGGAGAAGGAGAAATTGTACAAAACACATTGAACTGTGACTTCGTAAACTGTCTGCTGACCGATGGTGACATTATCTGGGTAGGAACCGAAGTGGGAGGGCTGAACAAGATGAGCCGCCGGATGCTGTTGGTACAAAACTATTATCATATTCCCACCATTCCCGGAAGTCTTTCCCAAAATCCCGTCAATGCCATTTATGAAGACCCGTCGGGTGTTTTATGGGTAGGAACCGTAGAAGGAGGTTTAAACCGGCGGGCTCCCGGCAGCAACACTTTTGAACACTATACCACTGATGCACCCGCCCACCTAAGCCATAATACCGTCAGTTGTTTTACCAGCGATAACGATGGAAGGCTCTGGATAGGAACCTGGGGAGGAGGCATAGGATGGATAGACATGAAAAATCCGCAGAACAAACAATTCCACCACATAGAAATACCCGAATACGGAGACTTCTCATGGGGATGGGCCGGAAGTATCTGCTATGACCACTTGAATAATGCCATCTGGGTGGGAACCAGTACCAATATCTATGTTTACGACTTGAAAACACAAACGCTCACCGAACCATTCAAGGGTATGAACCTAGGTGGAATTGAAGGCTGTACAGGATACTATATAGATAAGGATAACCACCTGTGGCTGGGACTTACAGAAGGACTTTGCCGAATAGATCTAAGCAGTTTGAAAGCCCCTAGACTGATTTATCAACTCTGGAGGATCAAGCTGGACGAACCGGAATCAAAGTTGAAGGAAAGGGTAACCTACATCACCCAGTCTAAAGACGGAACCCTATGGATAGGCAGCAACGGATATGGTTTCTACAAATCCTCACCAACAGAAAACGGAGAATATACCTTCCGCTCCTTCACCACCGAAGACGGACTGATAAACAACAGTGTCCGCTGCATATCGGAAGATAAAGAAGGGTATCTTTGGATTACCACCACCAACGGACTCTCCCGCTTCAATCCTAACAACAACAGCTTCTTCAACTATACCCGGAAAGACGGACTATTATCCAACCAGTTCTATTGGAACGCAATATGCCGTGCCGCCAATGGAGATTTGTATGTAGGAAGTACTAAAGGGCTGTCTGTAGTCAAACCGGTCATAGACACAAATCCCAAGGAGGCTGTTCCTCTGGCATTCACCCATGTTCGTGTGGCCAATGAAGAACGATTGTACACAAACGGCACCCTACAGTTACACGAACGCGACAAATCTCTCTATATTGAATTTGCCGCACTGGATTATGATGCATCGACATTCGCCAATTATTATTACCGCTTGAAAGGATTTGACGACAAATGGATAAAAGTGCCGGCCAACAGGCGACAAGCCGCCTATACCAACCTGCGTCCCGGCAACTATACTTTCGAACTGCGTTATGCCCCCGACGGCAAACAATGGCTGGAAGAAATGGCAGAACTCCACATTGCCGTATCACCTTATTTCTATAAAACCATCTGGTTCATTCTGTCCATATTGGTTCTTCTATCTTTCCTTATATATAAGGTATTATCATGGAGGCTTCGTTCGTTAAAAGAACAACAAGAAATGCTCCACATCAAAGTAGAGGAACGTACCCGTGAACTGGAAGAACAAAAAAAACTGCTTTCCACTCAGGCAAGCGAGCTCTATCGTCAAAACCAACTATTGAAACAGCAAAACGAAAAAATAACCAAACAAAAAGGACAACTGATACAAATGTCAAAGAAAGTACAGGAATTGACGGTTGACAAACTCGCCTTCTTCACCAATATCACCCATGAATTCCGTACTCCGTTGACATTAATCGTAGGACCTATAGAAAGGGCATTGAAACTAAGCTACAATCCTCAAGTCATTGAACAATTACATTTTGTGGAGCGCAACTCAAAATATCTGCTCTCACTGGTCAACCAATTAATGGACTTCCGCAAAGTAGAATCAGGGAAAATGGAAATTGTCCGCAACCCGGGCAACTTTACCAAGTTACTCAATGAACTGCTGGTTCCCTTCGACGCATATGCATCCGAAAGAGGAATAACCATCGAACGTCGTTTCCGCCTTCCTTCATGTGAAATCATGTACGATGAGGATGCCATGCATAAAGTGATTGTCAATTTGATAGGAAATGCTTTGAAATTTACCCCCAAAGGAGGACAAATTACCATCTATGCCACCCCCTTCCGCCAGGAAGAGCAGGAAAAGTTGTTCATCTGTATCCGGGATACGGGGCCAGGACTGCCCGAAGAAGAGATAGACAAAGTATTCAACCGCTTCTACCAATCACAAAACAAGACGCATTCCTCTATCAACGGACAAAGCGGGACCGGAATCGGCCTCTATCTATGCAAACGAATTGTCCAGTTGCATGGAGGTTCAATTTGTGCCAAGAATAATCAGAGTAAAGGATGTTCTTTCCGTATTTTACTTCCTTTGCAATATGCCGATGCAGACAGTCTGCCCGCACCAACAGAGCAAATTAAAGAACCGGTAGGATCTCCGCTGGCCTTGCAACCTGCCACCAATGAAAAACTGACGATTCTGGTAGTAGAAGACAACAAAGATATGCGCGACTATATCCGTTCCATTCTGGCCGAATATTATAACGTGCTCGAAGCATCCCAAGGTGAAGAAGCATTGACTGTGCTCCAATCCCAGAACGTGGATTTTATTGTTAGCGACCTGATGATGCCTGTCATGGATGGTATGGAACTGTCCCGCCGGGTAAAATCCAATTTCGCCATCTCACATATCCCCTTCCTGATGCTCACAGCCAAAACATCCAACGAATCGCGTATCGAAAGCTTCCGTATAGGTGTAGACGAATACCTGCTGAAACCATTTGATGATACTTTGCTGCTGGCCCGGATATCCAATATACTGGAAAACCGCAAACGTTTCCAACAAAAGTTCTCATACAGTATGGACGTGGATGCACTGAATATCGAAAAAGAATCCAGTGACAAGAAATTCCTGGACAAGGCGATGCAGATTGTGAAAGAAAACTATAAGAACTCCTATTACGAAATAAGCGATTTCATCGAAGCAATGGGGGTAAGCAAAAGTTTGATGAACAAAAAAATGCAAAATCTGACGGGACAGTCTGCCGGACAATTCATGCGTAACTACCGGCTGAATCTTGCGCGGGAACTTATTATCCGTAACCGGCTGACGCACAATATGAATATATCCGAAATAGCATACGAAGTGGGATTCAATGATCCCAAATACTTCACACGCTGCTTTACAAAACATTTCGGAACAACACCCAGTTCGATGATGGAGAATGGAACCGACTGACTTATTCCAGAGCGTAAAATGAACGGATTGTATACCATAAATGCTCCGTTTTTCTACGCTCTCGCCTCGCTAAATAAATTATCTTTGCTCTACATTATAATAGCATATTTAATACCCATGAAAAAACAATTTATGACTTGGCTGCTTGCCATCACTACAATGTCAGCTTTTGCCCAACAAGCTACAGTTACAGGACCCGATTCCTTTTTGAAAGTAAATGTATCCGTAAAACAGGGTATCCCCGTTTATTCCGTTACCTATAAGGACAAGACCATCCTGGAAGATTCACCTTTAGGTTTCATTGCCAATGTGGGGGACTTCAGCCGGGATATGACTTTCACCGGACAAAAAGAGAATAAAATAGATAAGACCTATACGCAAGACCGTATCAAACAATCACAAATTCATTATCAAGCCAATGAACTTACATGCACCTTTACCAATAAAGAAAAGAAAAATATAAATATAATATTCCGCGTAAGCAACAACGATATTGCTTTCCGTTACGAAATGCCCAAATATGGCGATACGGGAAGCATCGTGATAGAAAAAGAGACTACCGGTTTTGACTTCCCCTCCTTCACCACTACTTTCCTGTGCCCGCAAAGTGACGCCATGATAGGTTGGAAACGTACCAAGCCCAGTTATGAGGAAGAATATAAGGCTGACGCTCCTATGAATGTACGTTCACAATATGGGCACGGTTACACATTTCCTTGTCTGTTCCATGTAGGAGAAAATGGCTGGGCACTTATCAGTGAAACCGGAGTAGACAGCAAATACTGTGGTTCACACCTGAGCGATGCCACCGCCGACGGACTTTATACCCTCGCTTTCCCCATGCCCGAAGAAAACAACGGTAACGGTACGGCATCTCCCGGTCTTGCATTGCCCGGTTCCACTCCTTGGCGTACTATTACTGTAGGCGAAAACCTGAAGCCCATTGTAGAAACAACGATTCCATGGGATGTCGTGGAACCTCTTTACCCAACGGAGCATACATACAAAATGGGACGCGGAACCTGGAGCTGGATACTTTGGCAGGATGGAAGCATCAATTTCGACGATCAGAAAAAATATGTAGACCTCGCCGCCGCCATGGGATATGAATATGTATTGATAGACAACTGGTGGGATACCAACATCGGCCGTGAACGTATGAAAGACTTCATAGACTATGCACACAGTAAAAATGTAGATGTATTTTTATGGTATAGTTCCAGCGGCTACTGGAATGATATAGTGCAAGGTCCTACCAATTACATGGACAATCCCATTATCCGTAAAAAGGAAATGAAATGGCTGCATAATATAGGAGTAAAAGGAATCAAAGTAGACTTCTTCGGAGGTGACAAGCAGGAAACCATGCGTCTGTACGAAGCCATCCTGAGCGATGCGGATGATAATGGACTGATGGTCATTTTCCACGGCTGTACCCTTCCTCGGGGATGGGAGCGTATGTATCCTAATTATGTAGGAAGCGAAGCCGTGCTCGCATCGGAAAACCTGATTTTCCAACAACATTTTTGCGATGAAGAAGCATTTAATGCCTGTCTGCATCCATTTATCCGCAACACCATCGGTTGCATGGAGTTTGGCGGCACATTCCTCAACAAACGCCTCAACCGCAACAATGACGGCGGAAGCATACGCAAGACCACTGATGTATTCCAACTGGCAACAGCCGTTTTATTCCAAAATCCTATTCAGAATTTTGCGTTGGCGCCTAATAACCTGACCGATGCCCCCCAAGTTTGTTTGGATTTCATGAAGCAAGTTCCCACCACATGGGACGAAACAAGATTCATTGACGGCTATCCGGGCAAATACGTAGTACTGGCACGTCGGCATGCCGATAAATGGTACATAGCCGGAATCAATGCACAAAAAGAACCGCTGAAATTAAAGTTGAACCTTCCCATGTGTACTAAAGGAGATAAAGTGATGCTTTATCAGGACGATAAAAAACTAAATCCTCACGCTGAAGAGATAACATTAAAAAAGAATGATGAAGTCAGCATTACGATGCAGGCGGAAGGAGTTTGTCATGCAATCGGTACTCAATCCTTCGGGAGAGAACCGTGCATTTAATGTCTAATCCTAATCTTAATATTATGAAGAATAGCTCCAGCATATTTATAAACTCTGTGGTTTGTCTACCTAGAGTATTCAACATTGGAAATTGTAACCTGGCTAATCCAACATCTCAATTCAATACATCAGCAACAATTTAATCTACTAATTTAATACTTAAAAAATGAGGAAACATTTATTATTTTTCCGTAATGCTTAGTCTGTGTATCTTTGGCAGCATGATGGTGTACCCACACCTGCTATAGCTACCGTGGCACAATCTCCGGCTATCAAGGTTCGCGGTCAAGTTATCGATGAACAAGGTGAACCACTGACTGGGGCCACCATCAAAATTAAAGGCGGACAAGGCGGAACCATTACCGATGTGGACGGAAACTTCCAACTGGAGGTTCTTGGAAACGCCACCCTTTTAATAAGCTACGTGGGTTATAAGGAACGTGAAGTGGCTGTCCGCAACCGTGCCATCATCGACCCTATCCAGCTACAATCCGATGAGCAGATGCTTGAGCAAGTAGTTGTCGTGGGCTACGGTACACAAAAGAAGTCTGACCTAACAGGTTCCGTTGCCGTAGTAGATGCGGAAGCCTTGAAACAGACATCCCATTCCAATATCTCCACCATGCTCGAAGGTAAAGTATCAGGCGTACAAGTCACTTCCGACGGGCAGCCCGGTGCCGACCCTACCGTCCGTATCCGTGGCGTCGGATCTTTTGGTGACACTTCTCCTCTTTATGTTATCGATGGTGTCCCCATGGGTACTTCCATCCGCGATTTCTCTTCAAACGATATTGAAACCATCCAAATTCTGAAGGATGCATCGGCTGCTGCCATTTACGGTTCGCGTGCAGCCAACGGTGTGGTCATCATCACTACCAAACGCGGTCAGAAAAGACCAACCACTGAAAGTGGATTACAATGGGTACTTCGGTGCGGACTTCATTCCTAAGGGTGTGTATGATGTAATGAATGCCGACCAGTATAGCCAATACCTCGGTCAGGCGTGCGCAAACTCCAATACTCCGTTGCCATCGGGATACAAGCTTGACAGCGCAACTGGAAAATATCATTTCCAAGATGATACCAGCACCAACTGGTTTAAAGAAGTGTTCAAAACAGGTATCCGTCAAAATCACAATGTGAACCTCTCCGGTGGCGGTGCCCACAATACTTATAACGTTTCATTAGATTACTACAACCAGAAAGGTACACTGGAAGGCGCCGGCCCTAACTACGAACGTTACACGGCACGTGTCAACAACACGATGGACACCAAATTCATCAAGTTCCATACCAGCCTGGTTTACTCTCACTCCGATCAAGACAACATGGGTTTGTCAAACGCTTCCGAATACGTTCAAGGTCTGTATGGAGACGTAACCAACATACTGCGTGGTACTTTGCTGATGCAACCCACCATCAAGGCATACGATTCTTCTACATGGGTACTCGACAACTTGGTGGGAATCGCCAACAACTTCAATTATGATGCTTACGGCTATGGTGTATACTACGACACCGTGCATGGCGACATCTCCGCTTCCAACCCGTTACTGGTAAATAACCTATTGGAACGCAACACCCGTGTAGACCGTTTTGTAGGGACAGGTTCGGCAGATGTAGACATCTTCAAGATGCTTGGCATCAACAGCCAAAACCACAAACTCAACTATAAGGTAAACCTCTCTTACAGTAAGACCTTCTGCAAGGACTTCACCTGGATTCCTGCATGGGTACAGAGCAACCGTGTCTATCTGGCCAAAAGCAACGAACGGCTAACCAAGGCTTCACGCAACTATTCGGATGCTTTGATAGAGAACGTGCTCACTTACGACGGCACGATAGGCAAGCATCACATCAACGTAGTGGCAGGCCAGACTTACGAAGAAGAAAACACCGACTTGCTGACAGGCTGGGGCGTCAACTTCACCGAGCCTTACTTCCTGCAACTCCAGAATGCCGCCAATACATATTCCAGCAGCTACGAATACAAGCATTCCATCTTATCCTACATCGGTCGTATCAATTACAATTACGATGACAGATACTTGCTCTCGGCAACAGTGCGCCGGGATGGTAGTTCCCGCCTGACCAGAAGCATCCGTTGGGGAACTTTCCCCTCCGTCTCCGTGGGTTGGCGTTTCGACAAAGAAAACTTCTTCCCTTTCAATCCGGATGTCGTGAACATGTTTAAAGTCCGCGCCAGTTATGGTGAACTCGGTAATGAAAATATTGGTGAGTATATGTATCAGGCTGTCATGTCGCGCAACAATATGACTTACAACTTCAACGGTAACGTAGTGACCGGTTCCGCCGTTTCCACTTTCGTGGACAGCAACCTGGCATGGGAGAAAAAGAAGACCTATAATGTGGGTATCGACCTTGCCTTGTTCCGCAACCGACTGGAGTTTACGGCCGAGTGGTACAAAAATATCAGCGAAGACCTTCTGTATGCGGTTCCCGTTCCGGAACAAGCCGGTGTCTCCAACACCACCGTGACAATGAATGCCGCCTCAATGAACAACTCCGGCTTCGAATTCTCCGCCACCTACCGCAATCGGGATCATGATTTCAAATATGAAATATCGGGCAATCTCAGTACGTTGCGTAACCGTGTAACCTCGTTAGGTTTCGGTACCAACTCTTATATCTCAGGTGCATACATCACCAAAGTAGGTGAAGAAATCGGCCAGTTCTACGGTTGGGTTTATGAAGGTATCGCCCGTACACAAGAGGATCTTGCCAACCACGCCACTCAGGAAGGCGCCCAGATCGGTGACTGCCTTTATAAGGACGTAAACAACGACGGTAAAATAGACTCTGAAGACCAAGTGGTATTGGGCAGTGGTATGCCTAAAATTCATTTCGGTCTGAGTGCCCGCTTTGAATATAAGCGTTTCGACTTGAGCATCGCAACTTTCGGTGCGTTGAACTATCATGTAAGTGACGACATCCACAACTCTCTGAACTCTTGCTATGGCTGGGGCAACAAAGACGTAGCCATGCTCGACGCCAATCGCTTCAGCGAAGACGGCAGCACCTATCTTTCCAGCGTACCACGTACCTATGTCACCAACAGTGCCAGCCTGGCCTGGAACGATCTCTTCAGTTCCCGTAAGATTCAGAACGCAGCTTATTGGAAAATTGCCAATATAGAACTGGGCTACAACTTCCCCAACGAATGGTTCGGCAAATATGTATCCGATGTACGTTTCTACGTGTCGGCACAGAATCTGCACACCTTTACCGGCTACAAAGGTTACAATGTGGACTATGCGGGAGGTACCTTCACACCGGGATATAACTTCTGTTCTTATCCTACCGCACGTACCTTCATGTGTGGCGTTCATTTCACTTTCTAATTGTTACTATCTGGTACCTAAATACTAAAAACATATTTTATGAAACTAAATAAATATTCACTTGCTCTCATTTTGGGACTTAGCACGCTGGTTTCTTGCAGTGACAGAATGGATTTATTGAATCCCAACCAGCAAACCTCAAACACATTCGGTTTCAATGCCGATGATTTGGAAGAGAGCGTTATTGCCGCCTATAACCATATCCGTATGGAAGGTTCTTACGCCCGTGTAGGCTACACCATTGATGTGTGTCGTGGCGATGAAGCCTGGAATTCATCACAAGTATGGTATCTGCCTTTCGATGACCTGAATGCGGAAGTAACCTCGGACATCACGTGGTGGCCCTGGCGCGAATGGTACTACACCATCAACGTGTGCAACTTCACCATTTCCCGTTGCGATGAAGACAACAGCCAGCTTTCCGAAAAAATGAAACGCATCAAAGGACAAGTGCTCTTCCTGCGCGGTCTGTCATACTACAATCTGGTTGGTTATTACCAGAACCCGCCCCTCATCACAGATTATGCCACCTACTCTTCATTGGATGGACTTTATACCGGCAACAGCACCTACGATGCCGTACTCGACCAGATAGAAAAAGATTTCCACGAGGCGATGGAATTACTGCCTTCGCGCGATAAAGGCAGTGAGTGGGCCGGCGGACGCGCCACCTGCGGTGCTGCGGCAGGCTACTATGCCCGCGCCCTCATGATGCGCCATAAATATAACGATGCACTCACGGTACTCAAAGACATCATCGCCAAGAAATACGGCACCTACCGACTGATGGACAACTATGGCGACAACTTCCGCGAAGGTTCAGCATACGAGAACAATGCGGAGAGCCTCTTCGAAGTGCAATTCCTCGACTACGGTTCGCAAGGCACTGATGATGAGTGGACTCCGGTGAACACCAGCCCGAATGCTACACAAGGTTCGGCCATCGAGAGTAACTTCGCTCCCGGCAACTATGGCGGTTGGGCCGACATTTCGGCTTCCCCCTGGCTCTACCATCTCTTTAAAGCAGAACGTACCACTGACGGCACACTCGACCCGCCGTCTGTACTGGACCATCGGTACTTACGAATCCGATTGGGAAGACTTTGAATATGGCAATGTAGCTTATACGCAGCACTTACAGCTACCGATAATATCGTAACCAACAACACTTACGGTGGTCTACCGATTGCCAAGTTCACGAATCTCCGTACCGGACTGTACAGCACCGTCATTACAGGCTTACATGATGGAATCAACTACGTCTGATGCGCTACTCCGACGTGCTGCTCCGTGCTGCTGAATGTGAAAACGAGGTCAATGGCCCCACACAGCAGGCTATCGACTGGATCAACGAAGTACGCAACCGCGCTGAGCTTGCCCGATCTGGAACTCGACTTCAATACTGCCGACAAGCTCTTCGAGCAAATAGCCAATGTGGAGCGTCCTAAGGAATTTGGTTGTGAATTCGGACGAGGCTTCGATCTTATCCGCTGGGGCTTCTTCTATGACAACAGTCGCTTGCAGCAACTCAAGGAACACGGCACGGTACGTCGTTCTACAGCCGGGAGTAAAGATCCTGTAGACTACAGCGATATCGCAACCGACTCCGAACTAAAGAGCTCTTTCGATACCTACTTACCCGGGCACGAATTTCTACCCATCGTGCAACAGTTGTTGAATAATAACCCTAACCTAAAGGCAACTCTGCCAACTATAGCACGGACAACTCTACTTATTTCCGTGACAACGGTTGGACTGTGCGTTCAGTGGTAGACTTAAGCAAATAAACAATCACACTCTTTAAATGTAAGACAATGAGATTACTAAATAAATTAGTATACGCTTGCTGTTCCATCGCCTTCGGGTTGATGGCATTGCCAAGCTGCGAGGGTGGCGAACTGTATGACGTTAACGCCCCCGACTGGATTTCCGAGAAAGTGGACTCCATAGCAAATTCAAAGAAAGAGCCGGAAGAAGAAGTGCTGGAGGGCATGTTGGAAGATGTGTACACTTTCGGAAATGCGGACTACACCTCCGGTTTCTGGACAGCTTTCTCCAAGTATTACGTAGTACCCGATGGCGAGAAGTGGCATGGAGTGTTCAACCTCAACATCAACCCTGCCGACAATACCTATTATAAAAACTTCGCCCTCGTCATTACCAACGATACAGACCGTGGAGGAGAAGGATATACGGAATATGGTGCTTATCGTTTTGATACCACAAACGATACTTTGGCCTATAACTCCCAATGGGGTTCCCATCTCTTCTTCAAATACACCTCCAGCACACTGATGCTGTCACCCGTTGACAATCTGGACGAAACTGTACAGAAATTGGGCGGCAAAGTAACACTCACCGTAGACCGCACCAATGAAAATGCCTTCTCTATCAAAATCCAGAACGCCTCGGCAACCAAAACCTACAAACAGCCGTACAAGTTACCCAATCTGAATGCAGACGCGAGCAATACCAACATCCGCTGCTTCCTGGTACCCGAAGGCTCTTACATCAACTTCTTGCAATCGAACATCGTTCCTATCGGCGGCCTTACTTCTGCCGAAGACAAGAATCCGCTCTCGATGGTACTGCAAAATGTACCCGATCAAGTCAATGCCGGCACCTCACTCGAAGAAGCCGTGGCCGGGATTACTGCCATCGTCAGCTTCGAAGAAGGGGTGACTAAGACCGTAACTGCAGAAGAACTCCAGTTCACTGCCATCCCCAATATGAACGAACTGGGCACGAAGACACTGGTAGTCATCTACAACAAGACCTTCAAGGGCGAGAATTGCAACCAGCCGGTGGTGGCCAATGCTACGTTTGAAGTAGTGGAAAAGATTGTATCCATCCAAGTGACGGCTCAACCTGCGCACACGCAGTATTACTATTATACTTCGGCAGCAACGGAAACGATGACCGACCGTACGCTGGCATTCCTTCCCGAAGGATTGGAAGTAACGGCTACTTATGCCGACGGAAGCACAAGAGTAGTAGACAACGCCAAACTCCATTTCTCTGCCATTCCTGCCAAAGCCGGTACGCAGACCGTAACCATTACTGCCGACGAAGTTACCGCTACCGTAGAAGTCAAAGTTGCCGAATCTGTGGTTGCCGCTGTGAGCAACTCAGCCGGTATCATAGGAGCCGAAGACAATTCAACGGGTTGGTGGACTGTCTTTTCTGACAATTTCAACGTGCCGGCAGGTGAAACCAGATCCATCAGCTTCACCAATTACACCAGCCAAGCTAATAACTGGAGCAACTTCGCTATCGTTCTCCGCAAAGCCGATCTTGCCGAATATGCAGTGGTACGCGCCGACAACTATGGATGGGGTGCAGGATACGATGGAAATGCCAGCCTCGTTCACAACGGTACACAAGGCGACTGGGCTGCTTGGCTTGCCGATATGAACGGAGCCAAAGTCACCGTCTACGTGACCAATTGCGGCAATGGTACAGCCGACATTCAGGCAGTAATGAAAGGCACTTCAGGTACTTCCTATGCCCAATACTATTTAGGGATCAACAAATTGGATATGAACGACTTGAACTTCGCTTTAACGATTGAAGGCGGCCATCTCGTCTTCTAATCCGAATCAGTAATCACACAAGCCATGCCGTTTTCCTCAGGAAGAAGCGGCATGGTCTTTACTATCAACAGATGAAAAAACTATTATCCCTGTGGATGTTCTTACCAATATTCCTTGTTTTAGCCGCTTGTTCTGACAACAGCGAAGATATAGACCGCTATTATGCAACTGTAAGTACTCCGAAAGTAACTACAACCACACCCACCTCGTTGACCGTCACCGCATCGGTTACAGGTGATCTGAACCAAATAGTCAAGAAAGGCTTCTGTTACAGTGCAGCAGCTTCCGTACCGACTATCAAAGACCACGTGGTGGATGCCGATGAGAATTTCAGTGCCTCCCTCTCAACCTTGACCTCCGGTACCTCCTACTATATCCGTGCATACGTCTACTGTGACAGCCGTTATGTCTATTCAGAGGTGGTCACGGCCACCACAGAAAGCTTAAGCTTAGACGATGAACTCAAGAATTACGTGGCCCCCACCTACTCCGATGACTATACCTCGATAAGTGACTGGAGCAAACGCTCTCAATGGAATCTTGCCAACGTACACGACCCCTCGGTTGTATTGGCCGAAGATGGTTATTATTACATGTATCAGACGGATGCTTCATACGGCAACGTCCACACCGCAGGCGGCCACTTCCACGGTCGTCGCTCCAAGGACCTTGTCAACTGGGAATACCTCGGCGGTACAATGAAGAACCTGCCCGAATGGGTAGTACCTAAGCTCAATGAAATACGCAAAGAAATGGGACTTGCCGAAGTTAACCCTAATATTAATGACTTCGGCTATTGGGCTCCCGTAGTACGCAAGGTAAAGAACGGCCTCTATCGCATGTACTATTCCATCGTCTGCCCCGGCACACTCAACGGTGCCAACACCTGGTCGGAGCGCGCCTTTATCGGCCTGATGGAAAACAACGATCCCTCCAACAACGACGGATGGGTAGACAAAGGCTACGTCATCACCAATGCTTCCGACAAAGGACTTAACTTCAACGTGAAGCCGGATGATTGGGCCAATTGCTATTATAAATGGAATGCCATCGACCCCTCTTATGTCATCACGCCCGAAGGCGAGCACTGGTTGGTCTACGGTTCATGGCATAGCGGCATAGCCGCTCTCAAGCTCAATAGCGAAACAGGCAAGCCTGCCGAAACTTTGGGCCAACCTTGGGCTACAGGCCAAGCACCTGCCGAGTATGGTCAGTTGATCGCCACCCGCCAGACAGGTAACCGCTGGCAAGCCAGTGAAGGTCCCGAAGTCATTTACCGCGATGGCTACTACTACCTCTTCCTGGCCTACGACGCTCTCGACGTGCCCTATAACACCCGTGTGGTCCGCTCGAAAAGCATCACCGGTCCCTACGTAGGCATTGACGGCAAAGACGTGACCGCCGGTGCCGATGCACTGCCCATAGTGACCCATCCCTATAAGTTCAGCAAAGGCTACGGCTGGGTAGGCATCGCCCACTGCGCTATCTTCGACGATGGCAAAGACAACTGGTTCTACGCCTCACAAGGCCGTCTGCCTAAGGATGTTCCGGGCATCAACGCCAGCAACGCCATCATGATGGGGCACGTACGCAGCATCCGCTGGACGAAAGACGGTTGGCCTCTCGTAATGCCTGAACGCTACGGAGCCGTTCCCAAGGTAGCCATCACCGAAGAAGAATTGCCCGGCAATTGGGAACACATCGACCTTACATACAAATATGGAGAGCAGAGAACTTCAGCAACAATGACTCTCGCCGCCGACCACACTATCACCGAAGGTATCTGGAAAGGCAGTACGTGGAGCTATGATGCCGCCCAACAGATTCTGACTGTCAACGGAGTGGAACTTTATCTGCAACGCGAAACCGACTGGGAAGCCAATCCACGCACCCACACCATTGTCTATGCCGGCTACACCAACAACAAGACGTATTGGGGAAAGAAGTCCAAATAAACATTCCCGCTCCGCACGCAAACTTCATATAGAAACACCACCACTGCCCCGTAAAACAACACCAAGGTTTATGAGGCAGTGGTCCTGTTTTACAAATCAATAGCAGAGATTAAAGATCATAAACAGAAACAAGAGAAACCTATTTCATGAAAAGGAAAAAGAGTTAGGTTCCCTAATCTCCATACAAAAAATCATCATTCTGTTCTTTTACATTCAAAGACAACCTACTTTTATTTATTACCATAAATCTCTATCCTTTAAACCAACAAACACCATTTGTAGACAAGCAGAGGACATCAGCATCAGATTTTTTGTTAATTATTAGCCAAATACACACTTTAATTTATAACTTTGCAATTCTAATAGAATGAATTATGGAAAATAAACTAACCATTTACAATACATTAAGCCGTCAAAAGGAACTTTTCGTTCCCTTGCATGCCCCTCATGTAGGTATGTATGTATGCGGTCCTACCGTATATGGCGATGCCCATTTAGGACACGCACGCCCCGCCATCACGTTCGATATCCTGTTCCGTTATCTTACCCATCTGGGATACAAGGTACGTTATGTCCGTAACATTACCGATGTCGGTCATCTGGAACACGATGCAGACGAAGGCGAAGATAAAATCGCCAAAAAGGCCCGTCTGGAGCAACTGGAACCCATGGAAGTAGTGCAATATTACCTCAATCGCTACCACAAGGCAATGGAAGCCTTGAATGTACTTCCACCCAGTATCGAGCCACATGCCAGCGGCCACATCATCGAACAGATAGAACTGGTAGAAGAAATTCTGAAAAACGGCTATGCTTATGAAAGTGAAGGTTCCGTTTATTTCGATGTAGCAAAATACAACAAAGACCATCATTACGGCAAACTGTCCGGCCGCAACCTGGACGATGTGCTGAACACCACCCGCGAGCTGGACGGTCAAAGCGAGAAGCGCAATCCTGCCGATTTCGCCCTGTGGAAATGTGCACAACCCGAACATATCATGCGCTGGCCCAGCCCGTGGAGTAACGGATTCCCCGGTTGGCATTGTGAATGTACCGCAATGGGTAAGAAATACCTGGGCGAGCATTTCGATATTCATGGAGGGGGAATGGACTTAATTTTCCCACACCACGAATGTGAAATCGCACAAAGCGTGGCTTCACAAGGCGATGACATGGTTCACTATTGGATGCACAACAACATGATTACCATTAATGGACAGAAGATGGGAAAATCATACGGCAACTTCATTAACTTGGATGAGTTCTTCCACGGTACCCACAAGTTACTGACCCAAGCCTACAGCCCCATGACCATCCGTTTCTTCATCCTTCAGGCACATTACCGCAGTACAGTGGACTTCAGTAACGAAGCATTACAAGCAGCCGAAAAAGGATTGGAACGGCTGACAGAAGCTGTGAAAGGTCTTGAACGCATCACTCCGGCAACACAAACCACCGGCATAGAGGGGGGTAAAAGACTTGCGTGAAAAGTGTTATACAGCCATGAATGATGACTTGAACTCACCGATTGTCATCGCCCACCTCTTCGACGGCGCCCGTATGATTAATACGGTTCTGGACAAGAAAGCCACTATTTCCGCAGAAGATCTGGAAGAACTGAAAAGTATGTTCCATCTCTTTATGTACGAAATCCTGGGTCTGAAAGAAGAAGCCGCCAATAACGAGGCACGTGAAGAGGCATACGGCAAAGTAGTAGATATGCTGCTGGAACAACGTATGAAAGCCAAAGCCAATAAAGACTGGGCTACAAGCGATAAAATCCGTGATGAGCTGGCCGCTCTTGGCTTTGAAGTGAAAGATACCAAAGACGGTTTCACATGGAAACTGAATAAATAGGATACATAGAGCGACACTATATTTTTCACTACAGACTATACAGATTCACACAGATTACCCACCTGACAATCAATGATTTAAGAAGCATCTGCGTTTATTTGTATAATCTGTGGTGAACCTTTCAGATAACCATCAAAACTGAAAAATCTCCCTTCGGATGGTAATACTTATTTTTAAATAACTATTTTTGCGGAAATTATACAAAACTGCTTATCACACCAATCCAATGCTAGCTGAGAATAAGATAACTTTAGCGTCCCTATATAAGATTTTGTTTGAAGAAGAGCCACTGACACTCTCCGACCCATGTATGCAAAAACTGGAAGAGAGTTTCAATTTCCTGAAAACATTCTCCAACGACAAAATCATCTATGGCATCAATACCGGCTTTGGCCCCATGGCCCAATATCGTATTGAAGATGAATCCTTATCACAATTACAATATAATATCATCCGCAGCCATGCCACCGGAGCAGGGCACCCCCTTCCGGAACTCTATGTCAAAGCTGCCATGATAGCGCGTCTCTATACTTTTCTGCAAGGAAAATCCGGCATACATAAAGAACTGGCATTGCTCATTACCGAGTTTATCAACCGGGGGATTACTCCATACGTACCCGAACACGGCAGTGTAGGGGCCAGTGGCGATTTGGTACAGCTTGCCCATATCGCCCTCACCCTGATTGGAGAAGGAGAGGTCTTTTACCAAGGCAAGAAAAGAGATACGGCATCCGTTTTGGCGGAAAACGGATTGCAACCCTTCAAAATGCATATCCGCGAAGGGCTTTCAGTGACCAACGGCACTTCGGTAATGACAGGTATAGGCATTGTCAACCTGATTTATGCCCGCCAACTGATGCATTGGGCAGTAGGCGCATCGGTAATGATGAATGAAATTGCCGCCTCGTACGATGATTTCATGTCTGAACCGCTGAACGAAGCCAAACGGCATGAAGGACAGCAAGAGATAGCCCGCATGATGCGCCAATGGGTGGAAGGCAGCCAATGTGTACGCAAAAGAGAGAATGAACTTTACAACGGAAAACACGAAGAGAAAATCTTCACCCATAAGGTTCAACCCTATTATTCGTTGCGCTGCATCCCACAGATTCTAGGACCGGTTTATGATGAATTGCTCAATGCCGAAAAAGTATTGATAAACGAAATCAATTCAGCTTGCGACAATCCGATAGTGATCCGGAAACGCAAAACGTGTATCATGGCGGAACTTTCATGGTGATTACGTCTCTTTTGAGATGGATAAACTGAAAATAGCGGTCACCAAACTGGCCATGCTTGCCGAACGGCAGATCAATTACTTGTTTCACGATCGCATCAACGGAATACTGCCTCCCTTTGTCAATCTGGGAGTGCTAGGATTGAACTATGGGTTACAAGCGTCACAATTTACCGCGACTTCCACAACAGCCGAGTGCCAGACGTTGTCTAATCCGATGTATATACACAGCATCCCAAACAACAATGATAATCAGGATATTGTAAGCATGGGAACCAATTCCGCACTGCTGGCAAAAACAGTCATAGAAAATGCTTATCAGGTGATGGCTATCCTGATGATGGGTATTGTACAAGCTGTAGACTGTTTGGAAATAGCCGATCGGCTAAGCCCCCGGTCACAACAAGTATATAAAGAGATACGAGCATTTTTCCCTGTGTTCCGGGAAGATACACCTAAATATAAAGAGATAGAAAGAATGATGGTATATCTTAAAAAAGGGAGGTTTCAAGAAAAATGAAATACGCATTAGTAACAGGAGGAAGCCGGGGCATCGGACGGGCTGTATGTCTGAAACTGGCCGAAATGGGATATCATATACTGATAAACTACCAAAGCAACGATACGGAAGCCGAAGCCACCCTGCAACAGATACGGGAACAAGGCTCGGACGGCGAACTGATGAAATTTGACGTGACAGACGCAGTAGCCACACACGCCGCACTGAACGGCTGGATGGAGAAGCATCCCGATACCTACATTGAGGTACTGGTGAACAATGCCGGTATACGCCGTGACAACCTGATGCTGTGGATGGAACAGGAAGAATGGAGCCGGGTACTGGATATCAGTCTGAACGGTTTCTTTAACGTCACCCAACCCTTGCTGAAGAATATGCTGGTAAAGCGATTCGGACGTATCATCAATATCGTTTCCCTGTCGGGCATCAAAGGAATGCCGGGACAGACCAACTATTCGGCAGCCAAAGGAGGAATCATAGCCGCCACCAAAGCACTGGCGCAGGAAGTGGCCAGAAAACACGTGACGGTGAACGCCGTAGCACCGGGATTTATCCGCACGGATATGACCAACGGCATTGATGAAAATGAATGGAAAAAACAGATACCGGCAGGACGGTTCGGCGAACCCGGAGAAGTAGCCGCACTGGTAGGCTTCCTGGCATCGGAACAAGCCTCCTATATCACCGGAGAAGTAATTTCCATCAATGGAGGAATCTATACATAAGCAGAAGATGAGAAGAGTAGTGATTACAGGCATGGGTATTTATTCGTGCATAGGCAAGAACCAAGATGAGGTGAAAGACTCTTTGTTCCAAGGGCGTTCCGGCATCGGCATCGATCCGGCACGTAAAGAGATGGGGTATTTTTCCGCATTGACAGGACTTGTCGAACGTCCTGATTTAAAGAAGTTATTGGACCGCAAAAAGAGACATAGCCTCGCCGAACAGGGAGAATATGCCTATATGGCTACCTTGGAGGCATTCCGTCAGGCACAAATAGACGAGGAGTTTTTATTGGATCATGAAGTAGGCATATTGTATGGAAATGACAGTAGCGCCGCTCCGGTAATCGAGGCCATTGATGTCATTCGTGCCAAGAAGAATACGGCTATGGTGGGCTCCGGTTCTATCTTCCAGTCCATGAACTCTACGATTACCATGAACCTTTCGGTTATTTTCCATTTGAAGGGAATTAATTTTACCATATCGGGAGCTTGTGCCAGCGGTTCACACGCCATCGGCATGGCGTATCTTCTTATTAAATCAGGACTTCAGGATTGCATTCTGTGCGGAGGGGCACAAGAGGTAAATCCTTACTCCGTGGGTAGTTTCGACGGATTGGGCGCGTTCTCCACCCGTGAGGACGAACCGGAAAAGGCATCGCGCCCCTTTGACAAGGGACGGGACGGTTTGGTACCCAGCGGAGGTGGCGCCAGCCTGGTACTGGAAAGTTATGAATCGGCTGTTAAGCGAGGAGCCCCCATACTGGCAGAAATTATCGGCTACGGTTTTTCATCCAACGGAGATCATATTTCCGTACCGAATGTGGACGGTCCCAGACGCTCTTTACAGATGGCAATCAACGATGCGGGCATTCCCTTGGAAGAAATCCAATATATCAATGCACACGCCACTTCCACCCCCGTGGGAGATTTGAATGAGGCAAAAGCCATAGCGGAAGTGTTCGGAAACCATCGACCCTATGTCACATCCACCAAGTCACAAACCGGACATGAGATGTGGATGGCAGGCGCCAGTGAAGTCATTTATTCCATCTTGATGATGAATAACGGATTTATCGCTCCTAATCTCAATTTTGAAGAGCCCGATGAAGCCTCTGCCCTGCTGAATATCCCCTTCCCGAAGGGTAGAAACGGAATTTGACACATTCTTATCCAACTCATTCGGATTCGGAGGAACCAATTCCTCACTGATTATCCGCAAATTTAAAGAAAACAATTAATTTAAACCAATATATAAATTTATGACCAACGAAGAAATCATCGAAAAGATCAGAACCACCCTGGCCGAAGAATTTGAGATTGATGTAGAACAGATCCAACCGGACGCACCCTTGATGCAAACCTTGGAATTGGATAGCCTTGACCTGGTGGATATGGTAGTACTGATTGACAAGAATTTCGGTTTCACCGTTACAGCCAAAGACTTTGCCGGTATCAAAACCTTCCAGGATTTCTATAATCTGGTAATTTCGCACATGCAAAAAGAAGACTGATGTCCGAAACATGGAAAGGTAAGACAAGAGGAGGCACATTCGGATACATGTTCTTTATCTACATGATCCGCTGTCTGGGGATAACTGCGGCCTACGGCTTCCTGGCATTGGTCGTCCTCTACTTCATACCTTTCGCACCGAAAGCAACGGGCAATACTTGGAGTTACGCACGGAACAGGCTGAAATACGGACGGCTGAAATCCGTCGCACTGCTCCTGAAAAACTATTACCGGCTGGGACAAATATTGATTGACAAAGTGGCCATCGGCAACGGAATGACCGGCAAGTATCATTTCAAGTTTGAGAACTATCAGGCATTTTTAGACGTACTAAACGGAAACACCGGAGTAATTATGATTGGCGCCCATGTGGGCAACTGGGAAATAGGCGCTCCTTTCTTCGATGAATATGGCAAAAAGAATCAATATTGTCATGTTTGATGCCGAACACAAGCGGATAAAGGAGATTTTGGAAAAGAACGCCTCTACGCGAGACTACAAAATAATTCCGGTGAATGAAGACAGCCTGACACATGTATTCCGCATCACGGAAGCGCTGGACCGCCGGGAGTATGTCTGCTTTCAGGGAGACCGCTATCTGAATAAAGAGAAATTACTCACGACTTCTTTCATGGGAAAAGAAGCCAAATTTCCGATGGGCCCTTTCCTGCTGGCTTCGAAGTTAAAAGTACCCGTCGTATTCTATTTTGCCATGCGTGAAGCCCAAAGAACGTATCGTTTCCATTTCTTTATAGCCGAGACAGTAGTACGGACGAAAGAAAAACGGGCCGAACAGGCATTATTGGAGCAATATACACAAACGCTGGAAAAGATTGTCCGGCAGTATCCGGAACAATGGTTCAATTACTACCCGTTCTGGACATAAAAATAAATCTGGTATGATGCATAAAAGATATACAAAAGAACAATGTACGGCTGCCGAAGCGCAAAGACTGGCACAAGAGATAGCTTTCGGTCCTGTGGTATTCCAAGTATCGCGCCTGATGTTGAAATTCGGAATATTCCAATTATTGTCCGGCAAACGGGAAGGATATACGCTGCAAGAAATCAGCGGGCGGACCGGACTGACACGCTATGCGGCACAAGTATTACTGGAAGCATCGCTGACCATCGGAACCATCCTGTTGGAAGAAGACCGTTATGTACTGGCCAAGGCAGGCTGGTTTCTGCTGAACGATAAAATGGCTCGTGTCAATATGGAATTCAACCACGATGTGAACTATCAAGGCTTGTTCCATCTGGAAGAAGCTCTTTTAAACGGGCGTCCGGAAGGATTGAAAGTATTCGGAGAATGGCCTACCATTTACGAAGGTCTGTCCCAATTGCCGGAACAGGTACAGAAAAGCTGGTTCGGCTTTGACCATTTCTATTCGGACCAGTCATTCGGCAAAGCATTGGAAATCGTGTTCAGCCATCACCCGAAACGCTTGCTCGATATTGGCGGGAATACCGGCAGATGGGCCACACAATGCGTACAATATAATAAGGAAGTGGAAGTAACCATCGTGGACCTGCCTCAACAACTGGAAATGATGAGAAAGCAAACGGCCGGTTTGCCCGGTGCCGAACGCATACACGGTCACGGCGCCAATCTGCTGGATCGGGACGTGCCCTTTCCCACGGGTTTTGACGCTGTATGGATGAGCCAGTTTCTGGACTGCTTCTCGGAAGAAGAAGTCATCAGCATTCTGACCCGTGTGGCACAATCCATCGGCAAAGACAGCAAAGTCTATATTATGGAAACATTATGGGATCGCCAACGGTATGAAACAGCATCTTATTGCCTGACACAAATCAGCCTCTACTTTACAGCAATGGCCAACGGCAACAGCAAGATGTTCCATTCGGATGACCTGATCCGCTGCATTGAAAATGCCGGATTGGAAGTGGAAGAGATTCATGATAACATAGGACTGGGACACAGTATCCTGCAATGCAGACTGAAATGAGCAGCAAAGAAATCATCTGTCAAGGAGAAGAACTGTTCCGGCTGATTCCGCAACGCCCGCCCATGGTAATGATAGACCGCTTCTATGGGATAGAAGAAGATACATCCTGGTCAGGGCTGACCGTCACTCCCGACAACCTGTTCTGCCGGGACGGTGTATTACAGGAGACGGGAATCATAGAGCATATCGCCCAGTCGGCGGCGGCACGTGTAGGTTATATCTATATGCTGCGGAAAGAACCTGTACCATTAGGTTTTATCGGTTCGGTAGAAAAGATGAAACTATTCCGTCTTCCTTCTGCCGGAGCAGAACTATATACCGGTATAACCATCGTTCAGGAAGTATTTGATATCACCCTGATTACCGCCGAGGTAAAAGAAAACGATGAATTGCTGGCCGAATGCCGGATGAAAATATATCTGAAAAAAGAATGAAACGAAAAACAAGTCCACATCAGGCGGCACTGACAGACCGGACCACCATCAAAGTCCGCTTCAGTGAGATAGATTCCATGCAGATAGTATGGCATGGAGAATATGTGCGTTATTTCGAAGACGGACGCGAAGCTTTCGGAAAGCGGTACGGTCTGGACTATATGAGCATCTACCGGGAAGGATATGTAGTTCCTATCGTAGACCTGACCTGCCAGTTCAAACAACCGCTGTCTTTTGGCGAGGAAGCGATTGTCGAGACACGGTATATTCATAGTGATGCTGCCAAAATCCTTTTTGAATACACCATCTACCGGGCATCGGACCAAAACATTGTGGCAACAGGAACCACTACACAGGTATTCCTGAATACAAATAGAGAACTGGAACTGGTTAATCCTGCCTTTTACATAGAGTGGAAAAAGAAATGGAACATCATCTGACTACCTATATCACCCATGATACCCTGATCAGCGCGCTGGGTTTCGGCACACAGGAAAATCTGGAAGCCATCCGGAGCTATCACAGCGGTATCACCCTGCAGACGGACAAACGGATTGCGGACACTCCCCTATTGGCAGCCACTCTCTCGCAAGAGAGATTGCAACAACAGGCGGAGGCCATAGGAGTAAGTGGCTATCCCCGGATGGAACAACTGTTCATACTGACTATCAACGAACTCATCCGTCAGTCCGGACAAACTTTGGAAGACAAAACCTGCGGACTCATCCTCTCCACCACCAAAGGGAACATCGATTTACTGGCCCGTCATACGGAACATCCCGATGAAGCGGTCTTTCTTTGGAAAATGGCAGAAAACATTGCCGGTTATTTCCATGCCGAGGAACGGATGCATGTCATTTCCAATGCCTGCATTTCAGGAGTGTCAGCCCTCATAGCAGGAAAACGCATGATAGAGAACGGTATCTACCGCCGGGTAATCGTAGCGGGAGGTGACCTTCTCTCTCATTTCATCACCAGCGGTTTCGGGTCTTTCCGGTCTCTCAGCTCCCGCCCATGCCGTCCGTATGACAGCAGCCGTGACGGATTGAACTTGGGAGAGGCCTGCGGAGCCGTATTGCTCAGTTCAGAAGGAACAGAAGAACATGTTATCCTTTCGGGAGGAGCCGTCAGTAACGATGCCAACCACATCTCCGGTCCTTCCCGCACGGGAGACGGACTCTATTTCGCCATCCGCCAAGCCATGCAGGAAGCAGGAACAGCCCCTCAGGATATCAGTTTTGTGAATGCTCACGGCACTGCTACCTTATATAATGATGAAATGGAATCCAAAGCCCTCACACTGGCTCATCTGGAACAAGTGCCCGTCCATAGTTTGAAGCCCTATTTCGGCCATACCCTGGGAGCATCGGGAATCATTGAAAGCATTGTCTGTATGCACGAACTGAAACAAGGCATCCTGTTCGGCACTCCGGGTTACGAAACGCCGGGAATTCCTATGCCGATACCGGTCTATGCCACCCACCGGAGCATCCCGATGAAACATTGCGTAAAAACCGCTTCGGGATTCGGCGGATGCAACGCAGCCATTGTCTTATCTTTACCGGAATATACTCCGTTCAAGGATGAGGACAACACCTTGCCCGAAATCCGATGTACACGGGAGGTTCGTATTGAAAACAGTTCTGTCTTCATAAACAACGAACTTATTTTTCATTCCGAAGAACCGGATTTCGGCACATTTATACGTGATACCTATAAAAAAAACAGGCGGAAACAACCTGAAATTCTATAAAATGGATGACCTTTGCAAATTGGGATATGTGGCCGCCGAATACTTGCTGGAAGGTAAGACATTCGCCCCACTGGAAATGGGGATGTTACTTGCCAATGCCGCTTCCTCTCTGCATACGGACATCAGACACCAGCAACTGATAGACCGGGAAGGAGACCGGGCAGCCAGTCCGGCTGTATTTGTTTACACACTACCCAATGTAGTGTCCGGCGAGATTTGCATCCGCCACAAGATACAAGGGGAAAACACCTTTTTCATCACTGAAGCCTATCAGCCGGAAAAACTGGAAAGATACGCACGTATAGTCATGCAAAAAGGGAAACTGAACTATTGCATCATCGGGTGGTGTGAATTATGGAAGAACACCTATAAAGCAGTATTTAAACTGATTGAAAAACAATAAAGAATATGGAAGAATTGATTGATAAACTGAAAGTTGAATTAATAGAAGCATTGAATCTGGAAGAAATCACTCCGGAGGACATTGACAGTGAAGCACCTTTATTCGGAGATGACGGTCTGGGCCTTGACTCGATTGACGCATTAGAGATTATCCTGATTCTGGAAAGGAATTATGGAATCAAGATAGAGAATCCTGCCAAAGGCAAGGAAATATTCTATTCGGTACGTACCCTGGCAGACTACATCACCGCCCATCAGAAATGAGGAAGATCTATGTCACCGGTCTGGGAGTGATTTCGGGCATAGGGAAAGGAGTGGAAGAAAACCTGGATTCCTTAAAAGCCGGAAAACACGGTATGGGGAAAATCACCCTTTTCCCCACCGCACTTGACGTACCCGTGTCCGAAGTAAAACAGAGCAATGAAGAATTAAAGAAACTCCTGTCCCTTCCATCCGGCAAGACGTATTCACGTACAGCCTTGCTGGGCTTGTGGGCAGCCCAAGAAGCGGCCCGTGATGCGGAACTCGATTTCACTTCTCCCCGTATCGGGCTCATTTCTTCCACTTCCATCGGAGGAATGGATGCAAGCGAGCGGTTTTATGCCTCTTTCCGGGAAGATAACCGGAAAGGGAGATTACGTGACATTATCTCCCATGACTGTGGGTCCAGTACCGAAATGATAGCCGCTTATTTGGGAGTGAAAGGAACGGTGACCACCCTCAGCACCGCCTGTTCTTCCGCCGCAAATGCCATTATGTTAGGGGCACGCCTCATCCGGCACGGTCTGCTGGACGCCGTCCTTGTAGGCGGAACGGATGCCTTATGCCGTTTCACGCTCAACGGTTTCAATTCATTGATGATACTGGACAAAGAGCACTGCCGTCCTTTCGACCGCACACGTGCCGGACTAAACCTGGGAGAAGGAGCCGGATACCTTGTTCTTCAATCGGAGAAATCCCTTACTAAAGCTCCTTATTGCGAACTCAGCGGTTACGCCAATGCCAATGAAGCCTACCACCAGACAGGAAGTTCCCCCGACGGAGACGGGCCTTTCCTTTCCATGAGTCAGGCCATAGCCTCTGCCGGACTGACAGCCGGAGCCATAGACTATATCAATGTACATGGTACAGGCACTCCCAGCAACGACGCTTCCGAAGGGAAAGCCATCCGGCGTATCTTCGATACCCGTATTCCGCCTTTCAGTTCGGTCAAGGCTTTCATCGGTCACACCCTGGGAGCCTCGGAAGGAATAGAAGCCGTATATTCCGTACTCTCCATCCGTCACGGACTGATTTACCCTAGTCTGAACTTCCATCTGTCCGATGAAGAAAGCGGTCTCATTCCTGAAACGATTTTCAGGTCGGGACTTCCCATACGGCATGTATTATCCAACTCCTTCGGATTCGGCGGCAACAACTCATCTCTCGTATTTTCCACTCTAACCCAATAGCGTATGTGCCCAGTATATATCAACCGTATCGCCTCTATCCATGCGGAAAGCAGAAATGAAAAGCCTTATTTCTCCGCACAGGAACCTGATTATAAAGAAATGATCACCAACGCCAATCTGCGGAGGCGCATGAGCCGCATGATCAAGATGGGAGTAGCTTGCGGACTGGAATGTCTGAAAGATATCCCGTCGGAAAAGGTAGATGCCATTATCACCGCTACGGGACTGGGTTGTCTGGCCGATACGGAAAAGTTTATGAACGCCTTGATGGACAACCGGGAACAGATGCTCAATCCCACCGCTTTCATTCAGTCCACCTTTAATACGGTGGGTGCACAGCTAGCTTTGCTACTCAAAATACATGCTTATAATGTTACGTATGTACACCGTGGTTTAAGTTTTGAAAGTGCTCTGATAGATGGCATCATAAGCATTGCCGAAGGCAAACAGCATGTACTGGCAGGTGCTATGGATGAAATAACCCCTACCAGCCATATCATTCAACAGCGTTTAGGACTGTTGAAAGGAACGACAGCCGGCGAGGGAGCACAATTTTTCCTGTTAAGCGCACAAAAAGAGGAACAGACTTTTGCCGAACTGAAAGGGGTAGATACTTTTATCACCCGGATGAGTGCTCCGGAAATCAGTAACAGGATGCATCATTTTCTAAAATCTCACGGGCTTGCACCCGAAGACATTGACTGGTTTATCAGTGGCAAGAACGGGCAGGAAGCAACAGATGCCGTTTATACGAGCTGGAACACAGTCTGTTCCCTCATGCCCTGCATAGCAGCTTTAAAGAGCAATGCGGAGAATATCAGACTGCTTCATCCTATGCTCTCTGGATGGCGGCAAAAGCCTTGAAAGAAGAAGCTTCATCCCGTTACGCATTGATTTATAACCAATATCAAGGTATCAATCACTCAATCATCTTAATCAAGCGATGCACATCCTAGTTTCTGTAGTCATCATAGTAAGCGTCATGGCCTATTAAAAAGATGCTTTTAAGATACTGAAAACAGGAATAATGCTTAACTTTATCCCTCATAAAATAAAAGTAGTAGAAATAATGAAGAAAATAACTGTTACGAATATTGATATATCCATATCTGTAAGACCTGATAATAATGATTATATCTGCCTGACAGACATGGCACATTTCAAAGACAGAGAACGTACTAACTACATTATACAAAACTGGATGCGTCTACGTAGTACGATTGATTTTCTAGGGTTATGGGAAAAACTAAATAATCCAAATTTTAAAGGCATCGAATTCGATGCTTTTAAAATGGAGAGTGGAACAAACAGTTTCACCCTAACCCCCAAACAATGGATAGAAAAAACTAAAGCAATAGGGATTATATCCAAGCCCGGGCGATATGGGGGAACTTTTGCCCATAAAGACATAGCTTTTGAATTCGGGACTTGGCTCAGCCCTGAATTTAAACTATATCTCATCAAAGAATACCAAAGACTTAAAGAAGCAGAATCACACCCTTTATTAAGTGAATGGAACGTAAAAAGAATACTTAGTAAAGTAAATTATTCCATACATACGGATGCAATCAAAGACTTTATTATACCTAAAGTAGAAGATTTCAATCAAAAACTTGTTTATGCCGATGAAGCTGATTTGTTAAATCTCGCATTATGGGGATGTACCGCAAGACAATGGCGTGAAGCAAATCCACAATACGCAGATAAGAATATCAATATCAGAGATGTAGCAAGCATAAATGAATTAGTCGTATTATCGAATATGGAATCCTTCAATGCAGAGTTAATCAAGCGTAAGGTGGACAAGTCTAAAAGGTTTACTCATCTTCGGCAGATGGCCAAAGAGCAATTAGCACACTTGAATACGATTGATACCGAAAAAAAGTTCAGAATACTGACAGATAATGACAAACAATTAGAATAATCTCTACAAGATCATTTATTAAAGTATCACTCAATCATCTTAATCAAGCAATGCACATCCTAGTTTCTGTAGTCATCATAGTAAGCGTCATGGCCTATTTCTTTTACGCTTCTTACAGCATCCGTGCCTGTATTTACATGCGTGTCTTCTGTTGCAAGAAAACCGAAGAGAAAATCATAGCCATCACTTTTGATGACGGGCCCGATCCGATACAGACCCCCAAAGTGCTGAAAGTGTTAAGAGAAAAACACATACCGGCCTGCTTTTTTTGCATCGGAAACAAGATAAAAGGCAATGAAGAACTGCTCCGGCAAATCATCAAAGAAGGACATCGTATCGGGAATCATTCCTTCTCCCATTCCGGCTATTTTCCTCTCTATACCTTCAAACGGATGTGCCATGATTTAATTACCTGCCAGCAAGAATTGGAAAAAGTAACCGGCCAACCGGTCCGATGGTTCCGGCCGCCTTTCGGAGTGACCAATCCTACCCTGGCTAAAGCAGTGCGCAGGCTGGGATACATCCCCATTGGTTGGAACATCCGCACACTGGACACTCAGCAACCCACTCCTGAAAAAATTATCAAACGCATCAAGAAACGGCTCGTTCCGGGCTCCATCCTTCTGCTACATGACCGGATGCCCGATAGTGACAGGCTGCTGGTACAAGTTCTGGACTTTATAGAAAAAGAGGGGTATACGGTGGTAACATTAGACAGGCTGATAAAGGACATGACAAAATAAATTTCTTCTATATTTTCAACAGCAACATCACCAAGTTCCAAAAACGAGACCTGTTCACCCTTCATGATCAAACCGATAAAAAGATAACTTCGTCTTACGTAAAACATAAAATTCTTCCGCCACTTCATTCCACTCATTACCAACAACTTGCCGTGTAAAAAAGTCTGTAATACCCCCAAACCGGTATGTAAGCGATGGAGTGGAACATTCACCCGTTATTTGCAAAAGAAGCGTAGATATCAGATTAAATCTGACAGGATATGCTGTACTTTCGTTCAACTTAATAGGATGTCAGTGTGTAAACTTCCGATATATACTGTTGCTTCACCAGTTTGAAACGGTGGTTTCACACTGGTGACAACAGCTCTTCACACAGGTGAAAACCCATCTTCACCTAAGTGAAAATCATATCCTACCGTTCTCCTTACAAGAATTCCAACAGACCTTCATCCTGCATAATGACGCTTTCTGCCAAACTGACTCCGACAGGGAAAACGGATAAACCGTTTCGAGGGGGATACAGGAGGATTCGTCACTATAAATTATTGATTAACAACAACATGCCGTGATGAAACAAAAAAATATTGCAACGCAGAAATATAACTTTTTTATTCATTATAATTGCCCATGTGAACGATTGTAGAAACAGGTAAAAATCGTAAATAAGCGATAAAGGTATGAATGGTTTCTCAAAATATACTATCTTTGCTTCCCATTACAAACGGATAAACCTCTATAAAGTATGACCTACATGAAAATACTTTTGCTCTTGATGTTCTGTACAGTCCTGCCGATGCAAGCCCAACAGATGAAGAAACTTACTGATCTGAAAGATTTTGAAGCCCGTCTGCTGCAAGAGGCTAAAAATATAGAGTCCATCGAAAGTAATTTCACTCAGATAAAATATCTGGATGTATTCGATGAGAAAATAACCTCGAAAGGAAAGTTCTATTATAAAAAGAGCAATAAGATATGCATGGACTACGCACAGCCCATGAACTACCTTATCGTGATCAACAACAACCAACTGAAAATAGTATCGGACGGAAAGAAAAGCATCATGGACCTTCACTCCAATAAGATGATGAACCAAATGCAGGATATGCTTACCGCCTGCATGGTGGGCGACCTGTCCAACATGTCGCCCGGCTATGCTTTGGAATATTTTGAAGACGCCCATTACTATCTCATTCAAATCAAGCCCGTCAGCAAAGCGATACAGGCATATATCAACCAGATTCAAATTTATTTAGACAAAAAAGACATGTCTGTCCACAAACTACGTTTATCGGAAACCGCAACCAACTATACCGAATACGAATTCTCGGACAAGAAATTCAATTCTTTGAAAGATGAGGCAAAGTTTACGATACGCTAGCTGGCTGCTGTTGCTGTTTATTCTGCTCTCTTGCTCACACCGGGTGACGGGGGAAGCTACGGCACTTCCTCCCATCCTGCAGGCAGAAGCACAGTCGCAAAAGTACAACTTGCAACTGGATTTCATGAAACATCATTTCAGCGGAATGCTCATTGTCCGCCAAATGCCTGATAACGAAATCCGTATCCTGGGATCCACTTACTTTGGCCTCAGCCTTTTTTGACTTCTCCCTGCACTGCGACACCTTCATAGTAAACAGTTGCATTGAACCGATGAGGAAGAAAGATGCTGAAAATACTGGAAACTGATTTCAAAAATCTATTTCTAAAGAGTGAAAAAGCACGTATTAAAAAGAAAAGTAGTACTTTTGAGCAAAGAATCAGTGGCAAAGGATTTGGAAAGACGGTATTCACCTTGTCCGGCTTTGTAAACGGACAGGCGGAGAAAGTACAAATCAAGCATCCGCTGATACGGTTAAGAATCCAATTGGACAAACTGAACATAAACAACCCTTGAAATGCTGCTGGAGAACTTTTATAAAATCATTCATATAAAGGAAAGAGAAGACGGAAAACAGGCAATAGAGATAGAGCTGAATCCCGGCCATGTGCTCTATCAAGGTCATTTCCCCGGACAGCCGGTGGTTCCGGGCGTCTGTACCTTACAGATAATAAAAGAAAGTGCCGAACAGATCGCCAACCAACCTTTGCAGTATGTACAGATTGCTTCTTCCAAATTCCTGTCTGCCATCAACCCGCTGGAAACTCCGCTACTACAGCTGTTTATCCGATTAGAAAAAACGGAAGAGCATCTTTTCAAGTTGCAGGCAGAAGGCATTTGTAATGGAAAAGAATTTATCAAGTTGAAAGCGGTACTGATGGCAAGTAAGTATCAATGAAGCAAGTCCTTCTGTTAAATATCCATAATAGCAAGAACAATAAGTCCATTTATAGTTGTCAACACCCATTAAACATCTTATATTCAGACAATTATAAATATGACACCTATGAAAACAAAATTCACAATGATTATGGCTGTTATTGCAACATTTGCAATAAGCTTGAACCTCCACTCTTCTAATGAGGAAGTAGTGTTTGGAGCACCTGCCGTGCAAATGCCACGAGGGGGTCCAAAGTACTGTGCTTTCGAAGCTGAATGGGAAAATTGCAAAATGGCTGCTACAGGCACTGTGTGTATCAGTGAAGATGGTAAATGCGGCACCGGAGTAGAGGTAGGTGCCCCCGGTGAAGGTTCAGGAGAAGGTGGGAATCATGGTGCTCCTACCAATTAACAACCAACAATTTATGTGGCCGGTTAGAAATCCGGTCACATAAATTACATACATCATAAAACCGAAAATATTATGAATCGAACACTCCTTTTTATATCACTCTTTTCTATATTTATCCTCGTATCTTGCCAGTCCTCCCCAAAAAAACGAAGCTGGCAAACAGAACGAAGTAGAACTGGTAGCAGAAAAACAGCTGGCTTTCCCTTTAGACGAACAGACCTATTACTTAAGCAAATCCATGTTCCAATTCGAAGAAAACGGGAAAGAATACCTTCACTTTGAGAATACACAAAAATCATTATATGACATTGTCATTTTTGATATAGAGAATCAACAGATAGCCAAACGGATACCTCTTCACAAGACAGGTCCCAACGGGCTACCAGCTGTATTCGGCAGTAGACCTTCCCCCGATTCTCAATATATATTAGTTGCACAGAATAATATCAGTCGGCTCAGTTCCATAAACTCTCAAGGGGAAATAATACGAAACTATAATTTCCAAACTCCTGAAGGCAGATTTACACCCTTGTCTTTTGGCAGTTACTACAATGCACCTGCTTTTATCAAAGACTCATGCATATTTCTACGCCAAGAAATTTTAAAACCCGATATGAAAAAGGAAGACTGGCCTAGAACCCATATGTTCGCCTCACAGGATCTGAGAACAGGAGAAGTTAAATGGATTCCTATTTTCTATCCACCCATCTTTAAAGAGGAATATGACAATATCGCAGGAGGATACGGTTTTAGTTATGATTACAACTACAAAGAGAACCGTTTGGTCTGCGGATTTTTCGGATATGACAGCCTGATGGTTACAGATGACTTGAAACATATCCGATGGTATAACGCCAAAAGCAGATATCTGAAAAGCATGAAACCCAAACTGGGTAATTCTATGGAAGGCATTAATGCTATTATAAAACTCAATGAAAATCCTAGATATTGGCATATCATGTATGACAAATACCGCAATGTGTACTACCGTTTTGCTGAAATGCCTTACAAACTGGCTCCCAACGAAAGCCCCTATGACGAACCCAAAGGAAAGGAGTTCTCCGTCATTGTACTGAACGCGGATTTTGAAATCATTGGAGAAACGAGATTCCCCGGAAAGAAATATTTCTATAAAATGAGTTTTGTGGGAAGGGAAGGACTGTATATATCCGAAAACAATCTGGAAAATCCGCAATTCGACGAGAACAAGTTGGTGTTTACCTGCTTTAAAATTAAAAAAGCATCTCCAAATAAATAATTAACGCCAGAATGCCCGCATCCGAAAATATACTATCTTTGTCACCCATTAGAAACCACATAAGTTCAGGTACGAAAACATTCATCCCAAACGTATCTGAATAGTTTGACTGAAAAACAAGATGAATACAAACACAACATCGGTTTGGCGGAAGAAATTAAAGGAACTGGAGATTGTCGTCGTTATTCCCACCTACAACAACGGGAAGACACTGGCGGCAGTCATTGAGGAGGTATGCAGGTATGCAGACGATATCATTGTCGTCAATGACGGCTCTACGGATGATACGGCCAACATTCTGGAACAATATCCGGCTATCCGCACCATTACCCATCCTGTCAATAAAGGAAAAGGAACCGCTTTGAAGCATGGTCTTTCCCAAGCAAAAAAAGAGGGTTTCCGCTATGCCATCACCATCGATTCGGACGGACAGCATTTCGCTTCCGATATTCCCTGTTTTATCGAAGCCATTGAAAAAGAGCCCGACACGCTGCTGGTAGGCGCCCGAAACTTGGCCTCCGACAATATGCCGGGCAAGAATACCTTTGCCAATAAATTCTCTAATTTCTGGTTCAGACTGGAAACCGGGCTGAAACTGGAAGATACACAATCGGGATACCGCCTTTACCCTCTGCGCAAAATGGATGTGCAAAGCTGCTGGTACACCGCCAAATACGAATTTGAGTTGGAAGCCATCGTCTTTGCCGCATGGGGAGATGTAGCGGTGAAGAACATTCCCATCCACGTGTATTATCCCCCGCAAGCAGAACGGGTATCCCATTTCCGGCCGTTCCGGGATTTTACCCGTATCAGTGTGCTGAACACGGTGCTGGTGCTGATTACCTGCCTTTGGATTGTTCCCCGTAACCTGCTCCGCAAACTGTCATGGAGCAACTGCAAGCGATTCTTCACCGACCATGTGCTGAATACACGGGAATCCAACCTGAAGATTGTACTCGCCATCATGCTGGGGATTTTTATGGGTATCGTTCCGTTATGGGGTTATCAGATGCTGATCACCCTCTTTCTTGCGCATCTGTTCAGACTGAATAAAGTGATTGCCCTTGTCGCCGCCAATATCAGTATTCCACCCATGATTCCCCTATTGCTGTACGGCAGTTACCGGACAGGCTGCATGGTACTGGGTAATCCTCCCGATTTGCATCTCGGAGACCTTTCTCTTGAAAATGTCAAATCAGTTTTAGAGCAATATTTAATAGGAAGCATTATCTTTGCAATGGCTTGCAGTCTGCTGTCTGGAGTAATCTCCACCGTGTTGCTGGCTATATGTAGGAGAAAAAACGGATATGACTAAATTCTTTGTTGGGATTATATAACTATTTTGAAAGGCATAAAGTCTTGTTTTACCTGTCCCTCAGCGTATGCATCCTCTTTATGGCCCTTTTTGCCGCCCAAGTCAGATTCGAGGAAAACGTAACCAGTTTCTTTCCGGATACCAAGGACTCCCAAAATGCCATCAACGTATTTGAAAATCTGAAGATAAAGGATAAAATTATGATCATGCTGTCCGGCAAGGACGGCATGGCGGATGCGGATTCCCTGATTGAAGCTGCCGAAACCATTAAACAGGATTTACAGCAACAAGCGGAAGGAACCCTGATTAAAGAGATCTTCTCAAAAGCCGACGAAAACCTGATCAACAGTGTCGGAGATTTTGTTTACGACAACCTGCCCCTGTTCCTTTCCGACGAGGACTACCAACGGCTGGACACCTTGCTTACCGCCGGAAACATTGCCGCCCTGATGCAGAAGAACTATTCCAACCTGATATCTCCGGCAGGATTCGCCCTGGAAGAACTACCTTATGCGGGACCCGTTGGGACTGGGCAGCCAGACGCTGAAACACCTGCAAGACTTCCAGTTGGAAGCTAATTACGAACTGATCAATGAGCATATCTTCTCACGGGACGGTTCCACCCTGCTGATGTTCATCACCCCGGTATTCAACACCGGAAGCACGGGCAAAAATGACAAACTCATCCGGCTGATTGAAAATGAGCTGCAAAAAGCGGAAAAGGAACATCCCCAATTGGTTGCCGAATATTTCGGAGGTCCTTCCGTAGGAGTGTACAATGCACGACAGATAAAGAAAGATACGCTGGTCACTTCTTCCATCGCACTGATTATCATCATTGTCTTCATATCTCTGGTATTCAAGCATAAGAAATCCATTCCGCTTATCATCACCCCGGTGCTGTTCGGAGCTTTATTCGCCTTATGCCTCATCTACTTTATCAAAGGCGGCATTTCAGCCATTGCCGTAGGTGCGGGCTCCGCCGTAATGGGCATTGCCTTGAGCTACTCCATACACATGCTGGCGCATCAGAATCATGTATCATCGGTACAACAATTAATCAAAGAAATCGCCTATCCGCTTACCGTAGGCAGTTTTACTACCATCGGCGCCTTTTTCGGCCTCCTCTTTACCAGTTCCAACCTGTTACGGGATTTCGGTCTGTTCGCCTCGCTTGCCTTGATAGGAACCACGCTGTTTTGCCTGGTCTATCTGCCGCATTTCCTGAAAGGGCAGGCGCATGTAAAACAAGGGGCGGTGCTACGCTTTATCGAGAAACTGAACGCTTATCCATACGAAAAGAACAAAGGCTTGGTAGGGGGCATTCTCGTGCTGACCATAATATGTTTATTCACCTCGCAGAACGTGCGTTTCAACGAGGATATGATGAGTCTGAACTATGAGCCTGCCCACTTGAAACAATCGGAAAACAAGCTGGCCGAACTCTTTGACAAGAAAGAAAAGACTGTTCTCTTTGTCAGTACAGGCAAAGATATGGGAGACGCTACCGGACAATACGCCGAAACGAACCGGCTGCTCGCCCAACTGAAAGAAGAAGGAAAAATAAAAGATTACGCCTCTGCCGGACAGTTTCTGATACCGGAAGAGGTGCAGGAAGTACGGTTGAAACAATGGCACAACTACTGGACTCCGGAAAAGAAAGCCCGGTTACGCGAAACCATCCGGACAGAGGCTGCCCGTTATCATTTTCGTGAACATGCATTCGAGCCGTTTTTCCAATGGCTCGACCGTCCGTTCCAGCCTTTGGACTACCAGAATGAAATCACTACCCGGCTTCTGAACGAATGGCAGACTTCCGCTGATTCCCTGACCATGCTGATTACTCAGGTACGGATGAACGAGGCCGACAAGGAAGCGGTGTACCCCCTTTTCCAACCAAAAGAGAAGGTGGTTATCTTCGACCGCGGCTATTTCGCCAACCAATGGGTATCAGCCGTCAATCAGGATTTCTATCTGATTCTTTATATCTCCTCTTTTCTGATTTTCTTTGCCTTATGGATCTCCTACGGACGCATAGAACTGACTCTGATGAGTTTCCTGCCGATGCTGGTCAGCTGGATTATCATTGTGGGGTTAATGGGCATGCTGGGTATTGAATTCAATATCATCAACATCATTCTGTCCACCTTTATTTTTGGAATCGGGGATGATTTCAGCATTTTCATTATGGACGGATTGCAGAATAAGTACCGCACAGGACGGCAGTTGCTGAACTCGCACAAGACAGCCATCTTCTTCTCCGCTTTCACCACCGTGATAGGTATGGGTACGTTGGTCTTCGCACGCCATCCGGCATTGCAGTCCATTTCCCTCATCTCCATTTTGGGAATGATTGCCGTCGTACTGGTAGCCTACACGCTGCAACCCATCCTTTTCCGGTTCTTCATCACAGCACCCGCTTCCAAAGGGTTGCCTCCTTATACATTGACAGGACTGGCAAGAACCGGCGGCCTGTTCCTGCTGTTCTTTATCGGATGCCTGTTCCTGCGCTTGCTGATAGCTGTCATGACCTTGCTTCCTATCCGCAAAGCCTATAAGAAACAAGTACTTTGCCAACTGATACATGTCACCTGCAAAAGCCTGATCCATATAGCCACATTTGTACATAAAGAAAAGATAAACCGGACGGGAGAAACGTTTAAAAAGCCTGCCATCCTGATAGCCAATCATCAGTCTTTCATCGATATACTGGTATTATTGGCACTGACTCCCAAACTGGTCATGGTTACCAATCACTGGGTATGGCACTCTCCTTTCTTCGGAGCCATTATCCGCTATGCCGATTTCTATTACGTAGGAGACGGTTACGAGCTTTACGTGGAACGGATGCGCCAAAAGGTGAAAGAAGGATATTCCATCGCCATTTTCCCCGAAGGAACACGTACCTACGACGGACGGATGAAGCGTTTCCATAAAGGAGCTTTCTATCTGTCGGAAAAACTGCAACTGGATATCATTCCGGTCATCCTTTACGGCAACTGCAAGATCATAGCCAAGGCACAGCCGTTCAATGTACGGAAAGGCATCATGCTGACAGAGATTCTACCGCGTATCCCAGCCAACGATGCTACGTACGGAACCACTTATCAGGAACGTACCAAAAACATCTCCGCGCGGATGAAAAAAGAATATGCCCGTATCTGTCGGGAACAAAGCACAACGGACAATCCCGTCTTCTACGAAAATCTGGTACAGAACTATATCTATAAAGGACCGGTAGAGGAATGGTACATACGCATCAAGGTGAAAATGGAAGATAACTACAGGTTATTCAACCAACTGGTTCCTGTCAAAGGACAGATTACAGATATCGGCTGCGGATTCGGACCGCTTTGCTATATGCTTTCCCAACTTTCCGAGGAACGGGAAATAACGGGGATAGATTATGATGAGGACAAGATAGCCGTGGCGCAGCATGGCTGGCTCCGCACTCCCCGCCTGCAATTTGTATGCGCCAATGCATTGGAATACCCTTTGCCGGAAAGTGACGCATTCATACTGAATGACATGCTTCATTATATGAGCTATGAGCACCAGCGGACCTTATTGCTCAGATGCATGGAGCGGTTGCGCCCGGAAGGAAAGCTGATTGTGCGGGACGGCAATGCCGCCAACACCCGGAAACACCGCCTCACCCGTTTCACGGAACTGCTGTCTACCGGCATTTTCAGTTTCAACAAGACGACAGAACAACTTTGTTTCACATCCGAAGCGCAAATAAGGAGCATCGCGCAAGAAGGTGGGATGCAGCTGGAGATTTTACCTAATGACAGATATACCTCGAATACGATTTATATCTTCCAAAAAAACAAACCGGAACATGAGTAAGTACGATATCATCATCATAGGCAGCGGACTGGGCGGTCTGGAATGCGGAGCCATCTTGAGCAAAGAGGGCTACCACGTCTGTGTGCTGGAGAAGAATGAACTGTTTGGCGGCTGCTTCCAGACTTACCAACGCGGCGGGCACCGGATGGATACCGGCATTCACTATATCGGCAGTCTGGATGAAGGACAAATCATGAATCAGTATTTCCGTTATTTCGGTATCATGGACAAGTTATCCATCAAACGGATGGATGAAGAAGTGTTCGACCGGATTTATTATAAAGACGCTATCTATGATTACGCCATGGGGCATGAACGGTTCATGGAAACCCTGTGCCACTCATTCCCCCATGAACGGGAGAACTTAAAACGGTATGTGGCAGCTATCCGATCGGTGGGAAACCTGATCAGCATAGACCACCTGAAAAAAGGCCGCCTGTCCCAAGAAGGCATGGATTTCTTTGCCACCTCAGCAGCCGGGATGATAGCATCCGTTACCACGAACAGGGATTTACAGAATGTACTTGCCGCAACCTCCCTGCTCTATGGCGGGATCAAAAATAAATCTACCTTCTATGAACACGCCATGATTAACAACTCTTATCTGGAGAGCGCCTATCGTTTCACGGAAGGAAGTATGCAAGTCAGTCTGGAATTAATCCATATCATACGTGCCAACGGCGGTACGGTGCTGAACCGGAAAGAAGTGACCCGTATCCTTGTCAAGGATGAAGCCATACAAGGAGTGGAAGTGAACCATGAAGAGATACTGGAAAGTACTTACGTCATATCCAACCTGCATCCGCAACTCACCTTATCCCTGCTGGATAAGAACCATTCCATCAAACCGGCTTTTGTGTCTCGCATCAAGTCACTGGAAAACAGTTACGGGATATTCACGCTGAATCTGATGATGAAAAAAGACTGTTGCCCCTATCAGAACCATAATATATACCTGCACGGCAATGAGGATGTATGGTATGAAAAAGAGATGCACAAAGGGAATACCCCCAGTTGCATGATCTCCATGCAAGTACCCCGCGGCAACAGCAAATTCACAGAGGTGGTTTCCATACTGACCCCCATGTATATGGATGAGGTCAGCGAATGGACGGATACGACTCCCGAACACCGTGGCGAGGCATACCGCCAGTTCAAAGAAGAAAAGACGGAACAGATCTTGCAGTTCCTGAGCCGGTTCGGATTTCACTGGAATCATTGCATTGAAAAGATCCATACCACGACTCCGCTGAGCTATCGGGACTATACCGGAACCATAGACGGTTCGGCATACGGTATTGTCAAAAACTACCAGTATCCGCAAATCAGTTTTGTTTCCACACGCACCAAACTGAAGAATCTGTTCCTCACGGGGCAGAATCTGAATGTACACGGCGCCTTGGGCGTGACGCTGACAGCCATGCTCACTTGTTCGGAATTTGTAGGTCAGGAATATTTAGCAAAAAAAGTAGGCAATGCATAAGATTTGGAAGAAAACAATAAAGTACGGGGGGGATGGCCCTGTTGATTCTGATAGCGGCGATCATGATAGGCATGAGTTATCTCTATCTATCTGCCGATATGATGACTCCGCAATTTGCGTCTACCCCTGAAACGGATCGTGTGATACGGAAAGACAGCCTCCGGCAGTATGGCGGAAACTACCTGCGGCACAGTGAGAGCGGACTTTGGGAACTGAAAGTCAGCGGACCTGCCTACGAAAGGGGCGAAGCCATAGGCAAGCTGACTTCCGACTTACTTTATTTTCAGGAAAAAGTATTTGTGGATCAGATAAAAGAGATAGTCCCCTCTGAAAGTTATCTTAAATTCCTCCGTTTCTTCATTGTCCTTTTCAACCGGAATCTGGGGAAAAATGTGCCGGAAGAGTACCGGGACGAGATTTATGGCATCTCCCTCTCCTGCACCCATGAGTATGATTTCATCGGCACCCCCTACGAGCGTCAGTTGAATTACCACTCCGCCCACGACTTGGGACATGCCATGCAGGACTATATGCTGGTAGGATGCAGTTCATTTGCCTGCTGGGGTGAGAACAGTGCCGATTCTTCCCTTATCATCGGCCGTAATTTCGATTTCTACATGGGTGACGCCTTTGCACGCAACAAGCTCGTTTCGTTTTACCAACCCGAAAACGGATATCGCTTCGCATCCGTGGGATGGGCCGGAATGACCGGTGTCCTTTCCGGCATGAATGAAACGGGGCTGACTGTCACCATCAATGCCGCCAAATCGGATCTGCCTGCCGCATCCGCCACCCCTATTTCCATTCTGACCAGGGAAATATTGCAATATGCTTCTACCATTGAGGAAGCATACGCTATCGCCCGGAAACGGAAAACATTTGTCTCGGAGTCCATACTGGTGGGTTCGGCCAAGGACGGCAGAGCCGCAATTATCGAGAAATCGCCGGAGAAAATAGCCTTATTCACAGGAAACGGGCAGCAGATCATCTGTACCAACCACTACCAGTCGGAAACCTTCGGCCATGACAAACGGAACCTGGAAAACATAGAAACTTCGGACAGCCCCTACCGCTTTGCCCGCTTGCAGGAACTGCTGAAAGAAAACGCACCGATAGATGCCCCCAAAGCCGCCTCTATCCTGCGCAACCGGAAAGGAGTGGGAGAAGCGGAACTGGGCCTTGCCAATGAAATGGCCATCAACCAGTTCATCGCCCATCACTCCGTCATTTTCCAACCCGAGAAAAAACGGATGTGGGTATCCACCGCTCCCTGGCAATGCGGCAAGTACGTGGCATACGACCTGAACAGGATTTTCAGCGACTCCATCGATTTCAACCATGAAATCTATACCGAAAACCTGACAGTGCCTGCGGACTCCTTCCTGCAACAACAGGAATACCAACAGCTGATGACTTACAAAAGACTGGCTCCTGTACTACGGAAGCAGATTAAAAAGAAAGAACGGCTGGACGAACAGACCCTGCATGCCTTCCAACATGCCAACCCTCATTTCTTTTATGTGTACGAGTTGCTGGGAGATTACTATCATGCCACAGGACAGCAGGACAAAGCCCTGCGCAATTGGAAGAAAGCCCTCTTGCTTCCTATCCCCAAGCGAAGTGAATCAGAACGTATAGAACATAAAATAAACAACTAAAATGAATAAGAATCCGGAAATACAATTCCGCTCCCCTGAAGAAATCAAAGCCTATCAGGAAAGCCGGCTGGCTGAGGAACTGCTTTATTTGCAGAATCATTCACGATTCTACCAACGTCTGTTCCAAGCACATCACATCGATATACAACAGATAAAAACCATAGAAGACTTGCAACAAATACCTGTCACGACCAAGACAGACCTGCAACTTCATAATGAAGATTTTATTTGCGTGAGCCGCGATGAAATTATTGACTATGTCACCACTTCGGGAACCTTGGGCGACCCCGTCACTTTCGTATTGACTTCCGAGGACCTTGACCGGCTGGCCTACAACGAATATCTGTCATTCACCACCACCGGATGCAGCAGACAAGACGTACTGCAACTGATGACCACTATCGACAGACGTTTCATGGCGGGTCTAGCCTACTATATGGGAGCCCGTGAGCTGGGCATGGGGGTAGCCCGTGTGGGAAACGGCATTCCCGAACTGCAATGGGACACTATCCGGCGCATCCATCCCACTTGCGGCATGGTAGTCCCTTCCTTTCTGATCAAACTGATTGAATTTGCCGAAAAGAACCATATTGATTACCATCACTGCTCCATGCAGAAATGTGTATGCATAGGCGAAGCACTCCGCAATCCCGATTTCACCCTGAACACACTGGGTAAACGGATACACGAGAAATGGGATTCCCTGCAACTTTACTCCACCTACGCATCTACCGAAATGCAATCCTCGTTTACCGAATGTAATGAATTTCACGGTGGCCACCTCCAGCCGGAACTGATTATCGTAGAGTTTCTGGATGATAACAACCAACCTGTAAAAGAAGGGGAAGCAGGCGAAGTGACCATTACGACTTTGGGAGTAAGAGGAATGCCGCTGCTCCGCTTCAAGACCGGAGATATCTGTTACCATTATACCGAACCTTGTGCCTGCGGACGTAACACCATCCGTCTCAGCTCCATACTGGGCCGTAAAGGACAAATGATAAAATATAAAGGTACGACCCTTTACCCACCCGCTTTATTCGATATTCTGGATAACATCCCCCATATCAAGAATTACATTGTAGAGGTTTATACCAATGAACTGGGAACGGATGAAATACTGATCCGCATCGGAAGTGAAAACCGCAGCGAAGCCTTCGCTAAAGAAATCAAAGACCTGTTCCGTTCCAAAGTACGGGTGGCTCCGAGTATCAATTTTGAATCGGCAGAGTATATCGCGAAAATACAAATGCCGCCCATGAGTCGAAAAATAGTTAAATTTATTGATTTGAGATAATATTTTTCTACCTTTGGCAGCAGCAAAACAACACTTAAAAAAGAACTAATATGAAACAGTTACTCGTTTTATTATTCCTTGTAAGCAGCATGGCTTGCTTCGGGCAAAACAAAGACGCATTGAAAGACATCTCTTCCGTGACATTTTATGGCATAGACTTTACCCGTGCCAAAGTGTACGGAGCAAAAGAAGGCCCCATGCAGTTCAAATATACTTTTGATGACATCAACAAGCTTTTCATCACTGAGCCGAAGAAGTATGATATTGGCAAAAGATTGGGTGTCAATGTAGAAGTGACCTCATTAGAGGCAGTAAACGATGCCAACAAGACCATCAATCCCGATGAGATCATGACGACCAACAGCGGATACACCCTGGATGAAAAACAGATAGAAGAAGTCATCAAGACACTTCCTATCCTCTCTCAAGAAGAAAAAACAGGATTGATTATGATTGCCATGCTTTTAAACAAGGCAGATGCAAGAGCGACCTATCAAATTGTATTCTTCAACACGAAAACCCGTGAGATTCTGTATAGCGCACCGACTAACGGCAAAGCACGCGGTTTCGGACTACGCAATTATTGGGCAGGTTCCGTACACAGCGCCATGAAGAAACTAGACTAACATATAATCCCGGTTCACTGTAGGGGTGAAATGCTCCCACCCGATACCACAAAATCAATGTATCCGGATGAACTCAATTCACCCCTACAGCTATAAACCTTTATTAATCAAACCCCTCTACGGTACCAGAATACTACCAGCCATTTCCTGATAAGGATAAGTAAACCAAAAGCAAGAGCCTTCTCCTTCTTCTGACTCCACACCGATAGTTCCACCCATCTGTTCCACCAGACTCTTACAAATAGACAAGCCAAGTCCCGTACCATGAACAAAACTGTTCAGTTTCACAAAACGGTCAAATACTGTTTTTATCTTATTCCTTGGGATTCCCATTCCTGTATCACGAACATAAAATCGCAGATACCCATCTGTCTGCCTATAATATCCTAACGTTATGCTGCCCGAAAAAGTGAACTTCAAAGCGTTATTAATGAAATTGGAAATGACTTGATTCAAACGATTCTTGTCTGCCCATACATGACATCCGGGCAAGCATTCTTCAAACACCAGCTCCACACCGGCCGGCACTTTCATGCGTAAAGAACGGATAATCTCACTGCAAAGCAGATTGACATCCGTATCACTCTTGACAAATTCAAAAGCTCCCGACTCCATCTTCGATAAATCAAGAATATCTGAAATAAGCTGAAGAAGCAACTCCGTATTCTCCTGTACAATAGCCATGTACTGCTTGCGGTCCTTCATATCTTCCGTTTCCGTTAAAAGGCTGGAAAACCCCACTATAGCATTCAGCGGAGTGCGGATCTCATGACTCATATTAGCCAGAAAAGCGGATTTCAAACGATCCAGCTCTTCCGCTTTATCTCTTGCCGCTATCAACTTCCGCTCCGTTTCTTTCAGTTCAGTTATGTCATAATTGACACAAACCATATCAATAATCCCGTCTTCCGGACGAAAATCGCGTACCATTACATTGACTCTTGTCCATGTATACGTGCCATCTTCACGTAATATACGCACATCACGCCTCAGATGGCTGGCTTCCCGTATCAATACCTGATCAAAGAAGCGAAGCATCATCCTGCGATCATCCGGATGAAAATGAGAATGCACTTTGATAATCTCATTCAATGGAGTTCCTTCTTTCTCACCTACATTCCGATACCAGCTATTCACAGCATAGCCATCACATTTCAAGGCATTAAAATGGGCATATCCTACTTTGGCATAGTTACCAATCAATGTGAAAAACTCCTCAAAGTCCTGTATTTTGCTATATGCATTTGTTGTTTCCGTATTATCAATATTGATCAACAATATATTTATCAGATTGCCCAAAGCATCATAAAGTGGAGCGAATTTCGAGATCAAACTGATAGTACCGGTACGAGAAGTAGAATAATAGCCGTCCAAACGGTCGAAATCATAATTAAACGACATATCAATAGGTGCTCCTGCTTTCAACTTATCTTTCAATCCCTGCGGCAGCAAAGGATTATCAAATAAATTCAATCCTATCACATCCTCCTTATGCCGGAGACCGAAGATTTCCATCTCCTTGTCATTCAAATCTGTCATAAACCCATCCTTATCATACAACTCGATACCAGCAGGAAGATTCTTATAAATATTCTGCAAATAAGCTTTTTCCAGCCGGGCTTCAGATTCAGAGCGTCTCAATTCCATACAAATACTGATAATATTACCCAAAGAGACAAACCATTGATAATCCTCATTGCACCAATTCCGGTGCTCACGCACCATATCCACCCCTATATACCCCCACACTCCGTCTTTTGAGTTCAAAGGCACCACCATAGTAGATTTCACTCCATATTCCTCTAATCTACGCTTATCCGCCCCGGCTGAATCAGGAAGCAAATTTAATGTAAAAAGAATGATTGGATCACCAGCCAATATCTGTCCTGTCCACCAGGAGGCATAATCAATAGAAGATTCCGACAATAAAACCTTACGTTCTTTTATACCCTCCACTGCTATTTCATAGGTACAGACTTCCGTATGCAATTTCCTGTCCAATTCAAAAATATAAGTACGATCTGCTTGAAATTGGCGCAATACCTCCTTTAAAATCTTATTGATAACCAAGGTAATATCATCAGAATGCAAAAAATCAAGCAATGACTTGGAAATGCCGTTCAAACGAGATAATAAAGAGTTCAACCGGTCTACCGTCTGCTCCTGCATATTCATCCGTTGCCGGGAAATACATTGCAACATACCCATGACGCGGACATGACCTTCTTTGGTAATACGCTTCTCACCGACCTTGGTACTGACCCACATCATCCCATATTTGGAATGTATCGGAAAAACCTGCTCATAAATCTCCATCATCCGGAAAGAGCGAAATTCCTCCAAAATACGTTCCCGATAATTCTCACAAATCAGATTCGCGAAATCTTTAGCAGAAATCTTATTCCCTTCTATTCCTAACAAATCGGCTACAAACTCAGAACAATAGTAGACTCCTTCATCAAAGTCCACCTCCCACCATCCTATGCGTGCCATTGATACAAGCTGCTGCAACCTTGCATCATTCTCTTGAATCTTCCCCATATACAAGCTACCTTTTAATTTATGCACCAAGATAATCATTATCTGTCAATACCAAATACTTAAACATGAAAAAATAAACACCGGCAATAAATAATCAATGCCCGAAATCTATTTTAACGCAGTTCACTTGCAAATAAACAGCGAACTGTGTATTTTCGTAAAAGAACTACATTACAAACCTTACAAATTCGTATAACCATGAAACGTAATATCCTATTATTAATAATTTTGACAGTCATATCCTTAGAAGCATCCGGACAAAAATATACGATTTATGTAGATGACTTCAATAGTGAGATCAAAATACCCAACAGGGCGATCAACCTGATTCGTCTCGCATTTATCGATGGTATCCGCAACACCAACCGCATCAATGTAGTGGACGCCGTTTCGGCTGGAAGTGATCTCAGTCTGAGCCCGCTGGAAGATGCACGCCGCTTCAGAGCAGAGTACCTGTTAAAAGGAAACCTGATACAAAGGGAAGCAACCGATGACGGAAGCTCTCACAGACGTTACCACAGCCGTGAGAACAGTTATAAAGAGAAATTCACCCTGCGCCTTGATTTAATACGGACCAGTGACGGAGTAACTATCAGCACACGCAATTATGAAGAGACAGGCTCAGCATCCGGTAAAGATGCCACCCAATATAGCGCTTTAGAGAATTCATTAATCAATGTGCCATACGAAATGGGACTTTTTGTAGAAAATCACTTCAAAGTATACGGTTCAATACTGAAAGTGGTATCTACCAAAAGAGACAAGGCAAAAACCATTTATATCAACCTGGGATATGATGATCCTATCAAAGAAGGATTACGCTTTGATGTAGTGGAAGATGGCATACTGGAAGGACATAATATAGAAACCAAAATCGGTGAAATACGGATTACCGAAATCATGGGACCGAAAATCTCTTTATGCAAAGTGAACAAAGGGGGTGAAACTATTCTTACTGCATTAAATGAAGGAAAGACCTTGAAACTTATTTCCAGACAGGCCAAACTGTTCGATGAATAACATACCATTCATAATGAATATACAACAACACAACCGCCGACCCGGCATCTGCCAAGGCCCGGCGGTATTACTATATCAAGACAAACCGCTACTTTTCTATAATGGAAGTTAGAGGATGACGGTTCCCCTTTATCTCTCTCAGAAATGCTTTTGCCGAACCAAAATTCAAATATAAATCCAAACGCACCGGCAAATGGTTTTTATCATCAGTTACATAAAAGGTTATTACCTCTTTTTCTTTTCCTTTTTTATACTCTACCAAGGAAAAGACCAAACAACGGTATTTCACACCATTCTCCGCCTTAAAATTCTTCCGGCCACGATAAATCAATGTTTGCTGCTCTACTTTAGTACCTGTAGCCATATCAAACAATATTTTATCGCCGACTTTATAGTCACTTACATCAAATGAACGTGCCCTCATCAATATGCTCAGCATATCAAAGAATACACTCATCACTTTGGTCTTTCGATTTCACCGTATCCCGTTCCCTCCTCATACGACGCTGATCGGCAATACATTTCCCGTTTTTATAACTGAACCATACTTCGTCCACCGTATAGCGGTCGCCCTCTTCGGCTCCTTTACGAAAATAAACGGGTTCCAGACGACTGCTGGTAATACAAGTCAATGTGTCACGCATCTTAAAAAAGAAATCAACTTGTCTGTTACTGACAGAAATCAAGTTACTACGAAAACAAGGTTTCCCCTGATAGGTAATAGCCTGCATGTCCATTTTTGCCTGTCCGGCAGCAACCCAAATGAATTTCCAGTTAAACTTTAAATCGTACACTAATTCTTCACCTGCCTGGATAGCTTCGTTTTGTGCCGCACATTGCGCCCTGGTTGCCATAATGGCAAACCAGCCGCACAATAATATGAGAATAGTTTTTTTCATCGGCCTAGTTTTCTAGCTCTTTCTTTATTTCTATCTTGCACCTTTTTGGTCTCTTCCGGTTTTTGTTTCTTTATTTCATCCAGCTTTTGCTTGTCTATAGGAATAGCATTCACATCCCAATTCTCTTCAAATTCAAAGTTAGCTTTCATTTCCCAAACTTTCGGGAAATAGAAAACTTCTTCGGGCTGAATCTTCTTATCATAATCTCCCGTATCCCAAACTCCGTTATTATTACGGTCGTTAAACAAACGTATATAATATTTCGTACTCGGATTCAAGAAATAGAAGTCCGCCGTTCCTTCCTCCGTTACCGGTTGTTGGCGCAATACATTTCCATTCGCATCCAACAACTCGGCAACAGCATGGGGAGCAGCTCCTTTTATATTCAACAAGATAGTTCCGTACTCGTCCATTTTCTTTCACTTTCACCGTTTGCTGGACTTTGTCCGTATGCAGCCCATAAATACCAATAAACGCCAAAGAATCAATAGTCAACTGATATTCCTGCTCCGGTTGCCAATCTGCCAATATCTGATATTGCCGTGGCATCAACGAGTCTGCCATAAAGAAGAAAGGAGCCGGTTGCCACAAACTGTCCACCTTTACTTCCATATGAATGGCCGCCGTGTCTATGCTTGCCACAGGTTCTTCAAAAGATAGATAGATATTCCTGTATATATCGAATGCTGACGGAGCATCGACGTTCATAGTCAGGAATTTAGTTGGTTCCACCCTGATGGTATCTCCTTTTTTCTCCCTTTTTTTACGTTCCTTCTCCTTTTCCTCATTCGCTTTTTTCTGCAATTTTTCCCGTTGCTCTCTTGTCAGTTTATTAGCCAGATAAATGGTATCGGTTTTGGGAACCAACCGGTTTAGTGTATCCGTATATAAATAATCCAACTGAACCTCCAGCGTATCCATCTGATAAACCAACGAATCCTTGATCCAATAACAAATTGAGTCGTTTCGTGGAGTCGTTTCTATAATAAACGCATCCTTCTCATCGAAGTTCAATCCTTTCAAAACAGGCAACGTATCAGCCGGCGCACTGAAAGATAATATAAAATGATTCTCTTTATCACGCTCGCTCTTGGACAGATACTGGCGGTTATTTATTCCCTTAAATGCTCTTAGAACAATATTATCCGGCAGAAAACGGGTATACCCCACTGTTTTAATCGTATCGATAGTCGCTGTATCCTTCCACAACGTATCCTGACGCACAGCAGCCTCCATGGAAGGAATAATAATAGAATCACAAAAAGCAATCATCTCGGTCTTGGAGTCATACAAATAATTCTGGTTACCATCCATCAAACCAAAGATATGATATTTACCAGGTGCGATACCGCGGATGGTAAAACGCCCTCGGCTATCAGTACGGGATACACGGTCAAACGGTTTCTTGACAAAAGCGCTATCGCTCAGATCTGCATGCAATCCCACCATCATACCTTTGACAGGTTCCAAATCAGCAGCAGCCAATACATTTCCGGAAACTTCCAGTGTATCAATGGCTTCTCCCGTAGAAAAAGAAAAAGCATAATTACCTAGCGGATTACCCTCATTGTTATCCACAATGGCATCCGAAAAATCAATGGTATAAGTGGTATTGGGTTTCAATGAGTCCATGAGGTTAACCAATACTCTTCTGCCGCTTGCCTTAATATCAGGTTGTTCCAATTGAGGAGGAGACACTACCACCTTCTCCGATGTTTTCTCTAATTTGATGAACTCATCAAATTCAATGGCAATCTTCTTATTCTTATTGTTTGTTGCATACGGCTTGGGAGAGCTTCTGATAAACTTGGGCGGCTCCTCATCATACGGACCTCCATCCGGTGTTCCCATGCTTGCGCAGGAATACACCACGATCATCAGCATCAACAAAGCAGGTAATTTATGTTTTTTCCAATTCATGTTCTTATTGGTTCAAGCTTAGCATTTCTTCTATATAATCACGCGTATTGCTCAATCTCGGCACTTTGTGCTGTCCGCCTAATTTGCCTTTTTCTTTCAGCCAATCGTGGAACAGATTAGGTCTCGCCACGATTATTTCCAACGGCTGCAAGGTAATGTTTTTATGGCGTTTAGCTTCGTAATCGGAGTTAATTTGTTGTAAAGAAGTGTCAAGAACCCGACTAAAATTCTCTAAAGAATCCGGCATAACGGCAAATTCTATCAGCCACTGATGACGGCACTTGGCATGTGCATCCATGAAAACAGGAGCAGCAGAATAATCAATAATCTGTGCACCGGTCGCCTCGCAGGCTTTTGCCAACCCTTGTTCCGCATTATCCACCATCAACTCCTCACCAAATGCATTAATAAAGTGCTTGGTACGCCCTGTTATAACAAATTTATAGGGGTGTTTGTTGGTGAACTTCACGGTATCACCAATCATATAACGCCACAATCCGCAGGAAGTACTGATGACCATCGCATAATTTTTATTCAACTCCACATCTGTTAACGGAACAATATGAGGATTTTCAGTACCGACATCTTCCATCGGAATAAATTCATAAAATACCCCATAGTCAATCATCAGTAACATGGAAGGATCACTGAAATCATTTTGTAATCCGAAAAAACCTTCACTGGCATTGTATGTTTCCATATAATGCATCTTGTCGCTACGAATAAGCTGTTTATATTGTTCGCGATAAGGAGTAAAAGCAACCCCTCCATGAAAAAAAACTTCCAAATCAGGCCATACTTCCGCCAAATTATCCGTTCCCTTCACTTCCAGAATATGTTTCAGTACAGCCATCATCCATGACGGCACTCCTGAAAGATTGGTCACATTCTGATTCATTGTGGCACGAGTAATCCTTTCTACTTTTTCCTCGAAATCACTCAGCAACGCAATCTTTTTATCGGGCACCCGAATCAGATTGACCAACGGATTCACATTTTCAATCAATATGGCAGAAAGGTCTCCTACAAGACTTCGTTTCACATTATAGTTTGGTGCATGGCTCCCTCCAAGAATCAGACCTTTTCCAGAGAAAAAACGACTCTCAGGATTTTGTTGGAGATACAGCGCCACTGCATCCATACCACCCGCATAATGAATATCATGAAGTCCCTCCCTGCTGACAGGAATAAACTTACTTTTGTCATTAGTTGTTCCTGAAGATTTGGCAAACCACTGCACTTCTCCACGCCACAGGACATCTTTCTCTCCATGACGCATCCGTTCCACGTATGGCTTGATTTCTTCGTAAGTCTGTATAGGTACACGTTGAAAGTCTTGATATCTCTTTATGTCTTTATAGCCATATTTCAATCCCCACTCCGTATGGGCCGCATCCTTCATCAGCCGGCAAAACACTTTATGTTGGAGCGCCTCAGCCTGAGTTGCATACAAGGCTGTCGCTTTTTGTCTGGGCTTGAATAGCGTACTAATTAATCTGGTAGAATTCATTTGTCTTAGTATACGATTCGTTATATCTTGCAAAAATAGCTTATTTCTATATTATAATGGCTGATAACATTATTTTTTTTATAGTTTTCTACATTACTTTTATTTTTTGTTATCTTTACGGTCGCTTACAACTTAACATCAAAGGCTATGAAGATAGGAATATTGACATCAGGAGGAGACTGTCCAGGAATAAACGCCACAATTAGAGGAGTTTGCAAAACAGCGATAAATCATTACGGTATGGAAGTTTATGGAATTCATAGCGGATTCCGGGGATTGCTGGACAATGACGTAGAACCATTGACAGAAAAATCATTATCGGGCTTGTTAAATCTGGGAGGAACAATATTAGGTACTTCCAGAGAAAAGCCATTCAAGAAACGCCTGTCGGCAGCCTCGGAAGACAAACCGGCTTTGATGTTAAAGAATATCCATGATCTAGGTCTGGACTGTATCGTATGTATCGGCGGAAACGGAACCCAAAAGACCGCAGCCAAACTGGCCCAAGCAGGTGTGAACGTTGTTTCCGTACCTAAAACAATAGATAACGATGTTTGGGGAACAGACGTTTCATTCGGATTCGATTCTGCCGTAACCATTGCTACCGATGCCATTGACCGGCTGCATTCTACAGCCAGTTCACACCAACGTGTCATGGTTATTGAAGTGATGGGACATAAAGCTGGCTGGATTGCACTTTATTCCGGAATGGCGGGAGGCGGTGACGTGATTCTTATTCCGGAACTGTCTTATGATATTCATAATATAGGCAATACCATCATTGAACGCTTGAAAAAAGGGAAGCCCTATTCCATTGTTGTTGTCGCAGAAGGCATCAAAACCATGGACGGCAAAAAAGCCGCCGAATATATAGCCCAAGAAATAGAATATGAAACCGGATTCGAGACCCGTGAAACTGTACTGGGATATATCCAGCGTGGCGGCTCTCCTACTCCCTACGACCGTAATCTGGCCACTCGTATGGGTGGACATGCCACAGAACTGATTGCTTCCGGACAATTCGGACGAATGGTCTCTCTGCAAGGTGCGGAAATTGGCTCCATCCCTCTGAATGAAGTGGCTGGTAAATTAAAACTTGTCAATGAGAACCATGACCTGATTGTACAAGGCAAACGGATGGGAATCTGCTTCGGATAAGAAGCAGATTCAATCCTTTTCCATATACTTGGATGGAGACACTCCGAATTGCTCGGTAAAATGCTTTCGGAGCGTACGTGTATCACTATATCCTACCATTTCGGCTATTTCCTGAATGGAATACCTGTTCTCCATAATAAGGGAGGCAGCCTTGCTCATCCGTACACTCCGAATCATATCAATAGCAGCCAGTTCGCTACGTTGCTTTATTTTTCTATAAAGAGTAGGCTGACTCATATTCAATTGCTCCGCCAACATTTTTACATTAAAGTTCTCATTCGCCAGATTAGCTTCTATGACATGAATAATTTGCTGTATAAAATCATCCGGAGCATTATTCCCATCCGCTTCCGGTTCACTTTCCTGCTGCTTCAACATCAACGTCTTTGTATATATCCTCTTCAGGCGTTCCCGCTGGAGTATCAGGTTCCGGACTTTTGCCTTCAATACCTCCGGATTGAAGGGTTTCATCATATAATCATCCACACCTATTTTTGAAGCCTGCAACACATCCGCATCCTCAGCCTTTGCCGTCAGCATCAAAATAGGGATATGTGCTGTCCGAGGCTGCTCACGCAATTCCCGGCAACAGGTAAACCCATCTTTTACAGGCATCATTATATCAGAAATAATCAAATCCGGAATTTTACTCATTGCCACATCACCCCCCTCTTCACCGTTTGCCGCCTCATATACGGCATAATCTTTACAGAATAAAGAACAGACATAATGCCGGATTTCCTCATTGTCCTCAATAACAAGAAGAGATGTTTTTTTATTCGAAGGCTTGTCTTCCTGCCCTTCCGCCTGCATTACCGGTAACGGAAGAGCATATTCCTCCATCTCCGGAGCACCAACAATCTCATACCGGTCCTCTGCAAAATGTGCATTTCCCTCAGGAATCAATAATGTGAAAGTGCTACCCTTTCCGAGAGTACTGTCCAAATTCACCGTGCCATGATGAAGATCCATCGTATTTTTAACAATACGCAAGCCTATGCCTACCTTATTAGAAAACAAAGGTGTATTTTCTCCGGTAATAAATGATTCAAAAATCCTCCCCCGTAACTCTTCCGGTATTCCTTTACCTGTATCCGATATGATTATACTGCAAAATGAATATCCATCTATCTCGATACGGTTCATCTTAAAAATCACCTTTCCATTCGGAGATGTATACTTAAACGCATTAGATAATAAATTACGGATAGCCGAACTTATTTTTTCCACGTCTATCCATAGCAAAAGTGGCTCATTCAGCGATTCAACCGTAAAGTTAATCCCTTCTGTTTCTGCCAGTTCATGAAAAGGATCGGTTATCTGCTTTGCCAATACCACTATATCGACTTTCGAAATCCGGAGTTTAATCATACCTGCTTCAATCTTCTGCACATAAAGCAAATGATCGACCAATGTCTGCAAAGAGGTTCCATTGCGATACATGGCAGCCAGTTTAGTATAGACGGTGTCTGAAGGGCGGACGGTTCCTAACAATTCCTGCAGGGGAGATAAGATTAAAGTTAAAGGTGTACGCAACTCGTGAGCTGCATTCGTAAAGAAATTCTCGCGTTCCATCCGAATCTGCTTCTCCTTGTCACGCTCTACAGTAGCAGCAAATATCTCATGTTCCAAGCGCAACTCGTGCTCCAACCTCTTTTGCCGTAATTTAATACGCTGTATAACCATATAAACTATTATCCCTCCCAGCACCATCATACAGAAGCGGAAAAAGAAAGTTTCACTCCAATGAGGCAAAATCTCTACTCTCAACGAGGTTATTTTACTGTCTCTTTCATCCGGATAAATATTTTTCACCTCAAAAACATATTCCCCGGCAGGAAGGTTAGCATACGAAACTTTTTCCCCTCCGTTGGCCACAAGCCAACCAGGCTGATAAGGACGAAGCCTGTAACTATACTTCTGCTGGCTTTCAGAATAAGAAAGGTTATTGAACGTCAGCGCAAAGTCACGATTCGCATGATTCAACCGGACAAAAGGCGTATAGAAAATACTTTGTGAAAGAATGGTCTGCCCATTGACCTCTCTTCCTATCTCTACAGGTTTATTATTTACCTCCAATCCGGTAATCACGACAGATTCGGAAGTGGTAAACGCTTTAATGTCATCGGGGTTAAAATAAGTAAGATTTTTATTATTTCCCCAAAACAGGACATCCTCCCAATGCAGGACAGAACGGTTACTGCCTGCAATGTAATAATTATAAAACAAATGCTGATGACGGCTATAACGGGAAATACCTGAATTAGAGCCCAACCAGATTTGCCCGTCCGCATCCTCAGTCATGCAACCAATAAAGTTACTGCACAATCCATCCCGGGTAGTATATACATGAGTTATCGCATCCTGTCCGGGAGAGAAAACTGCCAGACCGGCCATGTATCCGACATACAGATTACCATCAGACGAAGCTAATAATGAACGAACGGAATTCTCAGCCATACCATACTTCTTTTCATAGCCGGTCTGCAGTTCTTTTTCATTTATCACTTTACATATACCATAATTCGCAGTGCCCAGCCAAAGCGTATGATCGTCGGTTTCAGCCATAGCACGAATATAAAGAGGAGACAAGTTCTGTAATCCGGATACTTTGAAATGTATCTTCTTACCCCTGTTCGTTTCACGGTCGAATAACCAAAGTCCTTTATGTGTACCAATCCAAAAACGGCCTTTGCTATCAAGAAATAAGGCCCAGACAGATGATTTGTTAAGGTCACCATCTTCCGTGATCAATCGCAATATCTTGAATGAGCGTTCTTTTTTATAATAACAGGTCAATGAACCATCTGAATTCCCAAACCATAAATTCCCTTTCTCATCTTTCAGACTGCACAACACTGTCTGTTGTTTTTTCACATCTTGATCTCCTACTTGAAAGAAGTCTGTTTTTTCCGAAGTACCAAACGCTGTCCGGCTCCGCATAATTCCTTTATGGTATGTTGCCAACCAAAGATAATGATCGTCATCCGCTACAATAGAACAAATCTCATTATGCCTGTCCTGATAAAAACAATTATAAAACTGCATACGCAAATCCGACCAGATAACTCCTCCACCATCCGTACCAATCCACAGAATACCATGTGAATCGTAATAAGCCGCAATCATCCTCGTTTCAAGATTGCGGTACATCAAAGAAGAAGTGTTACTATAAACTTCTGTCAATATCTCGTCCTGATTATTTTTATCTATTGTCATCACTGTATATCCATTCCACGTTACGGCCAGATATTTATTCTCATTTAATCTGATAACACCGAAAACATCTGTATGAGAAAGTCTGTCGGATACCGGAGCCACATGATAAGTCAACTGCTTGATTTTCCCGGTTCGTTCATTGTAATAAATAACCCCATGAGCAATTGTAGAAATCCATATCCGACCATCATCATACAAAACAGAATTTACAGACAGACTACCGGTACGCCCCAGGTCAATCACCCGAAAGGAACTCAGGTTTGTCACATCCAGCAAGATAATTCTACCTTTTTCATCAATCAGACAGATACTTTTTTTATCCGAAGAATAAGTGATGGCAACCAAAAGATTATCCTGGTTATTCCAGCCTGTATATTTTTCTTGAACCCGGAGCCGAAGCTCACCCTCTTTTGATGCGCACCGCTTCATTAAATGCAGCTCACTCCCGGAAATCACCCAAACCAACGAATCATTCCTCTGCAACATCCCTCGAGATGGAATACCCTGTCCCGAAGAAGAAACCACAGACAAAAACCGTTCTTTTTTCAAATCAAATGCAGAAAAGACACCATTATCCACAAATGCCAGCACCCCGTCAAAAACCTCCTTTAAGTTTGAAATACTAGGATAACTCCTACTCCTTTCAAAATTTGTAATCCGCCTACCGTCATAACGGCTCAACCCGTTTCGGGTTCCAAACCAAATGAAGCCTTCTTTATCCTTATAAACAGCAGATACGGTATTGTCGGCCAATCCGTTTTGCATATTGAGCAGATGCACATCTTTGCTTAAAAAAGCATAGCACACATCCGGCAGCAATATACATACTCCAATTATAACCAGTGATAAGATTTTAAGGTTCATATTTAATTCATTACCTGTAGCAAAGGAATAAAATAAAAAAGAGATAACAACAAAGATTCACCAAAAAATATAGAGATGCATTAAACATGCATGCTGAATGAAATGAACGTGTATTAAGCCACATCACTGATTAACATACATTTGCAATGTATTAACCTAATGTCTAATTAAAAAACAGAGAAGCATGAAAAAAATCTCAATTCTATTTTTGATATTGCTTTGCAACTGTACATTCCTGTACGCCCAGCAATTCAGCATCACCGGTGTAGTCACGGATAAAAAGCTCAATGAGCCCATTATCGGTGCTAGTGTAGTTGTCAAAGGTACTACCAACGGAACGGTTACTGATCTGGATGGAAAATTCACAATCCAAGCCTCAAAAAGCAGTGTGCTAATTGTTTCCTTTATCGGGTATACCCCCCAAGAATTTACAATCAATGGCAACCAAACTTTTTATCAAATCTCTTTAGCGGAAGATACGCAAACGCTGGACGAAGTTGTGGTAGTAGGCTTTGGTACGCAAAAGAAAGTGAACTTAACAGGAGCAGTTGCTACCGTGGATAAAAAAACACTGGAATCACGTCCTGTCACTTCAGTTTCACAAGCTCTTCAAGGAGTGATGCCAGGATTGAACATTGACATGAATGACAAAGGTGGACGATTAGACTATAATCCCACCATGAATATTCGTGGAACAGGAAATTTGAATACCGGATCCAGTGCCTCACCTTTAGTTTTAATTGATGGAGCCGAAGGAGACATAAACTCGTTAAATCCGCAGGATATCGCTAACATTTCCGTGTTAAAAGATGCTGCCGCATCTGCCATTTACGGTTCACGCGCTCCATTTGGCGTAATCTTGGTTACAACCAAATCAGGAGAAGCAGGAAAAGCCACCATTCAGTATTCAAACAATTTCAGATGGTCACGCCCCACCAACATTCCTGACATGCTCGACTCCTACCGCTTTGCCAAGTATTTCAATGCAGCACAAAAAAATTCAGGAAGCGGCACCACTTTTATTTTCACTGATGATACGATAGACCGCATTCAGAAATACATGGCGGGTGAATACCCATACACCTCAGACCCCAATGGTTCACAAGGAAACAATTTTTTCCCTTTCAACGTCGCTTCCAATGATAATCAAAACTGGCCAAGAAACTTCATTGACAAAACATCTTTCGGACAAGAACATAATCTAAGTATCTCCGGAGGAGGTGAGAAAGTTAAATACTATCTATCGGGAGCTTTCCTTTCTCAAAACGGACAGATGAATTACTCTGACGAAAACAAAAAACGTTATAACATCAGTGGAAAGGTAACAGGACAAGTCACCAAATGGCTAAGTTTAGATTTTAACGCTCGTTTTATACGTTCAGATATAGAAATGCCAACTTTTGTGAAACTCTATGGCGATCGTTTCTTTGCAGAAACGACCAAATTATATCCCATGATGCCTCTCTATGACAACAACGGACACTATACACGTAATCCTAAATTAATGCAATTAACTTCTGGAGGGCGTTCAAACAGCAGTAAAGACACCTACTTCACTTCCGGAGGTTTCCATCTGACTCCATTAAAAGGATTAGGTATTCACGGACAGGCGACTCTACGGACAGAAAGCTACCGCCACCAATATAATGTAAATAAAGTCTATCTCTATACCCGTGACAACCAACCCGTGGAAGAAGCATGGTTAGGAGGAGACCCCGATTTAGCAGCAGGAAAGACATTTGTGCAAAGTCAAACACAGCAAACTTCCATGATGACAACTTCACTATATGCAGATTATGAATATTCCTGGAACAAGCACAATTTCAAAGTTACAGCAGGTATGAATACCGAATATTATTACATCAACGAATTAATCGGCAAACGCTATGATGTCATCAACGAAAATGTCCCCAGTATCAATACGGCCACTGGTACAAGTGATTTGAAAGGCTCCTCAAAAGAATGGGCTACAATGGGATATTTTGCCCGTTTAAATTATGACTACGAAGGACGATACCTATTAGAAGGAAACATTCGTCGCGATGGGACTTCACGCTTCCGCGGTAACCAACGATGGGGCACATTTCCCTCTGTTTCTATAGGTTGGAACATCGCCCGCGAAGCATTCTGGAGTCCGGCAGAAGCATATGTCAACCTGTTAAAACTACGTTTTTCTTACGGTAGCCTAGGCAATCAGAATACAGATAATTATTATCCTACTTATTCTATTCAAAATATAACTGTAGGTAGCGTAGATGCCGGCGGACGCTGGCTGCTTGACTTAGCCAACAAGTCCAATATAGCATCTTCCCCCGGTCTCGTCAGTTCCTTGCTCACATGGGAACGTGTCACCAGCTATAATGCAGGACTTGACTTTGGTGCATTTAACAATCGTCTGAACGGATACGTTGAATACTACATTCGTGATACCAAAGACATGGTAGGACCTGCCGAAGAAATAACTCCATTAGTAGGAGCATCAGCTCCCAAAATGAATAATACCTCTTTACGAACCAAAGGCTGGGAATTACAACTAACTTGGCAGGACAGAATTGGTAAAGTAGGGTATCATGCTTCTTTCAATCTATCTGATGCTCAAACAGAAGTAACAGAATATCCCAATCCTGATAAAACATTTTACACCAAAGATGAAGACGGAAACACCATTGAAAATTATTGGAAAGGGAAAAAATTGGCGAAATATGGGGATTCAAAACAGTAGGCATAGCAAAAACCGATGAAGAAATGCAATCATGGATAGCCCAACATGACCAAAGCAAATTACCCAATGTAGGAAACAATATTTGGAAAGCCGGTGATATCATGTACGCTAACCTGGATGACAATCCTGCCATAGAAAAAGGTACGTCTGCCACTGATCCGAAAGATTTAACCATTATTGGAAATTACACACCCCGCTTTCGTTTTGGCTTCTCATTAGGAGCTGACTATAAAGGATTTGATATCAATCTAATGTTCCAGGGCGTAGCCAAACGTGACGTTTGGGTAGGAGGCGACGACAGAACCGCTTATTCTAAAGGTATGATTTTCTGGGGTATCAACGGGGGGCAATGGGATTCCACCGGATACGAAGAACACATGGATTACTTCCGTCCTGAAGGAGATGAAATGGGAGCAAATCTCAATGCTTATTATCCGCGCCCCATTATTGGAAGTAAACAAAACCAGCAGGTACAAAGTCGTTACTTGCAGAATGCAGCTTACATCCGCTTGAAAAACATACAAATAGGTTACACGTTGCCTAAAGCATGGATACAAAAAGCTAACCTGGAGAAAGTACGACTATTCTTCTCCGGAGATAATTTATGGACTGGTACCAAGATGAGTAAAAATTTTGATCCAGAACTAATTTACCAAAACGGTATGAGTTATCCGTTAAGCTATACTCTATCATGTGGAATTAATATTACATTATAAACTTTAAATAAATCATAATCATGAAATTAAAATACATCATACTCCCTATAATAGCAACTTCATTCGCTATAAGCTCATGTAACGATTTTCTAGATAGAGAACCATTGACAGACAATGTGAATGAAGGTTTTTTCACAGAACCAAGCCAATTGCAGGCTTATTGTAACAAGAAATACGAACTATTGCCCGATTTCAAAGACACCAATCTTTTTACCAACGATCAAACCAGTGATAACCAAGCAGGAACAGATCCTGTAGATTTCTTTCTACCGCAACGTATCAAAGTTGCCGCCACAGGAAGTTATAATCGGCAAGGACATTTGCGCGACTGTAACCGATTGTTATATTACGCTTTGGAAAATATCCAAAAAGGGGAACTGGAAGATACCCGCGAAACTCAGCAATATATCGGTGAGATTTACTTCTTCAGAGCTTACATCTATTTCGAATATTTGAGGAAATTCGGAGATTTTCCCATTATCAAATCAGAACTTAGCGCAGATGATTATGCCGCCAATGTGGAAGCAAACAAACGTAAGCCACGTAATGAAGTGGCCCGATTTATTCTAGAAGACCTGAACGAAGCCATTGCCCGATTATTACCGCGCAGTAATAATCTGACCAATCACCGTCTGAACAGAGAGTGTGCCTATCTATTTAAATCACGTGTAGCCCTGTATGAAGCAAGTTGGGAAACCTACCATCAAGGAACCGCACGAGTACCAGGTGGTCCGGGCTGGCCGGGCGGTACTTTCAATGGCAACCTTAATACTGAAATAGATTTCTTCCTGACTGAAGCGATGGCATCTGCCAAAGAAGTGGCAGAAGCAATACAAATCTCTGATAAAATAGAAGATTATATGAATATGTTCAATCAATATGATCTTTCTTCCAACAAAGAGGTATTATTATGGCGTATGTATAGTGCGGATGCCAAAGTGAATAGCTTAGTAGAAGGCAATTATCATAGCATATACAATGAAAACGGTGAAGGCTGTGTGGGACAAGGTGGAGGTTATACACGATCCATGGTTGAAACTTTCCTAACTACCAATGGCCTGCCTATTTATGCACCAGAAAATACAGAATACAAAGGCGACAAGAGTATCCCCGATGTAATGGAGAATCGTGATTTACGCCTTGTAGAATCAACATTCAAACCGGGTGATATGGTTTGGAGAGGTGGTAATATGGACCAAGACGGAAGAATGGTCTATGCAAATCTACTACAAGCTTATCAAAACTTAAGCAGAACAGCTACAGGATATTTAGTTCGTAAAGGATGGAGAGACAGCAATGTAGCTCCAGCGGATAATTCACCTTTGGCTTATATGATATTCCGCGCCAGCGAAGCATATCTCAACTATATGGAAGCTGACTATATGAAAAACAAAAATCTAGATGATTATAGCAAAAAATACTGGAGAGCTTTGAGAAAGCGTGCCGGCGTATCAGAAAACTTCCAAAAAACTATCGATGCAACAGATCTAAGTAAAGAAAACGATCTGGCTGTTTGGTCCGGAAGTCAGATGATAGACAAAACTTTATATAATATCCGCCGTGAACGACGTTGCGAATTTATAGCAGAAGGCATGCGTAAAGATGATCTTTTACGCTGGCGTTCACTAGATAAAATGAAAAACTATCAAACAGAAGGATTCAATTGGCAAGAGTATCAAAAAGAGCCTTACTATGTGAAACAATTGGCTGCCGGCTTAGTGGTTAGTAATTCTAAATATTTACGTCCGCATTTTGCCAACGAACTGATCATTACCAACAATGGCTACAACTTTGAAGAAGCGAATTACCTGACCCCTATCTCTTATGACGTATTCCGTCTTTCAACCCCTGAGAAAGGAGGCGATATTTCCACTTCCGTTGTTTATCAAAATCCAGGCTGGCCTGTCGGTGCCAATCAATATGCTCTGCAATAGGTTTAGATAAAATAACTCAAAAAGGGTGTAGTTTAATTCGTTACAATGTATTCTTATTGTACCTTTGAACACACCCTTTACCAATATCATACCGAATTAATATGAAATTTTTCTCTAAAAAAACATTTTTCATCTTTCCGTTCTTGACTTCTATCTATTTACAAGCTCAAGAAAAACCTAACCTGGTCTTCATCATGGCAGATCAATGGAGAGGAGATGCTTTAGGTTGTCTCGGAAAAGAACCTGTCAAAACACCTTGCCTGGACCAACTGGCCCGTGAAGGTGTGAATTTCACCAATGCTGTCAGCAGCTATCCCGTATCTTCACCGGCACGAGGCATGTTGATGACAGGCATGTATCCGCATAAGAACAAAGTAACAGGCAATTGCAATTCTGCCAACGCTCCTTATGGAGTAGAACTTCCACAAGATGCACGCTGCTGGAGTGATATACTTAAAGCCAATGGATACCAAACAGGATATATCGGCAAATGGCATCTGGATGCTCCTTATGAACCATACATAGATACTTACAACAACCATGGTGCAGTTGCTTGGAATGAATGGTGTCCAAAAGAACGCCGGCACGGTTTTGACTATTGGACCGCTTATGGCACTTACGACTACCATTTAAAACCCATGTACTGGGACACTGACGCTCCCCGGGACAGTTTTTATTATGTCAATCAATGGGGACCGGAGTATGAAGCCGACAAAGCGATTGAGTACCTCAACGGACATATAGATAAAACGCAGCCATTTGCCTTAGTCGTATCCATGAATCCTCCACACACCGGTTACGAGTTGGTGCCCGACCGATACAAGGAGATGTATAAAAACCTGAATGTAGAGGCATTATGTGCCAACCGTCCCGACATTCCCGCCAAAGGCACTGAAATGGGCGACTATTTCCGCAACAATATCCGCAATTACTATGCCTGCATGACCGGAGTCGATGAAAATATAGGTCGGATAATCAACGAATTGAAACGTTTGGGTTTATTTAAAAATACTATTGTAGTATTCACTTCTGACCACGGCATCTGCATGGGGGCTCATGAACAAGCCGGAAAAGATATCTTTTATGAGGAATCCATGCGAATTCCCGTCCTTATCTCATGGCCGGAAAAAATAAAGCCGAAAACCGACCGAACAACCATGATAGCTTTTGCCGACTTGTATCCGACCCTGCTTTCCATCATGGGCTTTCAGCAACAAATACCGGAAGAAGTACAAACATTCAACCTTGCTTCCGTTCTCCTCTGCGGAAAAGAAAACAACCGCATTGTCCAACCCTATTATTACATACAGTCATCCAATCCGGCAACAGGCTACCGGGGATTACGCACCGCCACACATACGTTTACTATCCATGCAACCGATGGAAAGGTAGATAAGATTATTCTATTCGACAGGAGATCAGACCCTTACCAAATGAATAATATAGCTATGCAGCATCCCAAACTGGTAAACCGATTGAAAAGCCAATTAAAAACATGGCTGCAAAAAACAGAAGATCCATTTTTTAATTATTTATAACCTATGAAGATACTATATACATCCCTTCTCTTCCTTATGAACTGTGTACTGAGTGTTGCACAACCGGAAATCATTGTACCCAAACCGCATCAATTGAAATGGCATGAAGCGGAAATGGGAGCCGTATTTCATTATGACCTCCACGTATTCGACGGCATCCGCTACGGACAAGGCAATAACCGTATCAGCCCCATTGAAGATTATAATATATTTAATCCTACCCAACTGGATACTGACCAATGGATTCAGGCAGCTAAAGCCGCAGGCTGCAAATTCGCCGTACTCACAGCCACGCATGAAACCGGCTTCGGATTGTGGCAAAGTGACGTAAACCCATACTGCCTGAAAGCTGTAAAATGGCGTGATGGCAAAGGAGACATTGTCCGCGACTTTGTCAACTCCTGCCGTAAGTATGGTATCCAGCCGGGCATCTATGTAGGCATCCGGTGGAATTCACTTCTGGGTATCCATAATTTCAAGGTAGCCGGTGACGGAGAATTTGCCGCCAACCGACAGGCGTGGTATAAACGCTTCTGCGAGAAAATGGTGGAAGAACTTTGTACCCGCTATGGAGATTTATATATGATTTGGTTTGATGGCGGAGCCGATGACCCACGAGGTGACGGCCCTGATGTGGAACCCATCGTCAATAAATACCAACCCAACTGCCTGTTTTACCACAACATAGACCGTGCTGATTTCCGCTGGGGAGGTTCAGAAACCGGCACAGTGGGATACCCCTGCTGGTCTACTTTCCCAGCCCCCTGTTCACATCATAAACGTATTGAAAGCCAAAAAGACCAAATAGCATTATTAAAACAAGGTGATCCCGAAGGCAAATACTGGGTACCAGCTATGGCAGACAGCCCCCTGCGTGGTGCCAACGGCCGCCACGAATGGTTTTGGGAACCCGATGACGAGAATAATATCTATCCATTGACAACGTTGATGGATATGTACGAAAAATCAGTGGGCCGCAACGCTACGTTAATCATCGGGCTGACCCCAGATCCCGATGGGCTATTGCCGGCAGGTGACGAACAGCGTTTAAAAGAATGGGGGAGAAGAAATAAACCGGCGCTTTGGTACACCATTGGCGGAAACCCAAGGCCGGAAGCAACGGCTTACGCTGAATCTGAATGAAAAACAATCGGTCAACTACTGCATCATCCAAGAAGACATTGCCAAAGGCGAAAGAATACGCCAATACAAGATAGAAGCGAAAGTCAACGGAAAATGGCAGACAGTGTGCTCCGGCGAGTCTGTGGGACACAAACGCATTGCACACTTCGAACCGGTAGAAACCACCGCCTTGCGCCTCACCGTAACCCAATCCGTTGCCGTACCCGAAATCAGACATTTCAGTGCCTATAACGTAACCCTCAAATAAAAAATCATGAGAGAATATAAAGCAATATTCATTTGTATCCTGATTTGCAATGTATTTGTTTGTCCGAAATCCTTCGGGCAAACAGATTACACGTATAAAAAAGGAAAGTCTTTCAAGAACACAAACGCTTTGTCAATGACAGATACGATTGATTTAACTTCCATTTCTTCTCCCATACCCTATAAGAAATCCATACCCGGACAAACCCAAACTATTGCCTGTCCGGTACGGTTACCCGGGTACGTCCGAGGTATTTTCTTCAGCCGAGACTCCCGTCCGGGAGATTTTGAATGGCCCAACAATACCAACCGGCTCCTACCTTGGGTGTTCAACGATTTAAAAGAATTAACCGACACCCGCTATCCGGGAATACCTTCCAATGCAACCCCATCTACGTTGGGAGATGCATTACTGCTGGAACTGACAAACGGAGAATACTTGTTTGCCAAAGCCATTGCCGGCCGTAACAGTTTAAGCTGGCTGCAAGTAAACGATAACGGCTCTGTCACCCTATATGTATCCACTTTAGGAAAAGACTATCTGAAACCGGAAGTTCCTCTTCTACTCATCCGACAAGGAAAAGATATTTATTCAACCATTCGGCAAGCCTATCAAGCGCTGATGAAAAATACAGAAGCCGCTGACTTAAAAAGCCGCACAGCCAAGGAATATTTCGAAGCTTTCCGCTATCTCGGTTGGTGTACATGGGAACATTATCATGATGATATAAACGAATCCAAGGTAATAAACGATATGAAAACGATAGAGGCATCCGGCATTCCTATCCGGTATGTACTGATTGACGACGGTCATCTCGCCCACAAGAACAGGCAACTGACCGGTTTCATACCAGATAAACAACGTTTCCCGTCGGGATGGAAAAAAAATCATGTCATACAAAAAAGAAAATAAAATCAAATGGATCGGACTGTGGTACAGCCTTTCGGGATACTGGATGGGATTATCCCCCGAAAACGGATTTCCACAAGTCGTCCGACAAGCCCTATACCCACACGCCGGCAGCCTTCTGCCAGGAACGGACAGCACCCGCATCCGTTCCTTCTATCGCTACTACGTCAGCACCTTAAAAGAACAAGGATTCGATTTTCTGAAAGTAGATAACCAAGCTTTTACGCTGCCACTCTACATGGGAGGGCATGAAAGTATCCGCCAGGCAACCGACTGTAACCGAAGCCTGGAAGCCGAGATCCACCGGCAAAATATGGGATTAATGAACTGTATGGCACAGAACGTCATCAATACCGACCATACGTCATACAGCAACAGCACCCGTGTCAGCATAGACTATAAGAAATATGATGAGGATATGGCAAAATCACATCTATTCCAGTCTTATACCAATACCTTGCTACTAGGACAAACCGTATGGCCCGACCATGATATGTTTCATTCCTGCGATACCGTTTGCGGCACTTTGATGGCACGTTCCAAGGCCATTTCCGGAGGTCCGGTCTACCTGTCGGACGCCCCTGGGGACTTTATCAAGGAAAACATCTTTCCCTTAATTGACGAACAAGGCAAACTGTTCCGCCCCGAAGCTCCTGCCGTACCTATGCCGGAATCTATACTGACCAATCCATTATGGAGTGGAAAAGCATATCGAGTAGCAGCTCCCTCAGGCAACGGAGCAATGACATTAATCTGTTACAACCTGAATGTTTCCCCCCGGCATCAGCAAGTCCAGGCCACTATAAAAAAAGAAGATTATTCTCTTCGGAACAGTTTTGAAAAAATGTCTGCCACCCCCGAAGAACGCGTGCTGCTTTATAATTGGGAATCACAAAAGGCAGAAGAACTATCAGACAGCAGTACATTCGAACTCATCGGATTTACAGACAAACTGTTTCATCTCTGCCCCATACGGAAAGGATGGGCAGTCATTGGCGTACAGGAAAAATATCTATCCCCGAGCACCGTCCAAACTATCTCTTTAACAGAGAATCGCTTGGTGCTGAACGTACTATGTACAGGTACACTAAAAGTATGGATAGAAAATTCCGGCAAGCAAGAACTGAGAAGTATTTCCATAGATACCCCCCAAAAAATTGTAATCGAAAAATAACTTATAAAACTAGCCGATATGAATAAAAAACTACTTGTATCTTTCGCTCTCGCTTCCTTAACAGGAATCTCGACGCAAGCAAAAGAAAAAATGTCTTCAGAAACAACCCAACAACGTCCCAATATCATCTTATTTATGGTGGACGACATGGGTTGGCAAGATACATCCTTACCTTTCTGGACACAGAAAACACATTATAATGAAGCCTACGAAACTCCCAATATGGAACGTCTGGCCAAGAAAGGGATGATGTTCACACAAGCATACGCCTGCAATATCAGTTCCGCTACCCGTTGCAGTCTGATAACGGGTGCCAACAACACCCGACATCGTGTAACAAACTGGACGCTTGAAAAAAACAAAGCTACCGACAGACCAAGCAATACAATACAATTGCCAGACTGGAACTACAACGGAGTCAGCCAAGTAACAGGAACGCCCAATACCTTTGTCGGCACTTCTTTCGTTGAGTTACTCAGACAGAACGGTTATCATACCATCCACTGCGGAAAAGCTCATTTCGGTTCTATTGACACACCGGGAGAGAACCCTACCCATTGGGGGTTTGAAGTAAATATAGCCGGACATGCCGCCGGTGGTCTGGCTACTTATCTGAGCGAACAGAACTACGGGCACACCCGCGATGGAAAGCCCTATTCACTAATGGCCATTCCCGGCTTGGAAGATTATTGGGGAACAGGTATATTTGCAACAGAAGCCCTGACACAAGAAGCCATCAAAGCATTGGACAAAGCAAAAAAGTACAATCAACCTTTTTATCTATATATGGCACATTATGCCATCCACGTTCCTGTTGACAAAGATATGCGCTTCTTCCCCAAGTATATTAAAAAAAGGACTTAGTGACAAAGAAGCCGCATATGCATCCTTAATTGAAGGAATGGATAAAAGTCTGGGGGATTTGATGAACTGGTTGGAAAAAATGATGAAGCAGATAATACCGTTATTATTTTTATGAGTGACAACGGAGGGCTAGCTGCCGAACCCGGATGGCGCGACGGACAAATTCACACTCAAAACGCTCCTCTCAATAGTGGCAAAGGCTCCTTATATGAAGGAGGAATACGCGAACCAATGATTGTAAGCTGGCCCGGAGTAGTCACCCCGGATACTCGTTGTGACAAATATCTTATAATTGAAGATTTTTATCCTACCATACTTGAAATGGCGGGTATCACAAACTATAAGACAGTCAACCCTATAGACGGTATCAGCTTTATGCCCCTGCTGAAAGGTACAGGAGACCCGTCCAAAGGACGCGCACTGGTATGGAATTTCCCTAATATCTGGGGTAATGACGGACCAGGCATCAATCTGGACTGCTCTATCCGCAAAGACGAATGGAAACTGGTCTATTATTATGAAACCGGTAAAAAAGAACTTTTCAACATACCAAATGATATCAGTGAAAAAAATGATGTAGCAAAGCAACATCCCGGCATCGTAAAACGGCTCTCCAAGGAATTAGGGAACTATTTGCGAGCAACAGGAGGACAACGTCCCACATTCAAAGCCACAGGAAAACCCTGCCCATGGCCTGATGAAATCTAATTCCCGTCAGTATATGAAATATGCCCGACTACATTTTCTTGATGTAATCGGGCATATTCCAATGTATTATGTATTCCTGCCGGACATACCCAAAACCACCGGAATAGCTAATTAATAAATTATAAACAATATCGATAAAATCCGCTAAGCGTTTTCCTTAAAAGCCTTTTCTTCCGCTTCACTGATTATCTGCTCGACCACATCCGTTTTCTTAATCTCCTCCAAAGAAAGATCCGGAGTAACGGCCCCACTGTCTGAAGGCTTACTATCAGAAACCGTTACCTCCTCCTGAGGCAACTCACGGGCAGTCTTAGCCGCAAAAATACATTCAATAAAGCCGGAATCATTCTTTATTTTTCCCAAAGCCACACGCGCAGCCATTTGCTGAGACTCTTTTTTAGAATAACCGGTTCCTTTTCCTCCCGAAATACCTTCCACCAAAACTTCACTCTCGAAAGTCGGATTATATCCCTGATCGTGTGATTGGGTTATCAGCTCAAAGGTAACCTCAAAACGATTTTTCTGGCTCCATTCTATCAACTTGGATTTAAAGTTTACCTCCTTACGGGAAATCTTCTCCAAATTTATATAAGGCCCAATAATACGATGCTCCATGAAATATTTACAGGCACGATATCCCCTGTCTAGATAAATAGCACCTACCAATGCTTCGAATGCATTGCCGCACATATAGCTGTTATGAGAAGACTGGCGGGCCGTATACTTGATCAGCTTATCCAAACCAATCTCTATAGCCAAACGATTCAATGTTTCACGCTGCACTATTTTAGAGCGGGTATTCGTGAGAAAACCCTCACGCTTTCCTTCAAACCTTTTGTAAACAATATCTGCCACCACAGCATCCAGAATAGCATCCCCCAAGAATTCCAAACGCTCATTATTAAGCAAACGCCCCTTTTCAGACTTCACTGATAAAGATTTGTGAAGCAAAGCCTGTTCGTAGATGCTAATGTCTTTGGGATAGAATCCAAGCATCTTATAAAAACGAAGATAAGACTCCCTATCCTTACGAAAAAGAAGTCTTATCCTATCCTTTATATTGCTAAACACGATTATTCAGCATATTTTTTTACGATTACACATGCATTATGTCCACCAAAACCGAAGGTATTGCTCAATGCAGCGTTTACTGTACGTTTCTGAGCTTCGTTGAACGTGAAGTTCAAGTTATAATCAATGTTTTCATCATTATCACCTTCCTCATGGTTGATAGTGGGCGGAACAATGTCATTCTTCACAGCCAATACACTGGCAATAGCTTCTACCGCACCGGCAGCACCCAACAAGTGTCCTGTCATAGACTTAGTAGAGCTGATATTCAGTTTATAAGCGTGATCTCCAAATACATCCTTGATAGCTTTCACTTCTGAAACATCACCTACAGGAGTTGAAGTTCCATGTACATTGATATAATCAATATCTTCCGGTTTCAATTCCGCATCTTCCAATGCGTTCAACATCACCAGTTTAGCGCCCAATCCTTCCGGATGAGAAGCTGTCAAGTGATAAGCGTCGGCAGAAGCGCCTACACCGGCAAGTTCCGCATAAATCTTGGCACCACGTGCTTTTGCATGTTCCAATTCTTCCAAAATCAGACAGCCTGCGCCTTCACCCATCACAAAGCCATCACGGCTTGCACTAAACGGGCGGGATGCACGTTCCGGATCATCATTACGGGTAGACAAAGCATGCATAGCGTTAAAACCGCCCAAACCGGCTTCAAAAATAGCAGCTTCCGCACCACCTGCCACAATTACATTTGCTTTACCCAAACGGATATAGTTAAATGCATCGGCAATAGCATTTGATGAAGATGCACAGGCAGAAGTTGTTGTGAAGTTAGGACCGTGGAAACCATACATGATAGAGATCTGTCCCGATGCAATATCAGCTATCATTTTGGGGATGAAGAATGGGTTGAATTTCGGTCCGACAGTATCTTTATTCAGTGTATAATTAGCTACTTCCTCTTCAAAAGTATGAATACCTCCGATACCTACACCGTAAATTACACCTATTCTATTCAAATCTTCTTTTTCGAGGTCCATTCCAGAATCCTCCACCGCTTCTTTAGCAGCTGCAATGGCATACTGTGTATACAGATCCATTTTGCGAAGTTCTTTACGGTCAATGTAATCAGTTCCATTGAAATTCTTCACTTCGCATGCAAAATGAGTCTTGAATTTAGACGCATCGAAATGAGTAATAGGTCCTGCCCCGCTTACCCCCTTCACCAGGTTTTCCCATGTTTCTGCAACATTGTTACCTACAGGAGTAAGAGCACCAAGACCTGTTACTACTACTCTTTTTAATTCCATATTATAAAATAAGGATAATTACTTAGCGTTAGCTTCGATATAAGAAACGGCGTCACCTACTGTACCAATTTTCTCAGCCTGATCATCAGGAATAGAAATACCGAATTCTTTTTCGAATTCCATAATCAGTTCTACAGTATCCAGTGAATCTGCGCCCAGATCGTTAGTGAAGCTTGCTTCTGTTGTAACTTCTGATTCTTCTACACCTAATTTATCAACGATAATAGCTTTTACTCTTGATGCAATTTCAGACATAACTTTAATTTTTTAGTTAATAAATTGAATTATTTTATTTTCTTTGCGGTTGCAAAGGAATAAATATTTCTTGGGCTGAGCAAATATTCAGGCAAATAAATGCAGAATTTTGCACATTTTTTTGTTTTATGTGCACCAAAATAGAGAACATCATGAAGAAAATCGCAATTTTAGCTTCAGGAGAAGGCACGAATGCTGAAAGAATTATTCGGTATTTTTTAGAGAAAAGAACAGCTGAAGTAGCATTGGTTATCGTCAACAAAGCACAGGCCGGTGTACTCAAGCGAGCTGAAAGACTGAGTGTTCCGTCACTTATCCTCACAGCCCAAGACTTTGCCGACGGGAAAGCACTGGAAATACTGCACCAATATCATATTGACTTTATTGTACTGGCAGGCTTCCTCTTGAAAGTACCTGATGCCATTTTGCATGATTATCCGAATAAAATAGTAAATATTCATCCGGCCCTCCTTCCCAAGTTCGGTGGTAAAGGTATGTACGGTTCCCGCGTGCACCAAGCTGTCATAGCTTCCCATGAAAAGGAAAGCGGCATCACCATCCATTATATAAATGAACGATATGATGAAGGAAATACCATTTTCCAAGCCACCTGTCCGGTATTGCCCACTGACACGCCAGATACATTGGCAATACGGGTGCACCAGTTGGAATACGAATATTTCCCTCGGGTGATTGAAGCGACTATTCTAGGCAAAAATCTTTCAATCTAATACGAAAAAACTGAAGAGCTTTGCCTATCCGATAATTGACAGTCTGCACCGACACCTCCAGCTTGTCAGCAATTTCTTTATGGGTCAGTTGTTTATACCGACTCATAACATATACTCTTTGCAGTTCTTTAGGAAGAGAATGAAGGGCTTCCATATAGGTATTAAACAACTCCGTGCCATAACAAGAATCCAATGCCGGCAGAGATTTCAACTGTTGGCTCTGATATTCTTCATATACCTGACGGGTAATATGGGAACGGGTGATTGAATTCAAAGCCCTGTTCCTGACACTGGTAAATAAGAAAGATTTCAGCGACAAGTCCTCTACCAGCAACTCACGTTTTTCCCACACATACATCATCAAATCCTGCACTATCTCTTCAGCCTCTTCAAGAGAAACATACGAGGAACAAAACAAACATAGCGGCTTGTAATAAGAAGCATAAACCAGGGAAAATACTTTTTGATCTCCCGACTTCAAGGTTTTAATAATTAAGCGGTTATCATTAAGGTTCATAGGTCATTTTTAATTTAAGGTTACACAAACATAAGTATTTATTTCAAAATAAGAAAACAAGAATGAGATAAAATACAAAAAATATAAGTTTTTGTTTAGTAACCCGGTTATGATATTTGTATTAATAATGTTGACCGACTTAAAGAGAGATTAACAGAAACCTTAATAAATAAACCTTGATAAGTTAACCTTAAACTGAATGCCTATGCGAAAAACTATCAAATCAAACCCATTGGGTAAACATGCCCAATTATCAACAAACCTATTATTTAATCTGAAAACAAAAATCTAATTAAGAACGAACCTCAAAATCTAACCTTATGAGACGAATTTTTACTTTTTTCCTGACATTCCTATTGGGAATGTTTGTAACAGCATTGTATGCACAAACGCATACAGTCAGCGGTACTGTAATAGATAAAGACGCTAACGAACCTCTGATCGGCGCAAACGTATTAATTAAAGGTACAACTATCGGAACAGTGACCGACCTCGACGGAAAGTATACCCTGCAAGCCGGTGACAAAGACATTCTGGTATTCTCCTATTTAAGTATGAAAACCATAGAGGAACCTGTAAACGGACGTACAGTAATTAACGTAAAAATGGCATCGGATACAGAAACACTGGGTGAAGTCGTAGTAACGGCAATGGGTATTAAACGCCAATCCGAAACACTGACCTATTCTGCGCAAACAGTAGGAGGTAAAGACGTTAATGACATCAAGAGCGTCAATATGATTAACTCCCCTGCAAGGTAAAAGTGCCGGTATGATGATCACACCGAACTCAACCGGAGCCGGCGGTTCTTCCAAGATTCTGTTCCGTGGCAATAAGTCCATCAGCGGTAACAACCAACCGTTAGTAGTAGTAGACGGAGTTCCTGTCATGATGAATATCACCAACTCACAAGTAGACAGCAACTACGGAGGCCAGCGAGACGGTGGTGACGCCATGTCTACAATCAATCCGGACGACATCGCCCAAATCACTTTGCTGAAAGGTGCATCGGCAGCAGCGCTTTATGGTGCGGTAGCAGCCAATGGCGCCATTATGATTACCACCAAATCAGCACAGTCGGGTAAAGTTTCCGTTAATGTATCCAGCAACACCACGATGGAGAGCCCAATGGTGCTACCCGAATTCCAGACTACTTATGGAATGAGCGACAACGGTACTTTCAGCTGGGGTGAGAAACTAAGCAGCAAAGCTCCAAACTATGCAAAAAAATTCTTCCGTACCGGATTTACAACGAATAACTCCATCTCCTTAAGCGGAGGCAATGAAAATATCCAATCTTATTTTTCCTATGCCAATGTCTATTCACAAGGCATCACTCCCCAGAATGACTACCGAAGCCACAATTTGAATTCAAAAGTAGGTTTCAATATTCTGAAAGACATTCATATTGATTTCACGGCCAAGTTTACCAACCAGCACATCACCAATCAGGCAGCTGCCGGTTACTTATGGAATCCGCTGACCGGTGTTTATCTCTTCCCTAGAGGAGAAGACTGGAATGGCTATAAAGAGAACTTCGAGGTATATGATCCCGCAAGAGGCTGCTATGTCCAAAACTGGACAAATACACAACAACAGCAATTCGGTAATCCATATTGGATGTTGAACAGACAGACCCCTATCACCGACCGTAACCGCTATGAATTCGGCGGAAGCATCAAATGGAACATTACTCCGGATCTGAATATCCAAGGACGTATGCGTTACGAAAGAGGAGAAGAACACTGGGTACACAATGCTTACGCATCCAGCGTAGGAAACCTTTATCCGATGGGACGCATGAAAGACAACCGCTATTTCAGCGACCAACTTTATGGCGATGTTTTAGTAAGCTACAACCATACATTCAATGATTTTTCTCTATCCGCTACCGCAGGTTCCAGTTTTACAAAAACCAAAACCTCTCATGTAGACCTATGGGGCGAGGGTTCCCAGTTCTCACAGCCCGGTTCCGGAAACATTTTTTATCCGAACATCTTTACTCCGAACAACTATTATGGCAATATGTCCACCGTGGGCAAAGATGACAACTGGATGACCCAAAAACGGCTGAACTCAGTATTCGCCACCGCACAACTCGGTTACCGTGAAGGCATATTCCTTGATATATCAGCACGTAATGACTGGTCTTCGGCATTAGCTTTCACAGAAAGCTGTTCATTCTTTTATCCCTCTTTTGGCGGTAGTGTCCTGCTGAACAAATTTGTAGATATGGGTAAGAACATTGATCTGTTCAAATTCCGCGCAAGCTATTCTATCGTAGGTAATGACGTACCTGTATTCATGAGTAATCTGCTCTATTCTCTAGGTTCTCAAGGTGCCATCACTCCCCCCGACAAAGCTCCGTTCAGAACATTGAAGCCGGAAAAAACCCATTCTTTAGAAATTGGTTTTGACGGTACATTCTTACAGAACCGACTGAATATCAACCTGACTTATTATAAAACCAACACTAAAAATCAGTTCTTCTCCGTTGCGGCTCCTTACGAATCAGGCTTGAGAAACCGTTATGTAAACGCCGGTAATGTAGAAAACAAAGGCTTTGAATTCAACATCGGATGGTATGAGCAGTTCACTGACCACTTCAGTTGGAGTACCAACCTAAACTTCTCTTACAATGACAATAAGATTAAAGAATTGGTAGATGACCTTCCCAACGGACTGACATTGACCGATTTCGGAGGTGCAAAAGTTATATTGAAAGAAGGCGGCCACTACGGAGATTTATATGTACGTCACCTGATGCGTGATGAAAACGGCAAACCCTTGCAAAACGAAAAAGGAGAGCCTATCGTAAGTGGTGATTCTATGGACGAACTGGAATACGCAGGCAATATGAATGCCAAAGTAAATATGGGATGGACAAACACATTCCGCTACAAAGACTTCTCACTATCGTTCCTGATTGATGCTAAATTCGGTGGAAAAGTGATTAGTATGACCGAAGCCGCCTTGGACGGATGGGGCGTATCGAAACGTTCAGGTGAAGCCCGTGATGCCGGCGGTATTACAGTGGACGGAGTAAAATTTGATGCCGACAAGTACTATCGTACCACCGGTAACAACAACTTCAACAGTCCATACGCTGTGGAAAACTATGTTTATGATGCTACCAATATACGTCTTCGTGAAGTGACTTTCGGTTATACCTTCCGTAACTTGCTGGGTGCAGGCAAGAACCTGACAGCAGCCATCATCGGCCGCAACCTGTTTTTCTTCCATAAAGACGCCCCGATGGATCCGGACGTATCAGCAGGTACAGGCAATGGTATACAAGGTGTAGATATGTTTGCACTGCCTACCTCACGCAGTTTTGGTCTTAATTTAAAACTTAACTTCTAATGCTTGAAACTATGAAACGGAATAAGATATTAACATACGCCTTTTTAATGGCATTCCCCATGACTACAGGAAACATCTTTTCTTCCTGTACAGACGACTTCGAGAAATTGAATACCAGTAACATACAGGTAGATCCGGCAGACCTTCCTTTTGCCGCACAATGTACCGAACCGATGACCTACTGTTATCCTCCTCAGCAAAATATGTTCCAGTTTTGGACCAACCTGACTATTGACCTTTATGGAGGTTATTTTATGACTCCCAACGGTAACTTCACCAACGGTGATATGGGAGAGAACCGGGGACATAGCGGTGGTATGTACGAAAACTATTATCTCCATATTTTCAATAACACCCGCCGCATCATCGCACAATGTGACGCCAGTGGTGAAAGAGGCCTGTCAGGCGTGATGCGTATCGTACAGGCTTACGGAACATTGATGACCACAGATGCCTACGGACCGATACCTTACAGCTCCATCCTATCGGGAGAAAACGAAGTGTATTTCGAGTTCGACAGCCAGAAAGACCTGTATAAAGCCATGCTTGAAGATCTGAGTACAGCCATTACTGACATCAGTGCCATGGGAGCAGATGAAATAGCCAAATTGAAATCCTTTGACTGTTGGTGCAACGGCGACAAAGACCTATGGGTAAAAATAGCCAATACGATGAAACTACGCATGGCGTTACGCCTGTCCAAACGGGAAACCGAAGCCGGCAACGCCGGAATGAACCTTAAGGCAATCGCTACCGAGGCTGCCCAAAACACTTTGGCAACAGTCAACAAGGATATTCTGATCGATAAAAGTCTTGAGAATGAAATGTGGCTGATGTTCAATTGGGGTGATTGTGGATTCAATGCCAATCTGGTAACTATTATGAGTGGAACCAAAGATCCGCGCCAACCGTTATATATGACCCTGAATACCGGAGATATCAAAAACGAAGCCGGTACTACCACAGTAGCCGCCAATAGTCAATATCTGGGTATCCGTTTTGCCAGCGGCCTGCCTGCCAAACCAAACAGTTGGGGTAACTTCTCCGGTTGGATTCAAGGAAACAACGGTTCCTCTTATTCCATGCCACTGCCCATCATGAAAGCAGCGGAAGCCTATTTCCTACTGGCTGAAGCAAAATTAAGATGGGATATTGGCAGTGAAAGTGTAAAGAACCTATATGAAAATGGAATCCGTGTTTCCATGACTAATGAATTAGCTTATCGGGGGGCTTATGCCGGAATCAAAGAATATCCGGAAGGAGCAGTAGATGCCTACATCAACGGAACAAGCACCCAAATAGACTATACAGATCCCATCAAAGCCGAATTAAGCACTCCGGCTGTAAATAAATTAAGTGTAAAATGGGATGAGAGCGCAAGCAACGAAGAAAAGCTGGAAAGAATCATCACCCAAAAATGGCTCGCCCTATTCCCTCTATCCACCGAAGGCTGGGCAGAACAACGCCGCACCGGCTATCCACGCTTCTTCCCTGCATTCGTCAATGAAAGTAATGGAGCCGTAAACACAGAAGAAGGTGTGCGCCGCGTAATTTATAGCAGCCAGGCTTATGATGCCAACGCTAAGGGAGTAGAAGGCGGAATCAAGCTTCTGGACGAAGAAAATTCCAGCAAATTCGGTATTTCCGGCGACAAAGGCGGTACACATCTTTGGTGGGATAATGCTGATAAAGGAAACTTTTAAAGGCAATATTTTAAGGTAAAGACTGTGATTTTTGTTTCAATAGGCATTTCATATTATCATAAATTAAATTGAATAAACTTTGCTGATTATCAAATTATTATAACTTTGCGATTATTCTAAAAAAAACGTTTGCCTATTAAGAACCGTTTTTTGATTAGAATGACAAAGTTATTTTTATATACTCAGTTTGCTGATTATTAAAGTAGCAAGCAATTACATTAGTACACATTTATGGTCAGGTGAAAAAAAACTGAAGAAACGCGTATTATTGCAAACTTTGATTCTAACAGCCTGCTTCCTGCCCACTCATGGACAAGACAGTTTTTTATGTTTCCAAACAAATGTTCAAAAGAGTAATATCAGCATACACGAACAAAGAATGAAACATCCCGGGCATTCCCAAACCGCGTGTGTTCACTCTAAGCATATCGGCATTGAAATGAAGATACCGGCAATGACCATGGAGCCGGAAAAACGAAATACAATAAGTCGGTTCCATTTCTCGCCCTGAAAACAAACATGCTGTTTGACATTGCTTTAATACCAAACATAGAAGTCGAAGTTCCCGTTGGCAAATGTTGGTCGCTCAACGGCGAATTGATGTTTCCGTGGTGGCTGTTTGATAACGACAAATACTGTATGCAAATATTATCCGAGGACTGGAAACACGTTACTGGCTAGACAACAAGAAGAAACGAAATATCCTTACGGACTTCGTTGGCCGGGGCCGAGGCGGAAAGTACGATTTGCAATGGAAAGAGAATGGCTATCAAGGAGAATTCTTCATTGCCGCAGGAATCAGCTACGATATGCAAAACGCATTTCCCGAAATCTGCATTTTGGAATTCAACCCCGGAATAGGGAGTGTTGAGAACCTATTACAAACATTACCACGCCAACGATAACCATCAGACATTGTTGTGGCAAAACAACGGACGATATACATGGTTTAACCCAAAGCTAAAATCTCCCTTGCATGGATATTAAACCATAAAGTAAAAGGAGGTGTAAAATGAGAATGCGTTTTTATCTTGCTTTCCTTTCGTTTTCTTTTCATATCTTTGTGATAGGCGCGAACTTACCTTACTATGAAGTTGTGGGAGTCACCTCATGGCAGACTGGAGCCAAGCCGGACTGGAGGGAGAAGAATTCCATGGCGACGGCCGTTTTCATCCCCAAAATGGAGGAGTGCCTCAAACCGTGTACTGATGGGTAATCGTACCACGCCATCACCCGTTTGCCCAAAGGACATTATAACGTGATCTTATTCAACCGTTCATTCAGTGATTTCGGCGGCATTGCTTTCCGAGGAGAGGAATGCTTCTTCACACCTCGAAGCGTATGCCAAAATAGAAAATCGTTCCGCAAGCTTAGAAGTTAGCGTTACCTCACCCGAAAAGCTGGCAACCTGCGTCAACAGGGATTGAAGTGACGGACAACATAGAATGCTCACTGCACTTCACCCCCTACCGAGCTGACAAGCACAGTGGAAAGTGCAGATTAGCATAGACGGACTGAACAACATAAAAAGATGCTACTTGCCGCCTTGGAGGCATC